>WOR8_10002178_pt1 | contig 19536 bp, 20 predicted proteins | sample DeeMarSeWOR38_10_FD_19890 | JGI IMG/M metagenome (IMG submission 19890)
ATGATCGGCCGGATCTGGAAAGAAATCATCTGGTGGTTCTCCTTTGAGTTTGGGTAAAAAAAAAGACCCCGAAGAGCCCCTTCTTTAAAGGAAATAGGAAATTATTCAATTAAAAAAATGTACTCTGAGATTCACAGGGCTCTCGTTATCTTGTGTCCCTGTTCGATGACATATTACGGTTATTATAAAACACTGCCCGTATATTTTCAACCGTTGCCGGTTGTCGATGCCAAAAAAAATACTGGACTTCAATTACGGACCGCCCGCCTTTCACGTTTGAGTCGAATCCTTCAGGCTAGCGGACCATCAAAAACGCGTAGCGATTCATTTCCTGGTTAAGCCTTGCATCGGAATCAAAAGTACTCGAAATCGGAATATATTTATTACAATTTTGTGGCCTTGGCGGTCGTTTTATTTCACTTTTGTCATATATATCCCATCTCATAGACAGCTATTAATTCGCCAATATTCTGTAATTAATCATTTTTCACAATATTTTGATTCACGCTAGCATGTGGCATTGAAATTGCGACTGATGGCTTAATCAGACAAACATGTGGTCATAAGAAACCGACCGTAAGCCCCAAGCGAGGCGCTCTGATGAACCGAGAAATAAAAAATTTCAAGAAGGTCTCTTCGGAACCTGAACCCATTGACGAAACCCGCTGCGATTACTGCCAGCGACATTTGTCGTCTGCTGCTGAGTTGATTCGGGGCGAAAAGCTCACGATTTGCGAATCCTGCTACCGCAGTTTCTTAAATCCCGGCCGGAACTGCTGCATGCAGGATATGGCTTAATCGCCCAATAACCAAAACTTGCTTTAAACAAATAAGACGTCGTGATGATCGCGCGGGATGGTCACCGCATCCGCAAGATCAGACATGCCCTGCCTGCATGTTTTCTCCTCGCACTTGCCCGCTAGCCCACCCCTTTCACCCTTCGACCGTGCCGACCGGACATCAGTCGCTATGTTAACCACATGGCCGGTCTTAATCATGTGCCTTACTCAGAGAATCCCTCATCATCGGGGCAATCCGTAACCCCGGCCATCCATCTGGAAAATGCGATTGTCAGCAAGAGCCCTGTATTGACCCATTCTGTTGAGTATGAAATAATACGCAAAGAACAATTAACGCCTTGTCTTTTCATCGTATTGACCAGGAGGACGCGCCATGAAACCTCAGGATTACATCAACCTGGAAGATGAGCTCGGTGCCCATAATTACAAGCCACTGGATGTGGTTTTGCAGCGCGGTGAGGGCATCTGGGTCTGGGATGTCACGGGCAAAAAGTATATGGACTGCCTGTCAGCCTATTCAGCGGTTAATCAGGGCCATTGCCACCCAAAGATCATGGGGACTATGATCGAACAAGCACAGAGTTTGACCCTCACATCACGGGCCTTTCGCAACAATCAACTGGGCCTGTTGTATAAAGAGCTCTGTGAATTAACCCATTCCCACAAAGTACTGCCGATGAACAGTGGTGCCGAGGCCGTGGAAACGGTTATCAAGGCCGTTCGTAAGTGGGGCTATCAGGTAAAAGGGGTCGCTGAAAATAAAGCTGAAATCATCGTGTGTGAGAATAATTTTCACGGCCGCACGATCACCATCGTTGGCTTCAGCACCGATAAACCCTCGCGGGAAAACTTTGGTCCCTTTGCTCCTGGTTTTAAAATTATTCCTTTTGGCGACAGTGATGCCCTCGAAGCGGCGATCACGCCGAACACGGTGGCTTTTCTGGCGGAGCCCATTCAGGGTGAAGCCGGCGTGATTATCCCACCCGATGGTTATTTGCGCAAAGCCCGATCCATCTGTTCGCAAAACAATGTTGTTATGATCCTGGATGAAATTCAAACGGGCCTGGGGCGCACCGGCAAATTGTTGGCTGAAGAACACGAGGAAATTGAAGCCGATCTGACGCTGATCGGCAAAGCACTTTCAGGCGGTTTTTACCCCATTTCAGCGGTGCTATCCAACAAGGAAGTTATGGATGTATTGCGTCCTGGTGAGCACGGCAGCACCTTTGGCGGCAATCCATTGGCCTGCGCCATAGCACGGACAGCGCTCAAGGTTTTAGTCGAAGAGGGTATGATTGAAAATGCCGCCAGGATGGGGGATTATTTTCTATCGAATCTTGCCAACATCAAGGCACCGCACATCAAATCGGTGCGGGGCCGGGGGCTTATGCTGGCTGTTGAATTGACGGACGACGCCGGCGGTGCCCGCCAATATTGTGAGCAATTAATGGCCAAGGGTCTGCTCTGCAAAGAGACCCATGAAAACACGATACGATTTGCCCCCCCGTTGGTGATCAGTCGGGAGGAAATCGACTGGGCCCTGGAGCGCATCGAGTCGGTCCTCAGCCAACCCAATTGATGCCGGTCATGTCATTTTCCTAAAACAAAAATGGGTTGGTCCCGCCAATAAGCGGGATTAAGCCCGTTGAGCCTGTTGAAAATGGAATGCTGTCTGATTTTATTTTTAACTGGCAACCGGCAAACGGGCTAACGGGCAACGGGCTCAACCCTGATGTACGCGAGCATTTTGAGGCGGCTTATAACGCAGCCATCAGGCATTAGATAGGGCTTTGAAAACAATTTTATATGGAACAATAGAGGAATCCGCAGATGGCCTTCGGGTAAAAAAAGGTGGATTTGGGGGGCATGGTGCAACCGCAGTCACAGACACGTTTGACATCCTCAATACAAACGTCATTGGTCAGAATCGCCATTTGCGCTTGGCCCCTCATGACAGTGGTCATACACTTTGTAAAATTGCGCTCGTATTCAATTTTATCGGACGTGTTTTGTTTTTTACCCGGGATGCCCAGGATCTCATCAATAATAAAATAGTGCGCCACCGTCAGATCCAGTTGTTTTATCTGCTCCGGGAAATTCCATTTCAACCCCGGGAAAGCTTCCGGTTTCAACCGGACTGCGTACGCATTTTCCTCAAAAATAAGCCCGAATGTCCAGAGTTTGCCCAGAATAAATTCGCTAATGTCGCCCGGGTCTGCCACGAGCTTGATCTTAAAATTCTTTTCAAATTTTTTCATAATGGTGGATTCGTCAAAATTTGGCAGACCTTTGATGAGTCGATGGGTGGGCAGTATGCGCAGGTCATTCGCTTCAGTGTTGGTTAACCACATCAGGTGATAATTGTAGCCCTCATTGCCTGTATGAGTTGGATTTTCGATCATTTGCTGCTTCATGTACGCCAGAGAACCGGCGTAGCGGTGATGGCCGTCAGCCAGAATGATCTGCTCGTCTTTAAGATGGTCTACAAATTGAGCAATGATGGTTTCATCCTGGATAATTCCCATGGCATCGATAACCCCTTGGTAATTCTCTGCTTTGCAAATCGGCTTCTGAATGCAGGCATCCATATATGGCTCCAGCTTAAATAAAGCATCTGTGTAAAGCCCGTGTGTTGGACTGGCGTTCATGCGGGTTTCAGCCAGCAGCTCAACCTGTCCACCGACGGCATCATCCATGGTGTTTTCGTGTCTTAAAATAATGTTGTCCTCCCATTCATGGATTCTGATCTTGCAGATAAAACCTTTACGACAATACGGTTGGGGGTCGGACGGTAAAGAGAAATATTGATAATAGACATAGATGCCGGGAACGTTATCCTGTATGATAACTTTTTGCTTCTTCCATTGTGCTAAGGCAGCTGCCGCATTTTGGGCTGGTTGGTCTCCACGCGGGATAGACAGATGAATACTGTTCAGTGGATTGCCATACAGGACGTCTCGCTGTTTTTCAGATGCGACATCAAACAGCGGTGAGGTCAGCTCCTCAATATGTTTTACCAAAGATGGGCGATAACGCCATGCTCTGAAGGATTTAATTTCGGCCATGGTGCAACTCCGGATTGACGGGCACTGCTGGAATTCGCCTGAATTCGGCCTGGCATTATACGTCTGAATCGTTTGAGATTCAAGCATCAAAATCAGTCGCCATGATTGGCCCACCGCTTTAGACCTTTTTAGACGAATAAGATCGGAGTGGGTCGGGTGAATTAATAAGGGATTCAACTAACCATTTGATTTGTAAAATAGAGTAAAGATAAGTCAAATAGAGTAAAGATGAGTCAAACAAAGGCGGGGCGTATGCTATTTTGTGCTTAGCGTTTTAAATTGTGAATCGATATTATGATAGATCTCGGTAGGCTTCTCTCAAGTCCATCACCGTTCTTCGCTGAATAAAAGAGAGCCGGCGCCGGTCAAATCCGCTGCGGCGTTCAGTGCGTATTCTTCTTTCCGGTCCGATGTAAAAACCATTCTTTTTTCGACGATCTAAGCCTGATCTCGTCCCCCAATTGTCGTGAATGTACTTAATTGCCGGGACTGCTTCGCGCAACGGTTTCAGTCTTGCGTCCATTTCTTCACCATCGGGCTAAAATTAAGCCGTTAAATTGTAACTTCCTTTTTCTCTTGACAGCCTAATATTTGGAGGGAATTGTGCGAATAGAGGGTAAAAAAGGCCATTGTCCGCTACACGGTTTCAATATCGGACTATGCGGAGCGAATCAACATTTTTTTGATTTATTAACTGAATTAAAATTTGGCAATTTTAATGGGATTTAAATGATTCAATTAATGCATCAAATAATGATTTTAATTCATTTATGTTTGTGATGGCTCAGTTCGCACGGGACAAATGGGGTAGGTGAAGGGCTCAATTGAAGATGTCCATACGGCTGCAGGTAAACGAGTTTAATGGCCCGATAGTCCTGAAAGTTCTGCAATTTCCGCCATCATGCGCTTAACCAGTGAATCCGCAGCCAGAGTAGGTCCGGCATGATAGGCTTTGCCGAAGTTGATGCGAACGCGGATTCGCCGTCCGCCGCTGTAATTGATGCCGACAGGAATAAAGGGTAGCGTCAGGCGCGAAAGCACAAATTTGACAATTCCGATCTGCCCGGGTCCCATTCTATCACGGAAATACGTACCCTCCGGAAAGATGACCATGCCTTCTCCTGCTTTAAGCAAGGCGATTGCAGCCCGCAAAAAACGCCGGCTTTCAAGGGGCCGCTGGCGGTTCAAGGGAATGCCACCCATAACCGAGATAAACCAGTTGTTCAGGTTATTTTGAAAAAGTTCATATTTGGCGATATAGTAAAGCGGTCGGGGCGCGGCAATACTGACCAACGGAATGTCCTCCCAGCGCTGGTGTTTGACGAGCAGAATAAATGCACTGTCGCGGGGCAGATTTTGTGTGCCCTTGACTTTAAGGCGAAAAAAAGGCAGCAGCAACATCCTGGCCACAAACCTTATGATCCTGCAAAGGTTTTCTTTTCGCCCCGGCAGGTGCTGCGGCAGCCTTTTGTTATGTCGGAGCGGCGATGGGTTTTCGGCAACTGCGCCTTTTTTTTTGCTGGGTTTTTGACCGGGACGCATCAATCCAACACTTTGGCAAGCGCCTGGGCGCATTTCACTTTGTTGGCATCGGAGCCTTCCAAATGGAGGATCTTATTTTCCAGGTCAATGTCAACCAATTGGCAGCCGTGCTGTTCAACGGTATTTTTGACAATCGTTATCAGGTGCGCTTCATTTAGTTCTGAGGTCATGGATTTTGTCCTTAAAAAATTTCAGCAATAGTTGGCTTATCAAAATTTCTCTGATTTCTAACATAACCATTCTTAAATGATGATCTTGGGTAAAATAGAATTCAAATCAGGGATGTCAATTGTTTTTTCTTGCCCTGCCGTTGCTAATCGATGGTGGCGGATGGAAACTGCGGCAATGCATATCAGATGCGGGCAAGGGTTAGCAAGTGCTTCAGGAATAGCTGCTAAAGAAATGGTGGTTTGCCGGATGCCTTAAAGCGGATCTGCGCTTGAAATCGGATCGATCTATTCTTATATACATGTAGAATTTAAATTAAAAAAGGTTGAGCCCGTTACCCTTTTGCCCGTTGGCCAGTACCAAAGCAAAAACAAGGTATGATTCCTTTCAGAACGGACGCGCAAGTAAATCCATCGATGCACAGAAAGAAAATGATATGGAAAATTGGATACCATTTGCTGAAGGCGAATATATCGTCGATCAGGCGCTGATCATTGCAGCCGACGAGCGAGCGGTTGCCATTGAGAATGCGGTTATTGAAATATTTGAGACAGCCCAAGGGCAGCGCCATCTGACAGGCAGCGGCCGCATCCAAAATATTCTGCTGGTGGAGCTGCTTGAGGACAGCGATGATCTGGATCTCATTCTGGATCTGGGAGACGAGTTTCAATACCGGCTCAAAAAACCGGAGTTTCAGTCCGGCAAGTTCTTTGCCCCGGATGCCAAATCCTCAATTCAGTTCAGACCTTCAGAGCCTTGGGAACAAATTCCTTCCGCTGATTTTGAGAAGCTGATGTCCCGCGTCAACAGAATCGATTAGAAGCTAACCGTCTAATAACCGCGTTTCGGATCAACCACATTTAGCAAAGGTTGGCCGCTCTGGCTGCGCCGGTAATTTTCGATGATTTGCGGCGCCACGGCTTTGGAAAAGGTGATGCTGGAGATATGGGGTGTGACTGTGATTTTGGGATGCTCCCAGAAGGGATGGTCCGGAGGTAGGGGCTCGACCTTAAATACATCCAGACAGGCACCGGACAGCTGATCGGCATCCAGAGCCGCCAGTAGATCGTCTTCAATCAGATGCGCTCCTCGGGCCACGTTGATCACATAGGCGCCGGTGGGCAGCCGATTGAATGTTTTCCGGCTTAATATGCCCTTTGTGAGCGGTGTCAAAGGCAGCATGCAGATCAAGATGCGGGTTTGGGATAAGAAATCATCCAGGGCTTCTGCCCCGGCGAGGCAGTCGACACCTTCGATGGTTTTGGGTGTTTTACTCCACCCGCTCACCGGAAAACCCAAGGTGATCAGTTTGCTGGCGGCATCCTTGCCCAACTGGCCCATACCCATAATACCGATTCGCATATCAGCAGCCAGGAGGGGTATCCGGGGCTGCCATTTTTTTTGAGATTGATCGGTCCGATAGACAGCAAACTGGCGGCAATAGTTAAGAACCGCTAAAACCACATATTCGCTCATAGATTGGGCCATGGAATGCTCCACCACCCGGGTAATCGGCACCCCTACCGGCAGATCCGAATCGGCCAGGAGGTGATCAATCCCGGCCCCTAAAGACGCGATGCATTTCAGATGCCTATATTTTTTAAACTCTCCGGGTGGGTGGTTCCAGCTGAGGGCAAATTCGATATCATCTGCATTGCCGGTATCGGGCCAGACCCGAATGTCGATTCCCGGCCCCAACCGGCTAAGATGTTTCACCCAAGAGGACACTTTGGTATCCGGTGCGATGATTATTAACGCCATATTCGATACTCCCTTTTCTGCAATTCATGAACAGGATTCAGCAGCCGGCTTTCTATAATTTGCCGCTGGCTTATTGCTGCTGGCTCCTGGCTAATGATTCAGAACTTCATGCCAGAGGCCAGAAGCCAGAGGCCAGAAGCAAAAGATGCTGAAACATGAGCACGGAGCTTTTATTTAATATCTGCCTCAGCTGCTTTTTAGAAGGTCATCAAACCGATCCCGGCTTTGCACCAGCGCCTGGCGGTCTTCTGAAAATATTTCCAGAGTGGCTGTTTCGTCGTACCCACAGTTTTTGATAGCGCGCGCAATTTTGGCAAAATTAATGCTGCCGCTGCCCAGCGGGAGATGATCGTCGCGTTGTCCCAAATTATCACTGATGTGCAGATGACCGATGCGGTGGCCGAATTTTTCGATAAATTCCAAAATGCGCTGGCCTTTTTGAGTGCCGATGTTAGCATGTCCGGTGTCCAGGGTCAGTTTAAGATCCGGAAAGCGCTCCATGATGTCAATAAAATCATCCGGCTCAACAAAAGCCCGGCATCGGGGAAACATGTTCTCAAGACATACACAGAGCCCCAGTTTTTGCGCGTGCTGGATGATGGTTGCCAGACTGTTGTTCGCATGGGCCAGCGCCGTCTCTATCACATATATGCCCAGCCCTCCAATGTGACCGGGGTGCAGGACGACCTTCTGCGCCCCCAGCTCAGCGGCAACTTCGAGCGACTGAAACATCTCCTGTACGGATGCGTGGCGAATGCTGTCGGTCAGGTCGGCTGTGGATACAAAGGTCGGCAAATGGCAAATGATGGACATCTTGCGGGATTGGAGATCATTGATGATTGTTTGCCTCTGTTGCCGCACAATCGTGTAATGCGCCTGGGGTGGGTCCAAGCTTAATTCCAGATAATCAAATCCCAGGGCGCCAATCTCTGCCAGCTCATCGGCGACCGACTTGATTGGAAAATTCATTGCACCGTATTGCATGGCTGCCTGTCTCCAGTTCGGATGAGGACCCTATTGACCGATGACAGATCACGGGCACCTGCATATTTAGCCTTCGCGGTAATCTAAGAAATTCCAGTTGGATAAATCTGATATAATTCTCACCACGAAGAACACGAAGATCGCAAAGGGAAAACACACAATTTTACTTTTATCATTTCGTGTCCTTCGTGCCCTTCGTGGTTATGCTTGCCTCACTTGCGCTTTCTACATAACCATATTAGCCTTTAAATCGCCGGATGGCAAAGGCGGTCGGATCGATATGGGGCTTGCGCCCCGTGATAATTTCGGACACCAGCTTTCCGGTGCTGGTTGCCATGGACAACCCCTGCATCCCATGGCCGGTGGCGACCACCAGATTGTGGTGATGCGGGGCGCGATCGATGATCGGTAGATCATCGTAAACCATGGGGCGCATGCCGACCCACTCTTCCATCTCCGGCTCACCGACGGGTCCTTTTAAATATTCTGCTGCTGCGGCGGTCAGATTTTTAATCCGCCGGGTAAAAAGATCGAAATTAAAGCCTGAAAATTCCATGGTGCCGCCCAGGCGAAATCCGCTTTTCCAGGGTGTCGCCACAACGTTTGGTTCATAAAAGTAACAGGGGATAGCCGGGCACACCGCCGGCCGGGGCATGGTAAGGCTGTATCCTTTTCCAGGCTGCACCGGTAGTTTCAGTTTTAACTGTCGGGTTAGCTGCGGTGTCCAGGCACCGGTAGCTAGAACATACATGGCAGCCGAATAGCTACCGTTGGCTGTTTGAGCGTTTTGAACGTGTTGGTCACCGGCAATCAAAGCTTCCAAACGGCAGTTTTCTTCGACGGCAACACCCATTTTCAGCAGGATACGGTGCCAGGCCGAGAGAAGCTTATCGGGACGCAGGTGACTGTCTTTTTTGTGGAGCCAGGCGCCGTAGATGTCATTGCCAAGCGCTGGCTCCAGGTCAAAGAGCTCACCTCCGATGAGTGAAACCGCCTCCAATCCATACGGTTTCAACAGGTTGTTTGTTTGACCGTATTTTTGCATTTCAGACGGTGATTTAAACACCATCAGGACCCCTTTTTCCTCCCAATCACATTCAATCTGCTCCTCTTTGAGCAGTGTCTCAAGCAGGGATATAGAATGGGAGCAGATTGCTGCCTTGGCTTTGATGGCGTGGTGCAGATGGGCGGCGTTGCATTTTCGGGCGAAGTTGAAAAGCCACATAAAACGCTTCATATCGGAAGACAGCTTAATATAGAGGGGTGAACGTCCCTGCAGCCAGCGTTTTGCTTCCTGCCGGATGGTGCCCGGGGCGCACAGGGGGAGCAGGTGACTGATAAAAAGGAGACCACAGTTCCCGTATGAGGCAGCGGTGTCGGCACCGACCGTATTCTGTTCTATCAGACGGACCTTCTGACCGGCTTTTGCCAGGTAATAGGCGCAGGCGAGACCGATGATTCCGCCACCGATGATCAGAGCATCGCTGTGATTTTTCATGAACGCTTTTTCTCCTGCCGGTTGGAATTTCCAACCATATGAAAATGGGACCGCCGTGTCAACTCAGACTGGCGACCGGTGCGGCTGGTGCGAATTTATCCTGATGAATCAGCGTGAAAAATGAATTGCATCATGTTATTTAGATATGTGCTTTTAGAGGTGACGAATGGTCAAAAGACGTTTATATTGTGTTCATTAAAATTGTGGCGTATGCATGAGAAAAGCGTTCGGCTCAGACCGCAAACCGACACGCCGGGTGACGGCGCTTGAAAAGCGCATCACCCGGGTGACAGATGCCGTTAATCCTTAAAGATGCAAACCGGCAAACGGCTGTCTTCAGATTCGGAAAAGATGCATTTTATTGAAAAACATCTGCAACTATTTCTTTTGCTCTACATGCTGATCGGTGGCTTCTTCTTTTATCTGATGAGTGTAACCGTTGATACCATCTTCGTTCCCACCATCGATCAGCCGGATGGATTTTGCGAAGAATGGACCGAAAGAGCCTTTCGATGGCACCGTGCACAGGATTGTGTCAAATTTAAAAACAACCTTGAAGAGCTCAAATATAAGCATAACAAACGGATGGAGAAACGCTCAGACCGCAAGGTCCTTTTCCTCTTTTTACTGGCCACCGGCGTCACATACTTGTTGATGGTCCTGCGACCAGCGCTTTTTTTCGAAAAGGGCAACTACCTGAGATACACCACCGGAATCATCGCCACTGCAATCTTAATGGGGGTCGTGCTGGGATTCATGATGCCCATTATTTACCAGGCGTTGCTGCCGGCCCCCTCGGATTGGCTTCCACAAGAATTTATGGAGATTCGAAGGGCGCGAATCGAGTTGATTCTAAATGAGATAGCAGAGCGGGTTCAGCTGGCATCACAGGAAGGAAAAGGGCCGTAGAAGGATTGGTTTTAACGAGGACCGATAAATGAACGCTTGTCCTCCATGAGTTCAATCGCCTGTTGCATTCTGCGATCATCCAATGGAAACACGGGATTTCTAAAATTTTCGGCAAAAGCTTCTTGCTGCGATTCATTTACCCGTCTGGACAGAGGCGTGTAATATAAAGCCATTTTCATATTGTTTCTGTCTTCATAGGTCTTCAGCTTGATTTTCGTTTTTTTAGATTTCCATTGATAGGTGGTTTGTTGCGCGGGCCTGCCCATGGAGATTCTGGGCACACCAAATTTGCTGTTAAAACCTCTTCTGAGATGGCTGAATACCTCGAGGGTTTGAATATTGATATACACGGCGAAAAATTTATTGCTGTAGGAGCCGTAAAGCACATCCTGTATTTTGACGTCCTCAATGGTGAAAATACGCTCCGGATTGGCAAAATAAGTGACATTTAAATTTTCGGCAACCTTTTTAAACCCGCTAAGCTCTGACAGGTTGGCTTGCCATTCGATTCCAAAGAAACCGTCCTGCAGTTCTGCAGCAGATACATTGGTGCCTATCATTACATAGATAACCGTTAGCAATATAAAATAGATTGGCTTGCGCATCGCGGTACCCTGATCAATGTATTTAAGATAAGTCCTTTCGCTGGTGCCCAAGGTATCCCCTTTCAGATCATTAGTCAACAACACCGCATCATTTACACCATTTTCATGCCGATCCTGAGCAGCCCTGCGTAGGATTTATGGTTTGAGCAGTTTTTTCTTGGCGATGACAAATTCATCGAGGGTGATAAGATTCTTTTCAAGCATCTGGGCCAGTCTGTCGAGTTCTCTAATTTGGGCGGTATCCGGGTCTTCCAGCTGATGTCGCGGATTGTAGGCTGGATTTTCAATTGCTTTTGGGCCACCCGGCTGACCGATCTTCAGCGATGCCACCCCGCCTAAAAAGCGAACCTCGACACTTCTGTTCTTAAATACAGCGGATTCTTCAATATCTTTAAGTGTCTGTTTGCCTTTTGATTTAATAAATCGATAGCAGAAATATCCGGAGGCGATTAAAACCGCTGTTACACCTAAAAAAATCCAGTGCATATATTGGGAAACGCCGCGGAAAAAGATAATCACAAACCCCAGACCGACAATAAACAACAGGTGCAAAAACAAAATAAGGTGTGCCAGCAAAATCCCTCTGAATAAATCTCCGCTATCTTTTTTCATGTGGCTGTATCCTTGGAAAATACTGATCCCCATAAGCCCGACCCACGCCGTTAACGTTGTCGGGATATTTTTAGAAACCGATAGCGGTCACCAGAAAGTACCTGGATGTCTCGTACCTGTGTCTTCTGCAGGATGCTCAATGTGACCTTCACACCGGCGGGTCCCGTTGCCCAGATCTGACGGAAAAACTGGGCCAGCCCATTCACCGGTTTTTGGTTGACCGCCACAACGATGTCTCCGGCCTTTATACCGGCTTTCGCGGCAGGGCCTCCCGGTGTGACCCGAATGATGAAAACGCGCCCTTGCGTTTCATTCGCATGGATACCCAGCCAGGGTTGTGATGGTTCTGAAGAGCGCCCTGTTTTAATCAAATCCGCCAGAATCGGTTTGAGAAGATCAACTGGAACCGACATGTTGCAGGGAATGACCCCCATTCCTGCAATATTGAGTTGGGTGAAAATGGATCCGATTCCCAACAGTTGCCCATCACGGCCGATTAAGGCGGCTCCGCCGAAATCAGGATAAGGCGGACTTGTGTAAATGGCATCTTCGAGCAAATATTCCCAATAGCCCGCAAATTCATTGCGCGAGACAACCCGTGAGCCCAGAACGGCATCCAAGCCGCCGAAACCGGCAATCAAAATCGGGTCGCCGGCCTTCAACTGGTCGGACTGGCCCAGTTTAAGGGGGGCGATGGACAGTGGCTCTACCGCCCGCAAAATACCGAAACCGGTTTGATAGTCATACGCCACAAAATCGGCTTTGACCGGTTTGCTATTGGTTATGAAAATTTCAATGCTTTCAGCTTCAAGGATCAGATAACCGATGGTGAGGATGTGGCCCCGTTTATCAATGATCACACCATTACCTTCGCGTGTTGTTCCCAAAATCTGAGCCGTATATGCATCCTGAGGGATGCTGGCTTTGATTTTGACAATCGCTTTGAGGATATTGTCCGGTGTCTGCGCAGCGCAAACGGCTGCACTCAAAAATAAAATACAACCAAAGAACAAAGACCAGAATAGATATTTTTTCTGCATGACCCCACTCCATTACATCAACGAGCGATTGTCGTCGGCCAGCGGATACGCCATCCGCTATAATTTCTTTGAGACATGGCGGTGTTTATTGCGGGTCGTTTATTTTGTATGATCAAGCCGTCACAATCGCCAGAGCAGAATTTAATCCCAATCGCTATATGACAACCTAACACCAATATAATCTCATGGAATGATTTTGCAAACAAGTGCTTTGCAAAATGAGTAAGTTTCAGATGGGTATCAATCGGGTGTTCATTATTGCGTGACGTCTGAAAAGACGCTATATTGAACCATAGAGACGCATCTGTTTTGCTTTTGGAAACCAGTCATGAGCGACAGCGTTCATCGCATGAAAGGAACATCAAAATGGATTTTGAGCGTTATTACCTCGATTTGTTTGAAATGCTAAATGCCTGCTGTAAAAAAATTGCATCCGGCAAATATGACAAAGCCGATTCGGAACGGTTGTTTGAACTATCAAAAAAAGGCAGATATCCAAGTATTCTTGCAGAACTAGCCGAATCTTTTGGTATGATGCTGGTTAAAGTTGAAGCCCGGGAATTTGAACGGGTGGCAATTATAGAAGAACTTGAAATGGCTAAATCCAAACTTGAAAACTACTCAAAGCAATTGGAGAAGGAAATCGAGGAATGCTGTCCGGAAGAGTCTCGCAAAACGTGAACGCCGAAATTCTTCCGAGCAGTCGTATCGAATTTTTTACCGGTTCCGGGGAGATGTGGTTATGTCACGTCTAAGCGCCTTGTTTTCAATACTGATCGCTTTGTGCGGCTTAATGATGCTGTCAAATGAACAAGTTATAGCCGGAAAGCTTTCTAATCAGCTTATTAACGCTGCTGAGTTGGGCGAAATCGATACAGTTAAAGAATTATTAGACCAAGGTGTGCCCGTGGAGGCAAAGAATCTGGACGGCTGGACCGCTTTAATGAAAGCCACTTATGAAGGTCATGAAGATATTGTCCGGTTGCTAATCGACAAGGGCGCCGCGGTCGATACTCAAGAAAACGCTGGTTGGACGCCATTAATGATGGCAGCTCAGTTCGGTCACCGTGAAATCGCCAAGCTATTACTGCAAAACGGTGCCAAAATTAATACGCAAAACAACACCGGCGCTACTGCCGTCATGTTTGCGGCCCTAAACGGTCATCAGGGATTGATTCAGGACCTGCAAGCCACATCAGCTGAAGTTAATATAAAAGATCAGAACGGGAAAACCGCTTTGATCTATGCCGCAGCTGCTGGCTATGCTGAAATCGTTCAGCAGTTGGTTTCGTTAGGTGCCGACGTCAACGTGAAAGATAAAACTCAAAGCACGGCCCTGATCATAGCTGCCCGGCGGGGATATGAAGAAGTGGTGCGAACGCTTCTGGAGAATTGTGCTGATGTTCGTGCAGTCGATAACCAGGGGAAAACGGCTTCGAAATGGGCCGTGGAAAAAAAATATAGCGGCGTTTTTCAATTGCTGGTGACGGCTAAGCCCTGCAACTAAAATTCCAACTAAATAGGTTGAGCCCGTTACCCGCTTGTCCGCCTCTGGTGGATTAGCCATTTAGCCCGTTCGCCCGAAGAAATAAAATCAGACAGCATTCCGTTAAAAACAGGCTCAACGGGACAACCTTTATAATTAGGATTTTTATTCATGGCGACAAGTGTTTTTTCACCGCCGCCAACGGTGGACAATGCCACATTTCCATCAATGCCGGCCTCCCATCCTTTGGCGTCACGGAATTTTTTCAGCGCTTCGTCATTGTTAAAGGTGATAATAATGTCCTTGGCTTCCCCGCCGATCTGAAAGCCTAATGAGCCCGCTGCCATGCTTTAGTAATCTACGGTTTTACCCCCGACGCGTAGCGCTCCGCGACCATATTCGATTCCGACAATAAGTGCACCTTTGCCGACATTGGGAAGAATAAGCATTCCCTTGGCGCGTTTGGCAATCTCTTTGCCGTCTTCGACCTGTTCGTAAAAACGTTGCAACGCTTCAATGGCACTGGCGTCGAAAAAGTAAGAGTTGCTATTTCTCGGGTATCTTGTATCTTCTATTTTTTACTTTTATAAAGTATTTTGAATCTTCATACACCAGCAGATTTGAGATCTTTAGCAGTCCCCGCTCGGCAAACTTTATGGTTTCCGTGCCCAGCATCATGTACAGGTTGTCATTGCGGATGAAAAGGCATTTTGGTTTTAATTTGATCCGTTTGCGCGTATTGAGGATTAGGGTGGGATACGGGTCGCTGATTAAATCAACAGCGAACAGGGCGGTGTCTTCATAATGAAAATAAACCTTTTCCCGAAAATCCCCTCTATCCTGAAAAAGGTAATACCCTTTTGCGTCCTTTTTAATGGCCGAATGAAAGTAATTGATAATTTTTTGGTGCTGAAATTTTCCGTGCGCATTGTGCCAGCGTCCGTTTTTATCCAGCCAAAATACAGCTTTATCTTTCGAGATCACAAATTCAGAGCGATTTTTATACATGTTAGCAGCTGATATTCCCTTTTTTCGTATTGCCAATGGTTGTCATCTTTTTGGGCTGCATTTTATCATAGGAGATCTTCTTGACAATTCTTTTTTTAGCTTAATGATAAGTTAAAATGATTTTGTGAACTCCTACGCCCGGAATGAATTGGGATGATTGCGAAACGAATTTGCGATATTATACCACGCTTTGTTGGGTGAATTGTTCCCGTGTATGATTTGACAGGATCACAGTTATGGGGCCCTTCATTTTTATTAATTTTGAATAATAACAGTATCTTTTTGTGGGGAGGACGATCATGACAAACAAAAGTAAGATCATTTCAATTGGTATTCTGGTGCTCATCTTATTTTGCGGTGGTGTGATTGCCGGTTATTTATTATGGGGTATCGCTGACGGCGAAAAGCGGGATTTTCCAGCGCTGCTCAGAGAGGCGGCTCAATATGTTGCCAGACTAGAGACTCGCAAAAGTGAACTTGAAATTCAGCTGGAAGCCAAAGAACAGAAAGAAGCGGCTATCGGCAAATCGAAAACACCGGCTGAAGCGACGCCTTCGGAAGCACCGGCGGAAGGGGCCGTAGATGATCGCATCAAAAACCTTGAGATGCAATTAGCGTCGCTGCAAGAGGAAAATACGGCACTGCAAACGGCCCTCAGTTCTGATAAATCCGCAACCGAGAAAAGCCTGGAACTAACCGATCGGATTCAGGCGCTGATCGCGGCCAAAAATAATTTGGAACAGGAGAATTCCACGCTGCGCACCCAGATCGGCCAGAGCCAGGGTTTAGCGGCTGAAAACGAACAATTGAAATCCCAAATTGCATCTTTAAACGATGTAAAATCCCGCCTGGAAAAGGAAAAGGCTGATTTACAGTCCACCGGGGGTGAAAAAAACCGACTGATAGCCGAAAACCGAGAATTAAAAATGCAAGCGCAAGTTTGCGCAAATGAAAAAGCAGAGCTCGAGCAAAAAATGGCTGGGTTGCAATCGGTAAACGATCAGAATCAAAATCTATTGGCTGAGAATCAACAACTTACGGCAACGATTGCAGCCCAAACGGATGAGATCAGTACGCTGAAAGTTCGACTGGATGAAATTCGGGCGATGACCCAGATGAAAGAAACATCTGACGCTCAAAGCCCGGCGGTTGAAGCCGACGAAACGCAATGATGTTTTCGATGCGCGGATATATGGACAAAGACGGGATGGTGCAAACAAAAGCTGCGCCCGACCTCACCGTTACGGTCAAGACTGCTCGGGCACTGAAGGGGGTTACATATGAAAATAAGTCGATATACGGCCAGCCTGTTGACGGCAATAATGTTTCTAAACGTGCACTTGGGTCTGGCTGCCGGACTGAGTGATCTAACCCAGCAAGCCCAGAAAGCATTGGGCGGATCTCCCGGCGGGCTAAGCAGCGATGAAATAACGGCGGGTCTTAAAGAAGCGTTGCAGGTTGGAAGCGAAAAAGCAGTGGCTCTTGTATCTCAACCGGATGGTTTTTATCAGAATCCGGCCATAAAGATACCGTTGCCCGAATCCGTACAGAAAGTTGAAAAATGGCTCAGGACCGCCGGCTATGGCAAACAGGTAGACGCTTTTGAATTGAGCATGAATCGGGCTGCCGAGCGAGCGGCGCCCGAGGCGAAATCCATATTCTGGGACGCTATTGCTGATATGAAGTTCGATGATGCTCAAAAAATCCTAAACGGGCGCGACAATGAGGCGACGCTTTATTTTGAGGACAAAACTTCAGCTCGGCTGCAGGAGGTTTTTAAACCCATCGTAAAAGATGCCATGGGTGAGGTGGGTGTTACGCGATCCTATCAAGATTTAAACGACAAAATCGCCAGCATGCCGTTTGGCAAAAGCGCTGGTTTTGATCTGGACCAGTATGTAACCGATGGGGCTTTGAAAGGGCTGTTTAAAATGCTGGCCGAGCAGGAAAAACAAATCCGCACCCAGCCGGCTGCCCGGGTGACCGACCTGCTCCAGAAAGTCTTCGCCGCCCAATAAGCTATCGATTAGGTTGGCCGGTTGGGCCCGTTGAGCCAGTTGAGCCCGTTAAGAAAGGAAAGTACCTGATTGAATAATCTTTAAACCGGCAAACGGGCGAACGGGTAACGGGCTCAACCTTTAGTATGCGAGCATTTTGAATCGGTTTGATGCACACCGTAGTGTTAATAAAATAGATGTGTAATCCATTTATCATGGAGAACAAAGCCCTTGGGCGCAAGATGCATTTATAAATTAGATTTTAAAAGTTGTATGGGCGACTGTCAGCTCCAGCTTCATAAAAGCCATCTAATTCATCGCCTAAAGAATCAAGATAGTCCTGCAGTTCTTTGGGGCTATTAAAGCTGAGGGTTCCCACGTGGCCGCTTAGAGGGAACGTATCTCCATCGGCCCCCCGGCGGCACATGGCTTGTAAGAACTTGGTGGTATCGTTTTGGTAAGTTTCAGCTAGCTGGGCGGCACTGATAGCCTGGCGGGCATGCCCGTAAGCATCGAAGTATACATAGTATTTCAATGGACCCACTCCTGATCTTTCAACTCGGCTATGATAGCAGCCCCTCTTTCCTGAACCTCTTTGATTTCAGGCGGCTGTATGATCTCTTCGTTTGATTTCTGCTAACAGACGTTGCTCAATTTGATCTTTGGCCCACCGCATTTGCTTCCTTTTTTTCCCTTTTTGAAACAGTTCGATCATTTCAGACGCGAGCCGTTTGGCATGCTGGTGGCCTTCGACCGCGGTTTCCCTGATTATACGCCAATTAAGCGTTTTGGTAAAGTCGTTAAAGGCGTGCTGCATTTGGGCGAACAGTTCTTTGAGCATTCCGTCTAAAAAAGCGGTATAGAATCCCAGGCCGGCCATTTTGCCATTTTCAACCAGATGGTGAAGTGTTCCGCTTGGATGCGTATCCGCCAAAAGATCTTTAAGGCTTCTGGCGAGTAGTTCAATCGGTGAGTGCGGAAAGGCGGCAATCAGTTCGCGCCAAATTTCGGGGTCAAAGGTAGAATCGCTGAGTTCTCCAATCTCATGATATATGTAATTGTCTTTTTGTGCTGTTAGAATTGTTGGCAGATGTTGCTGGATTGCTTCGGTGTTTTGTTTTTCGAGCCCACAGTTTTTGAGAGCAAACTTTAGCGCTGACCGGCCCGATTTTTTGATATAAGTCATTTGATCCCACAGAAACAATTTGGCGGAATCGGTTCGTAACAAGATCTGCTGAGTTTGCGTTAGTGCCGGCAATGTCAGCAAATCACGGGCGCGTTCGCGTCCAAGAGCATAGACGGTGTATCCATTATTGAGGGTTTTGTTTTCAATCTCAGCCAGAAAAAAGGTCGGTTTCAAGCTAAATGCATAGCCGGCCCCGTACAAAAAGCCTCGGGGCTCCAAGACTGCATTGATGGCAGGGGTGTCAAACAGGTCGTAGTCTTTACCCTCAATCGTTATCTTCGTGTGTTTGGCATCTGCCAGTTTTTCCCAGCGTGCCTCTTTTTCACCAATCCAATCTAAAATTTCGGATGTGTCTTTTTCTTCCCATGGATTTAAGCCGTGCTCCCACTTATAAAGATCACGCAACCGCAGGGCCAGTCCACAGGTGGAATACAATCCGGCGTGCTGCGCATCGGATATCTCGCAATTATGTAAAACTTGTCGGGTTATGGATTCTATTTCACTCATTAACGCAACTTTATCATTTGCCGAGTTGGACAACAAGGTACCGCAGCGATCTGCATCCTTAAGTGCTACAATCTAAGACCGGTATGCCTGATTGGCCAGCCCTTAACTCAAAAAATGACCATCTAGCGGCTAATAATTGTATCAGATCAAGTGTTGCTGGCTGCCGGTTTTTAGCTCATGGCCGCTGGCTTCTGGTCACTGGCTTCTGGCCAGCAGCAAGAAGCAAGCAGCCAGATGCAAACGTCTTGAATAGGAATTTTTTGTTCAATGATTATTGCGGTCGATTTGCCCTGATTTATTCATACCACCTTAGGTAGGCATCCAGATCCTCACGCCCGGTTTTGAACTGGTTGATCGGGGATTGTGGG
>WOR8_10002184_pt1 | contig 19529 bp, 10 predicted proteins | sample DeeMarSeWOR38_10_FD_19890 | JGI IMG/M metagenome (IMG submission 19890)
ATATCAACTTGCTGCCAAATCCTTTGATCGGCAAACACATACCAGAATATGGTGAGCGATTCCCGGATATGAGTGAAACATATTCAAAGGTATTGATTCAAAAAGCAGAACAAATTGCCGATCGTCACGGCATCAGGATCAAGAAAGGGGTTTATACAGCCACTTCGGGTCCGACCTTCGAAACTCCCTCTGAATACCAATATTTCAGGTCTATCGGATCCGATACTGTAGGGATGTCGACTGTGCCTGAAACCATTGTAGCACACCAGATGGGGCTCCCCTGTTTCGCCATTTCAATAATTACTGACCTGGGCGTTCCTGGCAAAATAGAAACCACCACACATGCATCGGTTCAGGAAGTGGCCAATCATGCTGAAGATAAGATGACGCTAATCATGAAACATATGATTGCGGAGTTATGAATGATGACATCGACCATACCAGAGAATCCATTAAGAGGGATCCTCACGGGAGATTTCACACATGGGACGTCATTATCATCAGCCTGTCACATCTTTTACACGATATTTATTCCTCTTTTTTAGCTCCCATCCTCCCACTCCTCATCGAAAAATTAGGTATCAGCATGTCCATGGCAGGAGGATTATCTGTGATACAGCGCATTCCCTCCCTTTTTAATCCATTCGTTGGGATTCTGGCTGAGAATATGAAAATCCGCTATCTGGTAATTTTTGCACCAGCTCTTACAACCATATGTATGAGCCTGATTGGATGGGCCTCAAATTATACCATACTGGCTATTTTACTTTTCGTCGCAGGGATCTCGTCCACCATGTTTCATGTGCCTTCACCCGTGATGATCAAACAAATTTCAGGTTCACACATTGGCAGGGGAATGAGTTTCTTTATGGTGGGGGGTGAACTGGCCAGAACACTAGGACCACTAATAATTGTAGCAGCTGTGACCCATTGGGGTCTTGAAGGTACATTTAAACTCATTCCATTCGGACTGGTGGCTTCAGCTACTTTATTCCTGCGCTTGCGCAAGTTGAATCTCCGAAATGACATTCCGGCGACCTATCCTAAAGGTCATTATTATAACGTGTTTAAACGATTTTCCTCGGTTTTTTTGATACTTGGCCTCATCTTATTGTTCCGCGGCGGCATGAAATCTGCTCTTACATTATACCTTTCGGTCTATCTTACAAACCAGGGCCATTCGCTCTGGTATGCCGGAGCGGCCCTTTCTGCCATACAACTGGCCGGTGTACTGGGGACCTCTATTGCAGGCACCCTGTCAGATAGAATTGGTAGACGAACCACCATGGTGTTCATCACCGTGGCCAGTCCGTTATTGATGTGGTTATTTCTTATCGGGCCTGAATTTCTCACCCTGCCGGTACTTATTTTTACCGGATTTTTTCTGATCTCCACAGGTCCGGTTATGCTGGCGGTTATTCATGAACTGGAAAGCCAGCATTTACCTTTCTTAAATGGCATATTTATGACATTAAATTTTGGGGTCAGTTCAGTAATGTTACTTTTGGTGGGGGTCTTTTCTGATGCGTTCGGGCTGGAAATAACCTATCGGATCGTTAACTATGTGGCTTTACTGGCCATTCCTGTTGCATTTTTTATACCCAAAAAAAAATAGCGTCCATCACTTTAATCTGGATGCCAAGACACAGGTTTTCTTATAGATTTTCAACTCGCCCTTCAAATTATACAATTCCATTAGAAATACATAAATGCCAATTTCAGCACGGTCTCCGTTCTCCATTTCTCCATCCCAAATGATACATCCTGATGTACCAAGAAGTTTGTTATTGGCCAGACGAATCATCATCCTGCCTTCAGAATTGAACACATACACACTGGCCACATACCCGGGATTAGAAAATTTGTAATGCAATTTCACAATATCATCATACCCATCGTTATCGGGCGAAAATATTTCTGGCTCTATCCACACCGGATCGGGGTCCGAATAGGAATCGGAAAATTGAGAATTGATCAGTCCGGGGGTTGCAAATCCAATATCCTCAGCAGCTGAATGCCAATGCGTTCCATCCATTGATGGGAGAAGAGGATGAATTTTTTCAAGAGATACCCCTTCAGTCGATTCCAACAATGTGAAATGCAGGTCGTTGGTATACTTAAATTCATCGATGATCTCATACCATTGATCCATGATCGTGACCGTTCCCTGATCATTTGGATATCCTGGCATTTGCGGAACTTCTATAAACTTTTTCTCATCGTAATGCCAATAAAATGGTATGACCTTCCCGATGTCGGATGTTATGACCAGATAATCGTTCGGGAAGAATAATACCGGGTCTTCGGATACCGGATATACTCTTTCAATACGGTTATTTTCACGATCCCTGTCAGCTATAACCAGGGTCGCCAGATCAATGATCTTATCTGAAATATTGATTAACTCAACGAAATCCACACCACCATAATACGGATTGAATAAAACTTCATTTATAACCACGTCCAAGGTATCGCATTTTTCAGGATATCCGAACAGGACCGTTGCCGGAGATGAAATACTATTTCCCTGACAATCAGTAAATTTTTTGTCTATTGTTAATGTATAAATTTCACCTGGTGAAAATGTCTTCCTGAAATGCAGGAGGATGGATTTATACTGTGGTGCCACAAGTTGAACTGAATCCGGTTGGCCCATCGATGGATCGACCATATAAATTAATGGATCCAGGGCCCGCAAACGATCATATGGCTCATTAAAATTAACCTCCAGCAAATTATCATTCCGAATGATCGCTTTATTAATTTCTGGAGATGTAAAATCAGGATTGGGATGATGAACAGAATTCGATCGTCCGGGGCTTCCTCCTGTTGGATCATTTGAGGCCGTCCAGTTTGATTCACCCTGACAGGGGAACAGGGGATCAATCTGTTCCAATGACCAACCACCATCAGATTTTAAATCATCCTGATACCAGTCCATGTTATATTCTACATTCGAGATGACCTGATCCTGACCATCATATACAGTAATTTCCTGTCCGGTATTGGTTAGGGCAGGCATACTTTCGATTCCCAATACGTAGCTAGTTCCTGAAAATTTGATGGTATCACGGGCGGGGATAATCAGGGCATAAGTGCCCTGCGGAAAATCAAAATCTGGAAGTTCTTTTTTTTGATTTCCTATTTCCACTGCCCAGTCCTGTATGCGTAATGACTGTTCAGAAGTATTGTACAATTCGATATATTCCACCTCCGGAAGACCTACAGGGGGAGAGGGATCGGCCATGATTTCATTGATCACCACATCATATGGTTTGACTTCATAATAATAAAACGGCATCGTTATGTTCGTAAGCCGGTTTTGAGAAAGATCTTCAATACCATTCAAAAAAAGTGTATATGCTGTCTCATCCCGAAACGAATACCTGAATTCGATTTGGATACTTGTTTGATCCACCATCTTTATATCGACAGGATGCCCCATACCAGGTTCCACTGAAAAATTCAAGGAATCGCTTGCATTTAAAGAGCGAATGGGTTCATTAAATTCCAAATACAGATCTCGGTTATTCCGGATCCTTAATACTTGAACAAGTGGTGGTACTGTATCATGTACAAAATGCCCTGAAATTTTAAGATCATCGAACCATATTTTTTGATCTTGGGCAGAAGAATACTCATAATAAATACCTGTGAATCCAGACTGCAGATTCTGTTGGTCATGACCGGCACCAATATCTGAATAATGTTGTCCCGTGACTGTGGTATCAATACGAATGGTCCAAAGCCCTTCTTCTGTCCTGGTAATTTCAAACATTGCACTGGCTTCCGTTGAAATGGTTGTTTGCCAATTAAGCCCCGATTCAACCACCGGGGTTATGATATCCATTTCATGCTTCCAAATTTTCACCAGGTCATCACTTCCGATATAATTGACCCCAATTACATACGCCAAAATATTGCCACCTGGAAACATCTGGGTTGCATCGCGATTTGAAAGCAAAAAAACACCCCAGTTGTTCAATGAGGAAGGTGGATAGCCATGCCTGATGATAAAAGACCATGTGGTGGTCCCTTCGTCAATATGGAGATTTGACACGGGTAATGAGATCTGATCATGGCCTGATGAGGCGTTGTCAAATGCGTGGTGCAAAGATTGAGATCCATTAAGGGGGTATTCTGAAGAAATTTCCCATCGCCCCGGAGGGCTCTGGATCCATAACTCCAGATTGCCAGATTCAAAATTTTCAGACACCTGGGCACATGTGATATACGGAAACAACGATACGATCACGAACAATTTTTTCATTGTTTCAAGCCACAATAAAATAATACGGTCAAAGACTATTCGCTTGTTTATCCCAAGGTTACAGTATATTTTTTGTGTACAATTCGGATTTAAACCACTCCGGGGCTTTTAAGTTTCCATTTAAATTTATAAAATTTACACAAAATACGATGGGTATGAAAGTCCTGATTCTGGGTGCAACCGGACTGGTTGGACAAATGATGATAGAAGTTCTCGAACAACGGAACTTTCCAATATCAGAATTAATGTTGGTGGCCTCAGATAATAAAGGCATCCGGAGCATGCCATTTCAGGGATCCGATCAGATTGTTCGCACAGTGGAAGAGGGACTGGAGTTCTTACCTGATATTGCTCTTTTTTCTGCCGGTTCGGACGTTTCAAAAAAATATGCAAGATTGTTTACCGGTAAAGGTACATTTGTTATTGACAATTCTTCAGCCTGGAGAATGGATACGGACGTAAAACTCATAGTCCCTGAGGTCAATGGTGATCGCATTACATCAGAAGACAGGCTGATTGCCAATCCGAATTGCTCCACCATTCAGTTTGTTTTAGTGGCATACCCGCTCCATAAAAAATGGCACATCGACCGGGTTGTCATTTCAACTTATCAATCCGTTACAGGTTCCGGGATGAAGGCAGTGAACCAGCTGGATGCCGAGAGAGCCGGGGATTTCTCACAATCCTTTTATCCCCATCCCATCGATCTAAATGTACTGCCACATATTGATGACTTCCTGGATAACGGATACAGCCTGGAAGAAATGAAAATGGTGAATGAAACCAGAAAGATACTGGACGCTCCGAAAATCCGCATAACGGCAACCACCGTGAGAGTTCCTGTCAAGGGTGGGCATTCTGAATCAGTCAATCTGGAATTTAAAAAATCGTTTGAATTGGAGGAGATTTATTCCGTGCTGAGTCGAACTCCCGGTGTCGTGATCCAGGATAAACCCCTTGATGATATATATCCCACGCCCATATTCGCCAGGGGGAAAGATGATGTTTTTGTGGGTCGGATACGACGGGATGATTCGCAAAAAAATGCTTTGAATTTATGGATTGTGTCGGATAATCTTCGAAAAGGTGCTGCCACCAATGCGGTTCAAATTGCCGAGACCGTTCTTTCCAGAGGATTTATTCAGGCAGGATAAAATACACTAAAAATCAAATCCCTTCAGGGAAGCAAAACTCAGGCTTCAAATAAGAAATCGTTGTAGGGATATCTGGCCACATGAATTTCTTTAATCATGCGATATAGGGTTTCTTTAAACGGTTGGATATTTGTATTTTCCTGGGCAGATATGAAAATACACGGCTTGTTATCTTTTGCTAACCAGATTTTTTTTAGTTGATCCAGTGTATAATTCCTGCGCTCCATTGGTGTGAGATCGTCCGTATCCTTCCGATCATATGAATAGGCATCGGTTTTATTGAATACCAGGTAGGTTGGTTTATCATTGACGCCCAATTCTGTCAGTGTGGTCCTGACAATATCAATCTGGTCTTCAAAATAGGGATGTGAAATATCGGCAATATGCACCAGAATGTCAGCTTCCCTTACTTCATCAAGTGTGGATTTAAATGATTCGACCAGGTGATGTGGTAATTTTCGGATGAAGCCGACGGTATCGGAAAGAAGGAATGGCAGGTTTTGAATGACCACCTTCCGCACTGTGGTATCTAAAGTTGCGAATAATTTATTTTCTGCAAATATGTCAGACTTACTGAGCAAATTCATGAGGGTGGATTTACCTACATTTGTGTAGCCGACCAATGCCACACGCACCATTTTCCCGCGGCTTTTCCTCTGTGTCATCTTCTGCCTGTCGATTTTTTGCAGTTGGTCTTTGAGCCTGGCAATTTTATCACGAATGATCCGCCGGTCGGTTTCAATTTCCGTTTCACCAGGTCCTCTCAAACCGATTCCCCCCCGCTGTCTTTCCAGGTGGGTCCACATACGGGTTAACCGGGGTAGTAAATACTGGTATTGAGCCAGCTCGACCTGTACTTTTGCATGCGCTGTTTTAGCCCGGCTGGCAAAAATATCCAATATTAAATTGGTACGATCCAACACCCGGCATTGTAGATGACGTTCAATATTTCGAAGCTGGCTTGGGGTCAGTTCATCGTCAAAAATGATCAGGTCGATATTTTCACTTTCGATAAAACTTTCTATTTCCTGGAGTTTGCCACTACCTACAAAATATTTGGGATGGGGTTGGTCCATCTTTTGCGTGAACTGTTTCACGGGTACAACACCTGCTGTTTCTGCCAGAAACTGTAATTCTTCAAGGTACTCTTCAACCTCCTGGGCCCTGCGGTCTCCTGTTACCAGTCCAACCAGAACGGCCTTCATACGACCATTTATGGATGGTTCTTTTTCAATCATTATTAAACAGATCGCAATTCATTTAAGAGCAAAAGAAAGGAATTCCCTGATCAAGAATTCCTTCATTTAACGTAGAAAGAACCGTATTATGCAATACGAACCAATAGATTTTAATAAATATAGTTTCGGTTTCGCTGCAGAATGCCCCGGATGGCCATTTTCAGTGATTCCGTGGTTCTCATGATCATGTCCCCGTCATCCGGGAACGGCAACGGTTCCTGTTTTACCAGTTCCTGATCTTCTGGCGATAAGGCATTGATATCACCAACTGCCCGGGCTGAAAAATGTTCGAAATGACTATCGGCCCCAATGGGATCTTTTCTGAGTAGTTTCAGAGGATTGAGGGTATAAATTTCAACATCACCTTCCAGATGGGATGACTTTGTCTGTTGGGTCTCAATGACAGTACAAGACAGGTCTTTATATTTCACCAGTTTGATATCATTTCCTGCGGTATCTTTCATAACATTGCCATTGGCATCCAGGACATATTCGAATCCATCTTCAACGCGTTTTTTCACCATCCTATCCGATTCTTTGATGCTTTCAGGAGATACGGCAATGATTTTCAGATTTATCCGGATTTCGTAGTCGTACTGTACATTTTCATCCAGGTTGCTGGCATAATATTCCACCCATTCGGTTTGCAGATCCTGCGGACTCACAGCCAGAAGTTCATTTTCAAATGCTTTGGACAAATTCAGTTGGCTAAGGTTTTGTACGCTGACCAGAGCCCGGCTCATACCGAGATATCGTGATTCAGCAATCAGATTATCGATATTTTCATAATCACCCCAATATTCTTTCACCTTCAAAAACTCATAATAGGCCTGACGGTACGATTCCTTGTCATTATTCGCCATCAGTTTTTGTCCATGAGCAAAGAAAAACTCGGCCGCATTATGCTTGGCATCAATAATTTCCCGATCGTAATCAGTAAATGCGTAATTGATGGTTTGTCCATTCAGTTCCAGAGGCAGTACAGGTCGTACCATTTGTTGCCGTTGTTTGAGTCGTTCATAGTGTTGAACTATGGCTTCCCAGTTTTCAGATTTACCTTCCAGTTTCAGATATTTGATGCGTTCGAGATCCTGTTCATTGGCCAGTTTATATGATCGATCCAGAACTTCAATATCTTTTGCACTATCTGGATCTTTCATCAATTTCTTGACCGCTTTTTGAATCGCTGCATCATAATTCCCTTGTTGAAGCTGTTTTTTGGATGAGCCACAACCTGAGAGAATAAGAACCGACAGAAAAATGTAAAGAAGCTTGTTCATTGGATATGTTTTTGATGTATAATGGTTTAAAGATATGAATTTCAGTTGAAACAATTAAAAAAAAACCCTGGTGGTGCCAGGGTTTTGATATTTATTTAAATGTGTTACTGCAAAACAAAGTTTATCGGGAATGTAAATGAAACCCGAACCGGTTTTCCTCTCTGTTTACCGGGGGACCATTTCGGGGAGGATTTTACAACCCGGAGGGCTTCGGCATCAAGAGCCGGATCCACACTCCGGACAACTTCCACATTGGTTACGGATCCATTCGGTTCCACCACGAAGCGGACAAAAACCCTTCCAGCAATACCATTCTCAGCAGCGATTTCCGGATATCTCAGGTTATCGGCAATGTATTCCCTGAATCCGTCCTGCCCTTTGCCCTGAAAGCTGGGCATATCCTCAACAATGAAGAAAATTTCAGCTTCCTCTTCTTCTTCCTCAACTTCCACATACTCCATTATTTCCACTTCCGTATTTTGATCTACCTCAAAATCATCCAGTTGGAGTTCGTCTTCTATTTCAACATCATCGTCAACGATATTCAGTACTTCTGTTACTTTTGGAGGTTCCGGTGGCTTGGGGGGTTCGGGTTGTTCCTGATGTGTAACGGGGATGATATCCTCTTCCACCTGTTCCATATCACCCATATCAAATTCATTGGCTGAAAGACCTCCACTGGTCCATTCAAATGCAATGAGCATCAATGAAAGGGCAATAACCAAACCCAGTTGGAAAAAAATGCCTTTTCTTTTTTCAAGATTTGCTTTTTCGGATTTTTTAGGTTCCATTTCTTTTAGGTTTAGGGGCTAAAAATAAGGAATTCCTAAATTAAAATCAAGGTATCCAATATAGAATATTTAAAAATCCAATCATTAGCCCTTCGTTTTCAATTACTTTACATCAAAAATCGATCCAAATTGATATCTTCAGGGGGAATAAATGTTCATCACGGAAACGGAACTTTTTTCTATGATTCGATTTTTTATTACTTTTGCAGCTGCTCATTATAAGTTCCAGGCATATAATCATTTGGGGCATTAGCTCAGTTGGCTAGAGCGTTTGACTGGCAGTCAAGAGGTCATCGGTTCGACTCCGATATGCTCCACCCTCGCTCTCCGTAGCTTTAGCGAAGGAGGGCTTCGCCCTTTTCTTCAAGTCTACTTTGGACTATGGTGGACACGGTCCACTTCATAGGGCAAAAAATGATCAAGGGATCACAGATGTTGAAATTTGTGATCCTTTCTTATTTCCGATTTTATTCCAAAATCTCATACTGCCCTATCTATTCATATCTTAATGCATCTATCGGGTTCCTGTTTGAGGCTCGGTAGAGCTGAATAAAGGTTGTGGCAAACACGGTTAATAAAACGATAATAATCGTAAGAATGAACATCCACCAGTGGACGTTTACTTCTGTTACCATTGTTTGGATACCCCTTTCAATTACAAAATAGCTTAGAGGAAGCATGGTAACAATAGCTATTAGAATTGGTGTAAGATACTCATCCAGGAGTACACTCTTAATAATGTGATAAGTTAACGCTCCATTGACTTTTCGGATACTTATTTCCTTCGATTTTTGCTCAATAATAAATAGCACAAAACAGATCAAACCAAAACAGACAATCGAAAAGGATAAAACAACGCCCCATTTGAATACCGTATTTAGTTGTTCCTCATTTCTATAAAATGACTTGATTTTCTCTTCAGCAATGTCGAAGTTAATTGCAGAGTTGGGGCTAAATTCCTCCCATTCCTTAATCAAAGTCTGAACCGCTTTTTCGTGCTGACCTTTGGCAAATTTCACACTGATCAGTGGAGTATATCCCCCCTTTTCAGCCAGGCAGATGATTAAAGGTTCTATCGCATTGTGTTTAGAATGAAAATAGAAATCCCGTACAACTCCAATAATTTTGCCCTCTTCCTTACCTGGCAATCGAATACGATTATTGATAGCAGAATTCTCGAGCCCGAATTTATGTAAAGCAGCTTCATTAATTAAACAATTTTGAATATCCGTATTCATCTGAGGTTCAAATGACCTTCCATGGACTAACTCAATATCATAAAGGTCTGTGAAGTTCTCATCGACAACAATTCTTTTAAGGTCAAAATACTTCATTTCATTTGCAAGCTCTATGTTAAAAGAGGCAATCCAGTAATCATCTCCGATTCCGGCATCTGACGCAGCAACCTCGATGATTTCAGCATGTTTTCGGATTGCATCCTTCAGTATTGATGAGTTGCCTATTAAATCCTGATCTTGAATTTTTGCAAATAATACGTTTTCATCATCAAAACCCAAACTCGTGTTTTTCAGATTATGCAATTGCAGATTAATAACAATAATCCCAAAAAGTACCAAGATAAACATCGATGTCTCCATAAAGATGAAGATCTTTCGAATCCTGCTGCTTCTTTTTATGTATTGATCTTTAAGGATGAAAAGAGGATTTACGGGTATGAAAACAGAAGTCAGTAATATACCCGGAACAATTCCCAGAAAAACAAACAGGAACAAAATATTTGTTACAATAAGACGGTTGCTAAATATATTCGTGCTTAAGTCCTTATCGAAAAAAATATTGTATTGAGGTATAAGGACTTTCAATAACAACAGGCTGATACACATTGCAAGCAAAATGTTAATGAGTGATTCTATTGTGAAGTGAGCAAATACCTGGCCTTTCTTTATCCCATATATCTTATTTATGCCGATGTATTTCCCTGTTTTAACTGAGTTACCAATAACCAGATTTATATAGTTCAAGCAGCTGAATGCCAAAGTTAGGACAAGCAAAGCCCCTAAAATGTATATGTATATAAGGTTCATTGTTGGTAAATCATTTTCCAGTTTTTCAGATGAAAAATGTATATCCTCCAAAGACTTAAACCGAAGTTGAAAATCATAACCCTCCTCAATCGTTAAATATTTATCGTAAAATCCGGGCAGTTTTGTCTCCAGGTTCTTTATGTCGGATTTCTTGCTTGTGAGTATATAAGTGTAAGTATCTCCAGCATGAGCGGTATTTTTATCTCTCAACTTACCATTATCTTGTATAGACAAAAGAGCATTAAACTGGAGGTGCGATTTCGGATCAGCATCCATGATACCTGTCAGGGTATAATTTCGTCCGTTCATAGTAATCACATTTCCAAGTGGATCGGACTCTTTGAAATATTTCATTGCCAGTTCTCTGGATAGTACTATTGCATTTGGGTTCGACAAGGCCTTTCCAGCTGAACCAGCTATTAACTTATAAGGAAATATTGAGAATACAGTTGAATCTGCATAGTAAAAGAACTCTTCATTGAATTCGTTGTCCTCTATCACAACTATTGGATTCCTGATTTTGGAAAACCTTACATATGATTCTATTTCAGGAAATTCATTTTTAAGTTTTGGTCCGATGTCTGGCTTACATGTTGCCTTATTGAAAGTTTTTACCGGCCATTTCTCAAATGATTCAATTCGATAAATGTCCTTTCTATGTGTATTCCATTTATCATGGGACAATTCATCCTGAATAAAAAATAGTATCAAGAAAGCAAAGGTTGTTGTAATTGCTATACTGATGATGTTGAGTACCCTGGTCTTCTCTTTTCGAAGATTACGCAGATAAAGTTTTAGGTTTAAACTCATTATTGTTGAGGATTTCAGAGATTAGTTTATCACAAGATAAATTAACATGCTTTGTAAATATATGTGTTTATTAACCTGTAATTAAGTTGTATAACATATTTTGCAGTAGTAATATTTCAGGCAATCAAAAATCACTGCTGTTCTCCAAATTGATTTCCCTAATCAGCCAAAGTGGATAATCCGATTTCAGTGAGCACCTCTATCAGGTTCAAAATGAACACAACTGAACGGAATAATGAATTAACTTTTAAATCTGACAGCTATAAGTATTAAACAATTACAATCAACATAACTTAGTCCTTGAAATTTGCCAGAAAATTTGCCAGCCAAATGGAAAACAGGTGGAGTATATAGGAAAAACAACTGTACATTGTTTTTGTAATGTAGTGTAATAGAGTATAATGGAGTCCGGTGGAAAATCCCGTATTGTCCCTGGCAGTCAAGAGGTCAGGGGTTCGACTCCCCTATGCTCCACAAATATATAGAAACAACCTCCACTCAAGGAGGTTGTTTCTTATTTACCTCTACTTTTTCAAACCATTTAATCACCGGATTGAACGGTGATCACTTAACCATCTAACCTATTTCAAAATGATCTTTTCACTCTGATAGGCCGTATTCCCTCTTATTTTCAATAAATAGATCCCTTTTGGCTGATCACTGATATCCACTTCTCGCAACACATAATTCCTGAATGATGTTGTGACCTCTTCTCTGTAGATCATTTTTCCATTCATGCTGATGATTTCCAGGCTCACGACTTCATCCATAGCGCCTTCAATGACCACATGGATCAGTCCTTCAGTTGGATTTGGATACACCGATGCAATCATGGTTTCTTCCACATCACCGATATCCACATTGCCAATATAAATATCACCACTACTCACCGGTCCACAATTATTGGCATCATTGATATCCACTGTGTAGGTCCCGGACAGCAGATTGGTGAATTCACCGGTCTGGTTTTCAACAGCACCAGGATTCAAGGTATATGTTAATGGCACGGTACCTCCTGAAGCGTATATCATAATGGCACCATCGTTGGCACCTGTATCCGATTCATCAGTGACCTTCATGGAATCCATAACAATGGCCTCAGGTTCTGAAATAATGAGGTTATCCATTAAAACAGGGCCGCAGTTGGCAGCATCATTTAAGGTGATTGAATAATTACCCGATCCCAAGTTATTGAATATCCCGGTTTCATTTGCGATATCCCCTGGAGACAAGGTGTAAACCAATGGTTCCGTCCCTCCAGATCCGGTTATGTTGATTTCGCCATTCTGTTCCCCAAAGCAGGTAATATCAACAACATTGGAGCTGCTTACCAGAAGCTCATCCGGTTGCAGGATCTCAATACTCTCAGATTTCTGACAGGCATTCAGGTCTGTAATGATCAGGGTATACGTTCCAGCAACTATGTTGTTCATGCTGCTTCCCATACCTCCGTTTGACCATTCATAATCATAGGGGGGACTGCCTCCTTCAACCATGGCATCAACAGCGCCATCGTTTCCTCCAAAACAAGTGATATCTGTTTGTGTAAACGAAATGGATATGGGTGGCGGCGACTGGATCTCGACCGTTCCTATATTCACACAACCATTGGCATCAGTAACCATCACAGTATATGTGCCAACACCTAAATTGATGGCTGTTGGGGTGGTCTGGCTTGCAGGGTCATTCCATAAATAACGGTATGGCTCTGTGCCTCCGGTAACCACCACAGAAACGACTGCATCCCGATTGTCGTAACATACTAATTGGGTTTCAATTATGATTTCACTCTGCAGCATCTCGGGCTCGGAAATGGTCACATCAGCGCTCTCTGTACAGCCATTGGCATCTGTAATCTCAACGGCATATGTTCCAGGGGCCAATCCCACGATATCCTCTGAAATCGCTCCAGTTGACCAGGCATAGGTATAAGGTGATACACCGCCTGTTACTGACAGATCAGCGATTCCATTCTGAGCACCAAAGCAGGTGACATCCCGACCTTCAATAACCGCTGTCAGTGGTTCGGGTTCATCGATGGTAAATCCGACTTCCATATGACATTTCCTGTAATCATATACCGTTACGGAGTATTCACCGGCAGCCAGCCCGGTTATAGAGGGACTATCCTCACCAATATCCTGGCCATCTGAATCTTTCCATTCATAATGAAGGCTGCCCTGGGCACCAATGACGGTAACTGTGGCCCCTCCATCGCTACCACCAAAACAGCTTACATTAATAATGTTGCTGATAAACACAATAAATTCAGTTGAATTGGAAAGTACGCTAAAGGCGGTATCGGCTTCGCACGCATTCGCATCCAGAACCAAAACAGAATAGAGTCCTTCATTTATAAGCATTTCAATGTCCTGCTCGTTGGATGTATATCCTTCTGGTCCGGTCCAGGTAAAGGCATAATCGGGAGTTCCACCCGACACCATGAGATTGATCGCTCCATTCTCACCATCCGGATATACAATATCCACCACTTCTGATCCGCTAAATGAAATGGGGGTCGGTTGCATGACATCGAATGAAGCGGTGCCGGTGCAACCATTTTCATCCGTAACCAAAATATTATAGGTGCCTGCAGTGAGTCCGCTTTGGTCTTCCATGGCTGGTTCTAATCCCGATCCCTGGGGTGTCGTCCAGAGTATTGTTTTCGAACCGGTCCCTCCTGAAATGGTGATATCGATGGCCCCATCGTTTCCATTATAACATGCCACATCGGATATGATCCCACTAATAGAAATCGAGGATATTTCATTTAGGATAATGGTTTTGCTGACCGATTGTCCATTGGCATCGGTCACTGTCACTGTATATTCTCCAGCTGACAGCCCGGATGCTATGGCCATGGTTAAGCTGGGATCGTGGCTCCAGGAAAAGGAATAGGGGGTGACCCCAAAATACGGTGTCGCAACAAGTTCTCCATCATTTTCACCCGTGCAGCTTGGATATTTGACTTCTGAGAAGACAACAGAAAAAGGATACTCATATTTAAATAGGAAACCGTCAAGAGCCGGGCTGGCCGGGTTGACCAAATCAATGGAACCAGCCTCCAGGATTGGAGATGCAAAAAAGCCGGTTATGTAGGTTTCTCCATGAGAATCAAAAGAAATACCCCGTGCACGGTCCTCCAGGGTTCCCGATATCTCTTGCGCGCCAATTTCATTTCCGTCCAAATCAAATTTCGCAAATCCTGTGTTTATATTCGACAGCGAACCACTATCCAGAGTATCCTGGTTAAAAATGACCTGCCCTGCATAGTTGCCTGCAAATTGGACAACATCATTATAATATGCCAGTCCATAGGCATTGTCATCTCCTGAATTTCCTTTTCTTCGACCCCACTGTAAAATGCCACTGCTGCTATATTTGGCGATGTACATATCGCTTGAACCAAAGCCGGAAATGGGAACGGCTTCCATGGTTTCAGTACTATCGAACGTAATGGGTGATGATTCCGTTTTCCCGGTGATATAAAAATTTCCATATTCGTCGGATGTTGCAGAATTAACATGATCATACCCCGGCCCTTTACCCAGCCTGCCCCACTGATAATTAAGGTCATCATCGAATCCCAAAACCATGACGTCCATATTAACGGCATCACCAAGGAGAAACCTGGTATCTGTCAGGTTAATACGCTCCCGAAGGTCACCTCCGATATAATATCCACCGAATGCATTCAATGCAATCTGCTTAAATGTGGTTTGCTGCTGGGTTACTTCGAAAGTGGCCAATTGCATGATGTTTCCATCAAGATCCAATGTTGCGATAAACTGGTCTTTGGGACCAACGGCTGGTACTATCTGGTCGGAGGTTCCGTTAAAGTAGATTAACTCCGTTTTATAGTTTCCTATAACGGCCATTTGATTATTTGCGTGGTCGATGACAATATCCCGAAGCCGTTCTGTATCGGAACCCCAAAATGGCCTGAATGATAATAAAAAATTACCATCATTGTCATATACTGCGAGGAATGTATCATAGTTATCAGAATTTTCCAATGAGTCGTTTTCGGTGAAATATATGGCTTCATCTCTGAAACTTCCGACAATAAATACATTGCCATCCGGATCCACAGCCATTCCGCTTACTGCATCACGCCCGTTGCCAGCCATTTGCTGCGACCATAAATAACTTCCGTCCATCTGGTAACAGGCTAAAAAGATATCCCAGTCGCCCTGATTAAAATATGTGTCGGTGCCAATGGTTAATGTGGTCCCTGTAAACGTACCCACAACGAGTACCTGGTCATTCGCATTGGTTACCATATCCACGGGTTCCACATCACCATCGCCTGAAAATTGTTGTCCCCATTGCCAATCCTGGGCCTGGATCATTGTGGTGAGGAACAAGCTCATTATCAGTGGTACTGCAAATCGTAAATGTTTTGCTTTCATGGTATATGAATTGATATGATTATTCTTCAATACAAAACGTATATTAAACTGCTCAAGGCCATTACATAAGTTACACAGAATTATTAAAATAGGCTAATAAATTTGGTGAAAGCAGCAGATTTATAAACAAATACACTCAAAATCAGAGATCAACGTGATTTTATCCCTCCAAAATCAAATAAAATATTGCCCTGATAAAGGGACATTATTCTGTCTTTCAGTCCTTTAAGGTACACACAATACGTCTATGATCAGATGTTTATTTCTTCACGGCAAGGCAGTATTCACCATTTTCAACGAATTGCGTGGATAAAACACCTGCGGCATTTGTACCCAATCGAATGATGGGTATTTCATTCCAGCGGGTACCAGGCTCTTTTCTAAAGAGTAGAATCAAATGATCAAACCAATTCCGATCCTTCAGCATGGTAAGGAAATCGTTCCCGGGATATTTAAATGTTTGGTAAAAAAACCGGGCTTCGCAGCTTAATCCGGGTTTCATCATCCCTTCAATGGTCCAGTAACCAGTTTGATCAAGTATATAGCCCCCGGCGACTGAGATGGAGGTATCCGGACATATGTAATTCCTTGTCGCCCGAATGAACAGGGAGTCGGTCAACACATCCACACGAATGCCAAAATAGGGGTAGGTGAACATATAATCTCCGGGTTCAGAAATAACCTTATACTCATCAATGGTGGCATCGGAAATTTTCTCTTCCGGATCAATGAGTACCAGGTCGGGTTGAAATGGTACTGTAAACGTGGCTATGGTTTGAGGTCCAAATACAGGTGTTACCTGCAGATCTTCATTCCACTGGTGATCCATAAATTTTAATTCGGTTTTGGTGCCGTATGTATATCCATTGGCCCCATTCAGTTTTTGGGAGATAAAAACCCGTACTTCAAAACCTTTTGAAATTTCCGAGGTTTGGAAAGAATCCACTGAGAAATGCGTAAAACCGCGATCTTTGATCAAGAAATTAAACAAATCTGTATAATTCTCCTGGCTGTACTGCTCAAAAAACTTCCTGAAATTGTCGGTGGTCATGCTTTGATAGGCATGGGCATCAAAATAGGCTTTCAATATTTTAAAAAATTGTGCATCACCAACCTGATACCGAATGGTATGAGCAGCATCTGCACCTTTATCATATACCGTTCGGCTATATGTTTTGTGAACCGGAACATCAAATAATGGGATATTCTGGTCGATTTCAGGAACGACCTGCAATACGTTCAAATGATTGGCCCTGACATGTTCTTTGAAGGCCTGTACCCCATAAGCCGCCTGCTTGTATAATGCCTCACAATAACTGGCCCATCCTTCATTCAACCACATATCCCCTGACGTTGCGCAGGTCACCAGGTTCCCAAACCAGCTGTGTGCAAACTCGTGGACCAGAAGATCTTCAGAACCACCGTTGTCATGAAATGTGCGATCTGAAAAGCTAACTGCCGTGGCATGTTCCATAGCCCCACCACGAAAAGGAACTGCAACAAATCCAATCTTCTCCCAACGATACGGGCCAAAATAGGCTTCAAATACCTCTAACCATTGGCCAACATCCTTAAATGCTTCCCTGGCTCTGTTGGTATCATCAGGAAACACGTAGATCATGACCGGAATATCCCCCGATCGTCCGGGTAAGGTATCGAAAAAACCGACATAATCACCAACCGATACGGAAGAGAGGTATGTGGGGATTGGTGATTGAAGGGCCCAGTGGAAGGTCCTGGTTTTGTCATCATGCGTCATGATTTCTTCAAGTGCACCAGGACAAATGGCCGTGTTATTTGAATCGACAGTAATGAAATAATCGTACGATGCCCGATCTGTGAAAGAATCAATGCAAGGATACCAGCACCTTCCGAAGGGATGGGGGTTGGATCCCATACCAACCCCCATGTTATATGCGTATTTGTCTGTAAAATAAAATCCTCCCCATACGGGATCGCGAACCGGATGGCCATGATAAAATACAGATACCATCAGTGCTTGATCCGAATTCATTGGTTCAGACAGGTAAATGTTTAAATGCGTTCCATCATACACATATGTATTAACAGGGATCTCATCGATCCAGACAGAATCCACATTCATTGAAAGCAGGTCGAGGGTAATTTTCTGAACCTGGTCCTGATGTGATAAAATTTGCAGATCTGTATGACCTTTTATTTCTTCTTTTTCGAAATGTAAGATATCCAGTACAATGGTATAATGGACAATATCAATACCAGAATGGGACACCTCTGTATCATCCTGAGCTATCAATTGACGGGGACTTACCGATGCCGATAAAATGACACACAGTATTATATAAAACACATACGGTTTTTTAGTACACTTCTGAAAGGGTTCTGCCATTTAATTACCTGATGGTTTGAACCTAAAGTTAGCATAAAGATCGATTCAATCGGTCGTCGATCGATCCAAACACATTCAAATTTCAGAAGTTGCGGAGAATATTAAGACCATTAATTGTAAAAACTGGCCTTTTTCTCTTTCGCGGTAATAATAAAGGATTCCAAGATAATACGACCGTCGGTATTCCCAAGTTCATCATCAGCTGCCCGCTCAGGATGAGGCATCATCCCAAATACATTTTTGGTGGCATTGCAAACTCCGGCGATATTTTCAACAGAGCCATTGGGATTGTAAGCTTTCGAAACCTGTCCTTCCGCACTGGAATACCTGAACAGTATCTGGTCATTTTGTCTCATTACAGACAGGTCCTCTTCAGAGGCATAATACCGTCCTTCCCCATGTGCTATGGGAATCTTCAATGGTTTATTCTTATCCAGATATGCATTTATAGCGGATTCATTATTGTCGGGAAGAATAAAAATATTTTTGCATACAAACTTCTGGTGATCATTGTGTAGAAGCGCACCGGGTAATAATCCTGCTTCACAAAGAATCTGGAAGCCATTGCATATACCCAGAACAATGCCGCCACGCTTGGCAAATGAAATGACCTGCTTCATTATGGGAGAAAACCTGGCAATGGATCCCGACCGTAAATAATCTCCGTAGGAAAACCCCCCGGGTAGCACCACCACCTCAACCTGCTGTAAATCTGTATCTTTATGCCAGAGTTCCACGACCTCCTGGTCCATGACATCACGCAACGCATATATGGTGTCATGATCACAATTGGAACCCGGGAAAACAACGACTCCAAATTTCATGGTTTGACATTTAGATTAGGTCAAAGATAGAGATTATTCATTTTACCACAATGTTCAAATATTCTTTTTCAACGGTTCTATAAATATTAATTGTTATCTTGATATAAAAAAAATGCCCGTCATGAAAGTGATTAAATTCGTTTTAAAACTATTGGCTTTTTCCCTCCTTACAATCGTTACCATATTTGGCATTTTCTTAATATATGCTACGATTACAGAGTACCAGCCAGAAGAACATATCACTCTATTTGAGTCTTCCTCTCCCGATACACTTCGAAACGATCAGGTGATGTTTGCACTCACCTGGAATATTGGTTACGCCGGTTTGGGTGAAAAT
>WOR8_10008614_pt1 | contig 19523 bp, 30 predicted proteins | sample DeeMarSeWOR38_10_FD_19890 | JGI IMG/M metagenome (IMG submission 19890)
ATGCGCCGGAGGAGAAGGAGCGCGGCATCACGATTGCGACGGCGCACGTGGAGTACGAGAGTGACAATCGTCACTACGCGCACGTGGACTGTCCTGGGCATGCGGACTACGTGAAGAACATGATCACGGGTGCGGCGCAGATGGACGGTGCGATCCTGGTGGTATCGGCGGCTGACGGTCCGATGCCGCAGACGCGCGAGCACATTCTGCTGGCGCGCCAGGTAGGTGTTCCGTACATCGTGGTGTACATGAACAAGGCCGACCAGGTTGACGACGAGGAGTTGCTGGAGCTGGTTGAGATGGAGGTTCGTGACCTGCTGTCGACGTACGAATTCCCGGGTGACGACACGCCGATCATTACGGGTTCGGCGCTGAAGGCATTTGACGGTGACCAGTCGGACATTGGTGTGCCGTCGGTGCTGAAGCTGGTTGAGGCGATGGACTCGTACATTCCGGAGCCGGAGCGTGCGATTGACGGTGATTTCCTGATGCCGGTTGAGGACGTGTTCTCGATTTCGGGGCGCGGCACGGTGGTAACGGGCCGTATTGAGCGTGGCATCGTGAAGGTAGGCGACGAGATCGAGATTGTCGGTATCAAGGACACCGAGAAGACCACCTGCACGGGTGTGGAGATGTTCAGGAAGTTGCTGGACGAGGGCCGGGCGGGTGACAACGTGGGTGTGTTGCTGCGTGGTACCAAGCGTGAAGAGGTTGAGCGAGGCCAGGTACTGGCGAAGCCGGGATCGATCACGCCGCACACCAAGTTTGAGGCCGAGGTTTACATCCTGACGAAGGACGAGGGCGGTCGTCATACGCCGTTTTTCAAGGGTTATCGTCCGCAGTTTTATTTCCGCACGACGGACGTGACGGGTGCGGTGGAGTTGCCGGAGGGCACCGAGATGGTGATGCCGGGCGACAACGTGCAGATGGTGGTTGAGCTGATTGCGCCGATTGCCCGCGACCGGCATATTCCTCATCGGGATGGCTCACTTCGTTGCGCTGTACTCCCGATGAGGAACATCCCGCCCGCGGGCCCCGACGTTTAAAATTTCAGAGGTAAAAACGTGGCAACAAACCAGAACATACGCATTCGGCTGAAAGCCTTCGATCATCGCCTGATCGACAACTCAGCGCGCGAGATCGTGGACACCGCCAAGCGTACGGGTGCCACGGTCAAGGGGCCCATTCCGCTGCCGATGAAAAAGGAGCGCTACACGGTCCTGATTTCACCGCACGTGAACAAGGACGCTCGCGATCAGTACGAGATCCGGACGCACAAGCGTCTGATGGATATCGTCGATCCGACGGATAAGACCGTTGATGCGCTGATGAAATTGGAGCTTCCTGCCGGAGTCGACGTTCAGATCAAGCTGAACTAGCAGCTGAAAAGCAGCCCACTCCGGCGCATTTGCCGGCGGGCTGCGCGCTAGCGCGCGCTTTATGCCTCGCCGGCAAACACCCCGAATCGGGCTGCCGGCTACCGGGAAGCTGCCGGGCTCCTTCCCGCCACCCCGGGCCGCTTGCAAGCTACTGATATTTCAGTAGAAAAAACCAGGCAATTAACTTCCATCAAACCCTTGCTTTGGAGGGTCTGCGGGGTATAATTGCTGGCTCGCTGGATTTGGCCGGGCCGGGAGTCGGCCAGATTCGAAAAACGGCGTCACCGTTGCACCAAGAAGGGCATTCGTGTGGCGCTTAACTATCTGGACGCCGGGAAACCGCAAGGCGTCCTCGGCAAATCCCGGACCGCCGGCATCGTCGAAGGGCGGCGCTGGAAGCTAGGGTCAGCCCCTGAGCAGGGAGAGCATGAAGCTCTCAGCGATGGCTGGCCCTTTCGCGTGTCTGAAATAGACACGAAAGCAACCCCGGCCAATCGTAGTCGGGGTGAAGAGAGATACGGATAGAGATAGACGCTGGCCAATCGAAGTCAGTGTGAGGTTTTGAGCATGACTATGGGTCTTGTTGGCCGCAAGTGCGGCATGACACGTGTCTTTACCGGAAGACGGAATTTCGATTCCGGTCACCGTTATCGAGGCACAACCGAACCAGATTACTCAGGTGAAGACCGTTGAGAATGACGGCTATCGCGCGCTGCAGGTTTCTGCGGGCAAGCGTAAGGCCTCTCGCGTGTCCAAGCCTCAAGCCGGCCACTTCGCCCAGGCGAAGGTTGAAGCCGGCGATCTTATCGCTGAATTCCGGCTCGCGGACACCGATGAGGGTGACTACGAGGCGGGTAACGAAATCAAAGTCGATCTCTTCGAAGAAGGCCAGAAGGTGGACGTCATCGGTACGTCTATCGGTAAAGGCTACGCGGGCACGGTCAAGCGCCACAACTTCAGGACCCAGGACGCCACGCACGGCAACTCGCTTGCCCATCGTGCCCCGGGTTCTATCGGTCAGAACCAGACGCCTGGCCGCGTGTTCAAGGGCAAGAAGATGTCTGGTCAGATGGGTAACGTTCGCAGCACCGTGCAGAACCTCGAAGTGGTTCGCGTGGACGCAGAGCGCAACCTTCTTCTTATCAAGGGCGCCGTCCCGGGGCACAAGGGTGGACGGGTGATCGTGCGTCCGGCTGTCAAGGCGCGGGGGGCGTAACGATGAAGCTCAAGATGCAGGGCAGCGGGTCTGTCGACGTCGCCGAGAGCGCATTCGGCGCAGCATTCAACGAGGCGCTGGTTCACCAGGTCGTCACCGCGTATCTCGCGGGGGCGCGGGCCGGCACCAAGGCACAGAAGAACCGCTCCGCGGTTCGCGGCGGCGGCACCAAGCCGTGGCGCCAGAAAGGCACGGGCCGCGCGCGCGCCGGCACGATCCGCAGCCCGATCTGGGTTGGCGGTGGCCGCGCATTTGCTGCTCAGCCGCGCAACCATGACCAGAAGGTCAACAAGAAGATGTACCGCGCGGCCCTGCGCTCGGTGCTCTCGGAGCTGATCCGCCAGGATCGCCTGGTCGTCGTCGAGTCGATCGAACTGGAGGCACCGAAGACGAAGCTGCTTGCCGGCAAGCTCAGGGAGCTCGAGCTGGACAACGTGCTGATCCTGAACGAGGCCTTCGACGAGACCCTGTTTCTTGCGGCGCGCAATCTGCCGAACGTCGGCATTTGCGATGCGGCATCCATCGATCCGGTTGTGCTGATCCGCTTCGAAAAAGTGCTGGTCACGCTGCCGGCGCTGAAGCTGATCGAGGAGCGCCTGTCATGAGCAAAGCTGCCCATCAGGAACGGTTGATGACGGTAATCCGGGGTCCGCACCTCTCGGAGAAGAGCCACATTGCGGCCGAGAACAACCAGATCGTGTTCAAGGTGCGCCACGATGCGACCAAGGCGGAGATCCGGCAGGCAGTCGAGCTGCTGTTCGAGGTCGACGTCGACAACGTCACGGTCGTCAACGTAAAGGGCAAGGCAAAGCGCTTCGGAATGACGCGCGGCCAGCGCTCCGACTGGAAGAAAGCCTACGTGAAACTCGCCGAAGGCAGTCAGCTGGACTTCCTCGGCGGGGAATAAGGAACAGGACTGGGAATTCCGGATATGTCTCTGCATAAAGCAAAACCGACATCCGCTGGTCGTCGATTCGTCGTCAGCGTCAAGACGCAGGGCTTGCACAAAGGCAAGCCTCACGATGCCCTGCTCGACAAGAAGAGCAAGAAGGGTGGCCGCAACAACAACGGCCGTATTACGGTTCGTCACCAGGGCGGCGGGCACAAGCAGCGTTACCGTATCGTCGACTTCAAGCGCGACAAGGACGGCATTCCAGGCGTGGTAGAGCGCCTCGAGTACGATCCGAATCGCAGCGCGCACCTGGCGCTCGTCAAGTACGCCGACGGTGAGCGTCGCTACATTCTCGCACCCAAGGGTGTGGAGGCCGGCACACCCGTCGTCAGCGGTGAAGATGCACCGATCAAGCCGGGCAACTGCCTGCCCCTGAAGTCGATCCCCGTCGGTACGGTGATCCACAACATCGAGATGAAGCCCGGGAAGGGCGGCCAGGTGGCTCGCTCGGCCGGGGGTTACGCTCAGCTGGCAGCACGCGAGGGCGTCTACGCGACGCTGCGGCTGCGTTCCGGCGAGATGCGCAGGATTCACGTCGATTGTCGCGCGACGATCGGTGAAGTCGGCCATAGCGAACACAATCTCAGGAAGCTCGGCAAGGCAGGCGCAAGCCGCTGGCGGGGCACCCGGCCGACGGTTCGTGGTGTCGCCATGAACCCGGTCGATCATCCGCACGGTGGTGGTGAGGGCCGCACCTCGGGTGGACGCCACCCGGTTAGCCCCTGGGGCACGCCGACCAAGGGTGCGAAGACCCGCAAGAACAAGCGCACGGACAGCATGATCGTCCGTCGCCGCAAGCGTAAATAAAGGATCTGAAAGATGCCGCGTAGTGTAAGAAAAGGCCCATTCGTCGATTCGCATCTGGCGAAGAAGGTGGCTGAAGCAGCAGCGAAGAACGATCGTCGCCCGATCAAGACGTGGTCGAGGCGCTCGATGGTTCTGCCGGACATGGTCGGACTGACGATTGCCGTACACAACGGCCGCCAGCACGTGCCGGTTCTGATTTCAGAGAACATGGTCGGTCACAAGCTCGGTGAGTTTGCAATGACCCGTACGTTCCGTGGTCACTCCGGTGATCGCAAGACGAAGTAAGGCGAGGGAGCAGGTCAATGCAAGTTGCAGCAACACTTCGATATGCGCGCGTGTCGCCGCAGAAGTGCCGCCTGGTCGCTGACACCATTCGCGGCAAGCTGGAGTCGGCGATAGCAAACGCCGAGCACAATCACGGTGCGGACATCGACGAATTGAAAGTTTCGACCGTAGAGGTGAATGAGGCGCCGACGTTTCGACGCTATCGCGCACGGGCCAAGGGCCGCGGTGCACGCATCATCAAGCGGAATAGCCACATCACCATTCGGGTAGGCGACGAGAAGTAAGTATGGGTCAGAAAGTACATCCAACAGGTATTCGCCTCGGCATCGTCAAGGACTGGGCGTCCAAGTGGTATGCCGATTCGCACACGTTTCCAGAGTACGTTCGCACGGACCACCAGTTGCGCGTATTCATCAAGGAAAAGCTGAAGGACGCGTCCGTCAGCCGGATCACGATCGAGCGCCCCGCCAAGAAAGCCAATATCACGATATTTACGGCGCGGCCGGGCATCGTGATTGGCAAGAAGGGCGAGGACATCGAGAAGCTGCGTGCTGAAGTCGCGCAGATGGTCGGCATGAACATTGCGGACGTGCGAATCAACATCAGCGAAGTCCGTAAGCCCGAGCTGGACGCACAGCTGGTTGCAGAAGGTATTGCACAGCAGCTCGAGCGTCGTGTCATGTTCCGCCGCGCCATGAAGCGCGCGGTAACGAACACGATGCGGGTCGGCGCCGAAGGCATCAAGGTGAAGGTGAGCGGCCGGCTGAACGGCGCAGAAATCGCGCGTTCGGAATGGTATCGCGAGGGCCGCGTACCCCTGCATACGCTGCGCGCCGATATCGATTACGGCCTCGCTGAAGCACGTACGACCTACGGCGTGATCGGCGTGAAAGTCTGGATCTTCAAGGGTGAGGTTTTCGAGAAGCCGGAAGCCCAGCAGGCCGAAGCGCCTGAAGCGGCAGCAGGCGCACGTTCCTGAGAACGGTCGCTTTCCGAGGTGAGTTAAATGTTACAGCCCAAACGTACAAAGTTTCGCAAGCAGATGAAGAGCCGCAACCGCGGTCTCGCGCAGCGCGGCAGCACCGTATCGTTCGGCGAATACGGTCTCAAGGCGACGGGTCGCGGCCGCATGACGGCGCGCCAGATCGAGGCTGCTCGTCGTGCGATGACACGTTACATCAAGCGTGGCGGCAAGATCTGGATCCGGGTCTTTCCCGACAAGCCCATTACCAAGAAGCCGCTCGAAGTGCGGCAGGGTAAGGGTAAGGGCAACGTCGAATACTGGGTTTGCCAGATTCAGCCGGGCCGCGTGCTTTATGAAATGGAAGGCGTCAGCGAGGAGATCGCGCGTGAGGCATTCCGCCTGGCCGCGGCGAAGCTGCCTTTCAAGACCGAATTCGTAACCCGGCAGGTGATGTGATGCAAGCGAGCGATCTGAGAAACAAGTCGGTGGACGAGCTCAACGAAGAGCTGGTCGCACTGCGTCGCGAGCAGTTCAACCTGCGCATGCAGCAGGCCACGGGCGAGTTGACGCACAACCACGAGCACAATCGCGTTCGTAAGGCTATTGCGCGCGTGAAGACTGTTCTGAACGAGCTTTCGCGCTCGGCAGGTGAAGGCAAATGAGTGAAGAGAAGAAAAAGGTCCAGCGCACGATTGTCGGGCGCGTCGTAAGCGACAAGATGGACAAGACGGTCTCGGTCGCTGTCGAGCGCCTCATCAAGCACCCGGTCTACGGCAAGTACATTCGCCGGACGACGAAGGTGCTCGCGCACGATGCAGCGAACGAGTGCAAGCCCGGAGATCGCGTTGCGATCTCGGAATGCAAGCCGATTTCAAAGAACAAGTCCTGGGCCGTAGTTGACGTCGTCGAACGTGCAGCGGACAGGTGAGCGAAGGTAGGCAGTCATGATTCAGATGCAGACAGTTCTGGAAGCGGCGGACAATTCAGGTGCGCGTCGCGTTCAGTGCATCAAGGTGCTGGGCGGCTCCAAGCGCCGCTATGCGAACGTTGGTGACGTGATCAAGGTCAGTGTCAAGGACGCGATCCCTCGTGGCAAGGTCAAGAAGGGCGAGATCTATAACGCCGTAGTCGTGCGCACGCGCAAGGGTGTAAGGCGCAAGGATGGCTCGCTGATCCGCTTTGACGGCAATGCCGCCGTGCTGCTGAATGCGCGCCTCGAGCCGATCGGTACCCGCATCTTTGGCCCCGTGACGCGCGAGCTTCGCACCAACCAGTTTATGAAGATTATTTCGCTGGCGCCGGAGGTTCTGTAGGACCACCTCTGTAGGAGCGCTTCTCGAAGCGCGACCAGCAAAGAAAGCCCAAAGAGCTTTGGAATTAGGAATGAACAAGATCAGAAAAGGCGACGAAGTCATCGTGAAGACTGGCAAGTCCAAGGGCCAGCGCGGGACCGTGCTCGAGGTTTTCCCGGACGGGCGTGTGCTCGTCGAGGGTGTGAACGTCTTCAAGAAGCACGTCAAGCCGAATCCGAACATCGGTGAGCCCGGCGGTATCCAGGACAAGGCAATGCCCGTCGATCACTCCAATCTGATGGTCTTCAACCCGAAGAGCAAGAAAGGCGAGCGCGTGGGCTTTCGCGTGAACGATGACGGGTCCAAGGTCCGCATCTTCAAGCAGAGCGGCGACGTCGTAGACATTTAAGAGACTGAGATATGTCAAGGCTACAGGAAAAGTTCGATAACGAGCTGATGGGCGAGCTTCAGCAGAAGCTCGGCCTCAAGAACCCGATGGAGGTGCCTCGCATCTCCAAAATCACGCTGAACATGGGCGTGGGCGGTGCTATTGCCGACAAGAAGGTGCTCGAGAACGCTCGTGCGGACATGGAGAAGATTGCAGGTCAGAAACCGATCACCTGTAACGCTCGTAAGTCGGTTGCCGCCTTCAAGATCCGTGATGGCATGCCGATCGGATGCAAGGTCACGCTGCGGCGTGAGCGGATGTACGAGTTTCTTGATCGCCTGGTGAATATTGCCATTCCGCGTATTCGAGACTTCCGGGGACTCAACCCGAAGGGTTTCGACCGGCAGGGCAATTACAGCATGGGCGTTCAGGAGCAGATCATCTTCCCGGAGATCAACTACGACGAGGTCGATGCGATCCGGGGTATGGATATCACGATCACCACGACGGCTCGCAACCCTGAAGAGGGCAGGGCGTTGCTGGAGATGTTCAACTTTCCGTTCAAACGGTAGCTGCAGGAGCGCTTCTGATAGCGCGACAACTGGGACAAATAGAAACATGGCTAAGAAATCGATGATCCAGCGCGAACTCAAGCGGGCGAAGCTCGTGGCCAAGTACGCTGATAAGCGCGCGGAGCTGAAGGCTGTAATTCGCAGTGTCAATAGCACGGACGAGGAGCGCCGCGCCGCGCAGGCCAGGCTCAATTCGCTGCCGCGCGACGCTAGCCCGACGCGGCAGCGCAAGCGTTGCTCGATCACCGGGCGTCCTCATGGCGTGTATCGCAAGTTCGGCCTTGGCCGCAACAAGCTGCGCGAGGGCGCAATGAAGGGTGAAATTCCCGGTTTGACCAAGGCCAGCTGGTAGAGGAGTACGGACAATGACGATGACAGATCCTATCTCCGACATGCTTACGCGTATTCGTAATGGCCAGAAAGCGCGCAAGGTCAGTGTTTCGATGCCTGCCTCGAACGCCAAGGAAGCGGTCGCCCGGGTATTGAAGGACGAAGGTTATATAACGGATTACTCCGTTGCTGGCGAAGGCGCCTCGAAGCAGCTCAGTGTGGAGCTCAAGTACTTCGAGGGCGCGCCGGTTATCGAGAGAATCCAGCGGGCAAGCCGGCCCGGGCTGCGCATTTACCGCGGCAAGGAAGAGCTGCCCAAGGTGCTCGGCGGCCTCGGGGTTGCAATCGTGTCGACCTCCGCGGGCGTGATGAGCGATCGCGAGGCTCGCGAAAAAGGTATTGGTGGGGAAGTGATCTGCATCGTTTCCTGATGCGGTGACACTTCGAAACGAGACGTAACGATGTCAAGAATTGCAAAAGCACCGGTGGAACTGCCTGGCGGCGTGGAATTCAGCCAGAGCGGCAATGTTGTCACGATGAAGGGCAGCAACGGTACGCTCACCATGGAATTGAATTCCGAGGTTGAGCTCACCCAGGAAGACAATGCACTGACGGTAAAGCCGCGCTCCGGCTCGCGCTTCAGCACGGCTATTGCTGGAACGATGCGCGCACTGCTGGCGAACATGGCGCAGGGCGTATCCGCAGGTTTCGAGCGCAAGCTCGAGCTTGTTGGTGTCGGTTATCGCGCGCAGGCCCAGGGCAACAAGCTGAACCTGACGCTCGGGTTTTCGCATCCGGTCGTCCACGACGTGCCTGAAGGCGTGACGGTCGAAACGCCCAGCCAGACCGAGATCATCGTGAAGGGCGCTGACAAGCAGAGGGTCGGTCAGGTGGCTGCGGAAATTCGCAGCTATCGTCCGCCAGAGCCTTACAAGGGCAAGGGCGTTCGCTACTCCGATGAGCGCGTAGTCATCAAGGAAGCGAAGAAGAAATAAGTGTAGGAGCGCTTCTCGAAGCGCGACGAAAGGAACGCATAAGCATCGTAGGAGCGCTTCTCGAAGCGCGACAGAGCAGGACGAAAGAGTCAGTCATGAAACTGGACAAGAAACAAAATCGTTTGCGGCGGGCCCGGAAGGGGCGCGCCAAGATTCGCGAACTCGAAGTGAATCGGCTGAGCGTGCATCGCACGCCGCGGCACATTTATGCACAGATCATCGCGCCGGACGGCGGCACCATTCTGGCCAGCGCTTCGACGATCGAGCAGGAAGTGCGGAAGGGCGTCAAGAGCGGCGGCAACGTCGAGGCGGCGTCTATCGTCGGTGCGCGGATCGCCGAGAAGGCCAAGGCGGCCGGCATCGATACGGTTGCCTTCGATCGATCAGGTTTTCGATATCACGGGCGCGTGAAGGCACTGGCCGATGCAGCGCGCGAAGCAGGGCTGAAATTTTAAGAAAAGGATTGTTGACGGCGACACCGTCGTCAGGACCAGACTATGGCAAGAGTTGAACAAGCACAATCGAATGACGACCTGATCGAAAAGCTGGTCACGGTCAATCGCGTGGCCAAGGTCGTCAAGGGCGGCCGCCAGTTTGGCTTTACCGCACTGACCGTCGTCGGCGACGGGCAGGGCCAGGTCGGCTTCGGCTATGGCAAGGCGCGCGAAGTCCCGATCGCGATTCAGAAGGCGATGCAGAACGCTCGCAAGAACATGATCGCGGTCAACCTGAATAACGAGACGCTGCAGTACGCGAAGAAGGGCCGTCACGGTGCCACACGCGTCTACATGCAGCCGGCGTCGGAAGGTACGGGCGTCATCGCCGGTGGTGCGATGCGCGCGGTGTTCGAATGTGCGGGCGTGCGCAATGTGCTCGCCAAGAGTTATGGATCGCGCAACCCGATCAACGTGGTTCGCGCAACGATCAACGCGCTGTCGGAGATTCATTCACCGCAGGCGATTGCGGCCAAGCGCGGCAAGAAAGTAAAGGAAATCGTCGGCTAGGTCCGGCGGGAATAGCAGAGATACGATCATGGCGAAGCCAAAAGAGTTGAAAGTGACATTGGTCAAGAGCAAGCACGGGCGGCTGAAGAGCCACAAGGCCTGTGTTGCCGGGCTGGGTCTCCGCAGGATGCACCACACGGTGACGGTAGCCGATACGCCCGAGAATCGCGGCATGATCAATCGCATCTCGTACATGATCGCGGTAGAGGAAGTCTGACATGCGACTGAACGAACTGTCGCCCGGCAAGGGCGCCAAGAAAGCCGGCAAGCGCCTGGGACGCGGTCATTCCGCAGGCCAGGGCAAGACGAGCGGCCGCGGCCAGAAGGGCCAGCACGCGCGTTCGGGCGGCTATCACAAGGTTGGCTTCGAAGGCGGCCAGATGCCCCTGCAGCGGCGCCTGCCGAAGGTCGGTTTCCGTTCCCGCAAGGCGCACCTGACGGCCGAGCTTCGCCTGCATGAGCTGGCGATTCCCGAGGCCGAGGTGATCGACATGGACGTATTGAAGAAGCTGAACCTGGTGCCTGCGTTTGTTACCAGGGTGAAGGTCATCAAGTCCGGGGAACTGGAGAAGGCTGTGAAGCTGAAAGGCATCGCGGTCACGAAGGGCGCGCGTGAGGTCATCGAAAAGGCCGGCGGCCAGATAGAGGAATAGCACGGAACGGCATCTCAGGAGCGCTTCTCGAAGCGCGACAACGGAAGTCAGGAAGAGCGGTAAATCATCGTAGGAGCGCTTCCCGAAGCGCGAGAACTGAAGACAGGAAAGAACGTGGCGAAAAAGCCCCAACAAAATCCGGCTGACATCGCGAAAGCGGCGAGCAAACTGGCCGAGCTGAAGGCTCGTATCCTGTTCCTGCTCGGCGCCCTGATCGTTTTCCGTGTTGGCACGTTCATACCGGTGCCCGGGGTCGATCCCGTGGCGCTGAAGGACTTCTTCGACCAGCAGTCGGGCAACCTGCTCGGCCTGTTCAACCTGTTCTCCGGGGGCGCGCTGTCGCGCTTCGGACTGTTTGCGCTCGGCATCATGCCGTACATCTCGTCATCGATCATCATGCAGATGGCGAGCCACATCGTGCCGAGCCTGCAGCAGCTTCGAAAGGAAGGCGAGCAGGGCAGGCGGCAGATCATCAAGTACACGCGATGGGGTACTGTTGCGCTCGCGAGTTTCCAGTCTGTCGCCGCCGCGTCGTGGCTGCAGAACCAGGCGGGCCTCGTGGTGAATCCCGGTCCGAGCTTCCTGATTACCGCGTGTATCACGCTGGTTACCGGAACGATGTTCCTGATGTGGCTGGGTGAGCAGATTACCGAGCGCGGTATCGGCAACGGTATTTCAATGATCATTCTCGCCGGTATCGTGGCAGGTATGCCGGCCGCGGTCGCAGGCACCGCCGAGCTGGTGCGCAACGGCGAAATGTCGCCGGCCACGGCAATCCTGATGCTCGTCGGCGGCGTGGCAGCCATCGTGTTCGTGGTCTTCATGGAGCGTGCGCAGAGGCGTATTACTGTCAACTACGCACGGCGCCAGCAGGGTCGCAAGATGTACGCGGCGCAGAGCACGCATCTGCCGTTCAAGATCAACATGTCAGGCGTAATTCCGCCGATCTTCGCGTCGTCGATCCTGATGTTCCCGGCGACGATCGCGCAGTTTTTCGGTCAGTCTGCGGAGCCGAACGCGGTGCAGCGTGCACTACAGACGATCGGCGCCAATCTTGGCCCGGGGCAGCCGGTATACGTGCTGCTGTACGGCGCCATGATCATATTTTTCTGCTTCTTCTATACCGCGCTGATGTACAACTCGAAGGACACCGCGGATAACCTGAAGCGGGCCGGGGCGTTTTTGCCGGGCATCAGGCCCGGGGCGCACACGGCTGAATACATCGATCGTGTTCTGACGCGGCTGACGTTCTGGGGGTCGATCTACATCGCCGGCGTCTGCCTGCTGCCCGAGTTCGTACGGATGTTCTATCCGAGCATGCCGTTCAGCTTCGGCGGTACGTCGTTACTCATTCTCGTCGTCGTGACGATGGACTTCATGTCGCAGATGCAGGCGCATGCGATGAGCCATCAGTACGAGGGCATGATGCAAAAGGCCAACCTGCGCAATTACGGTAGAGGTGGCCAGTTACGTTGAGCCTCAGGCTCCTGGGAGAACGCTCATGAAAGTAAGAGCATCCGTCAAGAAAATCTGCAGGAACTGCAAAATCATCCGCCGCAACGGCGTTGTGCGGGTGATCTGCACTGACGCGCGCCACAAGCAGCGTCAGGGTTAACCATAAGGCAGTCGGACAGAGCGCCAAGATTTAATCGAGGAAAGATTAGTGGCACGTATAGCAGGCATAAACATTCCGCTGAACAAGCACATCGTGGTAGCGCTGACGTCGATCTTCGGGATCGGTGATTCGCGCGCGAAACAGATCTGCGAGGCGGCGGGCATTGCACCCGAGACCCCGGTCAAGGACCTGGCCGAGCCCGAAGTGGCGAAGCTCAGGACCGCCGTCGCGAACTTTACGGTCGAGGGCGACCTCCGCCGTGAGACGTCGATGAACATCAAGCGGCTGATGGACCTGGGCTGCTATCGCGGCATTCGCCACAGGCGCGGATTACCGCTGCGTGGCCAGCGTACACGGACGAACGCCAGGACGCGGAAAGGTCCGAGGAGACCTATCAAGCGATAGGACCGTTCGTTCGGGCCGACTACCGCCTCTTGTAGCGAACTAAACACTTAACGAGTCTTTTTTGAGATGGCAGAAGCAAAGAAAAAGAAGGTCAAAAAGCACGTGGTGGACGCGATTGCGCACATCAATGCTTCCTTCAACAACACGATCATCACGATCACGGATCGCCAGGGCAACGCACTGTCCTGGGCGACCGCTGGTGGCTGTGGTTTTCGCGGCTCCCGCAAGTCAACGCCGTTTGCGGCGCAGGTTGCCTCGGAGAAAGCGGGCCGGACGGCTCTCGACTTCGGCGTCAAGAACCTGGACGTGCGTGTTCGTGGGCCGGGCCCCGGCCGCGAGTCCGCGGTGCGCGCCCTGAACGCGCTGGGTTTTCGTATTCAACACATCGAGGATGTTACGCCTATTCCTCACAACGGCTGTCGCCCGCCTAAAAAGCGGCGCGTATAGAGGCTAACAATGGCAAGATATTTAGGACCAAAGTGCAAACTGTCCCGCCGCGAAGGCACGGATCTGTTTCTCAAGACGGTGCGCCGCAGCGTCGGCCGCGCCTGTCGGACTATGGCCTGCAGCTGCGCGAGAAGCAGAAACTGCGTCGTATGTACGGGGTGCTCGAGCGCCAGTTCCGCAACTACTACAAGCGTGCCGCGCAGCTGAAAGGCTCTACCGGTGAGAACCTGCTGCGCCTGTTGGAGGGACGCCTGGACAACGTCGTGTATCGCATGGGTTTTGCGTCGACGCGTGCCGAAGCTCGTCAGTTGGTCAGCCACAAGAGCATCGAGGTTAACGGCAAGGTTGTGAATATTCCGTCTGCGCAGGTCAATGCGGGCGACGCAATCAGTATTCGTGAGAAGGCGAAGAAGCAGCTTCGTATTCAAAGCGCTATAGAGATCGCAGGCCAGGTTGGTCTGCCGGAGTGGGTAGAGGTCGACGCCAAGAAAATGAGCGGGGTTCTTAAATCGTTGCCGGATCGGGAGGATATCCTGCCGGACATCAACGAAAACCTCGTCGTCGAGCTCTACTCCAAGTAAGTCAGGAGGGATTATTCCCATGCAGGAATCTGTACATGAGTTTCTGAAGCCGCGCGTCGTCAAGGTGACGCCGGTCAACGATCTTCAGGCGAAGGTCACTATCGAGCCGTTCGAGCGTGGTTTCGGCCATACGCTGGGTAACGCGCTGCGCCGCATTCTGCTGTCGTCCATGCCGGGTGCGGCAATTTCGGAGGCGGAGATCGAGGGAGTACTCCACGAGTACACCAGCATCGAGGGCGTGCAGGAGGATGTGGTCGACATCCTGCTCAACCTGAAGCAGGTTGCCGTGCGTATGCATGCCCGCGACACCGCTGAACTGCGGATCTCGAAGAAGGGGCCGGGACCGGTAACGGCCGGAGACATTCAGCTTGACCACGATGTCGAGATCATGAACCCGGACCTCGTCATTGCGAACCTTACCAGCATCGGCGAGCTGAACATGGTGCTCAAGGTCGAGCGGGGCCGCGGCTATCGTCCCGCGACGCAGCGTCCGACCTTCGAGGAGCAGACCGGCCCGATTGGCCGCCTGCAGCTCGATGCGTCTTTCAGCCCGGTACACCGTGTGACCTACAACGTCGAAGCCGCTCGCGTCGAACAGCGCACCGACCTCGACAAGCTGCTGATCGATATCGAAACCAACGGCACCATCGACCCTGAAGAGGCGATTCGTCGTGCTGGCAGCATCCTCAAGGATCAGCTGTCGGTCTTCGTCGACCTGCAGGGCCAGGAAGAGGGCGCCGGCGCGCAGGCGCAGGACCAGGTGGATCCCATCCTCCTGCGTCCGGTCGACGAGCTGGAGCTCACGGTCCGTTCCGCGAACTGCCTCAAGGCCGAGAACATCATGTACATCGGCGATCTGGTGCAGCGTACCGAAGTGGAGCTGCTGCGTACGCCGAACCTCGGCAAGAAGTCACTCACCGAGATCAAGGAAGTGCTGGAAGGGCATGGCCTCGGGCTCGGCATGCGTCTCGACAACTGGCCGCCGGCTAGCCTGCGTCCGGAGCACGAGCTCGCTATCTAGTAAAGGACAGAGAAATGCGCCATAGAAAATCCGGTCGTCGACTGGGTCGCAACAGCTCGCATCGTAAAGCCATGTTCCGCAACATGGCGACCTCGATGGTGAAGCACGAGACGATCCGTACGACGGTTCCCAAAGCGAAGGAGCTGCGTCGTGTCGTCGAGCCGTTGATCACGCTCGCGAAAGAAGACAGCGTGGCCAATCGCCGCCTGGCTTTCAATCGCCTGCGCGACAAGGAAGCGGTCGGCAAGCTGTTTTCGGACCTCGGTCCGCGGTTCAAGGACCGGCCCGGCGGCTACCTGCGTATTCTGAAGACCGGTCCCCGTCCGGGTGACGCGGCACCGATGGCTATCGTGATGCTGACGGAGCAGGCGGACGAGACCAAGGCGGCCGTCGAAGAATAGTCCGCGCAGACAGTTCGGAGCGCGCGTTGCAGCGCAATCAGAAAGCCGGGCATTGCCCGGCTTTTTTCATTGTGACAGATCGTCCGACGGTAGCCGGTCAAGAAACGATCGCAAGCCGGCGAGATAATTCTGCTCGTCGCGCAGGTATGCATCGTTGTGCGTACCGCGGAGCTCGAGGAAGGCTTTGGGTTCTCTTGCTGCTTCGAATATCGCTTCCCCGTGATGGAAGCGTACGATCTCGTCGTCGCGGCTATGGATCACGAGCACCGGTGAACTGGCGCCGCGAACAAGGTCCTTCGTCGAATGTCGCAGGCGGGTCAGCCAGCGCACGGGTAACCACCGGTAGTACTCCGCCGCGATATCCGGCACCGACGTAAACGAGGATTCCACGATAAGAGCCAGCGGACGGTAGCGCGCGGCAAGCTGCGCCGCGGCGGACGCGCCCATGGATCGGCCGAATACGATGATTCGTTCCTGCGGTGTGTCCCTGTTTTCGACGAGGTAGCGCCAGGCTGCCTCCGCGTCGCGATAGATGCCCTGCTCGGAGGTACGCCCTTCGCTCTGGCCGTAGCCGCGGTAGTCGATGATCAGGACGGACAGGCCGAGCCGCAGGAACTGCCGGATCGACTCGAGACGATGCGAGATATTGCCGGCATTTCCGTGGAAGAAGAGCAGGACGCGTTCTCCACTGCCCGGCACGAACCAGCCGTGCAGCCGGATGCCGTCGCTCGTCTCGATCGATACATCCTCGTAGTCGATATCGATGTCGGCGGGCGTCCGGTCGAGGGTGCGGCCGGGGACGTCGGCAAGGTAAAGCATGCGCGCCTGCATCAGGTAAACCACGAGCGCCAGCGCGGCGTAGCAGGCGACGGCGGCAAGAAGCAGCTTCAACATCGCGCAACCGCCGGCCGGTCGGGGGTCAGGTCTCTGTCGCCGGTCGCTGCCTGGATGAAGAGGCAAGCTTGTCGATCAGCTTCGACACGTATTCCGGGGAGTGCGTGTTCTTCGCGACCAGCACGTAAACGGCCGGCACGACGACGAGGGTTAGCAGCACGGAGAAAGTGACGCCGAAGAAGACGACGGCGCCGATCGACTGGCGAGACAGTTCGCCGGCGCCTGAGGCAAGGAGCAACGGTACGGAACCGAACGCCGTGCACATGCTCGTCATCAGTACGGGACGCAGTCGGGTCTTCGCGGAATGGATGACCGCCTCGCGGTAGTCCTCGCCCCGATCCCGCAGCTGGTTCGCGAACTCGACGATCAGGATGCCGTTCTTGGCGGCGAGCCCTATCAGCATGATCGCGCCAATCTGGCTATAGATATTGATCGAGGCGCCGAACACCGACAGGCCGATGAGCGCCCCGGTTACCGCGAGCGGCACGGTCGTCATGATGATCAGCGGATGCTTGAAGCTCTCGAACTGTGCGGCGAGCACGAGGTAGGCGATGACCAGCGCCAGTATGAATGTCACGTAGACGGAACTGCCGGTCGCCTTGAAGTCCCGGGACTCACCGTCGTAACCCAGGCGCGCGGTCTCCGGTAGATTGTCACCGACGATGCGCTCGAGTTCGGAGAGTGCGTCGCCGAGTGAGTAGTCGTTCTCGAGGCTGGCGCTGATCGTGATCGAGCGCATCCGGTCGAAGCGGCGCAGGTCAACCGGGCCGGCGACTTCCTCCAGCCGTACGAGGTTGGACAGCGGCACCAGGGCACCGGATGTCTGCGAACGCACGTAGATGGTCTCGAGGTCGCTGGGCGTCTGCCGGCGCTCGTCGGCGCCCTGCAGAATCACGCGGTATTCCTCACCCTCGCGGATGAAGGTCGTAACCACCCGGGAGCCGAGTATCGTCTCGAGCGTGCGGCCCACGTTGGACAGCGACACCCCGAGGTCCGCGGCCCGGTCGCGGTCTACGAACACGTCGATCTTGGGTTTGCGTTCGTTGTAGTCGGACTGCAGGTTGGAAAGACCGGGCAGCTGCGACGCCTGCTCCATCACGATGTCGCGCCAGCGCGCGAGTTCATCGTAGTCGGTGCCGCCGAGAACGATATTGAGCGGACGCGAACTCTGGCCGATCGCCCACGCACCCGGCGCGAACGCAAAGACCTGCGCGCCCGGCAACTCTGCGAACTGGCGATTCCAGTTGGAGACGATCTCCTGCGCTGAGCGTTCCCGCTTCGACCAGACCTCGAGCGGTGCCACCACCCGTCCGACGTTGACGTCGGCGCCCGCCTGCCAGCTCCCTGACCTGCCCAGCACCCGCAGCACGTCGCCTTTCTCCTTGTCGGCGAGCATGATCTCCTCGACACGCTTGATGTAGTCCACGGTGTAGTCGAGGCTAGCTCCATCCGGCGCCCTGATCAGCGCGATAGCGAGGCCACGGTCTTCACGCGGCATGAATTCCGCGGGCAGTCGATTGAGCAGGGTCAGGCTGGCCAAAAACATGGCGAGGGCAACCCCGATTACGATGAAAGGGTGCGCTGACGTCCGCCGCAGCAGGCGCTCGTAGCCCGACGACAGCCGTTTGAACAGTGCGTCGACGAAACGCGCGACCCGACCGCGATGCAACCGGTTGTCGTGGAACAGCTTCGACGTCAGCATCGGCACGAGCGTCAGCGCAACGAGACTCGAGAACGCAACGGCGGCGGCGAGGGAGATGCCGAACTCGCTGAAGATGTCGCCGATATTACCCGGCATGAACGACACCGGCAGTATCACCGAGATCAGGACCAGTGTCGTGGCGATGACGGCAAAGCCGATCTCGCGGCTGCCGTTGACGGCGGCCAGCAACGTTGGCTCCTTGCCCTCGATACGGCGCACGATGTTCTCGAGGACGACGATGGCATCGTCAACTACGAGGCCGATCGCGAGTACGAAGCCGAGCAGCGTCAACGTGTTGATCGAATAACCCAGGCTCGCCATGACGATGAAGGCCGAGACGATGGAGATGGGAATGGTCACGGCCGGGATAATCGTGGCGCGCACCGTGCCGATAAAGGCATAGATCACGATCAGCACGAGGCCGAGCGCGATTGCCAGGGCCTTGCCGACTTCCAGCAAGGATGCGCGAATAAACAAGGCCGTATCGATGTTGATCGCCAGCGTGATGTCGGCCGGCATCGTCGCCTGGAGTTCGTCCAGTCTCCTGGCCACGTCGGTGTTGACCTGCAAGAGGTTGGCCTGCGCTTGCGGAATAATGCCAAGGCTCATGTCGGCTCCGCCATCGGAGGCCGAGTACGTGCGCGAGTCTTCCGGCGCAAACTCGACATCCGCGACCTCGCCGAGGCGGATCAGGTAGTCGCCCTGGCCCTGCTTGAGGACGAGTTGCTCGAAATCGCTGGCCGACCGGAAGCCGGTATTGGTCCGCAGCGTAAACTCGCGGGCCGTGGACTCGAGGCGGCCGGACGGGATCTGCACGTTCTCCCTGCGCAGCGCGTCCTCGATGTCCGCGACGGTCAGTTCGCGCGCGGCGAGGCGCTTCGGATCGACCCAGATACGCATCGCCGGACGCCTGGCGCCGCTGTTGCGGACCCGCGCCACGCCGTCCACCGCGGACAGCGCATCGACGATGTATCGCTCGGCGAAGTCCGAAACCTCCATGATCGAGCGCGTGTCGCTGGACACGCTGATCCACATGGACGTCTCTGCAGCCGAGTCCTGCTTGCTGATCTGCGGCGGCTCGGCCTCGTCCGGCAACATGCCGAGTACGCTCGACACGCGGTCCCGGACGTCGTTTGCCGCACCGTCGATGTCTCGGTCGCGTGTGAACTCGAGCGTGATAATGGAGCGCTCGTCGTAGCTGACCGACCTGATCTTGGTAATACCGGCGATGCCCGCGAGCTGGTCCTCCAGCACCTGGGTGACGCGACGCTCGACGATGTCGGACGCTGCGCCCCGGTAGTCGGTCGTAATCGAGACGATCGGGCGCTCGATAGCCGGGAACTCGCGGATCGGCATGCTGCCCACGGACATGCCACCGATGATCACCAGGATAAGTGATATGACCGCTGCGAACACCGGACGGCGGACCGAAACATCGGAAATCAGCATGGGGATCAGGTACCGTCTGTCGGCGTTTCACCCAGGGCGGCTTTCGCCTCCAGGGTCTCGACGGGGACACCGTCGCGAACCTTGTGCGTGCCTTCGGTGACGACACTCTCGCCGGGGTCAAGGCCTTCGGCGACAACCACGTAGCCGGGTATTCGACGGCCCAGCCGGACC
>WOR8_10004935_pt1 | contig 19521 bp, 18 predicted proteins | sample DeeMarSeWOR38_10_FD_19890 | JGI IMG/M metagenome (IMG submission 19890)
CACTGGAAAGGTAAAAATGAATTGGAGCTAAATGAATTGAGATATAAGTATGCTAAAATGTTGTACGATGAAGGAAATATTTCCTGCGCGTTCAATTCTACTGTTTATGAAGATACAATGAAATATATACCCGGAATGGTAAAATGGGCGCAGGATAATATTGATAAAGTCCACGTGATTGTTTTTATTCTTTACCGTGCAGTAAATAATAAAGAGTACGATTTTTATCTGGGACCAAAAAAAATTGATATGACACAGTTGGTATATAATAATGATCCCGACACACGAGCTGATATAAAAGCTAATGAAGTTGTAGAACTTTTACGAAAAGATTATCCTGATTTTGATCCTTGTGCTTATTTAAACGGTTCAGAAAAGCCAGATTCATTTAAATGGCTTTTGACAGGAAGAATGGCAACGAAGAAAAAAATATATGGTTATATGGGCAGAAAAGGAATGGAAGCAATACAAATGTTCAATCATCTTTTTAGAAACAAATATCTTGCGTATGCTGAGCCGAAATGGGCAAGGAGAGGAAAAACAATGTTGCTGATGGGTACTTTTGATAAAAAACTAAGAAAAACATTTTTCAAGTTTTACAAAAATCCTTTAAATATTTTCAGGAGATTACATTATCAAACTGTAATGGTCATACAGCGAAGACAAAATATGTGTGACGGCTGTCCTGACATTACGGTTTGGAATGGTGAGCTTGTCTGGTCCTGCAGAATGGAAGAACAATTAAACTTCGGTTATAATCTGAAAACCTATCCAAAAGATTTCCTGAATTAATACCTATTACTCTTCTGACAAAGCCGCCCATTTAGTGCGGCTTTTTTATTTTAACTAATTCATTTCGTAATCATCAATTTCTTTTTTATCAGACAATTACCGGCTTCAAACTGATAAACGTATTCTCTTTTTCACAATATTTCCCATTAAACTCTATTTGGTATGTTCCTTCGTCCTGAACCTGATTAATAAATTCCTTAACAAATTCTCCACTTGAGCTAAATACTGCAATTTTAACTTTTGCTTTTTCAGGCAGACAATATTTTATTATTGTTTTCTCATTAAACGGATTTGGGTAATTCTGCCTCAGGTAATATTCGGTTGGTATTAATTCTTCCATTAATTAGCTCCACCTCACCCTGTTTCCCTCTCCCTGCCTACCGCAGGCAGGCTTAATAAGGAGAGGGATTAAGGGAGAGGTTATTTATTTTAGTAATAACATTTTCTTTGTTTCAACGAAGTTACCAGCTTGAAGTTGATAGAAATATACGCCAGAGGGGTATCCGCCTTTGGCGGAAACGGAGCTTGATATTTTTGAAGCATTGAACTCAACTTCATATCTTCCTGCTGGTTTATACTCATCAACAAGCGTTGCAACTTCATTTCCTAAAACATCAAACACTTTTAGTGTTACTTTGCTCTGGTTGTAGTCTGAGGCCGCCGATGGAACTGTAAATTTTATTTTTGTCGATGGATTAAATGGATTGGGGTAGTTATGACTTAAATAATATTCAGTGGGCAATTCATCAATTTTATTTTCTTCAACAAAAGAAACGCCACCATTTACTGTGTAAAGAATAAGTCCGCTATCACCAACAGTCCATCCATTATTCTCATCAATGAAAAATAAATCATTGAGAATAATCAGCGGATCATTTCCTTGCTCCATCCATTCTTCCCCTCCATTAGTTGTTCTTAAAATACCTGCAAATGAAGATGCCGAACTACCTCCAACAGTCCATCCAGTATTTTCATCAATAAAATAGATAGAATGAAGTAAAGACATAAAATTCACTGGAAGGGCTTTTTGAATCCAATTAGCACCACCATCGGTTGTTTTAAATAAACAATAAGTCCCTGAAACTTGTGAGGATAGCCATCCTACTACAAAACCTGTAGTGTCATTTATTGAAAAAACTGAAGTAAGTTCGCCATCCCCATTAAACAGGTGCATTGTTTGGTCAATCCAACTATCACCGCCATCAGTGGTTTTTAGGATGGGAAGGACACCGGTAGAATCATAATCAGCACCTCCAACTACCCATCCATTATTAGAGTCAGTAAAGTGTAATGAATTCAAGTAGCTTATCTGAGGTAAAAATGGAAGAGTTTTATTAATCCAATTACTACCTCCATCTGTAGTTTTATATAAAACGGGATGAGGGAATCCAGTGCTGGTTTGCCAACCGGCAGTCCAACCAGTATTTGAATCTATAAATTGAATTGTCCTTAATCCAAGAAAAGGATAAGTTGGATTTACTGCTTGTGGAATCCAATTCTCTCCACCGTCTGTAGTTTTTATTACCCAAGATGTATCATTGTATTTACCCACAGCAAAACCAATATCAGTATTCAAAAAATGAACTGACCTTAAGTTCTCGTTAGTGCCAGTTGAACGGTATATCCAATTTTCCCCAGCATCTGTAGTTTTCAGAAATGTGCCATTATCACCTACAATAAAACCATTATTATCATCTACAAAATAAACTGAGTTTAATTTAGTAGTCGTGCCACTTGTTTGTTCAAACCAACCATCTTGTGCAAAAGTATTTAATTGTAGTAAAAGAAATGCAATAAAAAGTAAAGATAAGTTTTTCATTGTAGCCCCCAATGAAATTGAAAAAGAAACAGTTCCACAACCAAAGGAAGATTTTGTGGTAAGAATATTCTGGAAAATGCTGTAATCCGCTCCACCATCTCCTCCAAAGGTGTGGAGAGAAAAATTATTGAACTAAAATAAGGCTGGATACATCGACAAAGTAGCAATGATTGGCAATTAGCAAATGAAAAATAAAAAACCCCCACAAGCTAACCTTGGAGGAGAACCAATTTGTCACTTGCAGGGGCGTAGAACAAATCCATTAAGGGTAAAGCGAATAAACTTATGTTAAAGAAGAAAAGACAGTAATTAAAAATGCAGATGTTAGATACTTAGCTGACATCTTTCTGATAATTTAAAATCTGAACTTGCACCTATTAGGTCACCGATATTCATTTTTACAGTTGCCCTGTTGAAATAGGATGTTGCATCTTTTGGTTCTAATTCAATTGCTTTTGTAAAGTATTTTATTGCTTCGTTGAACTTACCTTTATCAACTTTCTTCACTCCTTCAATATTATAATAGAGTTTATCAATCTTGTTCAGTTCTAATTGCCGTAATGAAATAATATATGGAATAATTTTTTTCATTGCTCATTCATCTCCTTAACATAAGTAAAGTCAATTTTTCGTTTTTAATTCAGAAAGTATCAGTTACTATTTCAAGCAGTAGGTAGGCATAATAATTGACAATAACAAGGTAGAAGCATTGAGGCTAAGATAGCAGACTCTAAAATTTGTTCTAAAATATCTCTTCAATAAAAAATCCCCGCAATAACCATTTGGGAGGAGTGGCATTTTCAGTGCAGGGATTTAGAATGAACCCATTTAAGGGTATTAGAAAAATAATAATGTTTAAGAATAAAATACAGTTTTCATAAATCAATAACAGCCTGAATCATCTCGATTGTTAGTCTAATTTCAATTCTAAGCAAAAAAACACCCTTCTCAACTAAGGATTTCTGAAAGAACTATTAAGAAAGGTATTCAGGTATGGGTTAGATTTTTTAATATAAAAAACCCCACTCTGCTATGCTGAAAAATATTTTGTCGTAGAGCAGGGTGACCTCCTTGAGAGGGTGATAGTTACTTCATCAACACCATCTTCTTAGTTTCAACAAAAGAACCTGCTTGTATTCTATATAGATACACACCAGAAGCATATTGTGATGCATCAAACTTAACTTGATGATAACCAGCATTTATTTCTCTATCAATTAGTTCCACAACCTTTTCTCCAAGTATATCGTAAACAGTAAGGTTTATATCTGAATCCTTTGGTAATGCAAATTTGATTATTGTATTTGGATTAAATGGATTAGGGTAATTCTGATGTAAACTGTATCTACTTGGAAGTTCAATCTCATTTACAACATAACCAACACTATCCGGATATGAATCTTCCCAATAGAGCCAGCCATCCTTTGTAACTTCAAAATTGAATGTGAAATCTCCTGAAAAGTTAGAGTCTACTTTAACAGAAAAGTTACTTGGGTGGATAATTATTTCACCAGGCGCAATACTATTAACAATAAGAGTTCCAGAGATTGAAGTTATGGTGCTATCATCAGATGACATATCTAACCTCAGATTCTCGAGTGTTATCATTTGTCCTTCGTTTTTTATATGTGGTTTTACTTGATATAAATCTGGAGTTGGTAAATAAGTGATTTCGAGTGATTCAATTATAATGGGTCCTGCCGTTGTAATACGATTCACGTTTTCAACTGTAAAAGACTCACCTGTTGTTTGGTCAATAGCTTTAATATCAAGCTTAAATATATCTTCGTAATTTGGAGCTAACCATTTACCACTCCAAATATCTCCGCTTTCTATTTCAAAAAGTTCTAAAGAATCAATCGGCATATCGTTCAAATCCTTTACAATCAACTTTACCATTGCATTATGTGAACTTGGATTTTCAACAGTAGCAGAAACTGTAATCGAGTCCACACCAGGTGAGGCATATGTAGCATCAGTTTCAACATCGTGGCCATAAACTAAATTGTTAATCCATTCAAGTGCTTCCTCAACTACTGTATCATATCCATTTGCTACATCATTAGGATTAAACCAAGTTGGATAGTCTATGGGGGATTCCTTTTTATTTAGATAAACGCCTGGTTGTCTTAAATGATACATATCTCCATATGAATATCGAATAGTCCAGTCTGAGAAGCTCTCGATGCCATCATTATAACCAAGATTCGCTGCTGTTGCTCTTCCAAAAGTTCTTAATGTTGGTAAATTTCTTAATCGGTATGAATTGACATCTCCCATACTAAAACAAGCAGGACCAAGCAGTACTGCAATAGGTCTTTCGTATTGTTCAACAGGATTACCGGCAATTCTATAAGTCACTGAATCGTATTCGGGACAGAGAGACCAATCGGTTGGTGAGCAACGAAGTGCATCGTCAATAGTGAATGTGACATCATTGCATAATATTGCAAAAGCATCATGCCAAAGTGCCCATCCACCTTCATTCCATCTCATATCAATTATCAAACCGTCTGTGTTTTGAAGTGCCGCAACTGCTTCATAGAATTGCTGCTCAGCTATACTTGACGGCCATTCTGCAAATACATACATATATCCAATGTTGGAATTAGGCAATATACCGTATGTAACTAATTCCTGATTCCAATAGCCTGGGAATGGTATACTTGGAATTTCGAGTTGTTCATTATTTAACATATCGGGAATATTTAAATTCAGCAGAGGGGCAACCGATAAATGTAGTGTATCTCCTGTTGAATGTTTAAGAATGTCTATCGTGTCAAATAAATGCCAGTTCATTCCCACAGATATATGAATAGCGTTGTTTGATGAACTTTGCGAACCTGTTGTGCCTCCAAAATACCATTCTTGTCTTCCACCAAAAGCAGGTAATTCAGCTTCAATTAGTTCTTGAATAATTTGCTTCCACAATACACCTTCATATCCAAGAATAATATCTCCCGGTTCTAAGTTTAGTGGATGATTTTGAACCACACGCAACACAAGTGCTGTGCTATCTTCCAACACTGTAGTTACTGCACCAAAATGTTTAATTGAAAAAAAACTTCCGAAAACAAGAAGTGGAATACCTGGATTTAGTGCAGTATGCACAACTACATCATCATAAGCATAAGTATGTCCGTCGAAAAGGTTCATTGCAAAGTAATACATAATTGCAGAGAAGCTTCCTCGACTGGGGTTTAAATCAATTTTGTCAGAATAATGAGTTTTGAATGTATCCCAAGTAGCAGTAGTAAAACCTAAGGACAAAAATCCATCGAATCTTTCTTCAAGTTTTGTTACATAAGCATTAAATATTTGCTGCTTTTGTGCTAAAGGTAATCCAGGACCCCAAGTTGTATCTATAATATACTGCCAATCAGATTTGGACTCATAGAAAGATTTTTCTGGTAACTCACTAATATTTGGATTGTGACTTTTTACATCAAAGAAAATTGGTTCGTAGTTCTGGTCAATTACAATTTCTTGCGCAAATATTGAAGTTTGAAGAAATAGAAATGCAATAAAAAGTATTGATAAGTTTCTCATAGCATCCTCCCTGTTGATTCCCTTGATATGTTAGTCCAGACCTCAGGAAGATTTTTTATGGTAAGAATATTCTGGTAAGTAGTGTAGTCCGCTCCACTTTATCCTCCTCAAGGTGTGGAGAGAATATTTATTTGAATAATATAAGTCTATTTAAATTGACATAATAGCAATGTTTGGTAAATGACAAGTGATAAATGCTTTGATTTATTTAAACATCATTCTTAATTTCAATTTTAAGCAAAAAACACCCCACTCAACTAAGGATTTCTAGAACTTCATAGCCAAGTAATGATAATGGTCAGGTAGAAATGCTGCAAGAAAAAATGGCTACTTGAGACGGGGAAAATGTTGTTTTGAATTTTTGTAAATTAGTTGTATGTAAAAGTGTGTATATGATTGTGTATACAGTGTGTATATGGATGGTAAAAAGCTTAGGAAGGTCTAAGAACGAAGTTGCGATTTTAGATTAAAATCGGATGCGCCCGTAGCTCAACTGGATAGAGCATCAGACTTCGGATCTGAGGGTTGTGGGTTCGAATCCTACCGGGCGTACTTCTTTTTATAAGTAAGCAGTATAAAGTAAATAGTAAGTAGGATGACAAATTCGAAGCAATATGGAGGATTTAGAGATTTGATTGTATTTAAACTAGCCTACCAGTTGGCAGTCGAGATTTTCAATGAAACAAAGAAATATCCTAAAGAAGAAAAATTTTCACTTGTAGATCAAATAAGAAGATCTTCACGCGCTGTTCCAGCAATGATATCGGAGGCTTGGTCAAGAAGGCGTTATCCTAAATCATTTGTAAGTAAATTGATTGAAGCAGATGGATAAACATCAGAAACTACCGTATGGTTAGATTTTTCTAAAGATCACAATTATCTAGCTATAGACAAATACAATTATTTTATAGGAAAATATGGGGAAGTATTTAAAATGCTTTATTCAATGATAAATCAGCCAGAAAAATTTTGTTACTAATTTCTTCATACTACTTACTGATTACTACATACTTGAATGATTTTTTCTGAAGATACATACCGTTTTATGTACGCAGCTTTGCAGGAGGCAGAAAAAGCACTCGATGATTTGGAGGTTCCAGTCGGTGCAGTTGTAGTAAGGAATAACAAAATTATAGGAAGAGGTTATAATCAGGTCGAAAAATTAAAAGATGCAACTGCACATGCGGAAATGATTGCTTTAACAGCTGCTTCAAATCACATTGACAACTGGCGGTTAAATGAATGCTCTGTTTATGTAACCCTAGAACCCTGTATTATGTGTACCGGTGCATTGCTTTCATCAAGAATTAGTGAATTATATTTTGCAGCATTTGATCCGAAGTTCGGTGCCTGCGGAAGTTTGTATAATCTTGCGGAAGATGGAAAGACAAATCATAAAATAAAGGTATTCTCAGGAATTTATATGGATGAAAGTAAAAAACTGCTGAAGGAATTCTTCACAAAACTTAAAACACAAAATCCATCCTGATTTTCTCAAGCTAAAGCTTGAGGCTACAATTTAATTTCCATATTTTTCATATTAACATTTTTCAAAAAAAAATTATACTCATATGCGGTTAATACTTTTTGGCGCACCTGGTGTTGGAAAAGGCACTCAGGCAAAACTCATTTCTTCCAAATTAAACATTCCACATATTTCAACCGGCGACATTCTCAGACAATCTGTAAAAGACCAGACTGAGCTCGGCAAAAAAGCCCAGGAAATAATGAACAGAGGTGATCTTGTACCAGATGATATCATGATAGGAATCATTCAGGATAGATTACACAAACCTGATTGTGAAAAGGGATTTATACTTGACGGTTTTCCAAGGACTGTAAATCAAGCTGTTGCCCTCGATAAATTACTGAAAGAAATGAAATTCAGTGATGTTAGTGTGGTTAATATTACTGCCGATGATAACGAATTAGTAAACAGAATCGGCAATAGAAGAGCCTGCAAAAATTGCGGACAAATTTTTGTTCTGAAGGAAATCGAAGGCAAGACTAATTGTCCCAGTTGTAAAGCTGAAAACAGTTTTTATTTGCGCGATGATGATAAAGAAGATGTAGTAAGAAACCGTTTGGAAGTATTCAGGCAAAACACAGAGCCTGTCCTGGATTATTACAGTAAACAAAATATTGTGAAATCGATTGACGGACTTGGAAGTATTGCTGAGGTAAGTAAAAAAGTTTCTGAAAGATTGAATATTATTTAATCAGGTTCCCTTTTTTTCAGAACCGCTTTCAAAGCTTTTCCATCATCAAGCTTTATTATTCTCTCGTTAGCTTTCTTAACAAGCTCATAATTATGAGTCGCTATTAGAATTCCTGTTCCCTTTTTATTAATGTTTTTTAATATTGATAAAATCTCATTCGATGTTTCGGGATCGAGATTACCCGTCGGTTCATCTGCTAACACCAGAAACGGATCATTCAGAATTGCACGCGCAATTGCAACTCTCTGTTGCTCTCCACCCGAAAGTTCGTCAGGCATACTCAGTCTTTTATGTGACAACCCAACATCCGAAAGCGCATCATTAATTTTTCTTTTGATTTCCTTTCCAGGTGTGTTGGTAGCCTTTAAAACGTATGTCAAATTCTCATACACATTTCTATCCTGCAGCAATTTGAAGTCTTGAAAAACTACTCCAATTTTTCTTCTTAAAAATGGAATCTGCGATGGTCTTATTGTATCAGAATCATAATCACCAACTCTAACAGTTCCAGAATCAGGGCGCAGGTTCATATAAATCAACTGCATCAGGGTACTTTTTCCAATACCACTTTTGCCAATTACAAAAGCAAACTCGCCAAAATTCAAATCGAAATTTAAATCTCCAAACACCTGCTGACCGGGATAATGAAATTCAACATGTTCAAATGATAACATCATGCAGTTCTTTTCCCTACAATAAACTGAACTCTTTCAGATGTTGGACTCCCGTCCTTAAAAGTAAATCCATCATAACATTCTTTTATGACCAATCCGGTGCAATCAATTAAATTGAAAAATGTTTCAAAGCTATAAATTTTCTGTTTGTGCACTTCTTTAAATTTTATTCCTGTTTTATCATAAATATAAAAAACGTTTTTATGAATTCTTGTTTTTTTATTATAACTGTTTATTCTTTTAAAACTAAAACCATTATACTTATCTTTAGTTACTTTAGCATCTGCAAACTCAAGACTGTTGTTTTCAAGACTTGCATCGAAAGTAAAAATTCCATTTTCATTTAAAACATTCTCAATTTCTCCAAACAAGAATTGCAATTCTTTCTGAGTTAATAAATAATTTATACTGTCGAAAGTAGCAAAGACAAAATCAAACTTTTTTTTAAATGGAAGATAAATCATATTACAGCATACTTTGACCAGATCAGCATGAAAATGCGCTTTCAACATAGGCAGTGAAATATCAGTTGCAATCAGATTAGAATACTTTTTTTTGAGGTTATTCGCTATAGTGCAATTGCCGGCAGCTAATTCTAAAAAAGATGATTTGGCATTAACATAATTACCAGCGATATCCATTACATATTTTGTCCAGAGATTAAAATTCACATCCTTCATTAATCCATCATAAACCGAAGACAACTTATCGTAAGGTCGATTATTATTTCGATGTAGCATTTTTTCTTCTATTTCTATTAATTAATCGTGCATACTTTACGGCCTGAATTAAACTTGATTCATCAGCAATTCCATTCCATGCAATATCATAAGCTACACCATGATCGGGTGAAGTTCTGATTATCGGTAAACCTGCAGTAAAGTTGACCCCTTTGCCGGCATTAATATGTTTAAATGGAATTAAAACCTGATCATGATAGATACCGAATGTCAGATCAAATTCTTTATATTTTCTTTTTGCAAAAAAAGCATCTGCTGAAAATGGACCTTCGATATATATTTTTCCTTTTACTCTGTTTAGAACAGGTGCAATCGTTTCAATTTCTTCTCCTCCTATTATTCCGCTTTCACCTGCATGAGGATTCAATCCAAGTACTGCAATTTTTGGTTTACTTATTCCTAAATCAAATTTTAGTATACTCTGTAATAAACTAAGTTTGTTCAATAAAACATCTTCTTTCAATAATCCTGAAACCTTTTTCAAAGGAACGTGAATACTGTAAAGCGCAACATTAAGCTCCTTTGAAAGAAATGTCATAATATAATTACTGGTTTTGCTCCAATGTGCAAACAACTCAGTCTGTCCGGGAAAAGGTATGCCCGCCAAATTAAAAGAAGTTTTAGAGACTGGTGCGGTAATTACTGCATCTGCAGTTCCGTTCTTTAATAAATTGAATGATGATCGTAATGAATTGTAAGATGCTGTCCCGGATTCTTTTGTGGCTTTACCAATGTTCATCTTAACCGATTGTTGCAATATGACCGTAACCTTTGAATTCAAATTTCTAATATTCTCTTCATGAAATAATTCGTATTCAAATTTCGGTTTAATTAATTCAATAATCTTTTTGAATACATTTTCCGGAATGAATAAATAATATTTTGAGCTTTTTTTTAGGTTGGAAATTTTGTTAAATGCCTTTAAAACAATTTCAGGACCAATGCCGTTCACGTCTCCGCAGGTAAAAACTAATTTATCCATCAGCTTTCGATCAGTGTAAAGTTACCTATACCTCTCTTATCAACAAAAACAAATTTTCGCTCAGGGTTTTTATAAGTCCAGGTTTCTACAACTTGTCCCTGTGTATTTGAAGATCTTTCAACCTCATCTGGTTTTCCAAATCGGATATAAATCATTCCCCTGTCGGTTTTGATTCCATTATCTTTTCCCAAACCTCTGAATTCCTTCGCTGCGTGGTCAATCCGTCGATAGTATTCTGTCATAAGCTGGTTAAATGATGATTCAGGGGTTGGATCGAATGAAGTCCAGTATTCATAAAGAACTTTTGGATACTCAGATTTATCAGCACTTAACAATCTATAGACGATTGAATCCGGTGTGATAAATTTTAAATATTCGATTGCCATTGCCGGATCTCTCAATGAAAAAGGTTTATCAATCCATAAAACCTCGGAATTAAACTCTTTACTACTGTCATCTCCGAAATTAACAGACAGTGAAACTTTCCCTTCTAACAACTTTCTGTTAACATTTCTGATGATAAAATTATTAGTGGAAATACTTTCATCATCAGGCAACAAGACTAAATCAGTATTGCACGTTGAAATTCCAATTGGCAGTGTATAAAATTCTGAGATTATCTGATTAACCAAGGTATCTTCATTGTTTACAATGGTAACAGATATATTTTCCAAAGTAGTATCTCTCAGAGAAATAACGAGATTATAATCTTCAGGACTAAAAGGGACGGCTCCGCCAAAGTTCGCCAGTGTAAAAGCATTTTCAATTTCACATTTATCATTAGCGGATTCTATCACGAGAGGATGCAAGACCATCTCTTCATCGTCTTTAGTCAAATCAATTTCGGCAGGCTCAAGTTTAATTTCATTTTGTGAATTAAGGTCGGTTATTGTCGTTCTAATTGTATATCTGCCGGGGAACAAATTAAATTTTAAAAAGTCCTGCAGAAATAAACCTCTTTCATTTGTTGCTTCAAAATTATTAACCGATAAATCAGTATCCCTTATGTCCCTGTCAATCAAATCGGATACGGAATCGCTAACTTCAACCAATACTCTCAGTCCGGCAGAATATTCGCCATTCTCTCTTTCAAAAACCAGCCTGTTGTAAGGAATTTTGTAAGTGTAAAAAAGATTCAATTTTTTGTTCTCAGCCGGAATTATTATTGTTTCTGAATGGAACAATGATTGAACCATGGGCAATTCTCCGCTTCTCGAAGGTTGAGCAAATAAAGAAGGAAAAAAAAGAAAGGAAATTAATAATATATTTTTCACGGAATTTTTTATTGCAATATTGTCTTCCCGGTTATTCTAATCAATGGAAAATAAGAGAACCAATTACGTTGATAAAATGGTTCTTAATTATTCATATTATTCAGAAAGTCTTTATTGTTCTTTGTCCCCCTAATCTTATCCAGCAGAAATTCCATGGCTTCCACAGGACTGAAATCGCTCAGTATTTTTCTCAAAATCCAAATTTTAGCCAGATCATCTTCCTTCAATAGCAAATCTTCTCTTCTGGTACCCGACCGGTTCACATCAATTGCAGGAAATATTCTTCGATCACTTAGATCCCTGTCAAGAACAAGTTCCATATTACCTGTGCCCTTAAATTCTTCAAAAATAACATCGTCCATTCGACTTCCAGTATCTATTAATGCAGTTGCAATAATTGTTAAACTGCCGCCATCCTCTGTATTTCTTGCGGCGCCGAAAAACCTTTTAGGCTTGTGAAGTGCATTTGAGTCAACTCCACCTGATAAAATTCTACCGCTATGCGGAACTACGATATTGTGAGCTCTTGCAAGTCTTGTAATACTGTCTAATAGGATTACAACGTGCTCGCTTGCTTCTACCATTCTTTTTGCTTTTTCAATTACCATATCGGCAACCTGCACATGTCTGTCTGCAGGTTCGTCAAAAGTAGAACTGATAACTTCACCCTGAACAGAACGTTCCATATCTGTAACTTCTTCCGGTCTCTCATCAATAAGCAGAACGATAAGCTTGATTTCGGGATGATTGCGTGTAATAGAGTTAGCAATTTTCTGAAGGAGAATTGTTTTACCGCTTTTAGGTGGTGAGACAATCAATCCTCTTTGCCCTTTTCCGATGGGAGCCAGCATATCCATAACTCTCATAGAATATTCGCCCGGAGCGGATTCCAGATTTATCTTTTTCGTTGGATAGACAGGAACAAGATTATCAAACAGGGTTCTTTCTCTGATGCCTTCAGGTGCAAGACCATTTACGGCTTCAACTCTGAGTAAAGCGAAGAAACGTTCACCTTCTTTCGGGGGTCGCACCTGTCCGCTTACAAAATCGCCTGTCCTTAAACTAAACTTTTTAATTTGTGAGGGTGATACATAAATATCATCCGGTGAAGGAAGATAATTGTAATCCGAAGAACGGAGGAATCCGTAGCCATCGGGAAGTACTTCCAGTACACCTCTTGAAAAGCTTAATCCGTCTTTTGCAGTTTGAGCTTCTAATATTTTGAATATTAATTCTTGTTTACGAAGATCGCTGTAATCGGCTATGCCTAAATCTTTAGCAATTTCATTAAGCTCGACGATTTTCTTCGATTTGAGTTCTGATATGTCCATTGGCATGATTTAACCCTGAATGTTAGTTGTGCATTATATAGATGTGTAATTCATTTATTTTTACTTCTAAATGTGTAATTCATTTATTTTTACTTCTAAAACCAGTTTTTACCGGAACAGAAATACGGGGAATAAATTATTAACGATAACTTTTTGTTTATTATGATAGGATTTTGAGGCCTATCGAAACATAAATCTTAAAAACTTAAATGTCAAGTAACTTCTATAGATAGTTTATTTTTTACCTCACCCAATAGGTAAATGCTGCCAAACACGACGAGGCACTCACTTTTATCCCTCTTCATAAAATTACGGATATATATTGCAGGATCAGTGGTTTCACCGGCATTAATCTCATTCCGTTTACAGATTCTCTTCAGCTCATCCATTTTAGCCGAACGTTCATAATCAATTTCTGTTAAAATAACCTCATCAAAATATGGTTTTATCCTTTGCAGCATTTGCTCGATTGCCTTGTCCTTCAGTACTCCAAAAAGTAAAACTATTTTACTGTACTGTCCGGATTCTTCCTCAAATTGTGTCGTAAATTTTTCAACACTATCGAGGTTATGAGCGGAATCAAAAATGATGACTGGATTTTTATGAAAATATTCATATCTGCCCTGTATTCCCGTATTTTTTACTACGTTTTCTATTCCTTTTATACAAGTTTTCAAATCAGTCAAATCAAAAGATTTTATAACAGCTAATGCGGCCAATGCTGCATTGTTTTTTTGATATTTACCTTTCAAGGGCATATTAATTTTATCAAAACATATTTCATTATTTTCAATTATCAAACTAGAATCATCTTTAATGAAATTCTTCAGTTTAAATAAGTCACTACCCGTCTTTTTACATTTTTCTTCGATAATTTTCTCAGCTTCAACTTTTAGATATCCGGAAAATACTTTTGAGTTCGTCTTTATAATTGCAGCTTTTTCAGCGGCAATTTGTTCTAATGTAGTGCCCAGGATATTTGTGTGTTCCAGACTTATGGTTGTAATTATAATAGAAAGCGGATTTAAAACATTTGTTGCATCGAGTCTCCCGCCCAGTCCCGTTTCAATTACACAATAATCTGTTCCGCTTTCAAAAAAATATTTGAATGCAAGGGCTGTTGTGACTTCAAAAAAAGTAAGTTCATTTTGATCGATATAGTCTTCGTACTCTGTTATGAACTCCGCGATAAAATCATTACTTATCTGAACGCCGTTTATCTGCACTCTTTCATTGAACCTGATAAAATGCGGAGATGTATATAAACCTGTTCTGAATCCGTACTCCTGCAGTATGCTTGAAACAAATGAGGCCGTACTTCCTTTTCCGTTTGAACCTGCAATATGAATTGTCTTTAAATTATTTTGTGGATTGCCGAGATAATTAAGAAAATTAACTGTGTTCTCCAATCCAAGTTTAATTCCAAAGTTATGAAGCGAGAACAATTTTCTTAAAGATAACTCAAGATCCATTTTATTCTAAAATGTAAGATGCAGTCAATGATGAAATTTTTGAAATGCCCGCTTTGGAGCAATAATCTTCAAGTTGAGTTATAATTTTTCCAGGAGCAGAGGGATCAATAAAATTTAATGTACCTATTTGCACAGCAGACGAACCGGCAATCATAAATTCAATTACATCTTTCCATTCCATAATACCACCAATACCTATGATCGGAATTTCAACTTTCCTGGAAATCTCCAGAACCTTTGCAAGTGCCACAGGTTTTATTGCCGGACCTGATAATCCGCCTGTTATATTTTTTATTTTTGGTTTGCGCGTAACAATATTAAATGAAGTCCCAACCAAAGTGTTTATTGCCGAAACTGCATCGGCACCGTTTTCCTTTGCAGCCTTTGCAAAATTTGAAATGTAAGATACGTTCGGTGAGAGTTTTATTATTATCGGTTTTGAAGTTACTGTACGGACTTTTTCGGTTATTCTGCCAACAGCTCTCACATCATTTCCAAATTCCAATCCGCCTTCGCTGACATTTGGGCAGGACACATTTATTTCGAACGCCTTAATTGTTTCTTCATCGGTTAATATTTTAGTGCATTCTACATACTCCTCAATTGTCCCGGCTGCGATATTGCAAATTAACGGCACATCAAATTTTTTAAGAAATGGAATTTTTTCCTTCAAAAATACTTCCACCCCAACATTGGTCAGACCAATTGCATTTAACATCCCGGCAGGTGTTTCTGTAATTCGCTGGGGAGGATTACCTTTTCGTGGTTTTAGGCTGAGAGATTTAGTAACTATCGCCCCAAGTTTATTCAGATCTGTAAACTCTGATATTTCATTTCCGTAACCAACTGTGCCGGAAGCCAGCATTATAGGATTACGAAGTTTCAGTGGTCCTATTTGTACTGTAAGATCGACATTGCTCATATGACTATGTCTTTCATGTTAAAAACAGGACCATCTTTACATACCAGAAGATATTTCTCCGGATTTTGCGTTGATTCTATAGGGCAACCCTGACAAATTCCAAAACCGCAGGCCATAGCGCATTCTGTAGATGCCTCACATTCAAATTCATTATCAATACAAAACGTTTTAAGAGCTTTAAGCATTGGTGTAGGACCGCATGCAAAGAACTTTACATTTTTAGATTTAAATAATGCAACATTTTCATTTAATAATTGAACAACATTTCCTTTAAAGCCCTCAGAACCGTCATCGGTTGCAACTTTAATATTTTTCATTCCATATTTGATAACATCGTGAAAAGTTCTTCCTCCAATAAAGGTAAGAATTTCTTTTTTATCCTGAACAGCACGAGTAAAAAATGGAAAGGGTGCGGCTCCCAATCCCCCGGCTACTATTACCGCAGTATCATAATTTCCTTTTAAATTAAATCCATTACCAAGCGGACCCAAAATATCGATGTTGGACTCTAGTGGTTTGTGTGCAAGAATATTTGTACCCTGCCCCATTATATTAAACATTAGATACAAATTATCGCCCTGAACATCACATACACTAAAGGGTCTTCTTAACAGCGGGAATATATTATCAGACACCCTAATATTTAAGAACTGTCCTGGTTTAATAATAGTTGTAATTTCCGGGGCAAAAACTTTTAGCAAGTATATGTTATGATCTAATTCCAGGTGCTCTTTAATAGGTGCGTCAATTATTTTCAAATGAACCCAATAATATTTTTTGAATACAAGTTTGGTTTTCTATATGATGCTTTCAAGGTAGGTAAAAGCTTTCCTAAGACATCCATTTGACCGGGAAAATTAACATATAACAGAAATAATTCAAAATATTCACCGGAATTAATTTAAATAGATTTACTTTCAATATCAGAAATCTTATCCAGTCTTTTTTGATGTCTGCCACCTTCAAATTCTGTGGTAAGCCATACATCGACAATCATTTTTATTGTTTCCTCACCAAGACTTTTAGCACCAATTGCCAAAATATTTGCATTATTGTGCGATCTTGAACTTTTTGCAGAAAAGGCGTTGTAGCATGTTGCCGCGCGAATACTTTTTATTTTATTTGCAGTGATTGCTGATGGTATACCCGTAGCATCAACTAAAATTCCATAATCATTTTCTTCATGCGATACACTTGCTGCAACAAGCTTTGCAAAATCAGGATAATCGCAGGATTTTTCATCAAAAGTTCCAAAGTCCTGAAGTTTATATCCTTTTTCACTTAAATACTTAACTAAAAGATTTTTAATTCTGAAACCTGTATGATCGCTTCCGATAGCAATTCTTTTTTTTGCAGACTGATCAGGATTTGTCTTGAGGTATTGTTCGGGAGAAAAAGCATTCTTTTCAAGAATTACCATTTTACTATTGCGGATTCTATCGAGTGCCAAAGGTGTGATAATACAGTCATCACTTTTTACTATCACATTGCTGCCCTGTTTTGCGATCGCCTTTACATCTTCCTCTGTGATGAGCTTTTTCATGAATCGAATTTAAGTGTAAACATTATAAAGCTTAAATATGATCGTTGAGCTTATTAAGCTTTAAATAATCAATTACTTTTTTAACGTCTTGCGATTTATCCATTCTGCATACAAGCAGTGCATCCTCGTTATTAATGACTACAACATTATCAAGACCAATTACGGCAGTAAATTTTTCAGGAGAATAAATATAAGAGTCATGAACCATATCCAGATAAGTGCTTCCAACTTTAATATTTCCTTCTTCATCTTTTTCACCGAGCTGGTACACAGCCTCCCAACTTCCAACATCACTCCACGAAAAATTCCCTTTTACTAAATATACTTTGTCAGATTTTTCCATAATTCCATAATCTATCGAAATATTTCTTAGCTGTCCGTAAACATTTTTAAGTATGCTGTCGTACTCGGGTGTACCGATTTTATCTTTAATTAAATTAAGTCCATCATAAAGGTCAGGCATGTGCTGCTTTATTTCATCCAGAATTGTTTCTACCTTCCAGATGAACATTCCACTATTCCAATAAAAATCCCCGCTTTCAATAAATCTTACTGCTGTAGAATAATTTGGTTTTTCTGCAAAAGTATAGACTTTGCAAACATTCATTTCAACAGCTCTATCATCTACTTGTATATAACCATACCCGGTTTCAGGTCGTTTTGGTTCGATACCAATAGTTATTAGGGCTGACTCTTTATCAGCAAAATTTGCTGCTGTATTCAAAGTATTTATATATTCTTTAGTATCCTGAATTACATGGTCTGCGGGTAACACAAAAGTAATTGCATTTGGATCACTACTTTGAATCAGAACAGATGCCAGTCCAATACATGCTGCTGTATTCCTTCCGAAGGGTTCAATTATTATATTTTCAGCCGGTAATTGTGGAAGCTGATTTAAGATTCCATCTCTTTGTTCTGTATTTGTTACAATTAGTATGTTGTTAATCGGTACCAATTCAGATATTCGTGCTACAGTATCCTGAATCATTGTTCTTTCACCGAAAATTTTTAAAAGCTGTTTTGGTGTTTTCTTTTTACTCCTCGGCCAAAACCTTGCGCCGACACCTCCAGCCATTATTACCGCATATAATTTCATTTGTCTAAGACCTGATTTTTACCTTCAAAATATTTTCTGCCGAACTCTTCTGCTTTATTAAGATAATCGGTTATATCTAACTCTTTACCTTTTACAACAGCAGCAATTACAATTAAACAAGCCCGGAGAGATTCAATTACAGATTTATCGATTATTAATCTGCCGGATTTAATTTCTTCAAATGATGAATAAAGAATTTTGTGCATATCAGAAATTATTCCAAAGCCTCTCGCACTTGCAAAAAGGGAATTTTTCTCCATGATAGCAGAATACTTACTTAAGTCTTTATTATCTATTATCCCAGTCAACAATCTTTTTAAAAAATCATCTACCGCTTTTATGGGTGCAAGTATCTGTTCTTCAAAATTATGAAAAGATTCACTGTCATCAGAATCATCCTGCATAATAAGTTCTTCTTTAAGTGCATTGCTTTCATTAATAATCAGAGCATCATCATTCAGTTCACGATTTATTAATTCCACGTTAATTTCCGTTCTCTCGATCTCGTTTATTAAATCCATAGCCTTGTTGTAATCCATTGGCGTAACATTTTCTAAAAACTGATTTAAATCTCGAATCAGATATCTGCTGTGTTCTCTAAATTGCTCAGATATCTTTAGAAAATCTACCTTACCCTGCGTCAAAAAATTATAAACTTCATTTAATCTGATAGCAAGCTTTGAAAGTACGGTTGACTTCTTCATTTTAAAGAGTGTTTCACCAAGATTTTCAGAATTCAAGATTGTTTCCCGAAGCAGTCCAACAACTTCAATTTGCTGAGAATTTAGCCTTAAATTATTTGAGGCAGTAGTAAGGCTCTGAATAATATAAACTTTAACTAGATTCATTTATTCCGTGGATAACGTAACTAAATTTTTGAGAGACGCTGTTGAAGATATTAAAAAATTGTTAAATCAAATATAGAAAAGATTACTCTAACACTACTTATTTTTCTGAAGAAAATATATGGCTATTGATATTTATAATCAATTTAATATCAGAATGATTGTATAGGTTAAAAGTTTCTTGACATTACTAAGAGCTAGTATTAAGTTTCGTATTAAATTTTTTGGAATTAATGCTAACTGAATTCGGTAAGATCTTC
>WOR8_10002186_pt1 | contig 19515 bp, 20 predicted proteins | sample DeeMarSeWOR38_10_FD_19890 | JGI IMG/M metagenome (IMG submission 19890)
CGGTGAGGGTTGGAAACAAGGTCGAGCTTCAAAAACTCATCGCCAAAATACAGAAGAAAGTTCCACACATCCAAGGAACAGTCACGGCAATCGTATCTCCTCTTTACTAATAGCGACAGAAAGGAGTTAAAATAAGGGAAAGTGCCTTCGAGTCATTTTCCAGTTTAAACAGCTTTCTAATTATTTCGACAGCGAAAAAACCAATAGTGCCATGACTTTTGCCGAATTAGTCAAAAGTGAAACAAGTATCATTTTGCGTGCAAAAGTGGTCGACGGAAGGTATCTATGTTCAAATTGAGATTTTTCCCATGCCCCACGTAACCTTTTCCCATTTTTGTTTTTTTGATACTGAAGCTCAAATTGAGAAAGGCGTATAAATTATTAATTTGAATCCAAAAAAAACTGACATGCATAATTTATTAATTTCTACCGTAAGCCCAAAAAATTTAGATGTTTAAAGGCAGAACGCCGCACCTTAAAGTTTTAATTCAGGAAAAGGCCAAGTTTTGTTGGTAGGCAATGACGACTCTGGCCCCGAAGACCTTAGGATGATTTGGATCTTGAGTGCGGGAGCCTACCATCCCCATACAAAACAGTCCTTGAACGTCCCATTTCACTTCAACAAATCTATCGCCTATACACCCCACTTACCAAATCATAACTCAACCCATGCAGTTTCAATACATAAGCTGAAAAGTTAAAAAAATGCACATCAGCCAAGCAGCCGACCAACTCTTGGATTCCAACTTTGTTTGGCTGTTGACTCTAATTTTTTACGACGAGAACGTTGCAGTCTGCGTTGGCGACTACTCGTCTTGATACGCTTCCCAGCAGTATCGAAGCTTTGCTGCCCCAACCTCTGCTTCCCACAACGATAAGGTCAAATTTTTCGTGTTCAGCAATAGTCTTCAAGGCTCTAGCGGGATTTGAACCGAGAATCGCAGATGTAGAGTACTCAACTCCCTTTTCTTCCAAATAATGCTTTGCTTCTTCAAGCTCCTCTTCAGCTTTCTCTGCCATACCTCGCTTGTAAACTGTAATAACCTTCACAGAACCTGAAAAGTTCCTGGCGCAAGATACCGCTTCCACGAGTGCTCTCTTGGAACCACTTGAACCATCAATACCTACCAAAATTCGAATTTTGTCCTTCAATTTCTTCCCCAATACTATATTGACGTGTTCAAGATAATATTCTTTCTCAGAGACACGGCTTTAAGCTTTAATGGCTTCCGCCGAAGCAATGTCCATGAGTCCCGGGTTCTTCTGTATTCCCCTTGACAGAACAGGGGGAAACGCAAGCGTAGTTATCAAACTCATTGCCACAAGCGTTGAAAATACTTCAAGCGGAATCAAACCAAGCTGTTTCGCTGCTAACGCAATCACCAACTCAGCTGCACCTCTCGAGTTCATTGCCCAACCCGTGTAGTAGAGTTGCTTCAGTGTTAAACGCGAAAAAGGCTTTATCACCATACAACCCAAGATTTTCCCAGAAAATGCAATTAAAATAGTAGCTACCAACAAGCCAACGCTAGAAAAAACAGTGTCAAACTCGAAATTTATTCCGACGTTGGCAAAGAAAAACGGAACAATAAAACCCAACGCAATTAGCTCAGTAACTTTTATCATATCTTTCCTGTGGCGCGTATCAATGGTTCTCATAGCAATTTGAAGAATAAAACCGCCTGCAATCGCACCAATCAAGTAACCTATACCTAAACCCTCAGAAAGAGCCGAAAGAGCCATAATGAAAATAACAACCAACGAGAAAATCTCAGCTTGATTACCCCCATTCTGGTCAAGATAACGAAAAACCTTGGAAGCAACCTTGAAAAAAGCAAAAGCCACCACAGCGAAAACCACTATCTCCAAAGGAATCGCCGCTAGTTCAATCAAACCACCACCTCTTCCTATCACCGCAACCAAAGCCAAAAACAGAACTTCAAAAATGTCATCAAGTGCACCCGCCGCCAACATAATAGCGCCTAGGTGGGTATTCAGACTATTCAGATCCATTAGGACTTTAACCTTTGTCGCTTCTGACGTCACCATCATAGCACCTCCAAAGACCAAAGCAGTTAACCAACCGTAACTTGGAAAAACCAGCATCATGAAAACAAATCCTATACCGAATGGGACAAGAGCTGAACTTAGCGATATGAGGAGTGATTCGCGTGAAGTCTCTTTTATTTTTTCGATGTCAATTTCCAAACCAGCCAAGAACAATAGAAAAATTATCCCTAGATAAGCCAGAAAATCCACTATAACTAAAGATGACTCGGAATCAAAAAGAAAGCCTCTTAAAAAGGGAACACCCAGCAGAATACCAGCTAAAATCTGGCCGACAACAGCAGGCAAACCGATTCGCTTGAACAGTAAACCCATTATAAAGGTAACTATTAGAATTAAGGGCACTAGAACAAATATTTCCATTTGCTAATTATTTCTCCGGAAATTCGAGTTCGTCAGCACATCACTACGGCAGATTAATCGGTGAAGCGGATACCTTCGACGTTTGAGTCAATTATAAATGTTACGTCCTAAATTAGAAAAATCGAAACAATCTGTTTTCGAATGAATGGCTTGCCACTGAAACCGGTGCTATTTTTCATCGGGTTGTTTCTCCCACAACTCCAGCATCTGCTTCTTGAAATCGCTACGTTTCCTCTGCAGATACTTGTAAACAGTGTGGTGCTGGCTTCCGTCTATGAGCATTTGCACCGCGTTTCTCGCAACTTCAACCTGCTCAAAAGTGCCAATGAAACCAATCGTATGCCCGTAAACGACTACGCTTGCATCAGTCAACTCCTCAATTAGCTTACGCGTTTTACCATTCGCCCCAATTATTCTACCTTTAACGCGTTTAATATCGGATTCAGACCTGCCAAACACGAGACGCAAATCTATAAAATCAAATATAGCATCCTCGTCACGAAGCAAACGGAACGCATACTCAGGCGAAAAACCCCTCCCAATGGCAGTTACCGTGTCTTTGGCCTTGAAAAGTAACGAGGGATCACTTGCTTTCTCTGAAAGCACAATCGCCACTCCACCAGACGCGCTTTCAACCTCAAGCACAACCGCTAACTTCTCTTCAATCCGCTCCTTTACTTTCCCGTCTGGACCAACTAGGACACCAACGCGTTCTTTTGGGATTCTAACAAACATGCTTGGCTTCGACATTCTCAACCAACAACTTTCTTGTATGCTTCATCAACTGAAATAACTTTAACTCCTAACCGACTAAAGAACCTATTCACGTTAGCCAAGTCCCTACGGAGAAAAAATTCCGCCATAGGATGTGAAGTGGGCACTGCTTGCGCAACATCAAAAATCACGGGTTTGCCTTTCCACATCATAATATTGTACTCGCTTAAGTCGCCGTGGACAAGCTTCGCTTTTCTGTAAAGCCGTTCCACAAAAGTCAGCAAAATCTTGTAAACTTCCTCGGGATCACTTGGCGCTTTTTCTTTCAGTGAAGCTGCGTTGACGCCGTCTTTTCCGATGAACTCCATAACCAAAACGTTGTTCTTGACTGCGATGGGCTTGGGTACCCGCACTTTCGCTCGAGAAGCTTGTTCCAAGTTTCTGAATTCTTTTTGAGCCCAAGTGAAAATCAGCGATCGCGTGTCACGTCTGACACCTTTGAACCTGTAGTCACCTTCAATATATTTAAGCATCCCTTTTTTAAACTCAGCAGAAGCCGTCAAATAGATTTTTACAGCCAAGTCTTTGCCTTCTTTGTTTTTGCCCCAGTAGATTCTGGCTTCTTTACCTGCGTTTACGACACCGTGAACTTCGTATAATGTGCCGCTGTTTAGCAACTGGTAGATAACCATGAGTGTGGCTTGATCGAAAACTTCTTCTAATGTAGCTCTTTCATTCGAGAAGTCGTGAACAAGCATTTTATCTCGTTTTTCCACTGTTTTTTCCTTGTGTGCAAGTTTTTTCTGAACTCTTCTAGACATGGTGGTCACCATGCTATTCCTCCCGAAGTATTTAAAATCACTTGACCGGATTTAATTCGTGAAAAACGAAGTGGTTGAAATGGAAACCAGAAAAAACTTGAGTTCTGACTTGATTGCGCCTTGCGGAATGAACTGCGCACTTTGTGCCAGTTACTTAGCATTGGTGAACGATGTGAAAAGCAAGGGAATCAAAATTCCTTATTGCACAGGTTGCAGAATGAGAAACAAGAAATGTGCTTTTATAAAAAAATCTTGCTCCAGACTGCTGAAAGGTGAAGTTGATTTCTGTTTTGAATGTCCTGATTTTCCCTGTGATCGGGTTAAAATTCTTGACGCCAGATACAAATCAAAGTACAAGATGAGCATGATAGAAAATTCTCTGTTTATCAAGGAACATGGATTACAGAAGTTTCTTGAAAAACAGAAAAAAAGTTGGGAGTGCCCGAGTTGTGGCGAACTAATCAGTTGCCACAATGGACTCTGCTTCAATTGCGAGTTAGCAAAGTTGAGAAGTAAAAAGCAAAAGTACCGATGGGATAAATAGTCAACATCAGATTTTTAGGACGCCCTTTTTGCGGAGATTTTCGGCCTGGGCATGCGTATAACGCCACGTCACGTCACCACGTTTGTCGGTTTGAAAATCCCATGGCGAAACAATTACGATGTCGCCTTCTCGGATCCAAACGCGTCTTTTCATTTTGCCACGAATGCGACAGAGTCGTTCTTTGCCGTCTTGGCACTTAACTAGGATTCGATCGAAACCAAGGAGTTTTACTACCACACCTAAAACTTCGCCTTGTGAGGGATATACCAGTTTGCTGATTTCGCCTTCGCTCAGCACTTTTTTCTTTCCCAAATGCAGTCCTCAAGGTTTCTTTTGAAAGAAATTGATTTAGCTTGCTTAAAAGCATGTTTGTTTGAGTGCAACTTATTGAAAGGGGGGTGTGTATCCGATTTGAGGTTTTTACGGGACTTCGTTATGAAGTGTAGGGATTAGCTGACTAGGTTTAAATTTTCATGCAGAAATATATGTAAGTATATTAAATTAGGGATTGATTTGCTGTGTCGTACGTTTTTAACATACCGTTTCGCAACAATGCCAAGCTGAAACATGTTATTGAAAAGGTTAAGGAAGATGTGAAGTTGCAGAGCTTTTGGAAGTGTGCGAATGTAATGGCAATTGATCGCATGGGCTATACTGATCATGGACCTACACATGTGAAAATCGTAGCCAACTTGGCGCTTAAGCTGTTGCGTATACTTATGGATAGGCAAGTTATGCCTAGTATCGTTAAGTATTATGGAATGCAAAATGAGGATGCCGAAGTTGTTGTGGTTTTGGCTTCCATATTTCATGATTTAGGTATGATTGCCATAAGAAATGATCATGAAAAGTACAGTGCGCTCATTGCCTTGGATTTCATTGAGAAGTGTTTGACACCTATATATTCAGAAGAGGAACGGGCTATAATCAGCAGTGAAGCATTACATGCTATAGTAGCTCATGAGCAACCGAACAAGCCTTTAACTGTGGAAGCTGGAATAGTCAGCATTGCTGATGCGTTAGATATGGAAGCGGGAAGGGCAAGGATTCCCTTTGAGTCGGGAAAGATAGATATTCACGCAGTTTCTGCGCTTTCCATAGAGAAAGTGGAGATAATAGAGGATGCCGAAAAGCCGATTACAATTAAAATAACAATGAGTAATTCTGCAGGAGTTTTCCAAATTGATGAATTATTGAAGCCCAGAATCGAAAGTTCAGGACTCCAAGAGTACTTTCATGTTATTGCTGAGATAACTGGAGAAAAAGAAAGAAAAATCATAGAGAAATTCGAAATCTAAAATCAATTCATTTAATTCATAAAAGACGCTTACGCATTGCTGTGCCCGTACAGTTAATAACCCCTTAACTTAGAATGCAAAATATGAGTCCTCGGAGAGGCATAATGGAAAGTCACTCCACTATTCTTTAGGATATGCTTAATTGTTAGTCGTTATGTTGGCAAATTATTGTTTATGTTGGCATAGTCTTGTAGCTTTTTTTATTCTGATTAAGTTAAGAAGTTATGAGTATTGTTTAGCACGGTTGGCTTTTGTCTGCCACAAGTTTCAGCAGTTTCATCACTTCTGCGTTATTTACGTCTTCTAGGGTGTAAAATTTGATGTGACGCATTATTTTTCCTTTCCCCTCAAACAGGATCTTTTCTTGTTTTGACAAACCTTTCATGGAAAAACCCAGATTAACGTGGTCGTGCAATGCTACAATGTAGAACTTGCCTTCATACCAAGGCACGCCCATTTTGAACTCTTCATTGATTTCGGGGAGAGTTTTTAAAATTGCTTCTCTTAATTTTTGAATAATTTCTTTCTGGGGGGATTTTTGCTTTGTAATGTATTTTTCAACTTCTATGCTCGTTTTCATTATCTCCCTATGTTAATCTTTGTTGTTTCTAATATGAAAAATGCAGGCTTCGGAATTCATTAAAAGTCAGCGCTTAAAAGGGTACCACTTTTTGATTTCTGCGACGCTTTCTCTTGATTTGTAGTTATTAAGCATGCAATCTAAAGATTTGGGACATTCTAAACACGCGACAGGAATTTCTTCTCCTTTATCCCGCTCACAAAGATAACCAAAATAATATTTACATCCAGATTCCGATTGGTCGTTTTCTTCATTTTCGCTCATAGTTGCTGGCTCAACTTGAACAAATTTCTCCAACTCCGTCTCTTGACTTTTAATTGGCAACCTTTCTGCTTCCAGCCGCTCTGCCTTGCGCTCTGCCTCCAATCGCTCCGCCTCCAAGCGCTCCACCTCCTTACGCTCTGCCATTTCATCTGCCAGTCTTTTTACCTTCTCTTGCACTTCTATTCGTTTTGCTTCTTTTTGTTCTGCCTCCAGTCGCTCTGCCTCCAATCGCTCCGCCTTGCGCTCTGCCTCCAATCGCTCCACCTCCTTACGCTCTGCCTCTATTTCTGCCTCCAATCGCTCCACCTCCTTACGCTCTGCCTCTATTTCTGCCTCCAATCGCTCCGCCTTGCGCTCTGCCTCCAATCGCTCCGCCTCCAAGCGCTCCACCTCCTTACGCTCCACTGCCAATCGTTCTGCTAGTTGCCCTGAGAGGCGCTCTAGTTCTCTTTGCACTTCCACGCTCTTTGTCTCTTTTTGGTCTGCTTCCAACCGCTCTGCCTTGCGCTCTGCCTCCAACTGCTCTATTTTCTGTTGCGCCTCTAGCAGTTCTGCTTCAAAATGTTTGGCTTTTTGTTCCGCCTCCAACAGTTCTATCTCTAATTGGTCTGCTTGTTCTTTTGCCTCTTTCAGGGCTGTCTTTTGGTCTGACTCTAGCTGTTTTGTGTTTTGTTTTACTTCTTTTTGTTCCGCCTCTAGGCGTTCGGCTTTTTGTTCCGCCTCCAACAGTTCTATCTCTTTGCGTTCGACCTTCAATCGTTCTGCTTTTAGTTCCGCCTTTAATCGCTCAACCTCTAGGCGTTCGGCTTTTTGTTCCGCCTCCAACAGTTCTAATTTTTGTTGTAATTTCAATAATTGTTCTTCTTTTCGCTCTGCCTCTTTTCTTTCTGTTTCGAATTGTTTTATTTTCTGTTGTGCTTCTAGTAGTTCTGTCATAATTTGTTTTGCCTTTTGCTCCATCTGCAGTCTCTCAGACTCTAATTGCTCTGCTTTTTGTTCTGTATCCTTTCTTTCTGTGTCCTTCTCCGCTTCTATTCGTTCCATTTTTTGTTGTATTTCATTCAGCGCTGTCTCCGCCCTTTCTAATTTTCGTTCTGCCTCCAACCGTGCTGCTTCCAATTCGTTTACTTCTAGGCGTTCTGCCTTGCGCTCTGCCTCAATTTTTTGTTGCTTCAATCGCTCTTTTTCTAGTCTCTCTGATTCTCTTATTTCTGCTTCCAGTCGCTCTGCCTTGCGCTCTGCCTCCAACTGCTCTATTTTCTGTTGCGCCTCTAGCAGTTCTGCTTCAAAATGTCTAACCTTTTTCTCTGCTTCTAACAGCTCTGTTTTCCTTTTTGCTTCTAATTGGTCTGCTTTTTGTTCTGCTTTTAGTAATTTAGCTTCTAGTAGCTTCGCTTTGTCTTCTATTTCTCGTATTTCTGCTTTTCTTTCTGCTTCAATTTGTTGTATTTTTTGTTCGATTTTTAGTCTCTCTGCCTCTAGTTGCTCTGCTTTTTGCTGGGCTTTTAGTAGTTCTGCTTCCTTTTTCTTGAAGTCTTCTTCTGTTGGACCCTTCTTTTTTGTTTTCGCCTTGCCCTTTGCAATATCCATTTCAACAAGTGTTTGGCATTCAGGGCACACATAATACTTAATTATTTTAGGTCTAAAAAAAATCTTATTACAATTAGGATTTGGGCAGCTATAGCTTTCTTTCTGCTCCTGTTCTTCTTCTGTTTTCTGCACGCTTCAGCGCCTTTCCGTTTAATTAAGTTGCTTCTTGACCATATTTAGAACTTGTTTAACCAGAGTAAATATTACTCATCCAATTTTGCAGTCATGGTTCACATGACTATACAAACTCATTAGAAACTTGAGAAAAAATAGAAAAAGGTGTTGGCGTCGGCTTCTTTGAGGGCAATTAAGTAGTTTCCGCACTTCCATGGGGAAATGTGGGAATAGGATATATATCAGTCACGCCTTTGAGTTCATTGCGGATTTTCTGCACCAGCTGTGACGTTTGAGTGTTTTCGTCAGCTCTTACCCAGAGTCCTGCGTCCCAACGACCAAAAATGTTTATGCTGTATTGTAGGTCTACACCAGCAACTGGCTTCTGCGCCATTTTCCTAATGGCGTCTAGCGTTTCAGCTAAAGAAGCTGGGTTCACTTTGATTAATACCAAATATTCTGGCATTTCGCTTCCTCGATTTTCTAAAAGATGATTTTCATCAACTTAACTCTTATGAATTGAAGATAATGAGCACAAAAATTAAGAGCCAATTAAAAAATTAGCATCTCTAGATTTAGTTAAACAGCTTTTCATTAATTTTTTAGGGCGATGCATAAAGCTACGACACTGCGATCAAAGTTTATTTTCCAAACTTCATCACAAAAATCCTTTTATGAGACAAGAAAGTACTTCAGCAACTTCATTCTAAAAAATAAGTAGGAGACTAGTTGATGAAAACTCGAGTAGAGATTGATCCTCTCGGCGAAAAGGCGATACCTGAAACTGCATATTACGGTATTCAGACATTAAGGGCTACGGAAAACTTTCCAGTGAGCGGAATCAAACACCCCATCCCTTTCATTGAGGCATATGTGCTCATAAAGAAAGCCGCCGCTTCAGCCAATTCCAATTTAGGCTGGCTCGACGAAAAGCGCAAAGAGGCGATAGTCGAGGCTTGCGATGAGATTCTCGCTGGCAAACTTTTAGACCAGTTTGTAGTGGACGTCTTTCAAGCCGGCGCCGGCACTTCGTTTAACATGAATGTCAACGAAGTTTTGGCAAACAAAGCCTTAGAAATTCTTGGAAAAAAGAAAGGCGATTACGAGAGCCTAAGTCCCAATGACCACGTGAACATGGGACAATCCACGAACGACACTTTCCCTACAGCAACGCATATAGCGGTTCTAATGGCACTACAGCCGTTGCTCAAGGAATTGGGAAGCCTAGTTGTCGCCTTCAAAAAATTAAGCAAGAAACACCAGAAAACAGTGAAGTCAGGTCGGACCCACCTGCAGGACGCTGTGCCTCTGACTATAGGTCAAGAGTTCAGCGCTTACGCGTCAGCACTGCAAAACGCCTGCGATCAGCTAATGGAGAGGCAGAAAAACCTCTATATGCTTGCTTTGGGTGGCACAGCTACAGGCACAGGAGCTAATGCTCATCCCAAATACAAGCGAATAGCCATAGCTGAGCTGAGCAAGATGACTGGGTTTCCGTTGAAGCCTGCCGAAAACGCTTTTGAAGCGCTGCAAAGCTACAGACCAGTGCAGACGGTTTCCAGCGCTCTCAAGGAAGTAGCCCTAGAGCTTATCAGGGTGGCGAATGACCTACGGTTACTCTCGTCTGGACCCACAACCGGATTAGCTGAGATCGCACTTCCGCCGGTCCAGCCTGGGTCATCAATAATGCCCGGCAAAGTTAACCCCGTCATGGCGGAATGCTTAGACATGATAGCCTTCCAAGTGATAGGCAACGATTTGACAGTGTCTTTTGCCGTGCAAGCGGGGCAGATGGATTTGAACGTCATGATGCCCGTTATCATGCACAACATGCTCTTCTCCATACAAATCTTAACCAACTACCTGCCCATTTTCAGAAAAAAATGTGTTGAAGGTATAGTCGTAAACGAGAAGCGCTGCGCCCAATACTTGGAAATGAATCCGGCTTTGGCAACGTTTCTTTCGCCACACATCGGCTACTTGGAAGCAGCCAAAATTGCCAAGCAAGCCTTGCAAGAGGGGCGTTCAGTTAAAGAAATTGCGCTGGAGAAGGGGCTACTTAAACCCGAAGAGATAGAGCGTATTCTTAACCCGAAACGATTGCTCAACGAAAATGGCAACAAATAGAGTTATGTGGTCACGCCGTAAAAGCTGACTTGAACCGTAGCGTCTGTTGATGCAGAGCCGACTTTGGCGTCAACGAGAATAGCCCAAATTATGCTTTGAGAGGGAAACAGTCTCAGCAAGTCGTCATCGCTTAGCCACATTGTTGTGCTGTTGATGAAGGTTTTTTCAACGCTTCTGGATACTATGTTGTCTACAAACTCCAAGCGAAACCTAACTGTGATTGTTTCGTTGTTTGCAAAGCTGCTCTGAACTTGGATTTTAGGTTTAAAGCTTGAAATCGTATCAGGTCTAAGATGAAAACTCTTTGTGACTCCGTACTGCCCGCTTAAGCCTATGAGAATATTCAGGTTTTCTTGTTTAAAAACGGCACCAAATCCAGAAATCCACTTGCCGAAGGGATTGTGGACTTTGGCGGTCCAGTTGCCTAAGAAGCTGACGCCACCTGTCAGGATTGGAGGTGTAACTGAGGTTTCTCCCAATGATATTGCATATAGCTGATCTGGAGAATCCGCGAATGACTCGAAGACTACTCCAGATAATAACGTTTGGTGCATTGAGCCACTGACAAGCAGTCCAGTCTGGTTGCGTGTAAAACCTTTTTCACCCATCCACATTCGCACGTCTTGCAGTTGGCTGTCAGAGAATTCTGCAAGATACTCAACGGTTATGCCCACTGAATCATCAATGATGTTGAAAAAGCAACGGTTAATCTCTGAGCTGGCATAGGACCCCGTGCCGTTGCCTGTAGGCATCCTGAAAACTATACTTTCTTTGGAATCTACGAAATGGCAATCCTCTATCTTTGTGCCTTCGCTCCAAGTTTCCGTGTTTACAAGTTCGAGTGCTGTAGAGCAATTTGCGAATGCCATATCTGATACAGTGGTTCCTAGAGAATTCTCTATTCTCAGAGTGCCGTTTACTATTTCTAAGCCTGAGATAAGATTGTACTGCGAGCGACTCCAGTTATCACCTTTAATAATCAGCTTGTTGCCTTCTCCAATTATGCTTGCTCCGTCGCTGACTATTTTTGCGTTTATCTTGTTATTCACTTGAACGTCTGAACGTAACGCGTAATTGCCAGGTTTAATATAAACTGTGTTTCCCTCAGCTATCGTTTGGCTCATGACGATTGACGCGTCGGCTGAAGTGAACTCCACGTATCCAGTTGCCTGATTTCTCGCCTTGTATGCATCGCCATCTTGGAAAATAACGTAGTCGTATGGTGAATCGTTCGCAGCGTCTTCCAGAGCTCGCCTCAAGTCAAATATCAAGTATGTGTTGACGGCCGTAAGCGCAAGAGCAATTATCAAAATTACTGCAAAGGCACGTCTGGAAAGAGTTATTTTCATGGCTGGTTTCGTCCTGAAACTACTGAAAGCATGTGGAAAAAGAAATAAACACATTCGTTAAATAAGATTTGTTATTACAAGTAAGATGATAGCAAAAGCTCCTCTAAGTTTTAGCCATCCGTAGCTTCTTAAAGCTTAACAATCTGCGCATGAGGAACGCCTTCTATGCGCAAAACTGCTTCGGGGTGTACGTATCCTTTGGCTATCGCTTTTTCAACGCAGTTCTTGCCTACCAAGTTCACGATCGTTGAATTCTCAATCATGCTCACTGCCTCTTCAACACCAACTTTGCCACCTTTGTAAAACTCGCCTTTGATGTGAAAAACGATTTTTCCTTCCCTCAAGGTTCTGCCAAGCAGTTCACAGTCGCAAATAGCTAAAAGCACATTTCGACCCAGCTTCTTGATGTTAATGTAGGCTTCCAAGTTTAAACGCGCTCTCACAGCTGTTTAATGGATGACTTTGCGCCGCATGCGTTGCATACTAGAAATGACAAGCGCTTTTCCTTCACAATTTTAGTGTCTGGACGCTTGCAAACAGGGCAGGTCACGAAGCTCTCCATATATCGCTGTAACAGTCTTTCAAAACTGTCCCATCGAAACTTTCCCTGAAAAATCGCTCTAGAATCATTAAACGTCGCAGCTGTGGCCATCTCACGCGTTAAAAACTTCAGAATGTGTTGTGGATCACGATTCAGAACATCGGCAACTTCTTTAAAATTGGAAATTATTGTACGCATGCCAATGGTTGTTATCTGCAAACGAGGCAACTCCAAGCGCTCACGTTTTAGCGAAACCTCTGGCATCTGTGAACACGCACGTTTCAACAGCTCATCGTAGTCGTACTTCATTTGATTCTCTCGCCAAAACCATGTGGCAACATACTATTTAAAATTGTCCATGAAGGTGATGTCACCCGCGCCAACAACCCCTTTTTCTTTTTTGATAAAATTTGCAAACCGCAAATCTAATTACGCAAAAACTGGAATAAGGCTTTATTGACCGAGATGGTCAAAATTGAACCTGAACAAAAGAAGCGTAGCTTTAATCGTATGGGTTCTCGTTTTGTGGATTGCATTCAACTGGGTGATATACGAAATTTTTTACCCAACAAGTAGCTATCCATATGGGATAGACATGATGCTTGCGCCTTGGATGTTCTTTTGTAATTTGCTGGTTGTAGGTGGCGGGTTAGTCTTGTTTTCTTCCTTCAGAAAAAGTCGATTTCGCTGGAAAGTTGCGATTTTTTTATTGGTTGCTGTAACCTTTGTGCTGACTAGTAATATGGCTTTAGGTGCAGTAGCCTCTGCAGAAGACAAAGCTAAGGTCCAATGGTATATTGACGATTTGAAAAGTCAAGGGTTCGAAGTTATAGTTTATGCCAAGTACCCCTCCATGGGTCGTTATGCCACCATTACAAGAGTTGATTCATACTCGAACTTTACTGTTATAGCCAAAGACCTTAATTGTACAAGTGTCTACGTTTATACTGGCAAACCAACCTATTTTATGTTCTTTTTTTCGTCTAATCCAAGGATTATGATAATGGAACATGGTCTGTACAGTTTTCATTCAGCTTATGAAAAGTAATTTTCACATTGGTTACTGTAAATAGCATTAGCGCCAAAAGTGAAAAGCGTACTTGAATAATTCTGTGTTAAGTGGAGATATCACCCCCATATCCCCTTTTTTCAAACAATGGATGCTTTGAATAGAAAATGTTTTAGCCTCTTGCGTATGCCTCTACCAAGTCACGCGCTGAAAGAACCCCGACAAGTTTGCCGTCTTTGGTGATTGGCAGTCGCTTTATACGTTTTTTAATCATGATTTCTGCGGCGTCGTGAGCGCTTATTCCTATTGATGCAGTTATAAGCGGTGAGGAGCAAACTCTGCCTACTTCCTCGATTAGCGATTTGTCTTTACATAAGAATTTTGTAAGTAGGTCTCTCTCAGTGAAAATTCCTATAGGTTCTCCTTTACCGGTTACTATGACGCTACCCACATGCTTTTCAGCCATTACCATTGCCGCCTCTTCTAAGAGAGTTTCTTCATCGACGGTTACTACTTGACTGCTCATGAAATGGTCAACTTCAAACCATGCCTTCATGGTTTCAGGCACCTGAGGCAAGCTACCAATCATGTCTGAAGTTGTTACTATTCCAACAAGATCTCCTGAATCACAGACTCCGAGGCGTCGCACTCTTTTTTCGATCATCAATCTGGCTGCATCTTTGAGGCGATGATCAACACAGATCCTAATAAGTGGAGAGGACATAAATTTCTCTACTTTTTCTGTACATATGCTGGGACTGCTTCTTATCCAATCTTTTTCCAGTGGAATGCCCTCAGTCACAACGTTGAGCAGGTCTCCTTCGGTTATTATCCCGACGGGCGTCTTATATTTCATAACAATCAAGCTTCCAATATGTTTATCACCCATTATTTTGGCAGCTTCATGCAACGTGTTTTCAGGGGCTACTGTCAAAACTTCATAAGACATAATAGCCGCTATGTTTTGATAACGCGTTGGCTCTTTAATACTCAGGTCCCTCACGACGCCCTTTGCCCTCTTCATCATTATTAAATGTTTATCCTAATTAAAGTAGTACCCATCACCGTGGTGCGTATTCAACCGTCGTCTTCTTCGATGACTGGAAAGTTTAAGATTTGCGTTACTGAAGAAGGAACTTGACAGCAAGAAACAGATTGTGAGCGGAGACATCTCCACTTTAAGCAATTCTATTTGAAACTGCGCTTAGTAACGATGTCGCCCGATCCAACATCAACCTTTCTTCGTAAACTGTTTATTAATGCTAAAAACATAAGAAAACCAAAAACAATCGGATGCGCGATTGGAAAGAACCCACAATGTTCATGCGACAACTCCCAGCGCCCCTATCTTTCAGCATACATGAAGTTAGATTGCTAAAAGAGACACCAACTCTTGGAATATTGATTATTTGCCCTTGATGGAAATTCAAAGGATTCTGGTAGTCAAGGCTTACGGCATTACCAAAACAACGCTTATCCTTTTCTTTATTTCATAGTTCAAAGACTACTTACAAATTCATAAGTGTCTTATTTTGGATTTGGATATTAAATTGACACGTGAACAAATAACACCTGCAATATACCTTTCAGGGCTTAAAAATGTCGAAGGTAGGAAGAAATCTATCACTTAAGGGGACACCGAGAGTATTTCCCGCAACAATACAGATAGGCGAAGAAACGATATGTGAAGGCAACGTACTATGGCTTTCAAAAGACTTAGACTTAAGAAAAGAAGTCGGAATAATCCTTTGCAAGGGCGCATACATATTGAATTGTATAGATACTTCCGTTAAAGACGCAAAGATGACACTTGAAATGTTCGTAACCGACCGTGAAAAACCAAAGCATGAATTGCCAATAGTTTTGCTAAGCCATTTTGAAAAGATGACATAAGAAAAACCTCCTCACGGTTATAATTTCGTCGAAACCGACAAAATTATACAGCGTTTTCGTTACTGCAAAAATCTATACTCAATAGCTTTTCTTAGCTCCAATTTTTTATTAAACAAGTCTAACTGAATTTGGGATAGCTCATTGAAAATTATTAAGTAGGATATCCATCAAACAACAATCCTCATTCTTTTCAGACTAGTGAACAACCAATTAAGTCAAGTCCTTTGTTGTAGGGTATTTGAACATACAGCAACGTATAATCCAAGGGCTTAAATCCAGTGTAGCACACCTCAAAAAATAAGTTGTGTGGAATATTTGTAAAAACCCGAGAATGAGTATAGGCAAATCACATCAATTGCCTATAAAAAAAGAAGGCGGTCCATGTCCCAACTTCAAGCAGGGTTACTTTCGACAGGCTCGGTTATTTCTCGCTCCATCAACACATAAACGCCAGAAATACCAGCAGGTGCCCCTAAACCGCCTATAGATTTTGCTTGTCAACCTTCCTTTGCCATGCGATTAATCCTGGCAACAAGGTTCCAACAGGATCCAGTATCACACAGAAATTCATATTCCTTCATTCAAAATTTCTCAATTCATAGCTCAAGATAGGTTCGCATATTTGTCTTTCGAAATCCCACACTATTCACGCTATAAAAGAATAAGGTTGCGCCAGTGACGTCGGCACTTTCAGCATTTCTATCCATAACTTATAACTTCCAAAAAGAGAAACTCTGAAAAACTTGAGCAGACAACTGAAACGAATATTTATTTAAAAATCACAAATTTATTATTGGCACACACACAGAGGGTAACTCTTGAAAGAAAAAGAGAAAAAAAGCGAAATCGCAATGGTCACACAGCAACTCGCAGCACTACGAGAACAAATTGACAACGCGAACACTGAAACAAGGATTCAAATCGAAAAAAGAGATAAACTCAATGAGCAATTCAAGAAAATACTCATAGAAATCCAAGAACTCAAAAACGAACGTGATAACCTAAATGAAAAAGTAAAAACCTTGAAGCAGCAACGTGACGAGGCACGTGCCAAAATCAAAGCAATAATCGAAGAAGTAAAGACACACAGCCATAGAGTCAAAGAGCTGAAAAAGAAAACACCGAGAATGACACACCGAGAACTACAGAAACAATTCGAAAATTTAGAATGGAAAATTCAAACTACCCCACTTGACACGCAAGAGGAGAAACGGCTAGTAGAAAACGTCAAACAACTTGAAGCGCAGCTGCGCATTTACAAAAAAATCGATCAGAACATTAAGAAACTCTCTGAACTACGAAAAGAACTTGAACCTCTTGAAGCAACTGCAGATAAGGCACACTTAGAACTAACAGAAATAGCCGAAAGAAGCCAAGAAATCCACGCGAAAATGATGACTAAGATCAACGAATCAAAAAGCATCAAAGCCAAAGCTGACGGGCTGCACTGCGGTTATGTTCAGGCAAAAGAAAACTCCAAGCCTTTATTCGAAGAATTTAAGAGGCTGACAAAACAAAGGCAAAAGTTGCAGGACGCTGTACGAGAAGAGGATAAAAAAAGAAAGAAAAATGCTGAGGAAGCCCTAAAAGAGAGACTTGGATCTCAAGCAAGGGACAAATTGCAACGTGGCGAAAAACTAAGCTGGGAAGAGTTTAAACTGCTTGCAGAGAACGAAGCAGGAGATACTTAAACACAAAATTAAAGTTTAGCTTGTAATGAAATAGGAATAGAGAAATTAGATGACTAAAAAAGAACCAGAGGATCAAATAAAGAATCGCATTCTAATTCTATGCGTTGACAGAGATGGCGATCTGGAAGCAAAGGTTGGGATAAAAACGCCGCTTCTGGGAAGAACCGCAAACTTGGATGCAGCCGTGTCTTTAGCTCTCCGAGACCCGGAGGAACCAGACGCTAACGCCATGTTCGAAGCCGTTCGTCTCTATGACCGCCTAGAAAGTGAAAAATTGCCTGAAGAAAATTTTGAAGTCGCAACTATTTCCGGATCAGAATTAGGAGGCGTAGGCGCAGACAGAAAATTGGTTGCGGAACTTGGCAAGTTATTGGGTTCGTTCAGCGCAAGTGAAGTTATTTTGGTTTCAGACGGGTATTCAGACGAGGCAATCTTGCCTCTTGTGGAATCCAGAGTGCCTGTCTCATCCGTTAGAAGAATTATCGTGAAGCACAGCGAGTCCATCGAAGAGACTGCGGCTCTTTTTTCACGTTACATTAAACTCGTGTGGGAAAATCCTAGATATGCCCGTATTGCCTTAGGCATACCTGGACTGCTGTTTTTCCTTTATGGAATATTCTACATAATACCTGGCGCCGTTAACTATTATCTCATATCCATAGTTTTCATCCTCGGCGGCGTTCTGCTCTTCAAAGGTTTCGGAGTTGACCGAGGCGCTAAAAACCTCTACAAATGGGCAAGAGAGTACTCGCCTCCGCCTCTGCCCGTGCAAATCTCCAACTATTCCATAATTGCTGGAGTCCTCTGCGTGGCTGTTAGCGTCTACCTAGGTGCATCAAGCGCCAACGCTAACGTAATAATAGAACCAGCAGATTTATCTGGATGGATTAATGCGCTTCCGAAATTGGCGGCTTTCTTCATCAAAGGACTAATGGATCTTATGGTTGTAGGCATAGCAATAGTGCTTTTTGGAAGAAGCATACGCCTATACTTCGAAAGAGATCCCCGATTGCTTCGAAACGTTGCCTTAGTAGTATCGGTTGCGTGGTTCCGATGGATCCTAGACGCAACCGCAGACATTCTTATTGCTCCTGGAGTTGGATTTGATAACGAAGTTTTCTCCGCCTTGGTGTTCACCATAGTCGTCGGCATACTAATAGGAATAGCCTCTGTTCTTTTGGTAATCATAATAAACAGATCCAGCAAAGATTTTTTCCGAGAACCCGAAGATGACGCCGACAAGTTTGGAGAAACCACTTCACCCCCCTCCGAAAGTCAGCAGTGACCTCACAGTTTTCCACCCGAAACATAGCAAAGTTTAATTGAAACAATCAAGGCTTTTCCTCTGGTATTAAACCAAAATTAAGTCCAATTCCCTTAGGATATGAGGTTTAGGTAGTGCTCAAGAAACTTCTCTCCGTTATCGGCGCGTACAAACTTTACGAAAAATGGTTATGGCAACAAGTTAAAAACGGTGAGACTCTTGAAAACATTGCCATAATCTTGGATGGAAACAGGCGATGGGCTTCGGAAAAAGAATTAAATCCGTGGTTGGGTCACAAGAAAGGCGCCGAAACCGTTGAGCAGCTTCTAGACTGGTGCGAGAAACTAAACGTGAAATTTGTAACTCTCTACACGTTTTCAACAGAAAATTTTAGGCGTTCACCAGAAGAAATCTCAGAGATAATGCAGATCGCTGAGGAAAAATTCCGCAAACTCTTAACTGACGAGCGCATACATCGAAACAAAGTTCACGTGAAAGTAATAGGTAGAACGCATCTTCTACCTGAAAGCCTACAGCAACTCATCGCGGATGTGGAGAAAGCCACGGAAAACTACGACAACCAGTTTTTGAATTTCGCTTTTGCGTACGGCGGCAGAGCAGAAATTGTTGACGCAGCTAAAATCATCGCTGAGAAGGTGAAAGATGGCAAATTAAAACTTGATGATGTAAACGAAGAAACGTTTGAAAAGTATCTATACACCGCGCATATGCCCAATCAAGAGCCGGATTTAATCATCAGAACCTCAGGCGAAGAAAGACTGAGTGGGTTTCTGCTTTGGCAATCTGCATACAGCGAACTTGCCTTCTTGGATGTTTACTGGCCTGACTTCCGCCTGATAGACCTTTTGCGAGCTATCCGAACTTTTCAAACTCGCAAGCGACGATACGGTACGTAAAAAAATTTAGGTTCGTTTTTTGGCGCTTACAATGGAAATGACATCTCTGTCTCTTAGAATAGTGTTTTCACCGATTCTTTTTTTCTGTCGGGCATCTACGGCGTAAATAAAGCTTTCGCCAAGCTCAGTGTGGATTAGATAGGCGAATTGGCGCGTGGTTATGCCATATGGAACGAGGTAAGCGTCAGGTAAGACTCGGCCATTATGGTCGGCTAAATGCTCCGCGTCCTCAACAGGGTAAACTGTTATCATGCTCAGAAGTTTTAAGTAAGCCATGTTTATAGCGTCTTGAACGCCTGTAGATCCGTTTTTAATTAGCACTTCGCGTATGGTTTCCAAGGCTTTAATTTGGCTTCGCGACAGCTTTTC
>WOR8_10002189_pt1 | contig 19501 bp, 13 predicted proteins | sample DeeMarSeWOR38_10_FD_19890 | JGI IMG/M metagenome (IMG submission 19890)
TGAAACAACATCACCCGCCGTTCCTCCAAATCCTGCGAGAAATAATCCTACAATAATTAAAGAACCACCAAGTATTCGATCATCCATATTTACACCCAGATATTTAATTATGTTTATCGACTAGTTTATTAAAAATACTGATCAAGTAAGTCTTTCTATCTCTCCTGTTATGAGTTCCTGAATATAATCACGGTATTCATTCAGCTTACTTAAATTATTTGCCTCAGCTCGCGCGGAAATAACTGGTTCAGTACCACTTTGACGAATAAGTATCCATCCATCTTCAAATTCTGCTCTTATGCCATCAATGGTTATAAAATTTACTGCTTCTTTTGTAAGTAATTCAACGAGATTAGAAACAACTTTAGATTTGATTTCCTCAGGGCAATGTATTCGAATTTCTTCTGTAGACGGGTATGCAGGAAGTCGCTTTAAAAGCTCTGAAAAAGATTTTTCAGATTTAGAAAGAATTTCAATCATTCGTAATGCTGAATATACTGCATCATCAAATCCATAATAATCTAAACCAAAATAATAATGACCACTAAGTTCTCCTGCAAAAATTGCACCTTTTTTTAAAAGAGTTTCGTGAATCCAAGAATGTCCAACCTTAGTAAAACTAACGGTTGCCCCAATTTTAGTAAGATATTCATAAGTTGCTCTAGAAGTCTTAATATCAATTAAAATCTCTGATTTAGGGCTTTTCTCTAATAAATATTTTCCAAAAAGCATGATTACTTGATCAGGATTCACAATATTTCCTTTTTCATCAATAAAACCTATTCTGTCTCCATCAGCATCAAAACCAATTCCAACATCAATTTTTTGTTCTTTTATTAATTCTTTAAGGAATTTTAATGAAGATTCTTTTGCTGGATCTGGAATCATTATTGGAAATCGCCCATCTGGTTCAGAATGTAACGATTTAACTATCAGTCCCTTCGATTCAAGCAAAGAAAGGATGGGAAAACAAGTTCCATTTCCAATTTCAACGCCTACTACCAATTTCGAACTAGGATTAAAGGAGTTATTTTGATATGTCCAATACTGATCATTATTTATTTTATTTGGAATTATTTGTTTCCCATAACTCATTATTGGGGCCGAGGAGAGCAAATTTCCTTTTAACTTCCTTTTAACTTCCTGAAATAAATTATTAATATGAAAGGAAATTCCATCTTCATTACAAACTTTGATTCCATTATATTCAATTGGATTATGACTTGCGGTGACCATTATCCCTCCATTGATCTCCTCATTATTGGCTGCTAGGAAATATATTGTAGGTGTGGTACATATACCAACATCTAAAACATTACAACCAGCTTCTAGTAATCCTGTTGTTAATGCTGATTTTATTAAGGGAGATGATATTCTGACATCGCCACCTATAACTATATTCCTACTTATACCAAAATGGTTTCCTAAACATTTTCCAAGATTCATCGCAGTAGTTGAAGAAAAATCGTGTGGAAATTTCCCTCTAATATCATAAGTTTTGAAAATATGATCTTGAAAGTCCATCTTATCACCGTAAACCATTTTTTTAGATTAAATGAATTCATCCAATGAAGATTTTTTGGGGTGTATTATATCTTGAAGAGGTTTCCATTCCCAATTATAACGAATAAATTGATATTCACGATTAAAAATTTTCTTGCGATTTTGTTTAAAGAAGTTCAAAAGGTTTTTATCTTTCATATTTGGATATCCCAGTCCTAGTGTATTTTCAGGAAGTCGTTCTTGTCTCTCTATTTCTCGTAATTTTTGGTCTCTAATACATTTAGCTATAATAGAAGCTGCTGAAACAATAGGATACAGCTGGTCAGCTTTTTCCGATATAAAAACTCTTTTTTTGATTGAAGATTTATTATTTAAAGAAAAACCAATTCCATATTTTGTTGGAGTGTTTCTGTACCAAAATTCCTTTCCCAAACTATGAAAATACATCTTTAATTCGCGCATGGCATATTTTGGAGTTGAAATCGTGTCAATCTTTACAATTTCACTTCCTAACTCAAGAATTAACCATCCGATCGCTCTAATTTCAAGTAAATTCAAATTGTCTTTTGGTCGTTTGTCTAATACATTATCAATTTCTATTGCTGTAATTTCCTTTACTTTATATTCGATTGACGAATCTTGTAGTAATTTCGCTAACTTTCCCCTTTTTTTCCTTGCCTCAATTCCATGAAATAATTTAGAATCCTTTATACCTTGAATTTGATTTAAAGTATCTTCATGAAAGGCGACTCCAACAATTATTAATGGACCAAATACACTCCCCCTTCCTGCCTCATCTATCCCAGCTATTATTTGAGACAAATCAATCTATTCCAGTAATTTCAAGGGCATTAATAAGTGCAGATTTTGTTATTCCTTCTGAAAGTATAGTATAACGATTTGGACGAATTTTTTGAGCTATTTTGATTGCATTTAGGAAAATATCCCTATCAAGTTTTAGATCTTTCAAAGTTAAGGGGGCTTTGACTCTTTCTAATGCTTTTTGGATTCTTTGCCAATCTCCACCGTGTAGATACATCATCAAGATAGATGTTAGTCCAGTCTTATGTCCGTGCGCAATATTTAATTCCTCTTTTTCTGCAACTTTATCTAGAGCATGACTTACTAGATGTTCTGACCCGCTTGCTGGTCTTGAAGACCCTGCTATACACATTGCAACTCCAGAACTCGCTAGAGCTTTTAAAAGGTCTCTTGCTCCTTTTTCACTAATAAAACCTTGACCTAATGTCGAAACCCTATCTGAAACTAAAGTTGCGGTCATCTCCGCAAACGTAGCAGCATAAATATCAAACTTCTCGCCTTTCAACCGATTTGCTAATCTCCAATCACGAATTGCTACCCATTTCGATAAAACATCACCAACTCCAGCAGAAATTGAGGCTTCAGACGCTTGAGAAACAAGTTTTGTGTCTCCAATTATTGCCAAAGGCGATATCGGAACATAACTTGGAAATTGACTTATTTTTTCTTCTTTTTTTATTTTTTCACGGAGAATAAAATTAATGTATGGACTAGAAAAACCGTCATGGCTTGCATTAGTTGGAACAGCTATATAATCCCTTTTAGCGATGCTTGCAATAACTTTGACATAATCTATTATCTTTCCTCCCCCTACAGCCATTAATTGAGTTTTAAAATCAGGTAAATCCGTAGCATAGGATTTTAGATCTTCCAAAGTAGTTAAATCAGAAAGAGAAATATGATCATAAGCAATATGATCTTTCAATTCAGGTATAACCAAGTCATAAGTGATTTTTTGCGTTTCAGTTTTTCCACTAAAAATCAGGATTTTTGATATACCAATATCATCACAAACACTGGAGATCTTCTTAATGGCATTCGGTCCAAAAGCTACTCTTCTAGGAACCACGATCTCTTGTATAGAGTTAATTTGTTAAGCCTCCTAGCTGGGATTTATTTAGTTTGTATTTTTACCCTTAAGTTTTTAATTCATTACTTACTCTATTATTTCCATTTTCTGACCCATCAGATGAGAATTTTTTCTTTATTCGGAATATTTCCATACCACCAAGCTTTAAGGAGGCATAACTCCCTAAAAGAGCTAGCATTATAGTTTTTGCAAATCGATCTATGAGGGCAATACTTACTGCTCCGCTACCAGGATAATTAGGCGCTCCATAAAGAATTATCGCTACTACTGCTTCATATTCTCCCATGGCTCCAGGTAAAATCGGAATAATAAACGTAATATTTCCTGCACACGACGCTGCTATTACCCATGGGATGTCAATAACATTCAAATATCCTTCATGAGCTGGAAAGACAGTGAATGCAATTGCATATAACATGATTCCTTCAATGATCCATATGGAAGCTGAAGTGACGATTCCAATAATCAAAAGATTAGGTTTTTTTCGAAGATCATGTAATCCATTTTGAAATGAGTTATAAACCGATTGAAGTCTTTCACTAATGAATGACGGGAAAAATTCTATTAAGGTGTTCCCTATACCTGGAAATATAATAAGAACTGCTAGAGTTACTAATCCAGTAAAGGAGAAGGCAAATAAAAGAATAATCAGCTGTTGAATAATTTTTGAATCATTAAGAGAGGTGAGTGAGTTTCCAAGCAAAAATAGAGTTCCAGTTACTACAATAAGCAATCCAATTATACTTAAAACTTGTTCGATAACTATAGAAGAAAAAGTATCGGAATATTTGGTATTGTAATTTCTTTTTAAAGAATACATTCTCACAGCTTCCCCAGCACGAGCAATTGTAAAGAGATTTATCATTAAAGCGGATACAATAGGAAGAAATAACTTTGTAACCTTGAGATCAACACCCTGAGCGAGTAACAATAATTTCCAGCGATAAGTACGTATAATCATGTCTACAAAATATAATGAAATAAGTGAAATGGAAAGTCCTAACACACCCCAGAATCCAAACTGTAATATACTATTTATAAGCGTTATAGGTTGAACGTACAATAAAATAATTAGCAAAACAACTAAGGTTACTGAATATATTATTATACTTATCAATTTATCAGAAACACGCATACAGACCCTCACATTTCGTCAACTAAGGAGATTCCGAGGATTTTCAAAACATTTTCCATTACTACTACAAAACATTCAACCATCATGATTCTAAATATCTTTAAGTCTAGAGTTTCAGCATTTAAAACTGGAGATGTTTCATAAAATTTATTGAAAGAAGAAGCTAATTCGTTTGCATATTTCGTCATTTGAATGGGTTGGAAAACTGACGCTGCCATTTCGACAATAACAGGAAATTTAAGGAGATCTAATACTAATTGTTTCTCTTGGAGAGAGATCTGTTCCTCATTAATCTTATACTGCCTTTTTACCCTCTTTTTTCCGATTTTTTCAAGAATTTTTTTTGCTCTAACGTGAGAATAAACTAAAAAAGGCCCAGTATCTCCTTCTAAGGAGGTAGCATCTTCTATTCGAAATTTAATTTCAGTTTCTGTGGAAAATTTAGCAAGCCAGTAGCGAATAGCACCTACTGATAATTTTAAAGTAATTTCACGTTTTTTAGAATAATTTGATTCAAGATCAGGGCGTTTTGAGGAAATCACTTTGAATGCTTCATCAAAGGTATCCTGAAGTACTGCGTCAGCCCATGCTCGTTCTTCATACCAATTTCCACTTCTCCCAGAGAAACGGGCATGAGGAGCATTGACATGCTTATAGGAGAGATGAAAGGAATTTCCATATTTTTCATCCATATCCAACAGTTTTAAGGTGTATCGTACAATTTCCTGAAGAAATTCTTGTTCTACGCCTATAACATTGCATACCCTATCAGCTTTTCCGAATTCAATAGGTAATAATTCTGTAATATTTAAATTACTACTACTCCAGAGGTTTTTACGTTCACCGCTTTCGTTAATTTGTTGAACAAGCCCGTTACTACTTAAAGAAGCTTTGACAAGTCCAAATTTCCAAAATTGTAACGCAACATCATGTGCTACATAAGTGGGGACTCCATTCGATCTTACAAATATTTTAACAGGATTTTTTTTATCTTGAAACTCATCAAGGTCACCTAAATAAGCTACAAAGCATCCTTTATTTTCTCCTTTGGTTTCCCAAGTGAAAGAATCATTTTTTTCTAATAAATGTAATGTTTCTTCCCATATTCCTGATTTAGATATATCTGATTCCCAAACAAGGTAATCATAGGTGATACCATATTGCCATGCAGTTTCTAAATTTACATCTACACATGCTTGACAAATATTACGCATATAACTATATAAAATGGGATCATCCCTCATTTTGATCATGATAGCATCGACTTCATTCCATCTGTTCGATTCCTCTAGAATCTTATTACTCTGTGAATATAATCTCCCAAGCCAGACATCAAATTTTTCTAATGAATCTCTAGATAATTTAAATTGAATACCATTAAGAAATCCCCAAATTAAAGTTGCTACTTGCCTTCCTAAATCATCTATAAGATTTTGAACCTCAACTTTCCACCCATTCCAATGATATAATCGGGAAATAATGTCGCCGAGTATTGCATTCCTTAAATTACCAATATGAAGAGGTTTTACGGGATTAATAGATGTATGTTCAATTACAATTTTTTTACCTTGTCCAGAATCGTTTTTTCCATAATTATTTTTCTCATTCTTTATTTTTAGATTTAATTCTTTAAAGACAATTGAAAAATTGAAATAGAAATTAATATAACCATTTACGGGCTCAACTTTTTGTATCATACTATTTCCAGATAAATTTTTATTAATATCAAGCGTAATGATTTCAGAAATCTGTTTAGGGGATTTTTGTAGACTTTTAGCTAATTTAAATGCGATATTTGAAGATCTCTCTCCAAGATCAAGAGAGGGAGGAATTTCGATTGACCTTGAAATTAATTCATTAATATCATTATTAACTGTCGTTAACTGTGAGATAGAACGAGAAAGCTCCTCTAGGACAAGATTATCTAGCATTTTCATCTTCACCGTCTTGCTTGGATATTTAATTTTTTTATTTACCTTTAAACTATGATAGATACCGAGTAGAATCTACTTTGAAACAAATTTTGAATCTTTCCAAGTCAAGGCATTGGTTTATAACACATACATTTCAATTTGTGGAGTTGGTTTTTCTAAGGATATATATATTATTTCTAAGAGAAATTTAAAAGCTGATATTTCTTATGTTATACTTTATTTCACCAGATTACCAGAAATTACATGCAGAAAAACTTAGACTAGAAGATAATATATATAGTACATATTTTTTTTAATGGTTCAGATCATTAAACGATCATTAAATTCAATTTTTTATCTAAGAAATGGAAGGGCTTCTTATGACTCCTCCTTATTATGATAAACTTGCTGAATGGACTGAATTTGTTCCAGAAAGCGAAATTCGTAGACTTCTTCTCTTTCAAGTGAAATATTATTTTGGTGGAGGAAAACCTGGTAGTCTCCCTATCGGAACATTTCAAAAAATCCTTTACCAGATTGCTGAAGAGTTAGAAACTGATGGTATAAATATCCTCAATTATGGTCCAACGAGTGGTCTTCCATCTTTAAAAGAGACCTTAGGGAATCGGATGAAGGAAAAGGATAAAGTGATCCTTCCAAACGGATTAGAGGACATCTTAATCTCAACAGGTTCTCAGCAAATGTTATATGGACTTTTAGACGTATTACTTAGGCCGAAAGATATAATTATTATGGCTCGTCCCTCCTATTTAGGTTTTGTTGTTCCGGTGACGAAATTAGGAGGCGATGTTCTCTCAGTTCCCTCTGATATGGAAGGGTTAATCCCAGAGTATGTTGAAAAGGCAATAAATATTTGTGAGAGGGAATTAAAACGAACTCCAAAAGCTATTTATGTTGTTTCCGATTCAGATAACCCTAAAGGAACAACCATTTCCGAAAAAAGACGAAAAGCACTTTTTAATATAGCAACTCAACACGAAATTTTAATAATTGAGGATTCAGCTTATCGTGAGATCCAGTTCACAAAAATTCCAGATCCTATAAAAAGTTATGACAAAGAGAACGAATGGGTTGCATATTTAAGAACCAGCAGCAAGGAAGCGGCAGTCCTTCGACTTGGGTATTCAGTTTTACCAGAAAAATTGATGGATCCAATGATTAAGGAAAAAGGATATCTTGATTTATGTACACCCTCATTAACTCAAAGGATTTTAGATATTTATTATTCTAAATACATTGATAAAGTTCTAGGTGATATTTTACGAGTATACAAGGAAAGACGAGATGTTATGCAAAAAGTAATTGATGAATTCTTCCCCTCAGATGGAGTTCGAACAAATCCAACTGGTGGTTTCTTCTTTTGGTATATGCTTAATAATGAGCACTTTGACTCAGCTAAGTTTATGCAAGATGTTGCAATTCCAAATGATGTTCTTTATGTCCCTGGTCAATCTTTCTATCCCATTCGAGGTTATTCAATTAGTACAGGTGACAATGAGCTGCATGGAAACCGAATTAAAACTAATGGTATGCGATTAAGCTTTTCCTTTACAACTCCTCAAATTATTCAAGAAGGAATGGAAAGATTAGGTAAATTATTACAGCAAGTAGCTTAATAAAGTCTTTTTAACTGAATTTTCCAGGATTAACATACCAAGTATGTCCTGGATAGGCTCCCTCTTTTAATTGACGCTGAAATATTTCAACAATATTATTTAATCCAGTTAATAATCCTAGATCCAACCAATTCCATGAAACCTCTTGATTGGATTTTTGGGGAGCAAAACGTCCGAAATTTAAAGAAAGCATGATTTCCCTGGTTCTAACCGATCTCCTTAGCTCATTATTTTTAGTATTTTCTTCAAGCTCTTCTATTTGGGCTTTAAGTAATTGTTCTTCTGATGAATAAATTGTTTTTAAATAAATATTCATATTTTTTAAGCATGCAGCAATCTCTTGTGGCTCTGAACTGTTATTATATAGCTTAAATATATCATATACTTCTTTTTTAAGAATTGGATTTTGGTTTTCATTGGCTGCGTTGTTTCCCCATGGTGTATTATAAAAAATACGATTAGAACGTATTAGGATAGGAGCTAATAAATTTAATCTCTGCATCGCAGGAATAACAGCTGAATAATACATAGTTTCCCCGCTCCCACCAATATGGACAAAGATAGGAAAGATAATGGTATTTACAACTGCTCTTGAATCAGATCTAGGAGTGATAATAGTCGCAATATCTGATAAATCAGGATTTACACTATTGTATGTGAAGTTATACTCCTCATTACAATTTGTACACTTCCCCATCAATGTCCCAGATTCTGGAATCCTCAATTCGATTCGAGTCTTGTTAATACAGCGAGAACACTCCATAAAAAAAGGTACATAGTCGTAACTTCGATAAGGAAGGCCTGAAGGGATGTTTTTTTCCATTAAATATTGATAGATATCATTAAGGGTCTGAACATATGTATTACGGTTTTCCTCTATAAGAAGATACTCAAAAGCAGAAAGAACCAACTTTCTATATTCTATATTACTAGAAGGCAGGAAAAAAAGCTCTTTATCACTAATTACATTGAATAATTGACTCCAAATCCTTTGGATCCAATCTGAAAAATTTTCACCAGTAATGGCTTGGCTATAAATCAGATTAAACCAAGAATTAAAACGTTCAAATAACAACTGACGATATTCAACCTTTATTTTGGCATATTTGAACAAAAGTCTCAAATTTTCCTGGATTTTTACTTTATTCTCCTGAAACCAAGATTCTGACGGAATTGATACTTGATGTATCGGGGTCAAAGAAGGAAAAGTATGAGTTGAATCATTTAAAGTCAAACCAGAAGGGGAATTTGATTGAGGAAATCGAGCTACTGTTAATTCGTTTTGAATAGAATCATGATCGCCAATAAAAAAGAGGGGTCCTAAGTTTAATATCTTTCCTAGCCATTCTGTGAGAGCTGCTTTGTTAAAAATAAATACAGGTCCGCCTAAAAACAGTGGTTGATGACTCACTTCAATTATGCCATTATTTATTTTTTCAAGAGATTCTTTCACACTAGAAGTCAACGTACCGTATTTTCTATGGTTTTGTGTAGCAATCTGTCTTAATTTCTCAAGATTTTCTTCATAATCCTTGAAATTTATAGAAACATATCGTTTGCTTATAATTTTAGGGATATATGAGAAAGATGAGGGAATTTCTCCCCAAAATTTCAAACTGGTGCTTGTCGGATTGCCTAATGCTGCGCTTCGGTATATATCTAACAATGATGGTTCCATGTTATTCAAAATATCTCTTTCCTAAAGTTTTAAAATTGATATTATGTTGATTAAGCATCTTCTCAATTTATTCACATTATTTTTTTAATGTAATGAGTAAATAATGATCCATTGAGGGAAAATTTCTGCTTAGACTTATATCTATAAGAACCCAAGTAGATTTTCTGATTCTCAGAGTTTGAAAATTCTTTTATATCTTATATTGATGTAACATTTAGAACAAAGGATACTCTTTATTAACTTCATGATAAGTCTAATGTTTCTTGAAAAAAATCTTTTAAAGCGGTTATTTGGAGTGATTTACACTTGAAATTGTTGATTCACCTTTTAAGAAAGAGAAGGGCGATATCCCCAGTTATTGCTGTAATTTTGTTAATTGGTTTAGCAGTAGCTGCAACTGCGGCTATATTTATAGTCGTACTTCCCCTTTTTCAAGCCACCACCAAATTGGAGATAGCTGATGCGTTTGTTGAATATGATGATGATTATACCCGGATAATCGATCACGGTGTGGGTTATGGAAAGGGTACTGTGATTCTAACAAATGCAGGAACTGGTTCTGTTGATGTGGTTTCGATCACGATATATTATGCCACACCATTCACAGAAATTTGGACAGAGATAACACAAGCAATAAGTTTACAGGGAATTACTAATAATGAACCATACACAGTTGATCCTCTAGCAACAAATGAAGAACTGAATATTCGTTTTGTTATCCCTTTAGCTAATTATGATGCTCCAGTTCTTTATAAAATGATAATTACAACTGATAAGGATGCTAAATTAGATACAAGTAAGATTGCTGTGGTCTCAGAATCGGATATGCAACTTTCTAAAGATCGACCCACAATCTCATTCTCTGCATCTACTTTAACTCCTAGTGGGAACATTCGTAGAGCACATGATGTTGGACCTACCTCAGTTTCAGATAATTCTGCAATTAAAAATGTTACATATGCTGTTTACTCCTCTCCAGGAGGATCTTTAATAAGAACAAAGACCATAACAAGTTCACTTTGGAAATGGAGATGGGAAACTTACAATTTTACTGCTGAAGGAGAAAATAATGGAAATTACTATGTAATTATGACAGTATATGATTATGCTGGACTCTCAGCTAGCACAGGACAAATAACCTTTATAATTGATAATGATTATACTCCTCCCACTATTAATAATATTTATCCTGAGGCTTTAAAAGCTGAAGTTGGGGAAACTTTTGAAATAATAGCTAATATTATTGATACTGGATGTGGAGATTCAGATGTAGCGACAGTGTTTCTCTATTATAAATTGCAAAATGCCACCACATTTTCGTCTGTTGCAATGACAGAAAATCTAGGAAATAATTGGACTGCTACTATACCAGTTGATGCAAGATCTCTTGAAGTGAATCTTACATATTATATTGAAGCACAGGATAAGGATAATAACAAAAATTACTGGAATGTAAGCGATCTTGCAGCTGAAGACACAAAGGTCCCGAATATTACCCATAATCCCCAAGTTGAAGCCACAGAACAAAGGGATTTAGCAATTTACGCGATTATTCAAGATCCTGGGTTAATAGATACTAATAGTGTTAAGCTTTTCATGCGAAAATCAAACAATTTAGGTGCAAATGCAACTATAAGCGGACAAAAACTTCCCTCCAACTGGGTTTCTGTTAATCCAATTTCAATAATTACATTATCTGGAACCTCATGGAATGCAACTTGGAATGTTCCTCAACCTTATTATAATATTACAATTCATGGATTTGATTACTATATTACAGCTACGGATAAATATGGAGGTAATACTGCTCAACATGGAACTGCAAGTGTTCCTCATCACGTAAACGTGTTGGATCTAAATCCAGCCGATTTTGTTGGTATTTCAGCCTCTAATTTCCCATCAACGTGGACACAAAACACAACCTATCCTATTACAGTCCAAATAAGTGATAATGATCCTACGTTTGGCAGAATTGTAAGTGGGGACCCAGTCACTTATGCAACAGGAAAAGTCATTATTCATTATAAAAGATATAATGGAGACCCTGGCCAGGTTTTCAATCCATCAGACATTACCAATTCTGTTCATACTTCTGGAAATAGTAGTATCGGAGCCCTTAGCATCTGGTATGGTACCATCCCAAGAACTGTTTTTGTAGCTGACGGTATTGACCGAGTTGATTTCTATCTTACAGTAGAAGATCAATCAAAAACGATTCAAGACCAACAAAGTATTGTTCCAACACGTTGGCCCCTTTCTGGGTTTTATAGTATTAATGTCAAAGCTCCTGGGCAACCAAACGTTATATATTCAGAAGGAAGTGTTGGCCTTAAGAATAATAATGCTACTGTTCAATTTATGATGAATAATACTGCCAGTGGGGTTGATGCAGATGCAGATGCTACTCTTACTGGAATGTATCTTCAGGTCTTCAGTAGTGATTGGGATTTTACTAATGGTCGACCAAATCTTACTCAAGTCTATTTCACTCGTTTCAATGAAGCAGATTTTTCCTATAATGATACCTTTGGTACACCTCACCCTTGGACTAATGGGACCCTAATAACCTTTGAGGCAGGTTATGAAGGAACTGTTAATGATAATAATGGGTATAACCTCATTGAATTAACCTTCACTAATACGTCAGGTGGTTCTATAGATATGCACAATATGGTTCTTAATGTGAGTTTCACCGCCAAAGTAGGAGCAAATTCTGTACCTGATCAACACTTAGGCCTCATTGCAACTCCTGGAGTGGAACCTCAATCAACAATATATGCTTCATATAACGCAGGAGGTGGAAAATACTACATTAACCATTGGATTGCTACTCCACTATATTCTTATGGATCATCTGGTTTAGGATGGGATTTAGAAACAGAAGAACCGTGGACAGGAAGTTATTCTCGTTATGAAGTTGCCTCAGGACAGGTTATGCCATACCATGGATATGGAATTGTTGCAGGTTATGGTACCTTCACAACGAATACTTGGAAAGAAACGGTTAACAACGATGGATATCGAATGAACATAGATGCTCTTGTTGGTAGTACTTCTAATTCTTATATGTGGTTCTATGCCGTGATAATGTTTAGTGGGCCAGATAGCTCTGCTACTATGTATCTTGGTTCTGATGATGAAGCTGTCTGTTATATTAATGAGCAATTGGCTGGATCTTATGGCTCTCCAAGAGCATATGGAGAAACACCTTTCACAGTTAGCCTTCTTGGAAATAACCAAAATAACTATATACTCTTCGGCGTTCACGAAGTCGGTGGAGAATACCGTGGGGGTCTTGCCTTCTCAGGTATTGGAGCATTTCAGATCAAGATATTCACTGGTCCTCCCCCCCCTCCTCTTGGAATACAAATTTCTCAAAAGGTAGAAATACTATCAGAATCTATAGAATTTGTTATAAAACCACTTTCAATGGATTCTGCGGAGTTATATTCTTGGGTTATGGAATCTAGAGTATCTTTGGTAGTAAGAGCACTATTAAAAGGGTGAAATAACCACCCCTTCCCCCTTTTTTTCAATAAAATATCTCTTTGGGTATTTTTTAATGTTTTCATGCGATGTTTTAATTGTAGGTGGAGGACCGAGTGGAGCTTACGCTGGTATTTCAATAATCAAAAATTTAAAGACTTGTGATACTATAATCTTAGAGCAGCGAAAGATTAGTGGAATTCCTCCACATTGTGCTGGATTAATTGGAATTTCGGGTTTGTCAAATCTAAAACTCGACAAAGTTATAGAAAAACAGACTGATATAAACCGAATTACCTCTGCAAAATTTATTTCTCCCTCGGGTATTTCATTAACAATTAATCGAAAGAGAAATGAGTTAGTAGTGCTAGATAGACCAAAACTCGATTTTTTTCTAGCAAAAAAAGCTCAGGAATTAGGAACGAGATTTTATTTTCAACATAGAGCTACTAATATTACTAAACTTCCATATAAAGAAGGTTATCTAGTTTCAGGATTAACAAAAAATAAAGATACTTTTCGAATAAAAGCAAAAGTTATTATCTCTGCTGAAGGTCACCATCCACACTTAACACCGCAAGTTGGATTACCCATTCCTTCTTATAACTGGTTATTTCCTGCTCTTCAATATGAGATGAATAATGTAACTGATATTGATTTATTCACAGTTGAACTCTATTTCGGACAAAAAATAGCCCCAGGATTTTTTGCATGGCTAATTCCAGTCAATAATGATCAGGTTCGTGTTGGTTTAGCTGTTCATCCATTGATTGGATCAAATGTTAGAAAGAGATTGGATTCACTAATCTCCAAACATCCAATCCTTGCTCCAAAATTAAAACGTGGAAAAATACTTAGTTCCTGGGGAGGATTTGTTCCCACGAGTGGGCCTGTTTATAAAACGTATACACATGGATTTTTAGTAATAGGGGATGCAGCGGGTCAAACTAAGGCAACAACAGGAGGAGGTTTTAATATCAGCAGTTTTTGCGGCTATTTAGCAGGAAGAACTGCTGCAAAAGCAATATTTCATAACGATAATTCATCATCAATGATGAAAGAATATCAAAGAGCTTGGAAATCGCATTTTGAACCAGATTTGTCATTTATGAAGCTTATCAGGAGAACTATATCATTTCTTCCTGATCCTATAATGGATAACCTTTTTTTGATAGCAAGAGAGACAGATTTAGAAAAAACCATGCTTGATGTCCCAAATATTGACCTACATGGAAAAGAAATCATAAAATACACTTTAAATCCAATTACAATAAAAAAAGGGTTAAAAATTTCCCCATATCTTTTCAAAAGTTTTTTAAGGGGGATTTTAGTTTAAATCTCTTTAAGACAATCTTTCATTAATTTTTTGGAGAGAATTAGTCAAAGTTCTTGTTGTCTCTTTAATTATTGCAATATTTTCACTTATGAGATCTGAATTCTTATCATATTTTTTTAAGAAATCTACTAATGGGTGTATAAAACCTTCAAGTTTTGAAAGCTGGTCAATGATTGCCTCTCCAGCAGAAAAATCTCCCTTTTTAATCTGATTTTCACATGTTGTTTTGATATTCTTTATAATATTTTCAAAATTAGAAATAATCAGACCAGTTTCTTGAGAATGATCACGTAGAGAATCAGAAAACGCTTTAAGAATAGGATTAGCTACATTTTCTAGGTGAGACTGTAATTTATCTCCTTTTTTCTCTGAACGTATAATAATGGTTGCTGAACCAAGAGAAAGAGAATTTTTATTCATTAGGATATCCTGAAACTCCACAAAAACTGGAACTTCCAATGTAATCTCCTCATTTCCTTCTCCTGAAGGACAGATTAATGAAAATTGTGCCTTGGTGTTTTCTTTAGGAGCAAGATTTTCAACTATTAATGATTCTGATCCAGAAACTATTTTAATTGACTCAGGAATTTGAATTTTAACAGCTATCTGTGAAGCTCCTCCCTCTCCGATATTTTCAATATTAACTGTAAAATTAAATTTTTCACCAAAGATAATATCATGATAAAACTCATATATAGCACGAATCTTTGGAAATTTTACAAATTCCATAAGCTTCTGTTGAGTAATTTCTACAGCTCTTTTGATACCATCCTGAAACATAGATGCAGGTTTTGTGTTCATTAGATAGCTTTCTGTATAATTAGAAGCTCGTTGGAGAAGGTTTGGATTAGGATTTTGAGGATTTATAGCTCCAACTAAGTCGTAAGGGATGTATAGACAAGCTGCTGCTGCTTGATTTGTTGAAAAATCATGAGATTTAACAAATTGATCTAGATGTTGGTTTACATTCCAATCCCCGGTTTGAATTCTTAGAAGTGAAGAAATTGACATACAGGCAGCACCTCCTAAAAGATCATCCCATTGAATATGCTCGTACGACGCCTTAGCTAGAGCATCTGCAGATAGCTTCAACCACTGATTTTCTTTTTGAGCATCTGGTAAAAATTGGCGAATAACTTGAAAACCAGAGAAATATTGATATGCAGCGTTTTTATATTGCCCTCGTTCGATCAATTCCGAAGCAAATTTTTGGATTAAACTTAAAGTCTCAATTGAGGCCTTCTTGCGCTCTTCAGCGCTCTGTAAAGATTTTAGAGCAATTAAGGCACTTTGTACATCATTGGCTGTTGTAGAAGCCTTTAAGCGCTCAAATAATTCATTAACAAACGACATTATTTTATTACATCCTATTTTTTTCTTATGTTCAAAATTGTAGTCAATTTGAGCCTATTTAATTTAGATTAACGTGTTTATATGATTTATCACACATCTAGGATTACTATTCCCTTTATAATTGTTTGTTTTCAGATGTTGGTAATCCTTAATGTAGATAAAATAGAAATTTAATCCTAATTAATGACCTTGCTTTATGAGTTTGATAATTAGAATGATTTATTCTTGATATCATTTGATCAATCTTTTTTTTTAGGTAAAAATATGAATTTCAGTTTTGTAGATTAGGAGAATATTTGCACACCTTTAAAAGAATATTACAGTTTTGGAATTAATTGATAAATCTTTGATACTCTAATTTATTCCCAGAGATTATTCGCTTTACAAACCAATCTACGCAACAAATGAAACTAATCTAGATAATAATTCGGAGGAAACATAATGGTTTTTTTCCTAAGCCAAAAAGAATTGGAAATACCAGAGATTCTTAAAAAGGATCCTTCAGCAAAAAAGGCTTATAATGAGATTCTTGCAGGCCTCGAAGATGCTTTGATGTTATATATTTATGATTCAGGACCTTACCCCCCTGAGGAGGGAACGCAAATTCTCCCATTTTCTGACCTTGCACATTGGGCAGAGCAGGATTGGACAGCTCTATATCCAAAATTCGAAAAAAAAAGATGGATCGTCATTTATATTGCACGTGGAGGGCTCCAACTAATCGATCTAATTGAGGGAAAAATTGATGATTTTCCTTGGACTTATTATAAACCTAGGACAGAAATCAGAGATTTTGAAGATGATGATGTCTATCAGGAATATTATGATCCTGCATTTGAAGAAAAATTTGCAGATTTCATGGAAGATAGTGTATCAATCTTGTTTGTAGAGGACATTGTTTCAACAGGTGAGAATCTCGAAGCAGTTTTCGATTATACCATGGAAATAGCGGAGGAATATAACGTTGAAGTAGGAGATGTTGCAACTATCGCATTAATCACTCGTATGAAAAATATCGGGACTATACCTATCTACGGAGTGTTAACTGATATTCAGATAGATATTCGGTGTTCTTGGGGAAATGATCTCCCTGACCGTATTGATGCTAGGGATTTCACAGAGAACAAAGAATATGTTGATGATCATTAACCTTTAAATCACGTTTAGCTATAAACCACAATATACTCTAGAGAGAATGGTAAAGAAATTGCTTTTTAAATAAACCACCTTTAATAATAATTAAAAGAAGAAATAAAATAGTAACCTTTTTGTCAATCAAAAATTCGAAATATTCACTAAGAGGAAGAAGTAAGAAATGAGTATTGATCCTACTTATATTAAAGCTGCCATCGAAACCTTGGATCTAATCCATCGTCTTTTGAAAAATCTTTCAGAAACTCAAACGATAAATAAATTAAATGACTTCTTATCCCAAATCGAAGCAAAAGCAGACGCACGAGTCGCCTCTTCCTTAGGACAGACTTTAGGAATTGATTTACCTGTGGCTGATCGTGAAGGCAAATCGCCAAAGTTTTGGGAAGGAGTGCGGGATATGGCACGATTAGCCATTAAACAATGGGATACCCATAAGAAAAATCCTGAATCTTTCTCTTCATTTTTATCAAACACGGGAAATAGTCTGAAGGGAAAAATGGGTCCAGAAGAGGATGTAGTTTCTCCTTTAGAAGGATTTCTTAAAACAAAAGAACCAATAGTTCCAAAAGAAGAACCAATATCTCCTTTGGAAGAAATAATTCAATCAGAACCAACTCCCACTCCAGCTCCAACTCCAGCACCTTCCCCCACTCCCACTCCTATAACCCCAAAGCCTGAACCCATTCCAATTCAAGAAGTACCTAAACCAAAACCTATCCCAAGTCCAACTATTTCCAAACCTGATGAATTTACAAAACCAGTCAAACCAAAACCTGAACCTGTTATAGCAGAAATGCCTGTGAGTCGATCAGAACCTCGAATTCCTGATATTAGTCCTGCTCCTGATAAATTTGGTGAATTAGACAAAAAAATCCAATCAGCTAGTCTAGAAGAACCTGAACCCGCGAAATCATCACTGGCTGGCATGATACTAAAAAGCGACGAAGTCAGTGATAAAAGTGAAGAGGAGGACGACATGCTTTCATTATCTCTTCGCGAAGCATTAAAAATCCTTCGTGATGAAGATGAAGATTGAGGTTAAGGTAAATTGAGTGAAAAAAATCTGAAAGTCGTGTGTATTTGGAGAACAGATGAATTTATTGTCTCAGAAAGTCGGAGTGTCCCTCCAAGTGATGAGGCAAGTCTCATCATTGATGAAGAAAACGAAATAATAAATGTAAACATTCCTACTAATTATTCACTTATAACAAAAAAAATTATTGAGAGAAGAGTTAATTCCATTGCAAAAACAGGTTTTTTTCTTCCTAAAACAAATATGCGAATCGGAACAGGTTTTAACATCGAAATGACAAAAGAAGACAGCATACCAAGTGTTCTTCTTCAAGAGGGACATAAATACAGTTATGACATTTTTAGTCCACTAGGAAAACATCCCGAAGAAACGGTTGAGATAACTCCTTCAAAGACAATCTTAGTAGAAAAAGAAGAAGAATACGTTCCAGGATTTTTGAAACATGCTGTTGACCAACCCGATGCTATACAAACTATCAGCAAACTTTCAGATGAAGTCGAAACTGAGGTTGTAAATGTTGTTGAAACAGCTTCAAAATCTGCGGAATTGGAGGATCTTGATCAGTTAAACGATGAAATAATTGCTGGACGTTTCGTTATTGAACTTGTTAAGTTAGGTGATGTTTATATTAAAAAAGATAAATCGCAATATTCAGTGGAATATTCAGCTGGAAGGGTGGATTTCACCATTAAAGATGGCAAAATCGAGATTTCCAAAACCGATCGCATAACTCTTGATGACCCTACATTGAAACATGCTCTTATGGTAGCTCATAAAGAATAGTGGAATTTCAGAAAAAACTATCATTCAAGATCCTGGGGTATCAAACTGTTATCTTATTAAAAGACAAATACGGATATTCATAGACAAATAAGAAAAGAAGGAATCAAGGGGGAGAGGAAAATAGAAAGCAAACCAACGCAGGAAAATGGGGAGAAAGCTTAAGATCTCGAAATACCAAAACATTAAACCTATCTCATGAGACTAGGGCTAAAATGCAGTACTAATGAACCTCTTGGGATGACAATAACGGGAGTTGACTTCGTTCATTTTGGATCACGGGGTCTACTAGGTTTATAAGTAGAAAAGGTACTAATCAATTCGTAAAATCATGTGATGATAGCTAATACTAGGAAGGATGATCAGGAGTGCTCCGCACACGAGGGTACAGGTAAGAATTACGATCAATAACAAGGAACGAACCCTCCTAGCTAAATGTGCGGATATCGCACGATTTGCTTAGAACTGGGGGTTAGCTGCGCGAAAACAGCGCTATCAGACCCACACAGGTGCTACTCGGTATACGGATGCCATGAAACAACACAAAGAACTCAATCGCTTGAAACCGACTGAGTTTCCA
>WOR8_10002193_pt1 | contig 19469 bp, 21 predicted proteins | sample DeeMarSeWOR38_10_FD_19890 | JGI IMG/M metagenome (IMG submission 19890)
CCTGGCCGGCGAGCAGCGTCCGGTCCTGGTACCTTCCCACGGTGTACCCGCGGATATCGCTTTTCGCGCCGAGCAGGCAGAGGTCGAAGAAGGGGACGTCCCCCGCCGCGTAGCAACCCGACGCGCGCATCGCCAGAACCGAGGGACCGGAAAGAGCCAGATAGTGGTTGTACGACGCTTCGTATTTCTGGTACGTGAGGTCGCTCCCGAAGGACGGTTCCTGGAAGGCGGCCGTAAGATCGAACAGGTGCCCCTCCGCCGGGTTGAAGGTGCTGTCCCGCAGGTCGAGCTGGAGATGAAGCCCCAAAGAGCCGATGTCCAGATCCAGGTGCGGGACGGGGATGCCGATCTCGATGAGCGCTTCCCGGAGATCCCCGTCCGGTCTCGTCCGGGTCGGGAAGTACCGGTAGAACGGGCCGGCGTAGAGGCGCCCGAACAGGCGGACGAGGATTTCGCCATTGAAGAGCGATCCCTCCTGGTCGATCGAAACCTTCCGTTCGTCCTTCCCGGCGCCAAATCCGATCCCGTAGAAATCGTAAAAGAGGTTGAAATACCCGGCCCCCAGCAGGATCCGGTACCGGTCCTCCTTCAGGTACAGCTTCTGGGCGAAGGCGGCCGCCCAGCTTCCGGTGCTGGCATAGAATCCGCCCACGCCGGTAAGAGACGGCGGGGAGACGTTGTCGTCCGGGTTGACCCGGTACAGCAGTGCGCCGGCGAGGGTGAGGCCCGTTCCGAGAAGCGGGTTCACCACCGGGATGGGGGCGATGACGTAGTCGAACTGGCGGTCCCCGTTTTTCCCCCGCTTACCCTGCTCTTCCCCGAACTGGACCGCGGTTTCCCCGGAATCCGGCGCGGCCCCGCCCCAGGAGGGCTCAGCCCTCAGGACAGGCAACAAAAGCGACAGGACCAGGAAAATGGAAAGAACGGGATTTTTCAAGGCATCTCTGAAGGCCACCGACCCGGTCCCAACGATCACCCAATGATCAGTCCACCTGGTGGGGTGGTCGATTCCCTCTTTCACGGTGTACAAGACCTCTCTGTCCGGTGACCCGCCCCCTATGATCGGTCCACCCGTATCTTAGTGTAAAAACCCTCCCCGAGTCTCCAAGGAACGACAAGGACTTGGCAGACCCATGCCTGGGAACACGATCGTTTTGGGAGCCGGCGGACGATAGATTAAGGCACTATGCGGTCTCACTCCGTTGTAGTGCCGTCGCCACTGCTCGATCAGAATGGTGGCCTCCTTCAGCGTGTAGAAGATCTCCCGGTTCAAGAGCTCGTCCCGCAGCTTCCCGATGAACGATTCGATGTATCCGTTCTCCCATGGACTGCCCGGCTCGATGAACAGCGTTCTCACGCCAAGTCGCCCTAGCCACTCCCGAATCGCCTTGGCGCAGAATTCGGGCCCGTTGTCGGACCGGATATGCGCAGGAATGCCCCGGCGGATGAAAAGATCCGCCAAGGTGTAGAGAACATCGTGGGAGTTGATCTTCCTGCCCACGACGATGGCCAGACACTCCCGAGTGTATTCATCGATCACTGTTCGCATCCGGTATGCTTTGCCCTCATGCGTCCGGTCCGCCACGAAATCGTACGCCCACACGTGGTTCGGACGCTCTGGCTTCAATCGAATGCAAGAGCCGTCGTTTTTCCACAGGCGGCCCCGCTTCGGCTGCCGGGCCGGAACCTTCAACCCTTCCCGTCGCCAGATCCGCTCCACCCGCTTCTTGTTGACCTTCCACCCGGCCTCCCGCAGAAGGCCGGTCACCCGCTTGTATCCGTATCGCCCGTATTGCGTGGCCAATGCACCGATCGCCATCGTCAACGCTTCCTCATCCGGCTTACCCCGAGCCCCATGCCGTTGGGTCGAGCGGTATTGACCCAGCACCTTGCAGGCACGCCGCTCCGAAATGTTCAGCCCCTCACACACGGCCTTCACGCAGGCCCGGCGGCGGGAGGGGCTTAGAAGTTTCCCTTGGCCGCCTCCTTCAGGATCATCTTGTCCAGGGTCAGGTCCGAGACCGCCTTCCGGAGCCGTTCGTTCTCCTTCTCCAGCTCCTTGAGGCGCTTGGCTTGGGAAACCGACATCCCCCCAAACTCCTGCCGCCAGCGGTAATAGGTGACGTCGGTAATGCCGAGGGCCTTGATCACATCCACCACCTTCTTGCCCTGGCTGATCAGGACGTCGGCTTCCCGCAGTTTGCCGATGATCTCTTCGGGACGGTACCGCTTCTTCGCCATGTCGGCCTCCTCCTTGAATCGGTCTGAAAAGCATTACCACATCTCGGACCGATTTGAGGGGGGCAGGTCACCAGGGCATGATCGTGAAGGAAGTCCGGGCCAAAAAACATCCATACGACATCGAAGGTCTATGACTATGCCGTCAATCCTTATATCGGCTGTCAGCATGCGTTCTCTTATTGCTACGCGCGATTCATGAAGCGGGTCACCGGACACAGGGAACCTTGGGGGGATTTTGTCGACGTCAAGATCAACGTCGCCGATTTGCTGCAAATCGAAAATGTCCTGCGCAATCTCGCCTCCTTATTGGCAATATCGGAAACTTCTGAAGACCTCCCGGAAGTTTTACGGACTCCATCGCGCCTGATTCAGAATGAATCCTAGGTCTCGCCGGAAGACTGTAAACTCAGCATCTGCTCGCACTACTAGAAACCTCGCATGTTGCTTGGGAATGGAAACTTCAGACAGTTAGGCATTGTCTAACACTTAAGAAGTGGCCATTTCGCAACCGTCAACGGTTGGTGGGTCGTTTTCGGATTGCACTGGAAGTCCCTACGGGACGTCAAGGAGAACAGGTCATGTCGACAGATAGTGAAGTCCGCAAAGCATCAAGGCAATTCTACGCCGGATTGAACCAAATGCTAAATGGGAATGCCGAGCCGTTGCAAGGAATCTGGTCGCATAGCGCAGCAGTGACGGCTATGCATCCGATCGGCGGTCGGCAAATCGGTTGGGATGCGGTCGGGGGGTCGTTCGAGAAGGTATCTGAACTGGCCTCAGACGGGAAGGTGTACACATGGAGTTCATTGTCGTCGGCCTCGTCCTCATGTTCCTTGCAAATGGTTTCAAAGGATCGTCACAAACCATCGATGAATCCCGCACTCTAGTTTTATCAGCATTTTCAGCCTGTTTTGTTTTTCCCCGAATGGCCGGATAGGACAAAAGCAGATAGTAGGGGAAAAACCGCGTCCGCGGAAACCAGATCCGGATCCTCGCAAGGGAGAACGTGTCTTCCTTGAAGTTCACGATCACGGGAGCGGCCGTGACCTCAGCCAGGAGGGTTAGAGCCAATCCTCCTGCAGGACCTCGCCCTTAAGGCTCGCGACCACGCACCGCACGGGCACCTTGCGGCTGCTCCCCCGAAGGGCCTCGTTCGCCAGCGCGACCAGCCCGTGGCAGCACGGGACCTGCATAATCAGGACCGTCAACGTGTTGATCCGGGCCTTCTCGAACAAGGCCTTGATCTTGGCGACGTAGGTTTCCTGTCCCCCGTCCAGCTTCGGACAGGCGATCGCCAGCCCCTTCCCCTTGAGGTGCTCGTTGTGGAAATTGCCCATGGCGAACGCTGCGCAGTCGGCCGCCAGGAGAACGTCCGCCCCCTGGAAGTACGGCGCCTCCGGAGAGACCAGATGCAGCTGGATCGGCCACTGTCGCAGCTGCGAGGCGATCCGGACCTCCGCTCCTTCCTCGAGCGTGTCCTCCTGCTGGAACTCGAGCATCCGGGAACCCGGACAACCGCAAAATTCGCTCATCGAACCACCTCCACCTTTGCATCGAGATATTGTCCTTCCAGACCCGCTATGAACGCCTCGTATCGCTCCCCCGCCTCGAGAAACCCTTCGTCCACCTCCCGGAACCGCGCGTAGAGCTCCCCAACCTGGCGGGTGGTCAGGTTCCGGTCCATCCAGGGATACAAAATCTCGTCCTCCTTCCGGATGTGCTCCGTCAGGATCTCCCCGTACTCCGCCAGGTTCCTCGAGACCTCCCCCGCATTGCGGCGCCCGAGCGCGTCGAGAACGCCCTGGACGCACGCCCTGCCCCGGCGGTGGTCTTCGTGCATCGCCTTGAGGATCTCCAGCCCCTCGTCGAAACAGGCGAAGAGAAGGTCTTCCTCCTTCGCGTGGTGAAACCGGTCTGCGTAGGAGCGGATGAAGTCCACCGCGTCGAGGATACGCCCGCGTCCCTCGCCGGACTCCACATCGAGCTCCGCGGTAAGCGCCGGGATGAGAGCGACGAAGCGCAGGATCCGCCGGTGCTCCTCCACCAGCATCTTCATCGGCGGCGAATAGGAGACCTTCCTCGGGCCGGCCGCGCGGTCTCTTCCCGACCGCGGGATCGCCACCGACTGGCCGGGGGCCACCACCGCCGCGATCCTGCCCATCAGCTTCTCCTCGTCCCCGGGGGAGAGGTTGTGGATCTCGACGATGTCGCGCAACAGGCAGGTGCCCACGCTGCAGGGGACGCATCCGATGCCGTAGTCCTCAAGGACCGTCCCGAGCGCCGGGAACCGGTCGATCAACTCCTTGATGGGGCTTTCCAGGAACCGCTCCATTGGGCCTCCTTCTCTCTTTGGCCACATTTTCCACTGGAATGCGCCGCGTGTCCTTGACCGGGATCAAGCCGTGGGTACCTCCCGGCGCCCCATACGAACTGCAAACCCCGTGCAAACAACTCGCTTTTTGGGGGTGGGAAAGGGGGTTCGTCGAAACGCTGTCAACGCCGGAATCCCCTTACATTATGTGGACTATCCTCTCGGACGCGCCCTTAGCGGAAGCTGGATAGAGTACTTGACTACGAACTGTAGGGGCGTACCCCCGCATCCCCCTGTCTTTTCGGCCGGTCAGGCCCTCCGCCAAGTGAACAGGACGTGACAGAGGAGGACAGGAAGCGACAGGAGAACGCAAACCCGGTGCAAACGGATTTACCCGGCCGCCGATTGATGATCTCACCTAATCGGTACCGCTTCATCGACATGCCGGCCGCCTCCTCGAATCGGTCGGGAAAGCATCAACATACCTTGGATCGATTTGGGGGGTCCAGGTCAGTCTTCTACGGCCGTATCTCAACAATCGTCCCGTTTGGTGCCAACTTGGCAATTTCCTCTATTTCTTCATTCGTTACGGCTATACACCCTTTCGTCCAGTCGACCTTTGCGTGAGCGTAGCCTGCCCACGAAGAACCATTCTTGATGCCGTGGATCATGATGTCTCCGCCCGGAGAATCACCGAGTTCTTTTGCGCGATTTTTGTCTCTCTCGTTTGGATAGGAAATATGCAGGGAGAGGTGAAACTGGCTGTCCCTGTTTCTTGCATCGATGACATAGGTCCCCTCGGGGGTCTTGTTGTCACCTTGCCGTTCCTTCGGCCCGATCGGGTTTCCCCCCAAGGCGATTTGGTAGGTTTTGAGCACTTCACCCTGTGAGATCAACATCAATCGGCGTGCACTTTTTTCTATCAGTATCCTGTCTACCGATCCCTTCTGAGTTGCATAGTCAAAAAACTTTTGATCGAGTGCTTCAATCTTTTTTTCGAGTGCTTCACTCTCTTTTTGCAGCGTGACGATCTCATTTTCCTTGCCTTGGACCTCGTGACGGAGCGTTTCGATCTGCATCTGCTGCGCAGCGATCGTCTGATCCTTGAGAACGACATTCCGGATATTGAATATCATCATCTCGCTGTTCTGCCGGTACTCGCTCCCAGGGTACTCCCTGATGAGTTTCTGAAAACATTCCAGGGATTTCTGATAATCTTTCTGCTCATTCTTCGGATGTGCGTAAATAATAGCCATCTCGAACAAAGCCCTGTCTGCCTTCGCGGGATATTTTTCGGTAATTTCCGAATACTTGTCCAGAGAGGCCGTGTAGCTTCCTTGATGAAACAGATCATTTGCCTCTGCGAAGGTCGTTTTGGCCTGCCGCCCGTCGTTAAAGTGACTGCAGCCGGATAGGAGAATCGGTGCCATCATGAGGAAAATACAGAACTTGAATGGTCCGATGTGGTTGATTCCCGGGTTCCTCATTTTCCTAACCCATTGGCAGAATCATCGGGACAGTTTCACAGGATAGATAAGGAAATGGCAGGGGTGTTGGCCCCTGCCACTTCTTTGTCCGGGGTATCGAAAGGAACGTCGACAATACCAATCAAATGACTTACTTCTTCATCGACTTCTCGAAAGCGGCTTCGGCCTTTTTCGCTTTTTCATCGGCAATCTTTTCCTTCTCCGCTGCCGCCATTTCCCTTTCCGCTGCCGCCTTTTCCATTTCCTCTGCCGCCTTTATCGCACTTTCGGCGCGGGCCGATGTTTCGTCCGCCTTTACCTGGGCCGCATCGGCTGCAGCCTTGGCGGCTTGCGCATCCTTCAACGCCTGGTCCGCTTTCGCATCGATCATTTTCTGCTCCGCCTGCACTTTCTCGAGCTCACCGGTTGTTGCGCACCCGATCATCAGAGTGGGGAGAACGAGCATCATCGTGATCAGGAACAGGCGTTTCTTCATCTCTCTTCACCTCCGTTATATTCCGTTTTCCTTGTCGGGAAGATGGTTCCCATCCGTTCACAATATATCCCCCGGACAAAAAAGGCGAGGGCGGTTATTCATTTTTGACAGGTTCGATTACGATACCGTCTATTTCCAGATCTATTTTCAGGCGTTTCGCTGCCTTTTTCGCTTCGCTGCCATCATCGAACGGGCCGGCGATAACACGGTAGCTATCGCTCTTTTGGAACACCCGTGCAGGGATTTGTGGCCCCTGGTGATTGATGATGGCGGCGATCCTCTGAGCTTCGATCTTGTCAGGCACGTCGGCAGCCAATACATACCATGCGTGCAATTTCAGCGCCGGTACTTCCGGTTTGCCGTACAATCTCTCCGGGTGCTCGAGTTTTACTGGTTTCGCGGCCTCTTTTTCACTTCCCTGACGTAATTCGAAGATGGGGACAGGAACCCCCAGGGCCGCGGCCTGTACTTCCTTGACCTTTTTCCAGTCAAGCCCGCGCCCGGCGTTCTTTTCAATAGCTCTCAATTTTGCATAGAGTTTCTCCAACGCAAGAGCGCCCGACTCTTCCAGTGGCGAATGAGCTTCCAGGTACAGTACGCCATTACGTTGCCCAATGAGATATGGCTGGTTGACAATGAGTACAGGTGTTTTGACCGGAGTGTCATCGAAGAGCACCTTCACGTTTTCCGGATAGAGCCTCAGGCAGCCATTGGTCGCTGTAAGGCCGATGCTGGCCGGTTTATTGGTGCCATGGATCAAATAACCCGATTTGCTCAAATAGAGCGCGTATTCTCCCAAGGGATTTTCAGGCCCCGGCGGGACGGCTGCGGGGAGAATATCCCCTTTCTTGCGATGTTCCTTGGCAATCGAAGCAGGAACATGCCAGGTCGGCCGGACTGCCTTGCGCGCCACATGCATGGCGCCCGCGGGGGTAGGCCGCTCGCTGGTGCCGATACCGATCGGGTAGGTCGTTACCAACAGAGACGTCCCATCCTCTTTGTACTGAAAAAGCCTCATGGCGGCCAGGTTGACCACAATCCCTTTTCTGGGAGTGTCCGGCAGGATAAAACTGAGAGGTAATGTGACACGCTCTCCGGTCTCGGGTACCCATACATCCACCCCCGGATTCGCGGCACTGATTGCATGGATCCCCAGACTGAAGTGCCGGGCAATATCCGGGAGCGTATCCCCCTTTTCGAGCCGGATGATCGCCAGCCGGCCAATGACGTCTTCTCCTCGTGCAACCGGGAACCTGTTTCGCTCGATCTCCTTTTCGCGATGGCCTGGAAAAGGCAATGCTGTCTGAACACTCTTCATTGAAGCACAGCCGGAGAGAGAGAAGATGAAGATACTGAGAGCCGTCAAACGAAGCCAGGGGCAGGAGGGTGATAGAGCACCGATTCGGCACATGGGTTAGGCAAGCACCTTTCTCAACAGTGAAAATGAACAATTCCGATCCGCCACTCCCCTGAAAAACGGGTCTTCCGCATCGTCATCCCCCTTCTTCAGGACCGCGTCTGCCGGATAGCAATCTCCGGGAATCGGGATCTGAGCCCGTGGTAACGTTCCTCGAAGGATCTGCCGGGCTTGACTCCATCCTACCATCGGTGTTTCTTCTCCCAATCCGGGCCAAGGTTCTTCGCAACCACCTTGGCGCATGCCTTACACCGATTTCCGGCGTCGGCCCACGCTTCAAAGCGGCCCTCGACCAGCGGGTATTCCGCACGCGTTGATTCGCACAGCGGTCTTGCGCCTTCACCTGCGACATGCAATACCTTCTTTCGGCGTTTATCCCTGCATGCATTGCACGCCATGCAAGGCTTGTTCCTGCCGGAGTGGGTCACCTTTTCCCTCCCGAGAAGTTGTCCATGTCGAGCAAGCAGTATACGTCGTTGTCCGCGCGGAGGCGATCCGCAGGTGACGGAGCGGGAGTACCCGGTCCGGGAAGTTGCGCAGCGCCTCGGGGTGAGCACGTATGACCTTCCCCCCGGTTTTAGACCGACTGGATGAGAGGATTTTCGTGGAAGCTGGAAGCTGTGGACCGCAAACCCCGCGCAAACAAAGGCCTTCGCGCCCTTAGCGTAAGCTGGATAGAGCACTTGACTGCGAATCAAATGCCCGCAGTCGTCGAAAAAGAAGAGAGTATCGCCTCCCTTATTCGGTTGCGTATAGGTTGCGGATTTTCGACCGTCGCGCCCGATGATCCCCTCGTGGGGTGATGTTCATCCCTCCCGGCGGATCGCCCGCGAGGACGTCGGTGCCGGTGTTGCAGACGAAGGGACCGGACGACGAATTCTCCCTTTTCCCGGCCCGATTTTTCCCTGGACAGCCCCTCACCCCGTTCCCTATTGTGTATGCTATCCTTCTTTGGGCGAACGACCACCGCGGGGCGTGGGGGCCGGAATCGAAGATTCCGGCGTTTTGATAAAGGAGCAAGGGGCGCTCGTCGGTCGAGGATTTCGCAGGGTCAAGATTCAAAAGAACGCAACGGGATAAAAGGAGGAAGGAGCGATGCGAACAAGGTTGCTGGCTGGTGTTTGTGTCCTGGCGGGGTTTCTGGCGTTCTTCCCTTCCGGCCACGTTCAGGCGCAACAGACGATCAAGATCGGCATCAACGCCCCGCTCACGGGCGATATCCCCAAGGTGGGCGAGGGTACGAAGTTCGCGGCCCTGATGTGGCTCGAGGACGTGAACGCCGCCGGGGGGCTTACGGTGGGGGGGAAGAAGGTTCCGGTCGAGCTCGTCATCGAGGACAACGAGTCCAAGGCGGAATCCGCCGTGAAGGCCGCCACCAAGATGATCACCGAGGACGGGGTGATGGTCATGGTGGGACCGCAGGCCTCCAAACAGGCGGTCCCTGCGGGCGGGATCGCGAACAATTACAAGACGCCGATGATCACCCCGTGGTCCACCAATCCGGACACCACCAAGGACCGGCCGTACGTTTTCCGTGCCTGCTTCCTCGATCCCTTCCAGGGCCCTGTCCTGGCCAATTTCATCACGCAGGAGTTCCAATTTACCAAGGCCGCGGTCCTGTACGACGTGGCGAGCGACTACCCCAAGGGACTTGCCGAGTTCTTCAAGAAGGCCTGGGAAGGACTGCATGGCCCCGGGTCCGTCGTGGCATACGAAAGCTTCACCACCAAGGACACCGACTTCAGCTCCCAGTTGACGAAGATCAGCAATTCCGGCGCCCAGGTCCTCTTTACCCCTCAGTACTACAACGAGGTGGCCCTGATCGTGCAGCAGGCACACCAGCTCGGGTGGAAAAAGCCGATCGTGGGGAGCGACAGCTGGGGCTCGGCCGAGACGGTCAGCCTCTGCGGCAAGGACTGCTACGGGCTTTTCTTCAGCACCCACTACGCCGCCGCCGGGGCGAAGGGAGCGACCAAGGCCTTCATCGACCGGTATCAGAAGAAGCACGGCTACGTGCCCGACGACGTGGCCGCACTCACCTGGGACGCCTTGCAGCTCGTGCAACAGGCGATCCAGGACACCGGGGGGCTCACGGGAGACCTGAAGATGGACCGGGACAACGTCCGCTCCGCGATGGGCCGGATCAAGAAATTCCAGGGGATCACCGGCGAGATGACGTTCTCCGGGGGAGGCGACCCGAGCAAGTGCGCCGTCATCGTCCGGATCAGCGACAAGGGCGAGTTCGAGTTCTACAAGTCCGCCTGTCCGTAACGATTGTCAGCGCAGGAGAAGCGATTCCGCGATCGACCCCGTACGATGGGGTAAATCCGTTGTGACGGAAAGGCGGGCCCGGGACGTTGTTGTCCTGTCCCGCCTTTCTTGAAAGCGCAGGTATCGAATCGATGGTCATTTTCCTCCAGAACCTGGTCAACGCCCTCCAGTGGGGGAGTTTCTACGCGTTGATCGCGCTGGGATACTCCATGGTGTACAGCATCCTGATGCTCTTCAACTTTGCGCACGGCGACATCTTCATGGTCGGGTCGTACATCGGCTTCGGGGTTTCCATGGGCCTCATCGCCCTTGCTTCCTCGGGGCTGGTCGCCATGCCCAACTGGCTGATCCTGGTATTGACCATCCTCTTCTCCATGTTCCTGACCTCGTTCGTCGGCATGATCGTCGAGCGGGTAGGGTATCGGCCTCTGCGGGACGCGCCCCGGGCCTCGGCCGCGATCACGGGCCTGATGATCGGCATCATCCTGGAAACCGGGAACCTGGCCCTGCTGGGGGCACGGAGGGTCAGCTTCCCTTCCCTGATCGAGACCACGACCTATGACGTGGGCGGCGTATTCGTGACCAACAAGAAGATCATGATCGTTCTCGTGTCGCTGCTCCTCGCCCTTGCTCTCCACCAGTTCGTCCGGAGGACGAAGTGGGGGATGGCCATGCGGGCGATGGCCTTCGACTTCGCCGTCGTGCCCCTGATGGGGGTGCCGCTCAACACCATGGCCGCCCTCACGTTTGCGATCGGGTCCGCGCTGGCGGCCGCCGCGGGGATCCTCTTCGGCGTCGCCTACCCCGTATTGGACCCTTACATGGGGATCGTGTTCGGCTGGAAGGCGTTCGTGGCCGCCATCCTGGGGGGCAGAGGCTCGGTCATGGGAGCCACGCTCGCCGGCTTCCTGCTGGGGTTCACCGAAATCTTCGTGGCGATGATCTTCCCCTCGACGCTTCGCGACCTGATCGCGTACTCCATCATTCTGCTGATCCTGACGGTACGGCCTCACGGCTTTTTCGGGGAACCGTACAGCGCACGTTTGAGGCTCTAGACGCCCACCACCATGGAGAGAGGGAGCGGTGCGAGAGGAGAGAGGGTGAGGCCGGCAGGTCGGTATTTCCGGACGACGTTTTCCCGGGTTCCCCTGCTTGGCTGGCTTGCCGGCATCCTGATCGCGGTCACGCTGGAACGCCTCGCGGGCCCTCCCCTCGCCCTGGCCCTCGGTCTGCAGAAGGTGCCGGTCCTGTTCGGTTTCGTGATCATGCTGAAAAAACCTGCCCTGATTCCCAGCGCGGTCCTGTACGTCCTGTTGATCTACGTTGTGCCGACGGCCGTCGTGACACGTCTCTCCACCTCCGCGGCGAACCGGCTCGCGGGACGGCTTGTCCGGCTCCCGATGGCGATCCCGGTCGCCGTCCACCTTGCCCTGCTGTACGCGGCCCTGCATCTCTGGGCGGGAATCAGCGACTACCGCGTCCTCGTCCTCCGGCTCACTTTGATCGCCGTGATGGTCACCTTGAGCCTGAACGTGATCAACGGTTACATGGGCGAGTTCTCGTGTTCCCACCCGGGGTTCATGGCCATCGGCGCATACTTCGCTTCCGTGTTCACCGTGGGCCTGTTCGTCAACGATCAATTCTTCGGAGCCGTCTTCCTCCCGCAGGCATGGGGGCCGTTCCTGTTCCCGGTCGCCCTGATCCTGGGCGGATTCGTGGCATCGTTCGGGGCCCTGGCGGTCGCGATCCCCTCCTTTCGAACGAGGGGCGACTACCTGGCCATCATCTCCCTGGCGTTCCTGTTCATCGTCAAGAGCCTGATCGAGAACCTGGAGTTCGTCCGGGGCCCGCGGGGCCTGAGCGGGCAGCCGGATTATGCCGACCTGCCGACGGTCTTTCTCTGGACCGTCCTCTGCGTGTGGAGCATCAACAATTTCGTGCGCTCGACGGTCGGCAAGGCCCTCAACGCGGTGCGCGACAACGAAATGGCGGCCGGCGCCATGACGGTGGACACCCGGCGGACCAAGATCGTGGCGTTTCTCTTCGCGGCCTTCTGGGCCGGCGTGGCAGGCGGGCTTTTCGCGCATGTGCTGCGGTATGTGAACCCGTCGACCTTCGGGATCCAGAAACTCGCGGAGGTCCTGGCCATGGTCTATTTCGGGGGTCTGAACTCCGTGTACGGATCGATCGTCGGCGCCGTCAGCATCAGTCTCCTCGGGGAAGCCCTGCGCCCGCTGGAGATATTCAAGTGGATCATCATTCCGCTCCTGCTCATTCTCGTGATGATCTATCGCCCGACGGGCCTGGTCGCGTTCAAGGATCTCGACGTCACGGCCCTCCTCCAGCCGAAGCGGAATACGGAGGAAGAGGCATGACGGCGCCGTTCCTCCGGGTTCGCAACATGTCTCATGACTTCGGCGGTTTGCGCGCCGTGCGGGACTACAACCTCGAGGCGGGATCCGGCCAGATCCGCGGGCTGATCGGGCCGAACGGGGCGGGAAAGACCACCATCTTCAACCTGATTACCGGCATCTACCAGCCCACGGAAGGGGAAATCCTCATCGACGGCAGGAATATAAACGGCCTCCCGTCTCACCGGATCGCCTCCCTTGGCGTGAGCAGGACCTTTCAGAACCTTCTGTTGTGGAGACACATGACTGTCATCGAGCACGTGAAGCTGGCCCACTACTCGAAGATCCGGTACGGGTTGTTCGCGGCATTTTTCGGAACACCCGGGTACCACCGGGAAGAAGCCGAGATCGAGGAGAAAGCGGGTCGCCTCCTGGATATGATGGGGATCCGACATCTCGCGGATCAGGTCGTGCTCAACCTGCCGTACGGCGCCCAGAGAAGGGTGGAGATGGCCCGGGCGCTGGCGACGGAACCCAGGATCCTGCTCCTGGACGAGCCGACGGCGGGGATGAACCCGGAAGAGCTGGCGCAGATCATGGAGATCATCCGCCGGGTCCATGGCGAGCTGGGGCTGTCGATCCTCCTCATCGAACATCGGATGAAGGTGGTCATGGAGCTGTGCAGCATCATCCAGACCCTCGACTTCGGTGCCGTCATCGCGGAGGGCACGCCCGAAGAGATCCAGAACGATCCCCGGGTCATCGATGCGTACCTGGGCAAGGAGAGGGCGACCTGATGCTCTTGTCGGTGGATCACCTAAGGGTTTCCTACGAGAAGATCAAGGCCCTTCACGGGATCGGATTCCGGATCGACGAGGGGGAGATCGTGTGCATCATCGGCGCCAACGGAGCGGGGAAGAGCACCATCCTTCGGGCGATTTCCCGCCTCGTCCCCGTCGAAGCGGGGACGAAGATGACCTTCATGGGGCGGGACCTGCTCCGATACCCTCCGGACAAAGTGGTCAGCAAGCTCGGCATCTCCCATGTCCCCGAAGGAAGACGCCTGTTCGACAACCTGACGGTCATGGAGAACCTTCGGCTCGCAACCTTTGCCCGGAGGGACGGCAAAGCGATCGCGAACGATCGGGACCGGGTGTTCTCGATCTTCCCGAGGCTTTCCGAGCGGCAGCACCAGAAGGCCGGAACGCTTTCCGGCGGCGAGCAGCAGATGCTGGCCGTCGGGCGGGCATTCATGAGCGGCAGGAAGATCATGCTCCTGGATGAGCCCTCCATGGGATTGGCCCCCCTGCTGATGATGAGCGTGTTCGACTCGCTCAAGGAAATCAACCGGGAAGGAACCTCCATCCTGGTCGTCGAACAGAACGCCCGGATGGCGCTTCAATTCGCCGGTCGGGGGTATGTGCTGGAGAACGGCAGGGTCGTGCTCGAGGGACGGTCCGGGGAACTTGTCGCCAATCCCCTCGTAAAGAAAGCCTATCTCGGAGGATGACTTTCGGGCGCCAAAATGGATTGACTTCGGTTATGATCAATGTATAGTTCCTGAAACCGAATTTTGGAAGACCAGCCCGCCCGGTAGGAGGCAGATGTGTCGTATGCGAAACCTCGCGCGGGTGTGCAGCCTGTAACGCATCAGTGGAATAAAATCACCGTCTCGGATCTCGGTTTCTCCTCCCCCACCCGGCTTGAAAACGGGAAATTGCTCATACATATCGATGAATTAACAAGCCTGTTGCGATCCGATCCCAACATCAGGGATGTCAAGTTGGCGATTGCCCGTCCCGGGGAATCGGTCCGGATCATCCCCGTCAAGGATGTCATCGAACCCCGCTTGAGCCTGATTCCCGATTACCCGGTCTTTCCGGGCGTGCTTTCCGGATGGGACCCGGATGTCAACGGGATTCCTTCCGGGGAGATCGTGTCGGTGAGCGGAATGGTCGTGACCACCGTGGGATCGATCGTGGGCTTTCAGGAAGGGTTGATCGACATGTCCGGTCCGGGCGCCCGGTACTCGCTTTTTTCCCAAAAGCTCCATCTCGTGCTGGACATCACCGTGAAAGAGGGGATCGGACGTCACGACCACGAAACGTCGATCCGGATGGCCGGGATCAAAGCCTCCGATTACATCGCCCGGTCTGTTTTGACCCCTCCGCTTCCCGCAGGCAGCGGAGAAACCCTGATCAATCCGGAAGATCCGGGCTCTCCTGCTTCCCCAAAACGCGCCGTAGGAAACGGGAAGCCCCGAATCGCCTACCTGTACATGCTCCAGACCCAGGGGCTTCTGCACGACACGTACTATTGCGGGGTGGATGTCAAAACGATGCTCCCCAGACGAATCGTGCCGACCGAAGTGCTGTTCGGCGCCATCGTCTCCGGAAATTGCGTCTCGGCCTGCGACAAGAACACGACGTATCATCAACAGAACAACCCCATCATCCTCGAGCTCCTGCGCAGACACGGGACGGACTGGGACTTCGCCGGCTGCGTCATCACCAACGAGAACGTTACCCTGGGCGACAAGCAGCGTTCGTCCTCGCTGGCGGCCGAGCTGATCGCGTCGCTCTCGCCCGACGGCGTCATCGTTTCCAAGGAGGGTTTCGGCAATCCCGACGCCGATCTCATGATGAACTGCTCCAAGATCGAGGCGCTCGGCATCAAGACGGTTCTGCTCACCGATGAATTCGCGGGACAGGACGGCGCTTCGCAATCCCTGACCGACACCCACCCGAAAGCCGATGCCATCGTATCCACCGGAAACGCCAACGAGGTGATCGTTCTTCCGCCGATGGAAACAGTCCTCGGCGACGACCGCGTCATCACGGAACTGGCCGGCGGCTCCAGCAAATGCCGACTTCCGGACGGCAGCGTCGCCATCGAGCTGCAGGCGTTGATCGGATCCACCAACCAGCTGGGATTCGAAACCATATCCTCGAGGTTCAAGTAGATGGCCGAAGCCTCCCGAAGCAGGAAATACCGGGTCGTCCACTATGTGAACCAGTTCTTCGGGGGCGTGGGCGGCGAAGAGAAGGCGAACATCGAACCCTTCACGATCCAGGGGCCCCAGGGGCCCGGCCGCCTTCTGGAGAAACTGTTCCGCGAGGAGAAGGCGGATGTCGATATCGTCGCCACGGTCGTCTGCGGCGACAGCTATTTCGCCGATCACCAGGAAACCGTCCTTCGCGATCTGATCCCCGTGATCCGGGGATACGATCCGGATCTGGTCGTTGCCGGGCCGGCGTTCAATGCCGGGCGGTACGGGATGGCCTGCGGCGCGATCTGCCGGTCCCTGGAACCGCTGGGCACCCCTGCCATCACCGCCATGTACAAAGAGAACCCTGGCCTGGATCAATACAGAAAGACGGTTCTGATCGTCGAATCCTCCAACACCGTGTCCGGCATGGAAGATGCGGCCCGGAAGATGGTCCGGCTCGGCATCAAAAGGCTGCGCGGCGAGGAGATCGAGTCCCCCAAGACGGAAGGGTGCTTCGAGCAAGGGATCCGGAAAAATTATTTCCACGAAGAGCCGGCATACCGGCGCGCCATCGACATGCTTCTTCGGAAGATCAACGAAGATCCGTTCCAAACCGAATATCCGATCCCCTTTTTCGACCGCGTCGAACCGCGCCCGGCCCTCCCGGATCTCAAGGGAGTGACCATCGCCCTGGTCACCTCCGGCGGCATCGTGCCCACGGGAAATCCGGACCATATCGAAAGCTCGAGCGCTTCCAAGTACGGGAAATATCCCCTCGACGGGCTGGAAACGCTGGAAAGCAAAACGCATCAATCCGCTCACGGGGGATATGACAACACCTATGCCAACGAGGATCCCAACCGGGTGCTTCCCATCGACATGATGAGGACGCTGGAAAAGGAGCTGGGATTCAAGCCCCATCGGTATTATTACGCCACCGTGGGAAACGGGACCTCGGTGGACAACGCCAAAAAATTCGCGAAGGAGATCGCGGTCGAGCTGATCCGGGACGGGGTCCAGGCCGTCATCCTCACTTCCACCTGAGGAACCTGCACTCGTTGCGGGGCAACGATGGCAAAAGAGATCGAGAGGGCGGGGATTCCCGTGGCCCACGTCTGCTCCATCATCACCATATCCCAGACCGTGGGCGCCAACCGGATCGTTCCGGCGATCGCCATACCCCACCCGCTGGGAAACCCCAGACTCCCGCCGGAGGAAGAAAAGGAACTGCGGCGGAACCTGTTGAAGAAAGCGCTGGCCGCGCTCCAGACGCCCATCGAAGAGCAGACCGTTTTTTCATGACACCGACAGGGGACGGGGGAGGATCCAGATGAGTCCGGGAGAGCAGCTCGTCGAAGTCGGCGAGGGGGATTTCGAGAAGGAGGTCATGGAGTCGGGGGTCCCCGTTCTCGTGGACTTTTTTACCCCTCCGTGCGCCCCCTGCAAAGCCCTCGTTCCCGTCCTGGAGCGGGCAGCCAAAAAATTTCCGAACGTCAAGATCGTCAAGGTCAACGCCTGGGACAACCAGGGCCTTTGCGCCCGCTTCAGGATCGTGGGCGTTCCGGCGATTCTGTTTTTCAAGGGAGGAGAAAACGTTTTCCGGCTCGACGGGTTCGACGACTCGACCGAAAAACGGATCGAAGACGGCTTGAGCGATATCCTGGGGATCTGATGTGAAGGAAAGCCACGTCATCATCCGGACATGTGCCAATGTCCTCGTCCACCTCCCCGATTTCGTCCGTCACGGCTCCAAGCCATCCCGGGAAATACGGAAGCATCCGGACCTCGAGGGAAAAATAAAGGGTCGTTTGCGGTCCTTCGACGAAGCCGTGCGCTACGCTCCCAATCAGGTCTTCATCGGGAATATGGAGCCGGACGCGCTTCGGACGCTGGAACAGCCGTGGTTCCGGCATCTCTTGAACAGTGACGGCCCGTTCGGTCGAACCGGACCGTTCGGGGAGATCATGCCCCAGGAGGCGTTCTACGCTCTTCTGAAAGCGGCGACGGACGAATCCTCCTACGACCTGGTCTGGCTGGAAAACCGGTTTTTGCAGGAAATCGTTTTGCCGGCGATCGCCGACCATCCCTTGTTCCGATCCGACGAACTGCTTGGGAAGTTGCGCCACGGCAAAAGCAGTGAGGAAATCCGGAAGAAAATCGACCAGGACCAATCGTTGCCTCTCTACCATCGGGATGCCCTGATCGGCTGTTTCCAGAGGCATCACGACGAGGACGAATCGCTTGCGGCCCTCGTGCTGATGGAGAATCTGATGACGAAGGCTTCGGCGTTTCTGGCGCTGCAGCATCTGCTCGCCGGCTCGAAATGCGACGCCTCGGAGATCGATTTCATCATCAGCTGTTCGGAGGAGGCGGCCGGCGACCGGTATCAGCGGGGCGGCGGCAACCTGGCCCGCGCCATCGGCGAAATGGCCGGGTGCCGCAACGCCACCTCCTGCGACGTCAAATCGTTCTGCGTCGGGCCCCATTACGGCATATTGCACGCGGCCGCTCTGGTCAAGGCGGGATTGTTCCGGAAGGTGGCCGTCGTGGCCGGGGGGTCGCTTGCCAAGCTGGGGATGAAATTCCAGGGGCATCTCGACAAGGAGATGCCGGTTCTGGAAGACGTGATCGGGGGAGTGGCCTTCCTGGTGACCGAAGACGACGGCTACTCGCCGGTTCTTCGGCTCGAACTTCTGGGGAAGTACCCGATCGGCGCGGGCGGGTCGCAGCAGCGCATCCAGGAAAGCCTGATTCTTTCGCCGCTGAAAGCCCACGGATTGAAACTGACCGACATCGACCGCTACGCCACCGAACTGCAGAATCCGGAGATCACCTTGCCGATCGGCCAGGACGACATCCCCCTGAAGAACTACCGGCTGATTGCGGCGTTGGCCGTCCAGCAGAAGGAAATCGAAAAATCCCAGATGAACGAATTCATCGAAAAACGCGGACTGGTCGGCTTTGCGCCGACGCAAGGACACATCCCCGCCGGCGTTCCCTATATCGCGCACGGCATCCGGGAAATTCTCGAGGGGAAGAAGAAGCGGATCATGATCGTGGCCAAGGGAAGCCCGTTTTTGACCCGGATGACGAGCCTGTCGGACGGACTGTCCTTCGTTTTGGGAATAAATCCGAAACATACGGGGGAAGAGAGAGATGCTTGAAGGGAAGAAAGTGATCGCCTTCGGGGACGGGCAGGAGATCAAGGCCGAGTCGCTGAAAAGGTGCCTGGAGGCGGCAGGGGCGCAGGTCGTGCTGGTCATGGATGCCTGTTTCGTCTGAACGGCCGCCCTGGCGCTTGACTCGGCGAGTCAAGAAGAGATCAAGAAGGCGGCGGGGAAACACGGGCCGGAGAACCTGATCGTGGTGTGGGGGGTCACCAACGAGCAATACCTCGAAGTCGGTTCCAGGACGGTCATGGAGGGCGACCCCAGCTGGTCCGGCCCTCTGGCGGGAGAGGCCTTGCACCTGAAGGTCTTTCATGTACTGGAATCGGAGATCAAAGATCACATTCCTCCGGACGTGTACGAGGAGGAGTTGATGCTTCTGGAGCTTGCGGTTGGCGACGAAAAGATCGAAAAGACAGTTGCCATGATGGAGGGATTTCGCGCTCAACCGGTAACCCGGTAAGATTTTAAAGAACAATGGGTTACGGTTGATGCCGTAACCCCTTGCACCTTTTTGGGGTGTTTTCCAACCGCCATTCCAACCGTCACTCGTGCTGTTTTTGGGGATTGCGGAGAAGGTCAGGGCTTCTTGTCTGCGGGAGATTTCTTCCTGGCGATCAAAACTGCATAAAACGTATCAAGAGGTCTAACCTCCCCCGGAAATTCCCCCCGAATCTGTCCCCTATCTGTCACTTTCCGGTTGTTATTGTTTGTCCCAGAGAGGACATTCGTGTGTTTCCACACCTTGTATCCCGTCGCG
>WOR8_10002194_pt1 | contig 19468 bp, 17 predicted proteins | sample DeeMarSeWOR38_10_FD_19890 | JGI IMG/M metagenome (IMG submission 19890)
TTTCTCGGAACAGTGCCAATGAATCCTTGACCAATTGGCCCGGTGATGTAAGTTCGTATTTGAGCGGACGGTTTTTTGATGAATATAAAATATTCTTAACGATATCAGTAACTTCGAAAATATTTTTGGTTACAATACTCCATCCCTTTTTGGCAAGATCCAGATCCCCGTCCTTGAAGCCTTCATCAACGACATAGGAGCCTCCTTGCAGACCTTCCAGAATGTTTTTAATGCCATGGGATAACAAAGCGATGGATTGGCCCAGGGTGACCAACTCTTTTTGATCTATTTTTACCTGGGTGATGTTGGTAGTCATCTCGATGACTGCCGTTACTTCACCATTATCGTCTACAATGGGTGATGTTTGAATGAGGACTTGAGCGATTTCACCTCTTGCGAACTGAACGGTCTCCTCGGTGATATGAATGTGTTTGTCTTGGAAGGTTTTTTGAGCCGGACAATTGGGACACATTTCACGTGAGCCTTTGTAAACCGTGTAACATAGTTTGCCGGTCGCATCACCAAAATCCATTTTAAACTTTTGATTGACAAAAAGAATGCGCATATCGCGGTCTTGAATTGAAATATAGCAGGGAAGAAGGTCGAAAAGTTGATTGGGATTCAGGCCCGAAATTAAGGATGTAGTTGCCGGCTTATTGGTAGATAACTGTTTTTTATTGGTCATAATTAGATTTATTTTAAAAAATAGAAACAGGAATCTAGGCTTCCCGGTTTTCGATGATACTATAACGAAAAGGGCATAATTAATCAATTCCATTTAACTCGTCATTTGGATTAAACTGCAGACTCCAGGGCTGAACCTAAAGTCAGCCCTTTTGGGCTCGGATTTTTACAACGCGGTCTTGTTTTGGAAAACCGGACCCGGCGAAATTGAACCATAATACCCAGTCAGCCAAAAAGATCTTGAATTATGTGAAAGTATGTTTTAGATATCATTACCATTTTTTTAATTGCCGAATGCCAGATGTATTGAATGCCATCGCATTTAAGTTCATAAAGCGTTGTGTTTGGATGTGCACATGGTGGCAGGCTTAATTTGGCAAATCTAATACGAATAATGAAAGGGTGAAGATTCGGTGAACGTAAAGGAATTCGTGGAGCATTTTAATTTGTATGTGGCAGCCGGGGAAAATGAGCTTGATCGTCAAATTCGTGGTGGATATTGCGGTGATCTTTTAAGCGATGTAATGGCCAATGCTCCTGTCGGCTGTATATGGCTCACGGTGCAGGCACACCAAAATATTGTGAAAGTAGCGGTGTTGCGTGAAATGGCGGCAATTGTTCTCACAGGCGGCCAGTCTCCGGATAAAGAGACCATCCAGAGAGCCGATCAAGAAGGTATGCCTATTTTGCTGTGGCCCGATTCTGCTTTTGATCTGGCCGGTCAGGCCTATGCAGCGGGATTGGTCAAACATCCGGGCTAAACGTTGCCAGCAACGATTAGCCAGTGAAAATTTTAGATTTAATTATCCACTTAGAACCGCTATTCTATTTTTCCGCACCGGTTAGTGCGGTTGAATCAATTGATACAACCAACTGCTGTATAAACCGATGGCCTCTTCCGGACACATCTCATGGCAGCAATAACAACGGATACACTTGTTGTCATCGATAAAAGCCTTCTCTTTAACGAAACTAATCGCTTCCATTGGACAGCCTTCAATACATGTGCCGCAAGCGATGCATCTATGCCAGATTACCCGCGGTCTGACGGTAAAGGCATTTTTGAACATCGGTTCAATCATGCGCAAATACCATGGCATCCGGTCATAGCCGAATCTTCCGGCGGATAATTGGGGCGGCTTAAATTCCGGCACGATGACCTCGGCTAGATTCGCCCCGATAATCTCGATATCTTCCAGACGATTGGGTTTAAGCGCCCGCCTTTCAGCCTCCAAGATAATAGGATTTTCCTTACGATCTAAGCCCATGATTTCGTTTGCCACGACATCCAGCGCCAAGGGATTTTCAGAGCCGATGAGCAAGCCGACCTGCCTTGGATCTCCAGACCCCGGGCCATCACCTTCCATGGCCCAAACGGCGTCCATAATTGTTAGGCGAGCTGAGACATATTGAGATAGATCGAGCAGCATACCAGCGAATCTCTGCACATCTTGGAGTTTTGCATGGTAACCCGGCTTGGACAAACCGGGGATTACACCGAAAATGTTTTTGACAGCACCGGTCATAACAGTAAACAGGTGGGTCTTCATCTTGCATAAATTGAATAACCCATTGGCTTCAAGAACCGGGGTGATGATGTCAAAGTGTTTGGTGAGAATACCATCAGAGTAGGATACAGGTCTGGCGGTTGTGTCCCAGTTGACGTCTATTCCAGCTTGTTTCGCTGCTTGATGCATGCCGCTGGTGTGATAGATCTTGTCCAACGTTTTTGTGTTATAGCGGTATCCGCCGCCGGGAGAATCGGCGATGACCGGCGCCGCCCCCTGTTCTTTGGCCAGACTGGCTACAGCCGCCACCAATGACGGGTGGGTTGAAACTGCCTGTTCGGGTCTGGCTTCACGCAGCAAATTGACCTTAAGTACAATGCTTTCGCCTTGTTTTGCAAAACGCCCTATCCCGCCCATCAGATTTATCAAGGTTTTAACCTTATCCTCGACGCCTTCGTAATCTTTGCATTTAACAATATAGACCTTATTATCCATAAGATCATTGCCTTTTTACATGACGAGAATATTCCAAGGGCTTGTCGGATTCCAGCGGCGCCCCGGATTCTAAATTGGCAATTTTTTCTTTTATTTCCTCTATTTCAGACTCAATGGCTTCCTTGGCGGCACGATGTTCTGCAATCTTCTTCTGTTCAATGGTGTGACGGGATTCCAGTACCTTTCGCTGCTCCTGTAATTTTCTGATAGCCTCTTCCCTGAGTTGGGTTTGTAGCCGTTCCATCAAATGGGCATGTTTTCCTTCCGGATCGGTTAAAAAATACCATGTTTTTGTTTTGTAGCTGTACCAGGCTTCACCGGATACATGTTTTCCTTTTAATCTGACACTGGCTTTCCAAATTTTAAAATTCCCTTCATCCCTGGGCATTCCATGGATGCGTGCCTGTCTGCGCCGTCCATCCTCACATTGGACCATTTGTTTTTCCATGTTACTTCTCCTACATTTTCAAGCAAAACATATCTGCTGCAAACTAAATTGCGCTTAAGCAGATGCCATCAGCAAGCATTTCTTAGCCGAAAAAATAATTTCAGGCATCATCAGGCAATCGGCTCTGATTGTTCGGTGGTTTGTGCGCCGCCACCGTTTTTCAGGGCGCCCATCGCCTTGGTTAATTGCAGTAGAACACCAAGTCCTTGCCTGGCTTCTTTGCTGGCTAATGCCCCTAACATGCCGAAGGGGCCCACAGGCTTTGCGTTCTCTAGATCGACCTTCGACGGCAGTTCTGCAAATTTTTCCAAAAATTCAACCGCCTTTGGATCACTGAGTTTTTTGGCCAGCCCCAATGCGGCTACCGCACCGTCACCAATCTGCTCGATATCATCCGCATTATAGGCCGAAGCGATTTTGGCACGTACATCCAACATCGCGGTGATAACACGCAGCACCCCTCTTTGCTCGAGATCATCCAGATAGTTGATCATCTGGGGTACAGCGGATTTCAGTAAGGGCTCAACGGTGGTGACAAAATCCACGATGTTTTCCAACTGCTCAAGGGCGAATGTGAGATGTTTGACACTGCGAAGCATGCGCTTGAGCATGGCCAGTAAGTCTTCCAACTGGAAACTGGATTCAATGTCCTCCAGCTCTCGGGTCAGAAGCCGGAATGCCTGACCGCTCAGGGGGATCAAATCTTCTCTGAGTTCTGTGAGGCTGCTGGCAGTTTGAGAAATCGGTGCCAGCTGGGCCTCGATGCGATCGAGTCGCTCCAGAATTTGTTTTTCGTTCGTCATTAGGCACCTCCTTGTTGTGCGGTCAGTATGTGACGCATTTTACCAGCCATTGTCATTTGCTGCTCGAGAGGCAGTTCAACGCCTTTGAGCATCATATTCCAATAGACCCATTTAAACATCATTTTGCCCCAATAATTCATGTAACTGTCTCCGAGCAGGCTAAAGGGTCCAAGGCCTGGAAAGGGGAATTTTCCGGGCAGGGGCTCATACTCATAGTTGAAATCGATCAGAAATGCCTTTTCATATCCCGAGCAGATAAAGCAGGTCGCATGCCCGTCAAATGTTCCTTTTGGTTCCTGGCCGTCAATTTCACGGATGAGATTATCGGCGACGGTTTCTGACTCGTAGTGGGCTACTGCACCGGCTTTGGACGCCGGCACATTGGTGGCATCGCCGACGACGTAAATGTTGTCAGCGTTTTTAGCCCTCAGAGTGAAATGGTCCGTATCAACGAAACGCAGTGGATCTTCAAGGCCCGAGCCTTCAAGGAAACTTGCGCCGAAATTGGGTGGGATGGCCACCAGCAAATCGTAATCAACTTTCTCACCCTTGTGGGATTCAATGGTCTTCTCATCCGGATTGACCTGGGCAATATCAAAGTTGGGCGTGACTTTAATGTTTTTTTGTATGGCAATATCACCTAATATGCTGGACGCGATCGGTTTGGAAAAGGCCCCAGCCATCGGAGTCACCAATTCGATTTCTACATTGTCCCGCACACCGTTGATATCGAAAAACCAATCGGCCATGAAGATGAATTCCAATGGCGCCACCGGGCACTTGTAGGGCAACTCAGCGATATTCAATACGACCCGCCCTTTGTCGAAGTATTTCATTTTCTCTCTTAGCGCTATAGCGCCATCCAGAGTGTAGAAATCGTGTATATTTTTGCGATAATCCGCCATCATCCCTTCGACTTCTTCTGGAACAATGGTACAACCGGTAGCGATGATCAGCCAATCATAACTGTATTTGCCCTTTTTACCTTCCACAGTGCGACTGTCGGTGTTCAGACCAGTTACTTCATCATACACAAATTTAACACCTTCGGGAATGAATTCCCTCTTCGGCTTCTGGCAGTCTTCCGGGGTGTAAACCCCAAAGGGAATGAACAGCCACCCGGGTTGATAATGATGGATTTCATCATTATCGAGGATGGAGATTTCCCACGCATTGGTGCTTAATTTTTTGCGTAAGTTATTCGCAACCATTGTTCCGCCTGCCCCTGAACCTAAAATGAGAATTTTTTTCATAGTATCCTCCTACTCATTTAATTTTTTATGATTGGAAAACATAATTGAATTTTTATATATTATTTATTTTCGGAATAATTGCCTTGCATCAGATCGGCAATGGTCGTGCTGTCCAGTTTCTCATAGAGGACCCGGGTGGCATCCTTCCAAGCCAGCCTCACCTGGCAGTCGTCTGCCATGTGGCATTTATCAGGATTACTGACGCATTTAACCAGATCACTTTGACCTTCGAACAATCTGACAATTTGGCCCAGCGTAATTTCTGTTGGTTTTTTGGCCAACAGATGACCGCCCTTGGGACCTCTGACACTTTTGACCAGTTTGGCCTGCTTTAATGGACGGATGAGTTGCTCGAGGTATTTTACCGAGATGTACTGGCGCTTCGATATTTCGCCAATTTGGACAGGTCCGTGGTTATCATGGCGGGCTAAGTCCACTAAAATTCTTGTACCATAACGACTTCTGGTGGATAGCTTCATGAGGCCTCTATGTGGGTTTAAATTCCAGAGTTAAAATATCTATATCATTTTAGTATGAAATATATATAATTCTGATTGCTGTCAAGAAAAAAAATGCAAAATTTCTGCTAAAGGAAATTTATTGACACCCAAATTATAATGAAGAAAAAATATGAAGATGCCATGGCGGCGGTGCTTCGATTCTGAACGGATCTTTGGGCTCAGATCCAATCAAACTAAAAAAGCAGAGTTAAAATACTCTGCTATTTTAGTTCCAAACAACGAATAACTCCCTAATACTTCTTTTTTTGAAAATCGACAATTTCTCCTACAGCTTCGATTGTGGTTCTGATGTGGTCCTCCGTATTAAAAGGACCGATACCGATCCGCACCGACCCTCCGATTTGAGCCGTACCCAGTTGTTCGTGCACAAGAGGCGCGCAATGGAGTCCGGTGCGACAGGCAATATTGTACTCGCCATCCAAAAGGGTGCCCGTATTGAGTGCCTCCATTCCGTCTATATTGAAGCTGATCACACTAATATGATCGGCCAGATCATCCTGACAATAGAGCGATACGCCAGCCAGTTCACTGAGGCCGTCCCTTAGCATGCGGGTCAGCCTCATTTCATGATTGTGAATTTGATCGACACCTCTCTCTTCTATCCATTTCAAACCGGCATGCATTCCGGCGATGCCTACGATATTGCCTGTACCGTACTCAAGCCTGTAGGGATATTCGTCCAGGTGCAAACGATCAGCAGACCGGACCCCTGTCCCGCCGGCGCGGGTATGCCGAATGTCGATGCCCTCTCTTACATAGAGACCGCCGATGCCGGTAGGCCCCAATAAGGATTTATGTCCGGTAAAAGCAACAATATCAATTTGTGATTGCTCAATGTCAATCGGCACTTTACCGGCGGACTGCGAGGCATCAATAGCAAACGGAACGCCGTACTCGCGGCAGATGGGTCCGATGGCCTCTAGAGGCTGAACCGTGCCGATCACGTTAGAGGCATGATTTATGATGACAAGACGGGTATTTGCTTTGATTTTTCGTTTAATATCGTCAGGGTTTACAAATCCGTTTTTATCGAAAGGTATATGATCGACCTCTACACCGTTAAATTTGTTCTGATGATAGAGGGGCCGGAGCACGGAATTGTGTTCAAGGGTTGTTGTGATGGCATGATCGCCCTGTTTTAACATACCGAAAATGATCAGATTAAGGGCATCGGTGGAGTTATACGAAAAGCATAGCCGGTTTGGATCACTGCCATTAAAAAAGTCGGCAAGCATCTTACGGGTCGTGTCCACCAATGCGCCGGATTCCATGCACAGGTCATATCCGGAACGCCCCGGGTTGACCCCGAAGCTCCGATAAAAAGAATCCATAAAGGTATATACTTCATCCGGTTTGGGATATGAAGTAGCGCCATTGTCAAGATAAATCAAATTTTCCATGACTGTATCTCCCTAAATATATGTTGCTCACGAACGCTCTGTTACACCGAGAGTCTCTTTTAGAAGAAATGCAACCGCCAGAGATAAAGCGGCTCCTGCCAGGCAGATCAAAAACATATATCGAAAGCTCATCAAAGCATACCCAGTTTGTCCGTAGCTGCCCGAGGTCAATACGGCCCCGATGATGACTTGAAAGGCTGCGGCTCCTATGAACGGAAAGAGATTGACTGTACCGACGGAGGTCCCGGAAATGGTAATAGGGAATAGCTCCTTGGATACTGCTGCAATGATCGTCCCGACAGGGCCGCTGCTGAGAAAAAGGCCAAAAAACAGAATGTACAGTGTAGGTAGTGTCAAGCTGTCCACAAACCAGCTCAAAAGTCCACATACCGCCATCAAAACCAGACTGCAGCCGATAAGAATGGGCTTTCTACCGAACCGATTGGCCAGCCAGCTTAACAAAGGGCTGCCTAAGATCAACGCCATGGCGAAGGTGGATAAAACGCCTCCGGCTGCGGCTTTGCTAAGACCGTAAACCTGCATGAGATAAGGGCCGCCCCACAACCCTCCGATGGCAAAGCCTATTCCAACAACGCAAAAGGCCCAGATCGCTATGGGCCAAAAACGGCTGGAAGTGACCACCATCGTAAAGCCTTTCATTAGGCTCATCTCCGTTTGCACCTCCTCACGATCCAGCCTGATCGGAGACAGGCCTATTTCAGATGGCCGGTTACGGACAAGCGCATATACGAGGGCGGCCATCAGCAAGGTGACTATCCCAACTGCTGCGAGTGTCATCCTCCATCCCATGACGTTGCTGACCCACGCCAGAGGAGCACTGGAGCCCAGCGCACCAATGCCGCCCATGGCCATGAAGGCACCACCCATAATGACAAATTGGCGTGCACTGAACCATTCAGACAACAGTTTGAAGTTGCAAACGAAAACCGTGGAGACGCCAAGGCCCACCAGTACCCGACCCAATATGGCTGCCGGCAAATTCGGCGCAACTCCCATCAATATGGAACCCATACCTGCCAGCACAAAAAAGGCGGATACGGTTTTGCGTGGACCCCATGAATCTGCCATCAGCCCGGTGGGCAACTGCATGATGGCGTAAGAGTAGAAATAAGCCGAACCCAGCACGCCCAGCAAGGTCCCGGAAATATCGAATGAGGACTGAATATCAAGGGCTATGACTGCAGGACACAGTCGATGGAAAAACACTAAGACATAGCATAGGAAAATAAGGAGGCAAATGAGGTACCGGTAAGCTATAGTTGTCACTCCTTTCGAGTAAGTCTTATGTTTTGACCCTCAGATTATCACCAGGATGCACTCGTGTGTTTGTTATTAATAAAGTTTATGGTTGCTTAAGACAATAGTCAATTTAAAACCACATATCCACCAAGCATATATATTTCTCATTCTCAACAAATTGCTTCATTAGATCGGGCTTTTGACAATCTTAAGTTCATGTCATACATTTTAAAATAGCTGTCATTATTCTGCATACGGATTTGGAGTATTTCCAGGATTAATCAGCCTCAGGCGGATTAAAATTTGAGCCTAAGGCAATATGATTTGAAAATAGCCATTTCCAAATGAGCTTTTACTATGAAAGATTAAACCATGGTCGATCGTATAAAAAAACAAGATTCGTGTAAAATCGACGCCCACTCTCTCTCACAGATCAGAAATCAACTGCCGCAGATTGCCGAAAATATAATCGATACCTGCAATGAACGTGAATGCTATACCCATATCGATTATGAGCCGATTCCTTCCAAAGAATGTGTGGTGGAGATCATAGATAGATTAAGGGAGATACTTTTTCCGGGGTACTTTACCAGGGAAAAGATCGATCCGGTTAACCTGCGGTATAGCATGGGCCAATCTGTTTCCTCCCTATTTGATTTGCTTTCTGAACAGATCTGCCGCAGCATACGCCATGATTGCTTCCGATATGATCAAGCTTGCTCAGAGTGTGAGCAACAGGGACATCGCCTGGCACTTGACCTTTTAGAGGCGATCCCATCAATTCGAAACACACTGGCAACCGATGTGCGCGCCGCATATGATGGCGATCCTGCTGCAAAGAGCCATGATGAGATTATTTTCAGTTATCCGGGAATCTATGCGATTGCTGTTTATCGGGTAGCGCACAAGCTCTTTGAGTTTGGCATACCCCTTCTGCCTCGAATCATGACCGAACACGCCCATAGTGTGACTGGAATCGATATTCATCCCGGGGCTGAAATTGGTGACCGTTTTGTTATCGATCATGGAACCGGTGTGGTTATCGGCGAAACCACGGTTATTGGGAAAAATGTTCGTATCTATCAGGGAGTGACGCTAGGGGCTCTTTCAATCCCGAAAGATGCAGGGGCTCTGTTCAGAGGTAAAAAGCGTCATCCCACCATAGAGGACGATGTCATCATTTATTCCGGTGCAACCATTCTTGGCGGGGATACCAATATCGGTGCACGCTCGGTGATCGGGGGTAATGTTTGGTTAACGGAATCCGTCCCGGCGGATACAGCGGTCATTTTGGAAACCCCGCGGCTGATTTACAAATCTAAGAAGGAATCCCAACTCAGAAAAACGCTAAATCCGGCTGCTTAGATTGCATCCTAATTGGTTTTAACCGAATTAGGGTCGTTTCTTGCCGGTTTTTTTCCGATTTGCTGCTTTATCCGATAAGAATTTGATCGAAACCGGAAAAGAACCTTCAATTTTTCGTGTAATTGGATCTATAAAAGGAGGGCACCGATGAAATATCATTCCATCATCAGCAATACCATCGGATCAACGCCGCTGGTTCGTTTAAACCGCATGAATGAAGATGTTGACGCAGAGATATATGCGAAACTAGAGTTTTTTAATCCTTTAGGAAGTGTCAAAGATCGGATCGCCGCATCAATGATCGAGGCCGCTGAGGTGGATGGATTAATTGACCCGCAAACACTGATTGTCGAACCTACCAGCGGCAATACGGGTATTGCGCTAGCCTTCATATGTGCCGCGAAAAATTATCGCCTTTGTTTGACGATGCCCGATACCATGAGCATTGAAAGACGCAAATTGCTAACGCATTTGGGAGCCGACCTTATTTTAACACCAGGTGCCGAAGGTATGAAAGGGGCCATCGACAAGGCCCAGGAAATACTTGAATCCGAAGAAAAGGCGTATATGCCGAATCAATTTAAGAATGCGGCCAATCCCCGGATACACCGAGAAACGACAGCAGAGGAAATCTGGCGCGATACGGAAGGTAAGGTGGATATTTTAATCTCCGGTGTGGGTACCGGTGGTACAATCACCGGTGTGACTCAAGTTATAAAGCCCAGAAAGCCTTCATTTCAAGCTATTGCCGTGGAACCGGCCGCATCACCGGTTCTATCCGGTGGTTCCAAGGGACCGCACAAGATTCAAGGAATTGGCGCAGGATTTGTTCCTGAGGTATTGGATCAGTCCCTTATTGATGACATTGTTACCGCAACCGATGAAGATGCCTTTGAAACCGCCAGGCAGGCCGCCAAATTGGAAGGTATTCTGTGCGGCATTTCTTCCGGAGCAGCTATTTGGGCCGCACTCAAAGTCGCCAAACGCTCTGATTCCGCAGGCAAAACCATCGTTGTAATTGTCCCCAGCACCGGTGAGCGTTATATTAGCACGGATCTGTTTATAACCGACAAATGATGAATAAACAATGCTACTAAATTTCTGCAACCATTTGAAAAAAAAATTCCTTGCTCATGTCATCGCATCAATATATTCTTTGACATAACGACGCATACCGCGAATTGCTTTTCAGCAAAATATCATGTTGTCCCTGCTCAATGATTTTGCCATTTTCAACCATCACGATTCTATCCATACGGTGAAGATTCACCAGGCGGTGGGTGATCCACATCACCGTGCGTCCATCCATTAAACCATACAAGGCCTCCACGAGTTGCTGCTCGGTAATGACATCCAGTCCTTCAGTGGGCTCATCGAGCACCCAAATGGGCGCATCCTTCAAAATGAGCCGGGCGACAGCCAGCCGTCTCGCCTGACCGGCGGATATCAGTTTTCCGGACTCCCCGATCCATGTATCTAAACCATCAGGTAGGCTCTTTACAAAATCCAACAATTGGGCGGATGTCAACGCGGCATACAGATCATCCTCTTTTGCCTCAGGGCGGGCCAGTAATAAATTTTCGCGTAAACTCAAATTAAACATATGAACCTGTTGGGAAACCACCCCGATGCATGTACGCAAATCCCTTTCGCTTAGGGTGCGGATATCTTCTCCCCCAATGAAAATACGGCCACTGGTGGGATTCCAGAAGCGCACCAGCAAGTTAACCAACGTCGATTTACCGGATCCTGTTTGGCCCAGAACCGCTAAGCGCTGACCATGGAGAATTTCAAAATCCATATGATCTATTGCCAGGGGCGCATCTTGTGTATAACGAAAACTGATTCTTTCAAATTTGACATCAAAGCGTACCGGCACATTGGCGGTGTGATCCGCAAAGACCACCGGTGGTATGGTATCCATGATATCTCTCAGCCGGCGAGCGGCTTCATCTGTGCGCCCAAAATACTGATAGGCCTGCGGCAGCGGCCAAACGGCCTCAAATGTGGCCAACACCGCGAATCCCAGCATAGCTAAATTGGCCCCATCCAGCATGTCATGATTCACCAACCCAACACCAATATAGATCGCCGTTAATACCGCCATGCCCGAAAAGATGATGATTAGACCGGTTGTAACCCCTTTAAGATGGGTCATGTGACGCTGATTGGCCATTAGGGACCGGTTTGTTTGTTTTACAATGTCCAAATATCGAGCGTGGGCTCCGAAAACCAGCAATTCCGGCATGCCCTGGAGGCTTTCGACGATGCGTGAGCGCAAATCAGCGGATTGGCCGGCCAACTCACGTCCGGCAGTTGCTCCCATTTGCTGGGCAACCATTGCAATCACAACACCGACGATAACCAGATAGAGAAAGGTCAGCAGCGCAATAAGTGGATTAAAAATCCACAGAAAAACGGTGACCATCCCGGTTATGATTACGGCGACGACACTGGGTCTGAGTACCCGCAGATACAAATTATCAAGCGCCTCGATATCAGCAACAATCCGGTTTAAGATATCACCGCTGCGGTATTGCATCAGACAGCTCGGCGCCAATGGTTCCAGCTGTCTGTAAAACCAGCTCCTAAGACTTGCCAATATTCGAAATGTGGAATCATGTGAAAAAATTCGTTCGGCATATCGAGCGACGGTGCGAACAACGGCAAATAGGCGCACACCAATGCTGGGATAAAAAAAATTAAATAGTTGAGCATTTATCAGACTTAAACCGGCAACGGCCGTTGCGGATATGAACCAGCCGGATAAGGATAACAGCCCAATGGCCGCAGCCATCGTAATTAATCCGAACACCGTTCCCATGGCCATCCACTTCCAATGGCGGCATAATAACAGCAGGAAAGGGACTAAATGTAGCCAACGCTTAATCATATCATCTTTCCTTGGTTCGACGATTTACCAGACGATAAAATATTCCCTGACTGGCAATCAATTTTGCATAGGTTCCCTGCTCGCCAACTTTTCCGTTCTCCAAGATGAATATTCGATCGGTGTGCTCAAGGTTTACCAGGCGGTGGGTGAGCATCAGCACGGTGCGCCCCTCAAAAAACCTTTGCAGCGCATTCATCACCAATTGTTCACTTTCCGTATCAAGTCCGGCTGTCGGTTCATCCAAAAAGATGATCGGGGCATCTTTTAAGAATGCTCGTGCAAGAGCAACCCGTTGGGCCTGACCGCGCGAGAGCCCGAAGCCGTGTTCACCCACCAGCGTATCCAGACCGTCAGGTAGATGCATTGTGAAGTCTAAAACCCGCGCGCAGCGTGCAGCATATTCGATTTCGCTCGATGCTGCATCTGGTTTTGCCAACCGGATATTCTCCCGTATGGTTCCATAAAATAATATGGGATTTTGCCCGATCCAGGCGATGTGTTTTCGCCAGCTGTCCATATTCAGATCGCAAAGCGGGCGACCATTTATAAAAACTTTTCCGTGATCTGTTGGCAAAAATCCTAGCAGCACATTGAGAATCGTGGTTTTGCCTGCCCCGCTGGCTCCCAAAAGCGCGACATATGCACCGGGGTTTAATTCAAAGCTGATTCCGTTCAGGGCCGGGCGTTTGCCTTCTTCAAATGCCACATATATATCTTGACACTGAATGTGAATTTTATCCGAAACCTTTAGTTCAGTTGAACCTTCGGAAACCTTGGTGCTTGGCACCATTAAAAGTTTCAAGATTTCTTCGGCTGCCCCGATGGCCTGCGCCCGGGCATGGTAGTGGGCCCCCAATTCACGCAAGGGAAGATAAAAATCCGGAGCGAGCAAAAGAATAAAAAATCCTCCGGCAAGTGTCAGGGGTTTTCCGTAGGCGCCAAAATCAAAATACCCTAAATAATTCATCCCCAGATAGACCGCCACCAAGGCAATGGCGATGGAACTAAAGAACTCCAATACCGCCGATGATAAAAACGCGATACGCAAGACACTCATGGTACGGCTGCGAAAATCATTGGACACCTTGGCCACGTTCTTTTCTTCGCCGCGACTTCGATTGAACAATTTCAAGGTCATCAAGCCTTGCAGGACATCCAGAAAATGAGCGCTCATGCGGGCTAAGGCTTGGAAGTGCCGCTGACTGATGCTTTCAGCGCCCATACCCACCAAAATCATAAATAAAGGAATTAAGGGGGCCGTCACCAACAAAATCCCTCCGGCTGCCCATGAGATTGGAAAAACAAAGCTGAATATAGCAAGCGGTAGCATGACTGCAAGCCCCAGCTGCGGAAGATAAAACGCATAAAAATCATGCAATCCTTCCACATGTTCGAGCAGCGTGCTGCAAATAGATCCGGTGCGTTGTTTGCTCGTATACGCCGGGCCGAGTTTGAAAATATGTTCCATCAGCGCCATACGTATTTCATGACGGACCGTCGCGCCGGCATGAAATCCTGCGACTTCGCGTCCCCATCCGAGAGCTGCTCGTAAAACGACCATTCCCATGAAGACTCCAAAAAAAGGCAACAGTGTGTCCCGGGGAGTATCTTTTATAATCGCACTATGAACTACATGAGCCAGCAGACGCGCCTGAACAATGAGCAACAGCCCGCTGCAAAATCCAAGTCCGATGGACAATACAACCCAGCTACGAGCATTTTGCGCACGTTGCATCAACCAGCTCAACGCTTTTTTATTGGATGACGTATTCATGGCCTGCATGTTAAATCTATTTGACAATTATTCGCATTTTATAATAGATAATTTGCCTTCGGATTTAATTAGTTACCATCCGGGAATTAAAACAGGCGCTAACTAGTTTCCAATTCGGAAATGAGTAGTTTTTTCGATGAGCAAGGCCGCACAAGGGTTTACGCCGAGGCGTACACTGAGTACGTCGCAGGCGAAAACCCGCGGAGAACGCAGCTAATCGGAAAAAGGGCCATTTCTGGATGGAAACTACTTAGCATTCCTAGCCAAGAAAGTCCAATCAAGGAGCTGGCATATGTTACCCACCGAAAGTTTTGTTGATCTTTCTCGTTGGCAATTTGCATTAACCTCCATGTACCATTTCATTTTCGTCCCGTTGACTCTCGGGCTGTCCTGGATCATGTTCATTATGGAATCGGTTTATGTCATGACCGGCAAAGAAATTTATAAAGACATGACCCGGTTCTGGGGAAAATTGTTCGGTATCAATTTCGCTTTGGGCGTTACCACCGGCATAACCATGGAGTTTCAATTCGGCACCAACTGGGCCTATTACTCCCATTATGTCGGCGATATTTTTGGTGCGCCTCTGGCCATTGAAGGGCTCATGGCCTTTTTTCTGGAGTCCACATTTGTGGGTCTCTTCTTTTTTGGCTGGGACCGTTTGAGCAAACGCGCCCATCTGATGGTCACCTTTTTGGTGGCATTAGGAGCCAACCTCTCCGCCTTGTGGATTCTGGTGGCCAATGCCTGGATGCAGAATCCGGTAGGAGCCGAATTTAATTTCGAAACCATGCGAATGGAGCTGGCCAGTTTTAAAGAACTGTTTTTCAATCCGGTGGCCCAGGTGAAATTTGTGCATACCGTTGGAGCCGGCTATGTGACCGCTTCCATGTTTGTATTGGCAGTGAGCTCCTATTATTTGTTAAAGGGTCGGGATCTGGCCTTTGCGCGGCGCTCATTTGCCGCGGCCGCCGGGTTCGGACTGGCATCCATTTTATCGGTTATCGTTTTGGGTGATGAAACCGGCTATGTGGTCGGTCAGGTTCAGAAGGTGAAACTAGCGGCCATGGAAGCCGAATGGGAAACCGAGCCGCCGCCAAGTCATTTCACGTTGTTCGGTTTTCCGAACCAGAAAAAACAAAAAACCGACGCCGAAATAAAAATTCCCTGGCTCGGCGGCATCATTGTTACCCGATCAATTGATACACCGGTGCCGGGAGTAAAGGATTTAATTGCTGAAAGCGAAGAACGTATCCGCAGCGGCATGGTTGCTTTCGGGATGTTGGAGAAACTGCGCGGCGGCGATCGTTCTGTAGAGAACAAACTGTTGTTTAACCGCCATAAAGAAAACTTGGGATACGGTCTGTTGCTGAAACGGTATGCACCTAACGTGGTGGGTGCCACCGATCAACAAATCAGCAAGGCAGCTGCGGACTCCATTCCGAATGTGGCCGCCATGTTTTGGACATTTCGCATCATGGTGGGATTGGGATTCTATATCTTGGCGCTGATTGCGCTTAGCTTTTATTTCTGCGCCAAACGGGTATTTGACCAAAAACGCTGGTTGTTGAAAATCCTTTTTTTCAGTCTACCGGCTCCCTGGATTGCGGCGGAGTTGGGATGGTTTGTGGCCGAATACGGCCGCCAGCCCTGGACCATCGGTGGAGTATTGCCTACCTTCATGTCATCATCGACCTTAAGCATTGGAGATATTATCGGCAGCCTGATCGCTATTATCGCATTATACACCATTTTCGCAATTGTCGAAGTATATTTGATGGTTAAATTCGTCCGCCTGGGCCCCAGTAGTTTGCATACCGGGCGGTACCATTTTGAGCAGACAGAATCAGCCTCCGGCTAATCGGGATGGCAACGTTCTGAATGATATGCATTTTATATTATAAGTTCTTTTAGCTAAAAAGGTTTAGGGAGTACGAAAATGTTGTTCGATTATTTTACATTAAAGATCATCTGGTGGCTGTTCGTTGGTATATTGCTCATCGGCTTTGCCTTATTGGACGGCTTCGATCTTGGTGTTGGTACGCTCCTGCCGTTTGTGGCCAAAACGGACGAACAGCGGCGCGTATTGCTCAATTCCATCGGTCCGACCTGGGAAGGCAACCAGGTATGGTTAATTACTGCCGGGGGCGCCCTATTTGCGGCCTGGCCGCTGGTTTACGCCGCTGCCTTCTCCGGATTTTACTGGGCCATGCTGCTGGTGCTGTTTGCCCTGTTTTTCCGTCCGGTCGGATTTGAGTACCGCAGTAAAATCGAAGATTCCCGCTGGCGTGCGGCCTGGGATTGGGGACTTTTCGTCGGCGGCTCTGTCCCGGCCCTGGTCTTTGGCGTTGCATTCGGCAATTTGCTACAGGGCGTTCCTTTTCAGTACGATGAATTCGTACGGCCTCAATATTCCGGTAGTTTCTGGGCCTTGCTGAATCCATTTGCTCTGTTGGCTGGGATTATTAGTCTGGCCATGCTGGTGATGCATGGTGCGGTTTATCTACAAATGCGCACTGAAGGAGATATCCAAGCACGTGCCAAAAAGGCAGTGCGCCTTTTCGGCGTCGTCTTCATGGCAGGCTTTGCCATCGCTGGAGTATGGCAGGCTTACGGCATTGATGGCTATCGGATTTTGTCCAGCCCGGATTTCGGAACCGCATTCAGCCCCCTGGCAAAAAAGGTGGAAATTACCGCCGGCGCCTGGATGCAAAATTATTCCACGTGTGTTTGGACGGTATTGGCTCCGCTGCTGGGCTTTGCCGGCGGCATTCTGGCCATTTTGTTATCGGGTACCAATCGACCGGGCTTTGCCTTTCTTTGCAGTGGTGCCTCTGTAGCAGGGGTGATCCTGACCGCCGGATTTGCCATGTTTCCGTTTGTGCTTCCTTCCAGCACGAATCCCAGTGGGAGCCTGACGGTTTATGATGCTACTTCCAGCCACCGTACCTTGAATTTAATGTTTATTGCAGTAGTAGTTTTTCTGCCGATTGTTTTAGCGTACACCTGCTGGGTGTATCGCGTGATGCGAGGGAAGGTAACCGAGGAGAAGATAAAAGAAAAAACGCATACGGCTTATTAGCCGAGTCAGTTGTCAGTCGTCCGTTGCCCGTTGCAACTTGTCGCTCACCTCTGGCAGCTGGTAGCTGGCCGGCTGGTCACTTGTCTCTGGGGCCTGGCCGACCGCTCGGATGCTTCCAGCAGGACCTTAGGACCAGAAACCAGAAACCAGGAGCCAGAGACCAACATCAATTTTAGGCATTTTAGCCACTTTAAACTTTAGGCACTTATAAAGGATATTACCATGTGGTACTTTGCTTGGATCTTGGGAGTTTTACTAGCCTGCGCCTTCGGCATTATTAATGTGATGTGGATGGAAGCCGAAGAGATGTTGGGCAAAGAAGAAGATTAGAGATTTAGAGGAATGAGGAATTCAGCAATTATGAGGGAATACCCTTATTATTTTGACAAAATGTCTAACCTTACCGATCCGGATTAAATCACCGTTCCCTTTTTGTTCATTCAATCTTTCCGAGCGTTTTTCTTTTCATATTATACTTTTTCAAGCGTCAATAATTGGCTTGCTTTTGACTCAAGGATAGATTATTGTACAAACATTCAACAAGGCCCCGCCTTCAATTGGCGGGGCGATTTCTTTCTGAAGGAACAATTCATTTTGCCGTGTGATATCCTCCAGTCTGAGATTTTGAAAATATTAAGGAAGGAGGATGTTAGCATGGCAAATGGAACTGTTAAGTGGTTTAGTGACCGCAAAGGTTTCGGTTTCATTGAGCAGGAAGACGGACCGGATGTGTTTGTTCACCATTCAGCAATCAGCACAAACGGTTTTAAATCTCTCCATGAAGGCGACCGCGTCACTTTTGACATCGAGCAAGGGGAAAAAGGTCCTGCCGCTGCAAATGTCACTGTGATTTAATTTTTTGTTTCTGAGTAAAAAAGGGCATTTCTTCCAATAACAAAGGGATGCCCTTTTGTTTCGCTTAAAATTACAGCAGCAAGGTCGGTTATTATCATATCTTTAACCGCAAAAGAGTCCATTCCAAGACTTTTTTCTTTTTGAAATTTTCAAGAATAACTACCAAGGAGGTAACAAATTGGCAAAATCAAATTATTCTTTTAAAAAACGTCAGAAAGAATTGGCAAGGAAAAAAAAGAAAGCGCAAAAAAGACAACGCAAACTGAATAAAAACACTAACATACCCGTGGAGACCTCAGATCAGTCTCAGGATGCGAAAATTCAGTGAGCGATAAAAAGGAATGATGTTTCAAGCTTTACCAGCAGCGATTCGGGGCAGTTTGTCCCTACTTAAAAGGTAAAGATCTTGAAATAGAAATCACGCGCAAGGCTTGTACGAAGTTCAAAAAAATACCGGTTTCCATCATGAATTTTGTGGAGGCACCCGTTCTGCCAATGAAAAGCATCGCAGGCAGCACTCGCCATATGCTCATCTGCTTAAACCAAAGGCTGGTGGTATGGTATTGCGTTAGTGCTCGGATCGATGGGAGAAATTATTAACCGAGTACTGGATGTTACCATTGTGTATCAAGGCGGTGCCAGAGCTTTTAGGCGCTTCTCAGTGAATGTTCGCAAGATTAAGGTTAGCATGTGGTCACTTCCAGTGAACCCTGAGCTGCTCGGTGATTATACCAATAACGAGCACCTTCGCAAAGGGCTACAACGTTGGCTTAATAACTTGTGGGAAGAAAAGAATCGGTGTATCGAAGAGTTAATGACTTCCTAATCTAAAATGCATGAAATTTTGAAATAGGGCTCTATTTTGTCGGATTGGCAAATCAGACCCCCAACAAGTCTTAATCTCTTGCGATATCATCATCAGGCCTGAAAGCCACATTTTTTCCCAACAATAATGATATACTCGTGAATGCTATCTCATCTACACATTTTAGGCGGTTAGAATTCATTACAAATAATTTTAGTAACAACAGAGGCTATTCTCATGACCGCAAAACCGACTTACGAGGAATTGGAGCGAAGAATCAAGCAATTAGAAAGGGAAGTTCTTGAATGGATGCGCAAGGAAA
>WOR8_10002195_pt1 | contig 19465 bp, 12 predicted proteins | sample DeeMarSeWOR38_10_FD_19890 | JGI IMG/M metagenome (IMG submission 19890)
ACATTTTTGGTAGCCTCGTCGAAAGTGACACCACCATCGCCACGAAAGGCGCCAATCACCTGGTAGCGACGCGGCTCGTCACGAGGAAACTCCCACTCGAACGAATTGCGGATTTCGCGAAAGATGTTCAGATCGACGTCAGTCGTCCCGCCAGCTTCTGCTGGCGAGGGGATTTGACCATAAACCAATAGTTCCGGCCTCGGGTCTACTTCGCCTACTTCGACGATGTCTATTACGTCCAAACGCACCACACCCTCGCTCAAATAATCTCGATCGGGCGGCACCAGTCGATAGGGGAACACAACTGGCGGATCACCGCGGTCAACATCATAGACGGTCCCCCCATAAGGGCTGCGGCCATCGACCAAGTCAAACTGATAGAATACGACCCATTCCTCCTGGTCATCGCCGTCGGTATCCTCGTAGACTACTTCCTGGACCTCGTCATAGTCTGGAAAAATAGCATAGAAGTCCACGACACGGTTACCAGTTAGCATAACGCCGAGATTCCGGAGAAAGGGCTGGACATCAATGTTTAGGATGGCAATCAACAACAGTGTAACAAGGGTGAGTCCCAGCATCAAGAGGAACGAGCCCATTAGTATCTGGGCGATAGTTGACCGCACATTGGGAAATACCAAAATCACTAGCAGGCCAAATATCGCGGCTATTGCCAAAGCAAGCAGGCCTATTGTTGACATAGACCGTCCCCTTGTCTGCCATCAGGGCAGAGTTCGACAGTGCGATTGGCAAGTTTCACAGATAAAACCTTGAATCCATATCGCATCGTCATAATCAGTTTACCATAACACAGTTATTAAGTCAATCGGTGTGGCTGAGGAATTTTGGGGAACGGATCAGTCCTGAGCTTTCTTCTTGGCGCGTCGACGGGGCTTGGCGGCTTCGGGTGCCAGCGCCACGGGCAGTACATCTTCCATGCGGTCCACGAACACAAATTTCAGGTCGCGCTGAATCTTTTTCGGTATCTCTACCAGGTCTTTTTTGTTTCGGCTGGGGACGATAATGGTCGTAATGCCGGCGCGATGGGCGGCCATGGATTTCTCCTTCAGCCCACCGACAGGCAGAATGCGACCACGCAGCGTGATTTCGCCGGTCATGGCTATGTCGTGGTGAACTACTCGACCGGTGAGAGCGGAGATAAAAGCAGTGGCCATGGTCACACCAGCCGAGGGCCCGTCCTTGGGGATGGCTCCCTCGGGCACGTGGATGTGAGTATCGATCTGGTCGAAGATATCAGCTTTGATGCCCAAGTCGGCGGCATGCGCGCGAGCGTAGCTGAGAGCCGCTTGTGCTGACTCCTGCATCACCTCGCCCAATTGGCCGGTCAGGGTGAGATTGCCTTTGCCCTCCATCAACGACACTTCCACTGGCATCAAGTCACCACCCGCCTCGGTCCAGGCGATGCCCACAGCGACTCCGATCTCGTCTTCCTCTTGACTCAGACTGTCGATGAATTGGGGAGGACCCAGGTAACGGTGTAAGGCGTTGCAGGTGATCTGCCTTGAGGCCGGCTTGTTCTCCGCCAGTCTACGGGTAACCTTGCGGCAGATGCGGCCGATCTCACGCTCCAGGTTGCGCACTCCAGCTTCATAAGTGTATTCTCGAATGATGCCACGTATCGCTTCGTCAGAAAAGCGAAGTTCCTTGGGCGTCAGGCCGTGCTCTTCAAGTTGGCGTGGGATCAGGAACTTACGGGCGATTTGGACTTTTTCCTCTTCGATGTATCCGGGAAAGCGAATGACTTCCATGCGGTCGCGCAAGGCGGGTGGGATAGGATCGAGAATGTTAGCTGTAGTGATAAACATGACCTTGGACAAGTCGTAGGGCAAGTCCAGATAATGATCCGAGAAAGCGTAGTTTTGCTCAGGATCGAGCACCTCCAACAAGGCGGCGCTCGGATCGCCGCGGAAATCTATACCAACTTTATCAATCTCGTCAAGCATAAACAGGGGGTTGACGGTTTCAGCGCGGCGCATCGTCTGAATGATGCGTCCCGGCATAGCGCCAATATAGGTGCGCCGGTGGCCGCGAATCTCTGCCTCGTCGCGGATGCCGCCCAGGCTGACACGCACAAAACGTCGTTCGAGTGCCAGGGCGATGGACTTTCCCAGTGATGTCTTTCCAGTGCCCGGCGGTCCAACAAAGCACAGAATAGGGGTGCGCATTTTGTCTGCGGCCCGCTGGCGCACTGCGATATGCTCCAAAATGCGTTCTTTGGCTTCGGGCAGACCGTAGTGATTGGAGTCAAGGACACGTGACACATGTTGGATGTCGGCATTGTCTTCGGTCTCCGCTACCCACGGGAGCTCAATGAGCCAATCGAGATAAGTGCGGATGATGCCCACTTCAGGCGCAGCGGGCGGCATGGCCGTCAGCCGGCTTAACTCCCGCCCAGCCTTGGCTCTGACCTCGTCTGGCATTTCTACATGGCCCAACCGCTCGCGCAATTCGTTGACTTCGGCCAGCTGGGTGTCAATCTCTCCCAGTTCACTTTGGATGACTCTCATTTGCTCGCGCAGGTAGTACTCACGCTGTCCTTTGTCTACTTCCTGCTGGATCTTACTTTGGATGTCGCTTTCCAATTCCAGCACATCCAGCCTGTGACTCAGGATAATGCTGAGACTTTGCAGACGAAGCGAGGGGTCAAGTGTGCTGAGTATCTCCTGGCGTTTCTCGACTTCCAGGTCGAGCAATGACGTTACCGTGTCGGCCAGCCAGCCTGGTTCGTTTATGTTCATGGCTGCCACATAGGCGTCATCAGGCAGATTGCGGTCAAGTTGAACGCACTTTTCAAACAGTGCCAGCACGGCTCGCATAAGGGCCTCGGTAGAAAGCGTCACCTCCGCCACTTCGGGCAGAGGACGCGCCGTCACCCGTACGAAAGGCGTTGTCTGAACGAAGTCAATCAGTTCAACCCGGCGCCGGCCGTGCGCCAAGATGCTGATAGAACCATCAGGCATGCGCAAGATGCGACCAATCACAACCTCGGCGCCGATAGAGTGCAGGTCATCCAGAGAGGGATTCTCTACCTCTGGGTCCCGCTGGGTAGCTACGATTAGGCGGTTATCAGCGTTCAGGGCAGCTTCTACTGCGCGCACTGATTGGTCCCGTCCCACGAACAGGGGGCTCAGAATCCGAGGGAAAACCACCGTATCTCGGACTGGCAGCAGTGGATAATCGACAGGGCCGGTTGGCTCTTCTACACTCACGTCATCCAAGTTAAAAGTTTCTAATCCGTCTTCCACAAAGGGCATGCAAAGACTCCGATGATGCTGCGTCCTGCAGACTAATCTCTATTCATCCACTAGGCAGTACGCAATATACCATAAAAGCCATATTCTGGCGAAACAAAGTTCTGATGTCTGCCTCACGGTACTGAGAAGCAACTCAGGCCTCCATCTGTAGAAATGGAGGCCCGGTTATTATCTATCCCAACTGTTACCTGAGATCTAGGATAGACCCAACCTGTCAGTTTGGCGCGTTGTCACCTTCAACCGAAGGGATGAGGCCCATCTGCAAGGCCCGGATGGAAGCTTCGGTTCGGTTTGAGACGTTGAGTTTGCCGAGTATATTACTCACGTGGACTTTCACAGTGCCAGGGCTTAGGTCGAGAGCTTCGGCAATAGCTTTGTTACTTGAGCCTCTGGAAAGTAGTCCAAGAATTTCTTTTTCTCTTTCGGTCAATGACTTGGCGCCAGTCGTGTCCTCGCCTTTTAAAAAGCTTCTGACCAGGTGCTGGGTGACTTGGGGATGGATGGGCATAGCCCCCTTCTGGGCCGCGTGAACGGCTTTAAGCAGCGCGTCCCCATCTGCATCTTTTAACAGATAACCACTGGCTCCGGCCTCCATGGCTGCTTTGACCCTGGGTTCATCCCCAAACGTGGTGAGGACGATGATCTTGACGTTAGGATTAGCGCGCTTTATCTCATCTATTGCCTCAATACCATCCCCCCGAGGCATAACCAAATCCATCAAGACGACGTCTGGCTGGAGGCGCTTGGCTTTTTGGACAGCGTCCTGGCAGTCCGCCGCTTCACCAATCAGCTGGATGTCAGGGTCAGTGGCCAGGAACATCTGAATACCCCGCCGCACGACAGCATGGTCGTCTACAATCAAGACGCGAGTTGCATTCATGGCCGCCGACCTCCAACTGCTCTCCCCTGGGCACAGCCAAATCATAGTGCAGTGCATTACCCCAGGCCAAGTTGTTTCGATACCCGCTTAGGACCAAAAAACTGGGCTTCTGGGCCGCGCTAAGGCGAACCAAAAACACCAGTCTTCAAACTGCAAAAGTACAGGCAGAATAGAAAGAGCCACGGAAACAAGAGTAAATCCAATTGTGCAAACTATATCACATCTAAGTTAGAGAAACGTGTGAATTTCATTAGAGAGTGGTTGGAAAGTTTGCGGTGCTCGCCAACATGTTGAGGAGGTATTAGAGGCCTGCAATGAAATAAGTTCGCACTTCTCAGGCGAACTTACGCGGAAACGGAAAGCAACGTGGGTGGTCATTTCTAAAAGGTCCCTAACTGTGAATTTTGCCCGTCGGGTCTGATGTCTGGAGGGGAATCCTGGCTGTTATGCGTGTACCGTGGCCCGGAGTGGTGTCCAGTTCCAAGACGCCTCCCACCAACTCCGCACGCTGCTTCATATTTCTTAGCCCTATCGTCTCCTCCTCGATATAGACCGATGGATCAAACCCAGCCCCGTCATCTACAACAGAGAGTGTAACCTGGTTACCTTCCACTCCAAGTAAAACGTCTACATGCGTGGCACTTGCATATTTGACAACATTCCACAATGCCTCTCTGGCTATGTGAAAAAGGGCCTCTTTGTGAATCATTGGAACCAGTGGCTCCGAGTCAGCCCTAAAGTCTATAGATACAAGGTATTTTGTTCTCAAAACGTCAAAGTGCTGTACCAAGCTTCCGATCAACCCTCTATCAGCCAAGGCCGTTGGATGCAGATCATATAAAAACTCCCGCATCTCGGATAATGTCGTCTGAGAAAGCGCCAGGATGTGTTTGATAGCCGCTAAGGCACCAGTGTCAAGATGATCTTGACGCGCCAGCTTGAGTGAGGTCTGAGCAGCCATACCAATACTGTAGAGCGATTGTGTCACCGTGTCGTGCAAATCTCGCGCCAATTTCTGGCGCTCCTGCTCGGCGGCCAGTTGGCGAATCTGAGTGTGCAGCTGGGCATTTTCTATGGCGCTGGCCGCAGCAGCCGCCAACGCCTCTACCCAGCCAACATCTGTTGAACCAAAGTGGTTGACGTGCGCGTCCACCAAATGAATCACACCTATCACGCCCCGTTTAGCCCGCAGTGGGACACAGAGCACAGAACGAATCTCCACCCCGGTTTCGCGAGCTATCTCTTCAAAAAAGCACTCCTCGCCTTGGATGTCTGCTACAACCTGGCTCTCGCCGCTGGAAGCTACCTTGCCGACAAGCCCCTCCCCTAGCGCCAGGCGCCGACCACGCACAATTTCGCTGCCGGAGCCGGCAGCCTGACGACAGACTAGCTCATCCGTCTCCGGGTCGATCAACCAGATCTGGCAAGCAATCACACTTAGCAGCTGACGAATTCCCTCCAAGACGGTGGCGAGCACCTGGTTCAGGTGGAGTGTGGAGTTGAATGCCTGAGTGGCCTGATTGAGCAGCTCCAGTTCGCGGTAGTGTCCAAGCAGGGCCTGCTCGGCCCGTTTGCGCTCAACCAGTTCCTGCTGAGCCGCTTGATATAGTTGCGCATTATGCAGCGCCAATGCTGCCTGATCCGCAAAAAGCCCCATCAGTCGGTTGTCGTGCGTGGTAAAAGCCCCATCTTGTTTATTCCACATCAGCAGCACACCTAAGCTCTTCCCCTGGACAACGAGAGGAGCGCATAGTATGGAGTGGAGTTCTATTGGCTGCAGCAAGGCACGAATGGATATGGTACGGTCGTCATCCTGAGCTTGATTGTTAACATGAACCTGCTGGTCACCTATCACTAGCCCGGCCAGCGAGCCTTCAATTGACAGGCTCGAGCCCGCTTCCATGTGTAACCAAGACGCGCTGGAAGGAGCCACCTCCAGCGACTGGCCGTCATCACTTAGCAACAGCACAGCTGCTCCCTGGGCGTTCGTCAGGTGTCCGGCCTGCGCCATAATGAACGCCAGGAGATTGTCCAGACCTATCTCACTGACCATCGCCCGAGCGATGGCCAATACGCTCTGCATCTCCGCTCGAAGTGTGGTTTGCTCTTCCAGTCGTCTCCGGGCTTCACCGTAGAGTCGAAACGTCTCGATGATGGTGGCAATTTGGTTGGCAAAGGCCAGCAAAAGTGACGAGTCTTCAAGATGCGGACTACCCAGACCCAGAGTGAGTAAGCCGAGCGCCTGGTTGCCAGCCACCAACGGCGCCACAAACGCAGATTTATCTGCGAGATCGGTCGGGTGTCCCAAGAGTTCGACCATCACGTCGTCCAGGCTCGAAGCAAACCAACCGCTCCTTGTCTCCAGCACCTGCCGACATATGACGGTCTCATCTAGCGCGACAACCGGGACTCCCTCGGGACAGCCTGAAGTATCAGGGATTGTAATACCATCGGATGACACATAGTGAGTCTCAAGATGTGTCTTGTCTGAGCTGAGCAACGCAATGGCACAGTGATAACCAAATTGCTCCAACTCCTCACCGATGACAGCATACAGGTCATAAAAATCTGTCAGGCCTTGGACTCTAAGGCTGATCTGGTTCAACGACTGGATATGTTGCAGCACCTGCATCTGCCTTTGGGCCCGGTTCACAACTTCTTGGTGCAACTGAGCGTTGCGCAACGCAATCGCCGCCTGGTCGCCAATTGCGTTTACAAGGGCCAAGTCATCTTCCTGGAACTGACCAACCTTGAGACGGTTGTCTAAATAGAGGACACCGATCATTTCACCCTGGGAGTGAAGAGGCACGCATAATATGGAACGGAGCGAGCTTCTGATGACGCTGTCCGCCTTGGTCAACTCTGGGTCTTCCGCAGCGTTGGCGGTAAGCACTGCTTCTCCCTCGCGATAGACACGCTCAATGACTGTACGGCTAAACCGAAACGGCTTGCCGTCAAACTCTGAGAGTTGGAGACGGCGACACAAGCGTACCTCCAATTCATCAGTGGCTTTGTTCACCATCAGCAAGCAACCTCGCTCGGCACCAACCGCCTGAATAGCTTCGTCCAGGATGTTGACCAGAGCGTCCTCTAGCTCAAGTTTCGAGTTGAGCTTGCGACTGATCTGCTGTAGTGTACGCAAGCGAGCAATTTGCCTCTCCTGCTCGAAGGCCGATTGGGACTGCTCTTGACTTGCCTGTGCTGGCTGACCAGAATAGAGTATATCCGGACCCATATCCGTGCTCATTTTTCCTGAGTTGGCTCGCTACTCTAACGCCACTCTCTTCAGATTCTCTGGCCTCTGCGCCCCAGACTGATAGACAGAGTCACCCTCAACCAGGAACGCCTTGAAACAGAGTACTTCTGCATATTAAACGATACCACAGTTCTTTTTTGAATACAAGGATTCATATGAATCTTCTAACAATCTGTTACATAAGACTTACTGATATGCGAGAAGGGATCGGGAGAAAAGCAACTCAGAGGTGATGCTTGTGGTTTACGCCAGAGCCACGAGACCCGCTAGCGCCACCAACGCGACGATCGCGCACGTCTGGGGGATGCCAAGCAGAGGGACGAGCAGCACTGCGCTGAACAGTGCCCCCAGGCAACCTCCTACCAGGTCTGCCCCGTAGAGCATACCTGCCGTGTGGCTGGCGTTTCTTCCCTCTTTGATTAGAGCTAGCGCCAGGGGGAAGGCCATTCCCCCCAGCATACCCGCCAGTAACGCTAGGAGTGGAAATACCAGTGTCGGTGCGGGGAGAGACAGCCGGATCATGAGCAGGAAGACGCCACTGAAAAGGGCAATGGCCAGTTGTACGCCCATCAACGTTTGCCTGGCTCTCTTCTCTGGGCTGGCAAGCCAGGTTGCCAAAAGGTGGTTGCCGCTGGTTGCTCCCAATGCCAGCCCAGCCATAAAAGCCGTTATGATCAGACTGACCTCAGCATAAACGTAGCCATGCAACACCTGAAAGGCGAAGAGAAGTACCACCTGAAGCGTCATGCCTGCCAGGCCGATTCCAGCGATAACCAGTGGGATGGCCCATGTGCGTTGCCAGCGTACCAAAACCACACCCGAAGCCAGCGCGATACCTATCCAGGCTAGGTTGATCAAGCCGGCATGTTGGCCTGTCGACCCCTGGGGCACAACTTCATGTAGATTAGGGTAGAAGCGTGAGAGCCACAGCATCAGGTCATAATAATAACATATGGGAGAAAGGTCTTGGTTGAGTCGTACCCCTGCCATCGCCTCTAGTTCTTGCCGAACTTGCACGAAGCGGTCGCTGCTCAACACATACTCCACGTAACTTGGCGTCACCCAACGGGTCTCGATGCGCCGCTGGTCCATCCGATGTGTCAGGCTATTAGCGGCCGCGTCAATAGGTGTGGCGGAGGCAAGGAAGAAGTTGTGTTCGCCAGGGAGCACTACTATCTCCGGGAAGACTGCCCGCAGCGTGTGGTAAACGCTACCGTTTCGTCGAGCCAGTTCTGGACTCCAGTAGTTCTCTGCCGAGGGCAGCCCCAGTGCAAAGACACCGTTTGGGTTTAGGATATCTCGCACTTCCGCAAAGAACTCGCGGGTGTAGAAACGATTGAGTGCGCCAGTGGATGGTTCAGGAAGATCGACGATAATGACATCGAAGCGCCCTGTTGGAGCAGGGATGTTATAGGCTGTCCCTTGCGCCTGTTCCCCCTCAAGAGCCTGCCCTGCAGCTGGCTTTGAGCGCTGCTTGATGTACAGGCGCCCATCGGCCAGGATCAGTCTAACGCGGGGATCATTCAGGACAGCGGCGTCCTGGGGAGGGAGATGAGTTCGTGCTGCTTCAATAAGCAGTGGATCCAATTCGACGTAGGTCAGGTCGATGATGGGGTGCTTGAGAATCTCACGCAGGTCACCTGCCACACCCCCACCAACAAGCAATACGCTGCGTGGATCAGGATGAGCCAACAGCGGGAAATGAGCCACCTCCTCCGGGAAAGTGCCTTGGGTCTCAAAAGCCAGAAGACCATTCTCAAAGAAAGCACGTTGCCCATCGCGGGCCTGAATGGTGAGGCGGCCATAAGGAGAATCAGCGGCAAAGACCAGATCCGACCACTGCCAGCGGAGAGTTACCTGGTCTAGGAGGCGGCCCAGAAAAAAGGAGGGGAGAAGTAACAAGACTAAGGCGCACAGAACCAGTAGACGGGAGAGCCAAGACGAGCTAAGGCGGTGGGAGAGCCACAAGCTCACAGCGACGACCAGGTTCACTGAGGCCACCATGAGCGCAATCTGGAAAGGATCCAGCCAACGGATGAGGGCAAAGCTGAACAGTATCCCGCCAAGGACAGCGCCGACACTCTCCCAGGCATAAGCCTGGCCTCCGGTCGCGCCCTTCTCAATCACAAGCCGTGCGCCCAGCGTGAACATGAAGCCTATCAGCACGCATAAGGGGGCCAAGATCAAGAGCACTGCCGCCAACATAGAGCCGAACTCTACAAAAGCGCCCGGTGTGACTCCCAGCAGCCTTCGCATGTCGCGCACCAGTGTAATTTGTATGATGAGTAGAGCCCCGGCCAGGACCAGTGCGGCACCGAAAGCCTTTGTCCCTAACTTGAGACGCACCGCCTGGCGTGCCAGCCCCCAGGAACCCACCGCCACCCAGGCCAGCCAGGCCATCAACACCAATCCAAAGAGTAATTCGTTGCCGTAGAAGGTGGCGACGAGTTCACGCATCAGTACGATCTGGGCGATGATCGAGGTAAAGCCAACAACGGCTAGCGGGATTTTCATACCATCAAACGTTATGGCGCTTGGGTATGGCTTCACTCTGCTTCCCCAAACACCACGGCCGTGAAGGCATAAAGCGTCGGCTGGCTCGTCCAGCAAGTGCGCATAAGACCAACTTTAAGGCACAAGTTCTCCAGGAACTCTCCTCGATCCCAGCCTTCTTCAACCGGCACTTGCGGCAGTAGCACCCCCTGTTGTCCGGCCTGAAGAATCACCAGGCCGTGAGTCCCTACCTCAATCTGCTCGGTGTCGGTGACGCGGTGCAGCGGCGAAAGGACGGAAATCTCGATGTTTACCTTATCTAGTTCTTCGGTCGTAAGCGAGGGAAAACGTGGATCCGAAGTCGCAGCGGAGACAGCCATTTCCTGTACGCACTGGTACAGCGGTATGTCCGCCCGCAGATGACCGATACAACCACGCAACTCATCACGTTTTCTTAGGGTCACGAAAGCCCCTGAACGGCGGGCCAAGACGGAATCGGTTAGCTCGTAATCTGGCATCTCCCCTGTCTTCAAATATACCTCTATCGTGGTGCGGGCCAGCCTCAGTAGCTCCTGGCGCTGTGCCTCTTCCAAAACGGGCGGTGTGTAACGCCAGAACATCACCGCGCCGTAGCCGACGACGCGATCTTGTTCTCCGTGGGGGGTGTCGCCAGAGTTGGCGTAGCCCAGGACAGTCACCGTGTCAGCGCCCAGCCCCTGTGCAACACGCATCGCCACCAAAATGGGACCTTCGCCACAAGCACACGTGGCTAGATTAGAGAAGCCAGCACCCATCAGCTCATCTATGGTCTCACGCACTCGGGCCGGATCGTTGGTCTCGATAGCGGCCAGGGTGGCTGTGTCCACCGCACGCGCCGCAGCATAACTGGGATAGTGAGAGAGATCAGAGCTAGCTATGATCACCGCTCGGCGTCCGGGTAGGACTGAGAGCAGGGCGTCGCTCAGGACTTCTACGCTCTGTTCACTTTCAGGCCCCATCAGTACCGGCACGATGCTGCAATTGGGACACACCCGCTGAAGAAAGGGGAGCTGGATCTCAATAGGATGTTCTTCCTGATGGGGAGCGGTGTCAGAAGTGATATTTGGATCGGCGGCGACGAGTGCCTCGGCCAACTCCACATCTACGGGCACAACCCCCAGCGGGGTCTCAAACCCACCTCCGGCCCAGACGGAGATGGGTTTGGAAAAAGGCAGTTGGTGATCGGTGGCGATGATGATGGCAACGTCGTACTCACCTCCTTCTAATTGCCGGAAACCATAAGCGGCCACCGGGCCGGAGTAGACGTAGCCAGCGTGGGGGACGACGATGGCGATTGGCTCGCCATCCACCGGTGTAACCTCTTCCAGGAAACCACCCACCATGGCTGCCAGTTCATCAGGGTCACCAGGATACCAGGCTCCGGCAAGAGTGGAGGGACGGACCTGACCAGGAGGCAGAGTAGGGGCAGCAGTGGTAGTCCCAAGGTCAGGCTGTGCAGCACCGTGTGCCGGAGCCGTAGGGGATGGACGTGCCGGCGCCACCGGCTCCAGGGTCGGTGCAGCCGCTGGAGCCACACAGGCGGAGAGAATCAATATGAGCGAAAATGAGATCAGGGATGGTCTGAGAATATGCATGCTAGGCTTCATGCGATTGTCACCGTTCCCTTTCAGCGTAAAGGGTCCAGATCACTGATCCGGCGGTCCAGGCGATACTTGCACCGGCTGTCCTTCCGGCTTGTCAGGCCACCAGACACCAGGGATTGCCTCGCCGCAATGAGTGCAGGCCCCGCCTTCCAAGTCGTACTTTGCCACCGCGAAGCCCTGCCGCACGATGACTGCCTGACCGCAGACAGGGCAATAAGTATGATTGCCAGGGTGACCCGGGACGTTGCCAATGTAGACGAAGCGCACGCCCTCCTCCATGGCCATTTCCCGCGCCCGCTCCAACCTCTCCACGGGCGTTGGCGGTAAGTTGGTTAGCTTGTACTGCGGCTGGAAACGGCTGAAGTGAAGTGGCACATCCGGACTCAAGTCACGCGCCACCCAGCGGGTCAGCGCCTGCAATTGCTCCAAGTCGTCATTTAAGGTCGGCACCACCAAGTTCACGATCTCCAGATGGGTGCCGCTCTCGTAGATGGTGCGGATTGTCTCAAGTACTGGTCCTAGCTCAGCGCCACACACTTCCTGGTAGAAGTCTTCGTCATATCCCTTCAGGTCAATCTTGATGGCATCTACGGATGCACACAATTCTCGCAATGGGTCGGGTTCGATGAACCCCGCAGAGATGACCACGCTGAGCAGCCCGGCCTCCCGCGCCAGCTGTGCTGTTGCAAGCATATACTCATAGAAGATCGTCGGCTCTGAGTAGGTGTAGGCGATGACTGGCGCTTGATAGTTGCGTGCATAATAGACGACTTTCTCAGGCGGCAGGTCCATGTTCTGGGTTTGTTCCGGCGGAACCTGGGAAATAGACCAATTCTGGCAGTAGAGGCAGCCCAGATTGCAGCCAGCCGTCGCCAATGAGAAAGCGGGGATGCCGGGCAGGAAGTGATAGAAGGGCTTCTTCTCGATTGGATCGACATGGACGGCACACGGATTGCCGTAGACCACTGAGTATAGGCGACCGCCTCGATTTTCTCGTACCCGGCACGTGCCGCGTTCACCGTCGGCAATGATGCACCGGTGCGGGCATAGATTGCACTGGACATAGGTGCCGGTGTGAGGTATGTGACAATAAGATACGGGCAGCGGTTCTTCGGCTGGGGTGTGGCAATCTGCACAGTTGAGCGACCCTTCGCTCGAAAAAGAGGCATAGTAGCGCGCCTCGACCGACCAGGGACCGGGAGATTCGATGGATGGCGTCTCGACTTCGCCGCTGGGAGACCATTCCCACCAGCGGTTGCCGCCCAATCCCGCAACAACTCCCACCCCACAAGCAACCAATGTCCCGCCACCAATTAGAAACTGCCTTCGTGTGATTCGGTTCATCTCACACTCCATCTACCACCGGTCACCGATGCCGAAAGACCAAGAAGCTTTTCAAGGGTCGAGAAGCTATTCCCGTTCGTCTTGGATCCTTTGTTATGTCAGAAGCCATGCAAGCTCTCCAGTCTCACCGTGCGGACCAGCCAAGGCACACCTACGAAGGTAAAAAGGACCACGCCGAAGCCGACCACAACCAAGCAAGCCAGCCGCCGACCACGCCAGCGGGGCAGTGGACTCAAGTGGAGGATCATGAGATACCAAAACCAGGTGACCAAAGCCCAGGTCTCCTTGGGGTCCCAACCCCAGTAACGGCCCCAGGCGTTCTGTGCCCAGATGGCGCCGGTAAGGATGCCCAATGTCAGCCATGGGAAGCCCAGTGTTACGCTTCTTCCCATCGTGCACTCGACACCTTTGATAGGCGGCAAACCTTGGCCCTCACTTGCTTGCTCATCCTTGTCGGAATGACGCCCGCGCAAAAGGCGCATCAATCCCAAACCAGCAGCCACGCCAAATGCCCCGTATCCGACCATGGTGGTGAGCACATGTACCTGCAGCCAAGTAGAACGCAGGGCGGGAAGGAGCGATGCAATGGCCCGTGCTTCAGGGGGGCGGGTGACAGCATAGGTCGCCACTAACAGGGCCATGATGAGGACATAGGCCCCTGCGCCCCGCTCTCGCCAGCTCACCTCCAGCAGCAGGTAGATGGCGATAATGGCCCATTCCAGGCAAAGGGCAAACTCGTAGCGGTTGACCAACGGCCAGTGACCGGCCAACAGACTGCGTCCCACGAGCCCAATTGTCAGCAGAACCCAAGTAATGACCGTTATGCCGGTCGCAACCCACCCCACCCGACGTTTGCCGGTCCTTGCGTGCAGAACGTAGGCCATGGTAGCAGCCCAAAGCAGGGCGTAGGCTACTCCGAACAGGGACAAGGCTGGAAGGCCCATGGTCAATCTGCACCCTCCTGCCCAGTCTCCTGGGGGCGATTGAGCTTCGCCACCACCTCCATAAAATCGTACCCGAAGTCGCAGGCTCGGCGTTCAGCCCAGCCAGCCAGACGGACGGCCTCTCCGGGTCCGATCCGTGCCTGGATCCAGCAGCGAGGGAAGTAAAAAGTCACCGTCAGGCCTAATAGCAGCAAGAACCCGGCTGCGACGACCAAGCCGTAGCCGGGATCGTGCGTGACCAGCAGGTGTATGCTGTAGTCACCTTCCTTCTGTGAATAACCGCGCAGGTACAATCCGATTCGGTTGTAGGCCAGTGGTTGATTTATCCCCACCCTTCCGCGCATCACCTCCCGACCGTCTTGGTTAACGGCAACTCGAGCCTGGTAGGCCGCAACACTCCCATCGGGATAGCGCACGATGTCAAAACCCTCGTTGCGCAGCGCCAACTGGCTCTCGTGCCTAGGCCTAGCTATGCCATCCGGCTCGATGATCAATTCCTCTCGCCAGCCAGAACCACTGCTCAGGATTACTCCCAACAGCAAGAGCAGAACTGCTGCGTGCGTGACCAGTGTCGCCAGAGAAGCACGTTGATTGCGGTCGCCCCGCAGATAGAGGATGTCTCCCTTGGCTTCCGAGCGGACGCGAAAGCCGCGCTCCTCCAAGTGGTTGCGCAGCACTTGGGGTAACTCAGCCACTTGCAATCCGGTCACTTCGGCAGAATGAGGGGCGGCGTGGAAGACATGGTCGGAGGTGACTGAGGGCGAACGAAATGCTTGCTGCCAGACTGTGCCCCAGCGGTCGATGGTGCATACAAATGTAGCCACTGCCAACAGTGCCAGCGATACCAAAAAGACTGGAGAGTGGAACCAGCGAAATAACCCGACTGTGGCCAGTGTGCCTGTCAGCGGGCCATACCTGGCTCGAACACCGGCCTCCCACTGCGCGAACTGCTCAGCCTCGGTGACAACCGATGCTGACCATTGAGGGAAGCAGGAGCCCAGCGCCATCAGTAGCAGGAGAATGACGATAAGAACGGCAGCTACATTCAGCCGCGTCAGGAACTGCCACACTTGTCTAAAGGCATGCGGTGCTGTCATTGCAAGACCTCGCCAACGAGACCTTGTCTGAGCAACTAGAGAGCCGCGCATATGACCAGGCGGCACGCTAGTGACCCACGCAATCTACTTCATAGCAACTGATCGAGCCTGTCGAAGGCTTCAGGGTGGGGTGCATCAACTAATGAGGTGGCGTGACTCCGGTCGGTGCTTGTCCTACCTGGTCCGGGCAACCTCCCTTGTGCGTACGGAGGGATATTCCGTTGCGTATCCATTATATCACATGGGATCCCCTGCTGGCAATCGTATGAAAGTTCAGCACCGCTTGCATGCCCCGCACTAGTGTGATATACTTCGCGCTGACAACTGAATACATACCCTAGAGGTGCCCGTCGGCCCGGATGCCAGGGCTTAAAGGCGAAGCCGGTGACACCTGCACCACTACTCTTAATTAAGGTACCGCTGTAGAACGCAGCGTGGTGTGGGTGAAGTCCGGCGCTGTCCCGCAACTGTGAGGTCAGTAGCCAGTAGTCAGCTTGTTCACCACTGATTTCTGGATACTGCCCAAGCCAGGACGCCCGCCTCTATGGGGCTCGATCTACTTCGCGGAAGGGGGTGAGAGCATCATCTTTGGACTGACATTCGCCTCCTGACTGATACAGCAGGGGGATTTCGCTTCTACCCGACCGACCCAGCGTGTCGGGTTTTTTAGTAGCCATAGCATTCACAGATGTTAAGATCGACATAGAGAGCACATACATGAGATATCATATTATGTTCCTTTGCATACTGACAGTACTTTTGACCGTCGCAGTGGCGGCTTGCACGCCAGCAGCAACGCCTATGCCGACGCCTGTACCACCGACAGCAACGCCAGAGTTGGCCACGCCCATCCCACCCACAGCAACGCCAGGCAAGTTTCCACTGACGCTCACCGATAACCTGGGGCGCGAAGTTACCCTCAGTGGTTTGCCCCAACGAATTGTCTCTTTGGCTCCATCCAACACCGAGGTCCTCTTTGCCGTTGGCGCTGGCGACCAGGTGGTAGGCGTGACCCAGTACTGCAACTTCCCTCCCGAAGCTCAAGGCCGGGAGCAGATTGGGGGCTTCTCCGCCAAGACGATCAGTATCGAAAAGATCGTCGATCTGGAGCCGGATCTGGTCCTGGCCGCTGGTGAGATCCACCAGCCGGTGATTGAAGCCTTGGATCAGCTTAATATCCTGGTTTTCTCAATCGACCCTAACACTTTGGACGAAGTGTACAGCGACATTGAGCTTGTAGGTCGCTTGACGGGACACGAAGAAGAGGCAGCGCAGGTCGTGGCCGAGATGGAGGACCGCGTGGCGGCTGTAACGGAACGAGTCAACACTATCCCGCAGGAGGACCGCCTAACTGTCTATTGGGAGGTCTTCGATGAGCCCCGTATGACGGCTGGGCCATCCACCTTCACCGGCCAGTTAATTGAGCTGGCTGGCGGTGTCAACATCTTTGGCGATGTCAGCGAGGACTATCCCCAGATCAGCGACGAAGAGGTAATAGGGCGGGACCCGGCCGTGATTATGGGCGCGGACACTATGGGAGATAAGCTGACCACAGAACTGGTTGCCCAACGCCCTGGTTGGGACCAGATTGAAGCTGTGCAGAAGGCCCGCATCTATCTGTTTGACGGTGACATGGTCGCCCGAGCCGGACCGCGGCTGGCCCAAGTTCTGGAGGTTATGGCCGAAGCACTCTATCCTGAGCTATTCGAGTAAGCACCATGGTGCCTCCGAGGATTTCTTCTCACCCTCGGAAGTCTGTATACTTCGTAAAGTGAACTACCAAAAGATCGTACATCTGATATGAGCTCGCGTCGCTTTACCTTATTTATGCTTCTGCTGCTGGCTTTGCTGGCGCTGGTCTTGGTGCTCAGTCTAGGCATTGGTGCAGTCTTTTTACCGCCTGAGCGGGTGCTGGGTGCCTTGTTCCACCCAGCAGACCCTAGCGCCAAGGCCACCGACATTGCTATCGTGCACGACTTGCGGTTGGCTCGCGTACTGCTGGCTGCTTTGATAGGCGCGGGATTAGCAGCGGCTGGAGCTGCCTTTCAAGGGCTCTTCCGCAATCCGCTGGCCGATCCATACGTGGTTGGCGCTTCAGGCGGTGCGGCTCTAGGGGCAAGCTTGGCCATTGTCATTGGACTGAGCTGGCGTTTTGCCGGCTTTGGGCCGGTCCCACTGGCAGCTTTTGTCGGTTCCTTGTTGGCAGTGTTCATCGTGTACTTCATCGCTGAGGTGGGAGGCAAGGCATCTGCTATTGAGCTGCTGCTAGCCGGGGCGGCGTTGAGCACCCTGCTTTCAGCCATCACTTCCCTACTGATGCTGGTCAGGGATTCAACCTTGCACGAAGTATTTACCTGGACGATGGGTGGTCTGTCTGGGCGGAGTTGGCCACACCTGCGGAACAGCGGGCCGTATCTGCTGATTGGACTAGTGGCCTTGTGGCTTATGGCCCGCCCTCTTGATGCACTGGCCAGTGGCGAGGAAACGGCCGAAAGCCTGGGATTACCTCTGAGGCGAGCCCGAGGCGCACTGGTGGCCGCCGCCAGCCTGACCACAGCTGCGGCGGTTGCGGCTGGAGGCATAATCGCCTTTGTCGGACTCATCGCCCCTCACGCAGCTCGGCTCCTCTTTGGTGCATCACATCACCGGCTTATTCCGGCCAGTGCACTGATGGGCGCTCTACTGCTGGTCCTGGCCGATGATTTGGCCCGCACCGTACTGGCTCCGGTCGAGCTGCCAGTGGGTATTGTCACTGCGCTGCTGGGAGGGACGTTCTTTCTTTACCTGCTTAAGAGCCGTCAGCAAGACTTGCGAGGTAGATCATGAAGACTCTGGAAGCGCAAAATCTCTGGTGTGCCTATGACGGTCACACCGTGCTGGAAGACCTTTGTGTAGAAGCGCACCCTGGCGAAGTGCTGGCCCTCATTGGTCCCAACGGAGTGGGTAAAAGCACACTGCTACGCGCTATGGCCCGGTTGTTGCATCCCCGGCGGGGCCGGGTCATGCTAGCCGGCCTTGACCTGTGGCATGCATCGCCGCGCAACATTGCCCGCGAGTTGGCATTGGCTCCCCAGGTCAATGGGTCACAGGGGCTTGTCACCGTAGAGCAGGCGGTGGCCCTGGGGCGAGCTCCCCATCGCGGATGGCTGCTGCCCCTCACGGCGCAAGACCGTATCGCCACGGATCGAGCGTTGGAGCAGGCAGGACTGGGCTCTCTGCGCCATCGAAGAGTGGTCGAACTATCTGGAGGCGAGCAGCAACGGGTGGTCCTGGCACGCGTTCTGGCACAAGACCCGCAGGTACTCCTGCTGGATGAACCTACCTCACACCTTGATCTCAAATATCAATCAGGAATCTTGGGCTTGGTGCATCAATTAGCCCATAAGGACGGGCTGACGGTGGTCATCAGCCTGCACGACCTGAATCTGGCGGCTCTGTACGCGGACCGGCTGGCCTTGCTAGGTGAGGGAAGGCTTCTGGCGGTTGGGCCACCCACCGAGGTGCTTACTCCAGAGAGGCTAACGGAGGTCTACGGCGTGCCAATCGTTGTCACTAAACATCCGCTATACGGCACGCCCATGGTGACGCCCGTGGTTGAGAGAGGGAGTATAAAGGTCGAGTGAGATAGTTATAGGTTAGTATTCTGGGGTTGGGGGATGGTAGGTAAGACGTGGCGTGTCTGAGTCACTGACTGGGCGAGGCATAGGATGATGGAATCTCAAGGCGAGGAAAAGCAGCGGGCAGCTGGACGCAGACGAGTTAGGAAGGGACTCGTCATCGTCAACACAGGCCCTGGCAAGGGTAAGACGACTGCAGCCCTGGGGACATTGCTGCGAGCCTGGGGGCGGGGGATGCGTTGTTGCATGGTCCAGTTTATCAAGAATGAGACAGGCAACTGGGGCGAGGTCAAAGCGGCCAGACAAATGGGCATAGAGTGGCACCAAATGGGTGATGGTTTTACCTGGCTTTCCAAGGACATGGACGAAACTGTCGCCAAGGCTCGTCACGCCTGGACCGTGGCACAGCAGAAGATTGCCAGCGGGGACTATAATCTGGTCATCCTGGATGAGTTCACTTATCCCTTGAAGTTCGGGTGGTTAGACGTGGACGACGTGATTGCCTGGCTCCGAGATCACAAACCGTCGATTGTGCATCTCATCGTCACCGGGCGTGACGCCCCACCTGCACTGATCGAGTTCGCCGATCTGGTGACCGAGATGCAGAAGATCAAACATCCCTTTGACAGCGGTATCCAGGCCCAACCTGGCATTGAGTATTAGCAGCACTACTACCCGCGTGTGTCCAAATTCTTGGACGCACAGTGCCGCAGGCCGGGGGAAGGAATTGTGGACATGACGGCACGATTGGTCATTGCGGGCACGCATAGTGGGGTCGGCAAGACTACCCTGACGGTCGGGCTAATCGCAGCACTGAAACGCCGCAGCCTGGTCATCCAACCCTTCAAGGTCGGTCCCGATTATATTGATCCCAGCTATCATACCGTGGCTGCTGGTTGGCCGTGCCGCAACCTGG
>WOR8_10003024_pt1 | contig 19454 bp, 19 predicted proteins | sample DeeMarSeWOR38_10_FD_19890 | JGI IMG/M metagenome (IMG submission 19890)
CCTGCCACACCGCCGGAATAAATGTATCCGGCATGGGGACATATAACGGCCAAAGCTTCTTTCCTTTCCCCGGGTTGAATGTCGGGGATGAGATCATTGAGAGTTTTGACCAGTGATGCTTCAGTGCCCGGATAGAATTGACCGGCAACAGCAGGAGAACGTAACATTTCTTACCTCCATTAATTTGACTGGCGTGATGGAGTATTGGAGTATTATCGGTTTACACGACAGCATGGGCTCTCTACAAAAACAGGAACTAACGATCATAAAGAGGGGGCTAAGTATTAATTAGTTGTGTACGCTGCATTGCTTTCTTTTGTCATCAAACTATCAACCAGTTTCATTAAACCGTTTTCAAGTTTATATGCCGAATCATTCCAATACTGGAACTGCTCTTCAGTAATTTGCTCAGCTCTATGATAAGCATATAGTCCAGAAACAGATTTACCTAATGAGGCAAGAGCAATATTTAAAAAATTGAGATATTCCTTTATAGAACGCCGGCAATATCCCTCTGCAATGTTTCTATGAACAGAATCACTTGCTGCAATCGCTTGATTAGCTATGCGATTCATCCCATAGGGAAACTTGAGAAAAACTTTACATGTATTATTATAGTATTCAATCGCATCATGCCAAACTCTCAATTTCTGATAACCACGATTTTTATTTTTCTTCATTTCCCAATACTCCACCACTCCAATACTCCGGGTACTACAATTCCCTCACGCCTCAGCTTTTAATCGGACTTTCCATGTCGTCCCGTCCGGCCCGTCTTTCAATTCAATACCCTTGGCAAGCAGTTCATCCCTGATGGCATCACTTCTGGACCAGTCTTTGTTCTGCCGCGCCAGGGTCCTCTCTCGGACCAATTCTTCAATTGCTTGCGAATCCAGCTTGAGCTTTTCCAAAAGTTCATTCTGCATTGCCCTGGTATGTTCAACCGGGTCCTCTGTAAGCAGGCCCATAATGTTGGCAAGTTCTCTGAATTTTAGACCGATATTGCGCAGCAGGTCAATATCCTGCTGGCTCGGGACTCCAGGAAGTGCCCTGATGATCTTATTAAGTATCTTTACGGCATCAAAAAGCTGGGCCAGGGCTTTTGCCGTATTGAAATCATTGTCCATGGCCTCCTGGAAGCGGACCTCGAGGCTTTCCAGCTTTGCTGCATCTTTTTTAGATATTGCAGAGCCCTTTTGCAGGTCGCCCGATTCCGGCAGGTTGGCAATTTCTGCAAGACACTCGTAAAATCTCTCCAGGCCGACCTCTGCGTCCTGTATGGCTGCCTCCGAATAGTTGAGCGGACTCTGGTAATGCGTTGAAAAAACAAACAGCCGCAGTGCTTCTGGCCGGAACCGTTCAAGCACCTCCCTGATGGTCAGAAAATTACCCAGGGATTTTGACATTTTTTCATCCCTGATGGTGACAAAACCGTGGTGCACCCAGATATTCACAAATGGACTGCCTGTAGCACCCATACTCTGGGCAATCTCGTTTTCATGGTGTGGAAAGATGAGATCCTTACCGCCCCCATGTATATCAAACGAGTCTCCCAGGTATTTCTTGCTCATAGCAGAGCACTCTATATGCCATCCCGGCCGTCCCGGCCCCCAGGGGCTGTCCCAGGTCGGTTCTCCGGGTTTGCTCGACTTCCACAGGGCAAAATCCATGGGGTTGCGCTTCTTCTCATTTACCTCAACACGGGCGCCTGCCTGCATATCCTCGAGACTCCGCTTGGAGAGCAACCCGTAGTCGCCAAACTTTTCCACAGCATAATACACGTCGCCATCGGCATGGTACGCCATTCCCTTTTCAATAAGCCCTGCGATCATGTCGATGATCTCAGGAACATGTTCCGTGGCTTTTGGTTCCACGGTCGGGGCGGCAACCCCCAGCTGCTCCATATCCTCGTGGAACATGCGGATGAACCGCTCTGACAGTTCTTCCGTGGTTGTTTCCTGCTCCTGGGCCCTGTTGATGATCTTGTCATCAATATCCGTGAAATTTCTCACATAGGTCACTTTATAGCCTCGGTAAAGGAGATACCGGTATATCATGTCAAATGCGAGAGCCGAACGGGCATGGCCGATATGGCAGTAATCATAAGCGGTGATGCCGCAGACATACATCTTCACATGATTATCAGTCAGCGGCTTCAGTTCTGTTTTTTCACCGGTGCGAGTATTGTAAATTTGAATTGCCACGGATAATTCCTACTCATTTATTAGGCACTGAGGCACAAAGGCGCAGAGGCACAGAGTTCATTTTGTATTTATATTTTTAATAAGACTACTTAGCATTCTCTCAATTTCTCTACTTAACTCGAATAATGCAGAAAATTTCTCTTTAGACAGGAAACCCAAATTCTGGGCAATTTCCAGTTGAGTTTGCAGCTCAAATAATGATCCATTAGGTATGCGCAAGAAGCGAATAAAATCCTGGATCGAATTTCTGCCATATCCTTCTGCCATGTTTGACGGCAAAGAAACTGAACTTTTTCTTAGTTGCAATGTCAACCCATAACGTTCTTCATCGGGAAATGATTCAGTTTTATGATATATTTCAGTGACAAGCTCCATCGCCTTTTGTCACACTATCAAATCACGATACGTTTTCACTTCTCCTTTGGCCCTCTGTGTTTTTGTGCCTTTGTCCCTAGCCTACTCCTTCATCCACTTCTGCAGGGCTTCCACAATCTTTTCCGCTTGTGCTTTGCTGGAGATGGTGAATTTTGATTTCGGCATATACTCGCCATGTACTTTCTGGTACCTCCTTATTGAATAGCTTTCCGGACCATACTCATTTTTGCGCTTGTCCCACTGCTGGTAACGAAACATCACCGTGGACCAGGCCCCCTTGGAAAGGATCTCCTTGTCAATCTCCTTAACGAGCAAAACACCGTCCTCTTCGTACTCAATGGTAATATCATTTATATCTGATGCCATGTATTTCTCCTGCAATCTTATACCTTGTTTACATAAATAACCCAGTGTTCATCTCAAAATAAGGACGATACCATACAAGGAATAGGTCAATTGAGCAATCTTAAGATTTCCTGCGGCGGATGAATTTATCAAGCTCTACCCCGATGACAATCGTCACTGATGACAGCACGACGACAACCCACTGGTCAAAGCTCAGCGGCACTGTCCGAAAAACGTACTGCAGGGCAGGGACATATAACACGGCCAGGTGGGCAAAAAAAGCACCTATCATGCTGACAAACAGGAACGGATTGGAAAGTGGGTTCATCTCGAAAATCGACAGTGTCTCGGAGCGGCAGTTCAAGGCCTGGTAAAACTGGAAGAAAACCATGGTTGTCAGTGCCACGCTCCTGGCACTTTCAACGGAGACACCGTTAACAAGCTCCAGGTAGTAGACGATGAAGGTGCCAAATCCCAGGATGGCACCCATGAGCAGCATTCGCTGGATCATGAGAGCCGAAAGTATTCTTTCCCTTGACGGCCTGGGTTTGCGGCCAAGCACCCCTTTCTCTCCCGGTTCAAAGGCCAGGGCCACGTCCTGGAAACCGTTGGTGACCAGGTTGAGCCAGAGTATCTGGGCGGGGTTATAGGGAAGATGCAGTCCGCCCAGCATGCAGGAAATAATGGTCAAGAGCTCACCAAAGCCGCAGGAGACAAGAAAAATTGTCACCTTCTTGATATTGTCATAGACAATCCTGCCTTCCCTGACCGCTGCCACAATGCTGGCAAAGTTGTCATCAGATAGCACTATATCGGCAGCCTCCTTAGCCACATCAGTCCCTGCGTGTCCCATGGCAACGCCTATGTGCGCCGCCTTCAGGGCCGGGGCATCATTGACGCCGTCCCCTGTTACCGCCACAACCTCGCCATGCTTGATAAGCTGCTGCACAATACGCAGTTTGTGAACCGGTGCCACACGGGCATACACCGAGGTGGTCTTTACTTTTTCATAGAGCTCCTCGTCGCTCATCACCTCTATCTGCCGCCCCTCAAGGGCTATATCACCGCCCGTCCCAATACCTATCTGGCTGGCAACCGCTCCGGCGGTAATGGCGTGATCCCCGGTGACCATGGCTGTTCGGATGCCTGCCTGTTTGCACATCTTGATGGCTTCGATGACTTCCTGCCGCGGCGGATCTATCATCCCCTGCAGGCCGGCAAAAATGAGGCCGCTTTCCACGTCCGCCTGGCTTATCTTTGTCGTTGCCGCATCTACCTCCTTGTACGCCATGCCCAGCACTCTGAGCCCCTGGTCGGCAAATTTTGCCGCCACCTGGTCAAACTTGTCCTCAAGGGTCGGATCAGCCTCATCCAGCATGGAAAAATGGATGATCTTCTCTGGCGCGCCCTTGACAAATATGATCTTTTTGCCTGCCACATCATGCAATGTTGCCATGAACCCGCGCTCTGATTCAAAGGGCACGATGCCCAGCTGAGGATATTTCTCCTGCTCCTCTTCTACCTGCAGACCCCCTTTAATGGCGGAAACAATAAGAGCTCCTTCTGTCGGGTCCCCGTCAACCCTGTATTCGCCGTCCTCCTGGTAAAGGTTCGCCTCATTGCAGAGCATGCCGATCCGCAGTGCCTGTTCCAATTCCTCACAGGTTGCCATGTCAACCTGTTGCGCTTCGTGGGTGATGATGCCGGAAGGCTCATAGCCGACGCCTGTAACTTCATAGGTCCGTATGCCATCAAAAATAAGCCTGACTGTCATCTCATTCTTTGTAAGCGTCCCCGTCTTGTCAGAACCTATAGTTGTTGTGCTTCCAAGGGTTTCCACCGAGGGCAGCCTTCGCACGATGGCATTCTGACGTGCCATGCGGTTTACACCGATTGCCATGGCTATCGTGACCGCAACCGGAAGGCCTTCCGGGATTGCGGACACGGCAATGGCCACCGCAGCAATGAACATATCGCTTAATTTTTCACCCTCGTAAAGACCGAGCCAGAAGATGGACAATGATATGATGCCGACAGTCCAGCTGAGAAACTTGGCAAAGTTATCAAGCTTATACTGCAGCGGAGCCTTGCCGAACGGAACCTCCTGCACCTTTTCAGCAATATCACCGATGACGGTGCGCCTGCCGGTTTCAACTACGACCCCACGCCCTCGGCCATAGACAACTGCAGTCCCCATGAAGGCAATGTTTTTCATGTCGCCCGGAGTCAGGTTCTGCTCTGTAAGGCGATCCGTTCTTTTATCAGCAGGCAGAGATTCACCGGTGAGCATGGATTCGTCAATGCGGAGATCAAGCACATGGATCAACCGCAGGTCAGCCGCTACCCGCATGCCTGCAGCCAAATAGACGACATCGCCAGGCACCAGTTGACTGGCCGGAAGTTCTTTTTCATGCCGATCTCTTAAAGCCCTGGCTTTTACCTGCACCATTTTCTTCAGGGAGCGCACGCCCTGCTCCGCCTTCACCTCCTGGATGAATCCGATAACAGCATTCAGTACGACGACTGCCAGGATAACAGCCATATCAATGTATTCGTGCAGGAAAAAAGTGACGACTGCGGCTACGAGAAGGACATAGATGAGTGGACTTTTGAACTGGTGCAACATAATGCTGAAAATATTGATCTTCTCTTCAGCAGCCAGTACATTGGGGCCAACTTCTGCCAGACGTTTCTGGGCTTCTTGGCTGGTAAGACCTGCTTCGCTGCTTGCAAGCAGACCAAATGATTCCTGGATCTCCAATGTCTCCCATCGCGTGTCAGGCATTGTCAACATACTCCGGAAGACACTTAAACAAGGTGGGCAAATGCTTCCCTGATTTCTGGGAATCTGAAAATAAAACCGTTTTCAAGAAGCTTACGAGGTATCACCTTCTGGCCCTTGACAAACACATCGCTGAATTCACCAAGAACTCCACGGATGAGAAAGGCTGGTACAGGCGGCAGGAAGGTCGGCCTGTGCAGAGCCTGACCGAGGGCATGGGTCATTTCCCTGTTGGTTACCGGATGCGGCGAGGTGCAGTTGACCGGCCCGGAAATGTTCCGATTCTCCATGAGATAGAGAAAAATATTTACGAGATCCTGAAGGGATATCCATGAAAACCATTGTTTTCCTGATCCCAGGGGGCTCCCGAGTCCCCATTTGAAAACAGCAAGCATTTTGCTCAGGGCACCGCCGTCTCTTCCCAGAATAACACCGATACGGCACAGGACTACCCGGGCGCCCAAATCCTCTGCCCTTCTTGCTTCAGCTTCCCAGTCCTGAACAACCTGGGCCAGGAAATCTTTACCGGGTGATGAATTTTCATCAACCTCATCATCATCTCTGAAGCCGTAATATCCTACAGCTGAGCCGCTGAGCAGTGTTATGTTCTTCCCGGCCTGCCCGATTGCCTCAACAAGGTGGCGCGTTGTGAGCAAACGGCTGTTGCGGATTGCTTCCTTGTTCCTGTCATCCCAGGTCCTGAAAATTGAAGCGCCGGCAAGATTGATCACCAGGTCATGCCTAGGGACCTCTTCCTGCCATGGGCCTTCACTTGTCGGGTTGCCCTCTGTATACGCCAGGCCCAGCCTGAGGGTCCTGTTTCGGGATGAACGGGAAAGGATGGTCACAGAATGACCTTGACCAAGAAGACTTTCTGTTAAAGCCGCGCCAAGAAACCCAGTACCGCCAGTAATAAACACTTTCATGTTTATCTCCTCTTTTTTTTAAAAAATTACTGGGCATTACATAATGATGAAATATATACATAATATACCCTGATGTATGGTATTTTACAAATTACATAATAGATGGCCCCTGTAAATCCAGCCTCTCAGTCTCATATATTCTTTCCATAATTTCTTTCTTGTTGCTTAGCCACCTGACCTCCCGAAATTTTATGCTCCCCTTTGATTCTCATTACGTAAAAAATGCAGGATTAATAACTACAAACATCGACAAACAAAGGGCTTGGAGTTTTTTTGTTTTTTTTTAATTAGTGGTTGATATCCTATACCACATTGTGGTACATTGGCACTGTTTTTGATTGGCACAAATCAGGAGAGACTACAACTATGGATGATAAAGAGTTTTTGCACGCCCGCAAAATACTTGAAAAAACACAAAAACAACTTGCTGAGCTCTTGGGTTCATCTATCAAGGCTGTCCATAGTTACGAACAGGGCTGGCGAACGATTCCAGCGCATGTTGAACGCCAGATGTTTTTTCTTCTCGCCAGAAAACAAGGTTCTGCAAGCGGTGCAAAGGCATGCTGGACCATCAAAAAATGTCCGCGTAAACGCAAAATGCAATGCCCGGCCTGGGAATTTCAGGCTGGAAAACTCTGCTGGTTTATAAACGGCACCATTTGCGAAGGAGAAGTGCAGCAAAACTGGCAGGAAAAAATGAAAATCTGCCGGAAATGTTCCGTATTGAAATCTTTATTGTGATAATATTATATTTAGGCAGGCAGGAATCAGCTCTCAGCAAGCAACCTCCAAACCTCTAACTGAAAACAACCATGCGACGACCCATAAACACTTCAGATACTTTGTTCTGCGTGTTTTGATTCTGTGTTACTTCCCTGGCTATTGACCAGTGGCCAGTTAGCCTGCTGAGAGCTGATTCCTGCCTGCCTTTTCCCATGCAATTACCAGTTAAAAATTAATTATAAAGGAATGACAATATGGCTCTGAAAAAGGAAAAACATTTCAACACCAGGGTCATTCATACTGGACTAAGTCCCGAGAAATGGGAAGGATCGACCCTGCCGCCCATCTTTCAGACCGCCGCCCATGTCCACCCTACAGCTGAAAACCTGAGTCTGACATTTGGCGGCAAAACCACAGATCACATTTACATGCGCTTGACCAACCCGACAAACCGGGTTCTGGAACAGAAACTCGCTGCCCTCGAGGGCGGCCTGGGAGCAGTGGTCATGTCTTCAGGAATGGCTGCTGTCACCAATGCCTGCCTTGCCTTGCTGCGCGCAGGCGACGAATTTGTCACCGGCAACTCGCTTTTCATGTCGAGCTATGTGCTTTTTGCAAACATTTTCAAAAAATACAATATTACGCCCAGGTTTGTCGAATCAACAGACATGGCTGCCATTGAGGGTGCCATAAATGACAGGACTAGGTTTGTCTACCTCGAAACCATCGGCAATCCTAAAATGGATGTTCCCGATTTGGCTGTTGCTGCTGACATAGCTCACCGGCACGGTTTACCGCTCCTGGTGGATAATACCATGGCAACCCCGTATCTCTGCCGTCCCATTGAGCTGGGAGCTGACATAGTTATCCACTCGACCACCAAGTATCTCAGCGGTCACGGCGATGCAGCCGGCGGAGCAGTTATTGACAGCGGCAAATTCAACTGGGCTGATTCAGGCCGGTTCCCTGATCTTAAACCCTTCATAGACCGTAAGGGCCCCTTGGCCTATATGGACAAAGTATGGCGTGAACACCATATCAACTTCGGAACCACCCAGGCGCCTTTACATTCCTACCTGACCATGATCGGGCTTGATACCCTGGCGCTGCGCATGGAAAGACACATGCATAACGCGATGGCTGTTGCCAGGTATCTGCAGGGTCGCAAAGAACTGGCCTGGCTCAACTACCCCGGCCTGGAGGACAATCCCTCCCACGAGACCGCCAAAAAGCTTTTCGCAGACAAGGGTTTTTGCGGCCTTATGGCATTCGGCCTTGGCGACCAGGAAACCAGTTTCAGATTCATCAACAATCTAAAAATGATCTATCACTTGGCGAACCTGGGTGATTGCAAGACCCTGGTTATCCACCCTTACTCCTCCCAGTATCTTTCCTTTGATGAACCAACAAGGCAGAAGCTGTCGATCCATGCTGATCTAATCAGGCTCTCCGTTGGAATTGAGGCGGTTGAAGATATTTGTGATGATCTGGGGCAAGCGCTGGACAGGCTTTAGCTATCAGCGTTCAGCCACCTGCTTCCCCAAAAGAAAAATGCATACTCTTCTGTCGTTTTGGCATTAGACAGAGTACTGATAGGTTTCGAGGGGTCAAGCATAAAAGAGAAGTGATAAGGGAAATGCCTCCAGGTGCATAGTGCTAATTTCTGAAAAAGAATCACGTCAAAAATAAAATAAAGTTTGGGGAGAATAAGCACCGTACAAATTAATACTACGCAAAAGTTATAAGTTTCCCCTTGAGCCCTTGGCACCTTGTGTCAATCATCGTCTGTTAAATGTGACGATAAACCTTGGCCCCGCGAACCCTTTTTCAATAAAATGAGCGAATACATAGAACATGACAAAAACGGGGTTTCTGTCGGACTGGTAGAAAAAAAGTTTTTCACCTTTGCAGAGCCCCCGGACTCCTTGATACTTGAGAGTAATGCCCGTCTCGGACCTATCACGATTGCCTACGAGACACTCGGTACTCTCGATGCGGACAAAAACAATGTCATCCTCATTCTGCATGCCTTGTCCGGTGATTCGCATGTGGCAGGATATTATTCCGAAAAAGACCAAAAACCCGGCTGGTGGGATATCATGGTCGGCCCGGGCAAAGGTATTGATACTGACAAGTATTTTGTCATCTGCTCCAACATCATCGGCAGCTGCATGGGCTCAACCGGGCCATCCTCAATTAATCCTGCCAGCGGCAATCCGTATGGTTTTGATTTTCCCGTGGTAACCATCGGCGATATGGTAAAGGCCCAAAAGGCGTTGCTTGATCATCTCGGCATCGAAAAAATACTCTCCGTTATAGGAGGTTCCATCGGTGGTATGCAGGTGCTTGAATGGGCGGTACGTTATCCTGACATGGTTGTATCCGCCATACCGCTTGCCACAACGACGCGGCATTCCGCCCTTGCCATTGCCTTCAACGAGGTGGCCCGCCAGGCCATTATGGCAGACCCGAACTGGGATAAAGGGAAATACTACGGTCGTGCAAAACCAAACCTGGGCCTGGCCCTGGCCAGAATGATAGGGCACGTAACCTATCTTTCTGATGAAGCAATGCGCCGCAAATTCGGCCGGCGACTGCAGAACAAAATCGACTTCTCCTTCAACTTTGATGCGGATTTCCAGGTGGAAAGCTACCTACGCTACCAGGGACAGAAATTCGTTGACCGCTTTGATGCCAACTCGTTCCTCTATATCACCAAGGCATCAGATTATTTTGATCTCCGGCGACAGCATGGCGGAGGTTCTGAAGCTGAAGCCTTTGCCAGGGCCAAGGCAAAATTCCTTGTTATCTCATTCACCTCGGACTGGCTTTACCCGACATACCAGTCTAAGGCCATGGTCAAGGCCATGAAAAAAAACAACCTTGATGTGAGTTTCTGCGAGATAGAAGCGGAATGGGGTCATGATGCTTTCCTCCTTCCGAATGAACGGTTATCAGCATTGATAAAAGGCTTTCTGGAACGAAATTTTGCAGAAGGAAGAAAAAAATAGTTTATTTATATCTGTCGGTATCGTAAGTAGTGACTGTGAAAAGCCAAATAACTCAAGCTGACACTCAAACAGTAGAACTTAAACGTTTTGATCTTCAAGTTATCGCCTCCTGGATCAAACCGGGCTCCAGGGTTTTGGATCTTGGCTGTGGCGGCGGTGATCTGCTTTTCTATCTCAAACAGAACAAGGAAGTAACCGGCACTGGTATTGAAAAACGGGAATCCAAAGTTGCGCTCTGCATTGCAAAAGGCTTATCCGTTCTGCAGGGAGACATCAATGACGAGGTGCTTGATTACCAGGAAGACACTTTCGACTACGTTATATTAAGCCAGACCCTGCAGCAGGTCTATTACCCGGAAAGACTCGTCAACTCACTTCTTGCCATAGGCAAAAAAGTAATCGTCAGCTTCCCGAACTTCAGCCACTGGTCCATCAGAATGCAGGTACTGCTGACAGGGCTTGCTCCCAAGAACGAACAGCTGCCCTATGAATGGTACAACACGCCGAACATCCGTGTCATTACCCTGAAGGATTTCAGAAAATTCACTCGTGACCAGGGCTGCACAGTTCTCAAGGAAGTGGCGATCAACACGCATCATCACGACACCAAGGGCCACATTGTCCGCTTTCTGCCCGACTGGCGTGCCACCTATGGAATTTTTCTTATTGGCAAAGGAAACACAACATGAAGAAGAAGAAAAAGAACACAAAATTTCTGGATGCATACCACCAGTGCGATACAGCCATAGAACCGGCAACCCCTCTTTATGAAAAGATCCCACCCGTGGTCAGAAAGCTGATGAAACTGATGGATGACAAAAATTCCTTCAGCCATGTTGAGCCCGTCCCCATCCCATCCAATGAATCGGTAGTCAAGCTGATCCACCAGGCAAGAAGCATCCTCTTTCCAGGTTACTTTACCCAGACGATCTTGTCTCAGGCCAACCTTGAATATTTCCTCGGCCAGGAATGTACCAGTTTCCTGGAAAACCTTTCACGCCAGATTATTTCCGCCTTTCAGCATGACTGCTTCCGGCTCAACCTGCCGTGTACAAAGTGTGCTGACCAGGGCCATGAAATTGCCTTGAAGATCGTCCAGGAACTCCCTGCCGTCAAGAAGCTTTTGGATACGGACATCAGGGCAGCCTATGAAGGAGATCCCGCCGCCAAGGGATATGATGAGATCATTTTCAGTTACCCTGGTCTTATGGCCATCTCGATTTACAGACTGGCAAACCTGCTGCATAAACACAGCGTGCCAGTTATTCCGCGCATCATGACTGAGCATGCACACAGCCTGACAGGCATTGATATCCATCCCGGCGCTACAATCGGTGAAAGTTTTTTTATCGACCACGGCACAGGTGTCGTGATAGGTGAAACGACCCAAATAGGCAGTCATGTCAGGCTTTACCAGGGTGTTACCCTCGGCGCATTATCACTGCCAAAAGATGCCGGTGACCAGTTTAGAAATAAAAAAAGACATCCAACTATTGAAGATGATGTAATAATATATTCTAATACGACAGTTTTAGGGGGAGAGACCGTCATAGGCGCACGGTCGGTAATAGGTGGCAATATCTGGATTACGGAAAGTGTGCCGCCTGACACAAAGGTTCTCCTCAAGCGTCCTGAACTTATCTATGCAGGCAACGGCAGGAAGAAAATGCCGCAAAAGAGGAAATGACCATGGCCAGGATCAATGCAGATATTTCGCTGGTTGTAGGAAGGACTCCCCTGGTCAGGCTGAACAGGATTTCCAAGGGCCTGAAGGCAACAATCCTGGCCAAGCTTGAGTTTCAGAATCCATTATCCAGTGTCAAGGATCGTATCGGCGTTTCCATGATCGAGGCCGCGGAGAATCAGGGCCTCATTGATCCCCATACTACCATTGTTGAACCGACCAGCGGCAACACGGGCATTGCCTTAGCTTTTGTCTGTGCTGCTAAAAAATATCGCTTGATCCTCACTATGCCCGAAACCATGAGTATCGAACGCAGGGCCCTTTTAAGACACCTGGGCGCGGAACTTTTCCTCACCCCGGGACCTGAGGGAATGAAAGGCGCTATAGCAAAAGCCCAGGATATTCTGGCCCACAATCCCAAGGCATATATGCCGAACCAGTTTGCCAATCAGGCAAATCCCGAAATCCACCGCAGGACCACCGCGGAAGAGATATGGTCCGATACCGAGGGCCAGGTTGACATCCTGGTTTCAGGGGTTGGCACGGGGGGCACCATTACCGGAGTTTCAGAAGTCATCAAGTCGCGCAAATCCTCTTTCAAAGCAGTGGCGGTTGAACCTGCCGATTCACCAATCCTATCCGGCGGCAATCCAGGTCCACATAAAATACAGGGAATCGGTGCCGGATTTATTCCCGAAGTTCTCAATACCAAAATCATCGACGAAGTCGTTACTGTCACAAATGAGGATGCCTTTGAAACTGCCAGGCAGGTAGCCAAACAGGAAGGTATTCTCTGTGGTATATCATCAGGTGCAGCAGTATGGGCAGCAATGCAGGTAGCAGCACATCCGGAAAACGAAGGAAAGCAGATCGTGGTGGTTCTGCCCTCCACCGGCGAACGTTACCTGTCAACCGACCTATTCATAAAAGAGGAGATGAGAACAATGGCGACAGCAAAAAAACCTGCAGCTAAGGCTGCTCCAAAGAAAGCGGCAGCCAAAAAGGCAGCCCCAAAGAAAGCAGCAGCCAAAAAGGCAGCTCCAAAGAAAGCGGCGGCAAAAAAGACTACTGCTAAAGCAGCTCCAAAGAAAGCAGCAGCCAAAAAGGCAGCCCCAAAGAAAACGACAGCCAAAAAGGCAGCTCCCAAAAAAGCGGCAGCCAAAAAGGCAGCTCCAAAGAAAGCGGCAGCAAAGAAAACCACCACCAAAGCTGCTCCGAAAAAGGCAGTTGCCAAAAAAGCCGCTGCCGGAAAGGGAAAGGGTAAATAGCTCCTGGTAATCTATCCTTGTTTTTGCAGGTACATTAGCCGCGCCCGACATCGGCAAAACATCCGGTAGTCTATATAATCCGGTTGTAATAATGAAAGAACGCGCCGGCCATTGCAAAGTGGGCGGCGCGTATCTCATAAATCGTCTCCGACAATCCCTTCTGTCGGCTTACTAATCTATTGCCAGGTTTGTCTCAAGGAAATCAAATTTATCCCCAGCAATTTTCACAGAGCTTAAGCAATCCAGGGATTTATTCTTTTCTTCTGCCTGCACCGAATCAGTTTTAATTCTGACAAAAAAATATTCATGATTTATTGCCATTGAAGGAGAGTAGCAATGTTCGCAAAAAACGTATCAATAAATGATAAGGCTTTTGGCAGGGTATCACTGACAGTGCTGATCACTGCCACGGTTCTGCTTGTGTCATGTGCCGCCGGCAGCCGAATTACATCAGATGTCCCGCTTGAATCAGCCCCTGCTCAAACAGAGTCCGCAAAGGCAGAGGCTGATGTCAGGACAACTAATGTCACCAATTACTACCTCAGACCGAAGACTATCAAGCAAAGGCCCGGTGGGGAATTGGCAACTTTTGAAACGGAAAATTTTGTTGGTTCATCCCGCTGCGCTGTCTGTCATGAAGTTTTAACCGACAGAAAGGGCAATGATATGTCCATTTCAGGGCATTGGCGCTCGACGATGATGGCCAACGCGGCAAATGATCCACTGTGGCAGGCAAAGGTGAGCTCAGAGGTCAAGCGTAATCCTGCACTCAAAGAGGTGATTGAGACAAAATGCGCCACCTGCCACATGCCATTGGCCTGGACTCAGGCTTATAAAGCAGGAGAAAAACAACTCATACTGGGTGAGGGATTTTTAAGCCCCAAGAATGATCTTCATGCAGCAGCCATGGACGGTGTTTCCTGTTCCCTCTGCCACCAGATACGTGATGAGAACCTGGGCCAGAAAAAAAGCTTCAGCGGTAAATTTGTTATTGATGTTGATAAAAAAGCTCCTGCACGGGAGATATTCGGGCCATATGAAAATCCGGTACAGGAGGTGATGCAGAAAGGTGTAGGTTTTACCCCGGAATATGGCCCCCACACCAATGATTCGGCCCTTTGTGCCACCTGTCACACACTCTTTACCCCCTATGTGGATGCACAGGGGAACGTGGTGGGTGAATTTCCTGAACAGGTGGCCTATCTTGAGTGGAAACACAGTGAATACGGTTTGAATTCCGAACAACGCTATGACATAGGCGAAAATCCAGGACAGGGTTTGATCTGCCAGGAATGCCATATGCCGCATTCCGAGGAAGGTGGTGTTTATATTGCCCGCTGGAACCCGCCAGAAGCAGAGCCCAAAGATCATTTTTCCCAGCATCATTTCGTGGGTGGCAATGTTTTTATGCTAAATGTCCTGCAGGATAATATCGGCAGTCTCGGCCTTTCAGCATCCACTAAAAAATTCGAGGATACCAAGGAGAGGACCATGAGCCAACTTCAGCACGCAACCGCCGAATTGGTCCTCGTTGCTTTGAAACACAGGGACAGTGAACTTACAGCGGTGCTGCAGGTGAACAACAAGGTCGGACATAAATTCCCAACCGGCATTCCAACCAGGCGTACCTGGATACACTTTACAGTCTCCGATACTGAAGGACAGATAATTTTTCAATCGGGCAAACCCCTGGCTGATGGGCGAATAGAGGGGAATGATGCTGATTATGATATCATGAGCTATGAGCCGCATTATGACGAGATCATCCAGCCAGACCAAGTCCAGATCTATGAGGGTGTTATGCTCAACACGGATAATGTGGTAACCTACACTCTCTTGCGTGCTGCAGCGTTTGCCAAGGATAACAGGCTGCTGCCCAGGGGTTTCAATAAATCTGCCGTACCTGCAGAAATCGGGGTCTATGGCAGGGCTGTTTCAGATGATAATTTTATAGGGGGCTCAGACCAGGTTGCCTACAGAGTAAATACCGCGGGATACAAAGGACCCTTTACCGTGACAGCAAGGCTTCTTTTCACAGCGGTTTCCTACCCCTTTGTCAAGGATTTACAAAACGACCAGGAGTTATCCGCAGTCAGACGATTTATGCAATTCTATAATTATGCTGACAAGTCGCCTCAGGAGATAATAGCCATTCAGACAACGGCTCAGTAATGATCAGTGTATAATTTGTATTAGATTGTCATGGAATGGCCGGAATTATAACATTGATCAAATAATAAGAAGGAAAATATGCATAAAAAATCCCTTTATCATTTTCTAGGCGCGGTAACGGTCAGTTTTCTGCTGGTTCTGACTGCGGGATGTTCAAAAAACGAAGAGCAACAGGCCGAGGAAAAGGGCAAAATAGAAAAGATGACTGACCAGGCAGCAGAGACCGCTGTTAAAAAGATACGCACACCCATGGATAAGGCCCGTGCCACCCAAAACCTTGGTAATGAAAGGCTGGAGGAGATGGACAAGGCCCTGCAGAAGCAATAATATTAAAGCTGGATTTATATTCTTGAACCGGGCTTGTTTATCACCAGCCCGGTTTTTTTATGAACTACTCCAGCTCCCTTCAGCAAAACAATCATATGGGGTGAATCATTTCAAGAAACAACAACAAAACAACTAGGGACAGGAACGCTTTCAATAAAGTCTGGATGCCCCTCCAATGGTTTCTCGACCAGCAGGCAGCTTGACAGAAGACAGGTATGCTGAAACAGGAAGCAAAATTATTTTTGCACATCATGGGCTATGCCATGACAATTACCACAGCTGGCAAATTTCTCATGGATCGCGGAGCTGTGCGGCTGCCCATGGCATTTCTGGCAAGCAGGCAACTGTCCATGGGAGGGATGGCATTCTGCACAGGTCAGGGCACTATGCTTTGTCTCCCGCACCTGCAGCAGATTATATGCCTGGTCATGACAACCGGCGCAAACCTCCTTGCCCTGAGTAACAGGATAGGAGATATTTAACGGGGTATGAACAGGATGACAGGCCAGGCAGTCTGGAGTCGTAAGTGTTGCCATGGGGCTGTGATTCTCATGGCACTCGTTACACTGCGGGATGCGGCCATGTTTTTCTGAATGACAGGAGGAACACTCCTGCTCGGTATGCTTGCTAACCTGGGCCGTGAGGCTGGCGGCAACCTCTGTATGGCACATGCCAGCCCGTGGGGTGCTGTATGGCAGTTGGAACATTTCGGCATAATGTCGTCATAATTGCTGCGCAGTGGATTATAGGCATGGAAAACCTGATGACAGTCAGTACAGGCCACAGACTGATGCCTGGCACCATTATCACGCAGCCAGTTATAATGGGAGGTATGGCAGCGGGCGCATTCCTCAAGGGTAAGCGGCTGGACAGGCAGTGTGTATATATTGTTCTCCGAAGATTCAGCTGAAATCACCCCGTTTGGAATGAATATGTGGAGGAGTATCATTACCAGCAAAGCAGCACCTATGTTTGCCAAATCAATTTTCCTTCCCATGTTCATGCTTTATTTCCCTCTTTTATTTGCATACTTATGTTCATAGAAATTACATAAAAAAATAGCAGGAGAACCATGTTTGATTCTCCTGCTATTTGCTTCCGCTTTATTTAATCAGGAAATGCGGATCCATATGACAGTCAATACAGTTGGGCATTTTCTGGTGCATAAGCTGCGAATGTGGCTCTCCATGACAGGTCTGACACTGAGGAACATTTGGATGCTGGCCCCGGTGGCAGAAGGCACAGGTAAATGTCTGGTGTTTGGTCTCTGTTTTCGCCATCAATTCCCCAATTTCCCCGTGACATGGCACGCAGAATGTTCTTGGTGTGGTCTGCGCTGCGTTGATCTGCAATGGATGGTGGGCAGGATGGCATCCCAGACAATCGGGGGTCATCTGACCCTCGGCATGGGGCTCATGACAATTGGAACAATCAGGAATCTGGCCATGGGCCTCGTGGCAGAAGGTACAAGATTGCTCGGCATGGGCGCTTACATAGTTGGCAAAATCCTGCCCCGGACCCTCATGACAAGTAAGACAAGCCTCCTTGACATCATCGGCCAGGTGCAGGGCAAGGGGTTCATGTGGATTGGAATGGCAGGCAAGGCAATTTTCCAGTTCGAAGTGGGCCTGTCCCTCATGACACATGGAGCATTGCGGAATAACATTTTGCCCCCATGGTGGATGCTCCTGGTGACAATCCAGACAGGTTACCGCAGTCTGGTGCTTGCCGCCGTTGCTGGCTATCGATGCCGGCGCATCCTGGTGACACTTCAGGCAGTCTGCCACATCTAATGGAGCCAACCCAGCTTTCGCCGGGTATCCAAACGCGATTACCATTATGCTCGCAATAAAAACCGTGCTGAAAAATCCACATAAAAATTTTGCTTTTTTTTCTATCATTTTCTCCTCCACTTTCCCCTCCAAAAAATTAACTTAGCATACGAATATCGTTTTTAAAAATGACTGAATGGAGTTTCATTATCAAAGAAAGTCAGCCCTTGTCAAGTGATAATTGACCAAAAGTGAAGAGTGCAGCAGGTGGCTCGGAAGCCGATGTCCGGTAAAAGAATTTTTCCTGATGTAACCTATTCCACCGTCGGCAAGCATCTAGACATTTTGGCATGATTCTGCAAACAAGAGATCCCAGTATGCATATATGGCAGCAAACACTTCAACCTCTTTGCTTTGCAGCCAGATATTATCAGATGTATGGTTTGTTACGAACGGTTTATAAATTGGTCTGATTGGTCTGAATTCACTTACAAGAAGGGTAATAGTGAAGCCAGCTTTCCTGAGGAAGACAATCGAACAGATTTACTGAAATTTATTGCGAAGGAATATCCACAGCCGGATTTGATACTGTTCCTACTATTTATAAACAATATCCCTACCGAGGTTTACAAAATCGATCAAAACCTCTCCTGCTTCATTCAGGAGGGGATCGTCTTTTGATTCATCGCTCCCATGCGGAGCACCACTCACTTCCGCTTCTTCCATGTCAGAGATTTTTTCCAGCGGCGGCTCCCCTTTGCTCAAACGAAGTCTATTCTCCAGTTGCAGAAGCCACTTTTCAGCCTCATCACGCTCCTTCCTCCGCATTTGCTCAGACAGGGATATCTCGTTTTTTTGACGCATTTCTTCATTTCGCTCCCGTCTGTCAAGCAAATACTGGTAATCCAGGCTCAACCTGTTGCGCGCCGTATGCTTATTCTGCAGTTGGAAGATCAGGTCATCATCTATCTTGTAATAGGTCTGGTATGGTATGGAATTTATCTGGTCCCAAGCAAGGGCGTCGGGCAAGGCGCTTTCGCCAATTTCCCCGACAATATAAAGACTAGGGTATTCAAGATCAGGAATAATCCCCTTATGCTGAGTACTCTGGCCCGAAATACGGTAATACTTGGCAGTGGTAGCCTTCAGCTGACCCTGGTCCAGCGGCAGCAATGACTGGACAGTGCCCTTACCAAAAGTCTGTTCACCGAGAATTACCCCCCGCTTGTAATCCTGAATGGCCCCGGCAAATATCTCAGAAGCCGAAGCACTCATACGATTTACAAGGACAACAAGAGGGCCAGGATAAATTATCAGTGGATCATGGTCCCGGATAATGTCAATGCGGCCGTTGGCATTCCGAACCTGGACCGTGGGGCCCAGTCCTATAAACAGCCCGGTCAGGCTGTTTGCCTCCTGCAGAGAGCCTCCGCCGTTGTCACGCAGATCGATAATAATGCCCTGAACGTTCTCCTCCTTTAACTCCAGCAGTAACTGTTCCACGTCCTTTGTTGTGCTCTTATAGTCGGATTTTCCTTCATTCATACCCTTAAAATCGGCATAAAAGGTTGGAACATCTATGACTCCCACTTTATATTTTCTATTGTCCCTCTGAACCTCAATAATTTTTTTCTTGGCAGCCTGTTCTTCAAGTTTAACAGTATCCCTGATTATACTGATCACCCTAGTCTGGTGCTCATCGGCTGCATCCACCGGGATTATTTGCAACCGGACCAGGGATCCTTTGGGACCGCGGATCATGTTCACCACCTCGTCAAGACGCCAGCCCACCACGTCATGCATTTCACCATCAATTCCCTGGGCAACTCCAACGATACGGTCCGCCGCCTGCAGAACCTTTGAAC
>WOR8_10002203_pt1 | contig 19427 bp, 20 predicted proteins | sample DeeMarSeWOR38_10_FD_19890 | JGI IMG/M metagenome (IMG submission 19890)
TATATAGGTTGATTGTGTCGGACTGGCATTTTTCAGTTCAGGATTGAAATAATGATCTACACGGTAAGCAGCCACAGAATCCTGCAAGGTAATAAAATCGCTAATGTATTTAATAGGCAGCGTGACTGACATTGGTTTACTTTTCCCTGGTATTATTGATGCCCTGTACTGGGGATTCAGTGCTTTCAGCTCATCGAGTGAAATATTCATTACTGCTGAAAGTTGTTCAAGGTGTATATCCCTGGTTATCATAACTGTATCTGTGGCCATTGTGAAATTCACAGGTTTAGGCTTGATATTATGTTCCTTATAATAGTTCATTGAATACGTGGCTGCAATATATCCGGGCAGATATCCTCGTGTCTCTCGGGGCAGGCGATAATATATCTCCCAGTAATCTTTTCTGTTACCTGATCTTCGTATTGCTTTATTTACATTTCCAGGCCCGCAATTATAGGCAGCAATTACCAGTCCCCAGTCGTTATAGATACCATACAGGTCCTTAATGTACCTGGCAGCTGCATGAGTTGATTTTACGGGATCTCTTCTTTCGTCAACAATTGAGTTAATGGTAAGTCCGTATGCTCTGCCCGTACTGTACATAAATTGCCACAGGCCAGTTGCTCCAACTCTCGAAACGGCATTCGGGTTAAGTGCAGATTCTATTACAGCCATATACTTCAGTTCGGCGGGTAGTCCGTAAGCATCAAAAATATCCTCTATCATCGGGAAATAATACTCCCTCATTCCCAGCATGATTTCAAATTTATCCCTTTTCTTGCCTGTATAAACATGTATATAATTCCTTACAATGTTATTGTAAGGCAGATTCACTACAGAATGTATATGATGCAATCGTTTCTTGTAAACCGAGTCTGGAAACTCCACCACAGGTTCCAACTCGTTATTTGTTGTATCATCATCAATTATCATATTTTGTATGAACCATATATGTGTCAGGCTGTCTAATTGTCTTTCAATAAAGTCACTATCTGTTTTAATAATAATAGTGTCATTCACTGCCCGGGCTAACGTATTATAAAGTAAAACTATGCCTAACAGAATAATTAATCTTCTCATATCACAATCATTAAAAAGTTACTTTCACCCCCAGTCCCAGCGTTGTTCCATAAACAGTTCTTAAATTTACAGGTTCAAAGCTGAGTTTTAACTCAGGGCCAATATCATAATCTGACATTATAGCATCAACATTGGCATCCAATATTGAAACTATATACCATATCCCGACGCCAATATAAGACAAATCACGATATCTCCTGTAGAATGATATAGCATTTAACATCTGGTCTTTAACCCAGCTATGTGTTTGCGGGTTGTAGTTATCTGCTCCCAGTGCCGGGTCTATTTCCCCCGAGTCAAATGAGGACGTATATCTTTCATAGCTTACCGTCTCAGGTACATCATCAGTGAGATCCTGATAAGCTTCCATATATCCATCAAAATTTTGAGAATTACGTATTATGCTGTAGCCCAGTGCCCCAAAGCCGGCATAAACAAGTGGTATTTTCCAGTATTTTCTATTATATACCTGTCCTAATCCGGGGAAAGCAGCGGCCATCATTGTAGCCTTCACAGGAGATAAAAGCCTCACCGATGAAGGCAGTACCTCTTTTCTTTCCTGGCCAACAGCAATTGAATCAGTTGATTCAGTTATAACCTGGGCGCCGGCACTGACTGCCAGCGTAACAAGTAATATAATCAATTTAACGGTTTTCAATATCAATACCTTTAATTGTCACTCTTTACTTTGCTCAGAGTGACAATAATATGAGATTTAAGATCAACGATTTAATATTTAATACGTAAAATCTGAAACCTTGTTTCCTAAATCATCATTATCCCAAGGGCACTGCCCAGGGATACCTGCAAGGCAAAGATATATATTTTAGGAGTTAAGTTTATCCAATACCTCTAAAATCCTCTCCATCTGCTCGGTATTATCAAAAGGAATAACTATTTTACCCTTTCCCTTTTGATTTATCCTGAATTGCACATCTGATTTGAATATCTCTGAAAGATGTCCGGAGAGGTCCTGGAAATCTTCATTAAGTTGTTTTTTCTTCTCATTTTGTTCAGGATCTTTCAGCCTTGTCATTTGCATCTTTCGTACCAGCTCTTCTGTTTTTCTAACAGACAGACCATCATCAATTGTCCTGTAGTATACTTTTATCTGCTGTTCAGGATCTTCAATATTTATAAGGGTCCGTGCATGGCCCATGGTAAGCTGCTTATTCTTTATTCCAAGCTGTATTTCAGCAGGCAGTTTCAGCAGTCTCAGGTAGTTAGTAACTGTAGATCTTTGTTTACCTACTCTCTCGCTTAATTTTTCCTGTGTCAGGTTACATTCTTCAATAAGTCTCTGATAACTGATTGCTATTTCTATGGCATCCAGGTCTTCTCTCTGGATATTTTCAACAAGAGCCAGTTCAAGCATTGCCTGGTCGTCAGCAGTACGTAAATATGCAGGTACTTTTTTCAATCCGGCCATAAGTGCAGCTTTCAACCTTCGCTCACCAGCAATCAGCTGGTACCTGTCGCCGTCTATCTCCCGGACCGTAAGAGGTTGTATAATACCCAGTTTCCTTATTGATGATGCAAGTTCTTCTAATAATTGTTCATCGAATCTTGTTCGGGGTTGGAAAGGATTAAGCTCAATATCGTCAATATTGATTTCCAGATTAGCAGCAACTTTCTGCACGAGCTTCTCTCTTTCAGCATCATCTATTAATGCACTCAGACCTCTTCCCAAAGCTTGTTTTTTAGCCATCTTATTATCCTGTATTATGATTACAGACTATATATCAGCATTACTACCTGATCCATTCTGTCCTTTTTCGATCAACTCCTGAGCAAGGTTAAGGTAATTTACCGCTCCTCTTGATTCAGCATCGTAAAGTATTGCAGGCTGACCATAGCTGGGTGCTTCGCTTAATTTCACATTCCTCTGTATTATGGTTTCAAAAACCATCTGCTGGAAATGTTTTCTGACTTCTTCAACAACCTGGTTTGAAAGTCTTAGCCTCGAATCGTACATAGTAAGCAGGAAGCCTTCTATTACCAGAGACCTGTTCAGGTTTTTCTGTATTATTTTTATGGTATTGAGCAATTTACCAAGCCCTTCAAGTGCGAAATATTCACACTGGACAGGTACGATGACCGAGTTTGATGCTGTAAGTGCATTAACTGTTAACAATCCAAGTGATGGCGAACAATCGACCAGTATGTAGTCATACCTGTCTGGTACTTCCTTTAATACATTCTTAAGAATACTCTCCCTGTGATCGGTATTAAGCATTTCTATTTCAGCGCCTACGAGATCGATATTGGAAGGTATCAATTCCAGGTTATCTATCTCTGTGCCGATAATTGCAGTCGATGGTTCAACATCGTTTATGATGCAATCATAAATTGTTTTATCAATTTTACGAGTATCAATACCAAATCCTGAAGTTGCATTAGCCTGAGGATCAAAATCCACCACCAATACTTTCTTGTCAAGAGCTGCCATGCTTGCAGCAAGGTTTATTGCCGTAGTTGTTTTACCCACTCCACCCTTCTGGTTTGCTAATGAAATAATTTTCCCCATATGGTTATATATTTGAATTATTCAGTTCATTCCGGTGCTGCAAAATTAATATTTATGATTCCCGCGGGTCCTCAAACTGCACTTGTAATTGTAAACATTTCATTTACGGTTTTCAACATTTTATTAACAGGTTTTTATGGTTAAAACAGGTTAAAATTTCCGATTCGATTTTTTTTAGCATATTTACAGAACCCAAATCTTATGAATATGGGCAAATCAATTAAGAAAGTGGAATGGCAGGTAATCGTCAATCCTAATGCAGGTAAGAAGAAAGGACAAAAGGACTGGAACGTTATATCAGATCTTTTAACCCAATTTGGCATCTCATTTAATCACTTTTTCACAGAGGCCAAAAATCACGCTGTTAAGCTTGCTTTTGATATTATTAACAACGGAAACAGGAAGATTCTCGTTGTGGGGGGTGACGGTACAATGAACGAAGTAGTGAATGGGGCCTTTACGCAAAACAATATACCGACCACCGATATTACACTTGGGATGATCACCGTTGGTACTGGCAATGACTGGGGAAGAATGTTCAATATACCTATGGACTATGAATCGGCCATAAAGGTTATCAAAAATGAAGATACATTATTACAGGATACGGGAGTAATAAAGTTTTATTCAGGTACAGATGTGAAGGAAAGGTACTTTATCAATATTGCGGGCCTCGGTTTTGATGCACTGGTAACGAAGCGTTCTAACAAGCAGAAAGAGAAGGGTCGCAGTAGTAAAACATTGTATTTCTGGACGTTATTGAGAAGTCTTCTTTCCTACAAACATACCAGTACAAGCATTGAAATTGATGGTAAGAAGATTAAGAATGATACCTTCACGATAAGTCTCGGAATTGGTAAATATTCAGGCGGCGGAATGATGCAAACTCCCTCAGCCATAGCCGATGATGGCTTGTTCGAGCTTACGCTTGTTAAAAAAATGCGCAAAGGTGAAGTCATACGCAGCCTCAAAAGACTGTATAACGGTACTATCCTTGAACATCCCAAGGTTGAGGGTTATACAGGAAAGAAGATAAAAATCGATTCGGATCCACTGATCCATGTTGAGGTTGATGGTGAATCGCTGGGTCATTCACCTATTGAGTTTGATATACTGCCCAGGTCAATAAACATAGTGCAGGGCACTACTGACTCTTAACTAACTCTATCTCAAACAGACGGGGCCAGTTTTTTCCTGTTATAAACAACCGTCCGTTGTCGTTGTCCCAGGCTATTCCATTTAATTCAGCCAGTTCAGGGTGATGATACTCGTCTGGCAAAATACCGGTAAGGTCGATATATGCAAGTACTTTCCCAGTAGCAGGGTCAATACGTGCAATACGGTCGGTAGTGTATATATTAGCCAATATCTCTCCATTAATAAATTCCAGCTCATTCAGCTGCCATACATGACTTTCATTATCATATACCTCTATTGATGACACCACTGTAAAATATTCCGGTTCAAGGAAATACAATTTATTCGTGCCATCACTCATTATAAGTTCCCGGCCGTTACTTGTAAGTCCCCATCCCTGTGTTGTATAATGCACACGCTTTATTTCTTCAAAGCTTTGCATATCGTAAACAAAACCCACATTATTTGTCCAGGTAAGCTGAAACAGGCGTCCGTCGTAGACAACCAGTCCTTCTCCGAAGAACTTGCTTTCAAGATTATGTATTTGCAGGACCCTGCCTGTTTCCACTTCCACTTTCCTCAGTGTTGATTCCCCTTTTACTCCGGTACTTTCATAAAAATATCCATCGTGGTAAACCAAACCCTGAGTATAGGCCTTTCCATCATGCGGATACGTATTTATTACCCGGTAAGAGTACAGGTCAGGTTTAATGTCAGAAAAAACGGTGACGAAATGGGTAAGGACCTGGGGTCTTTTTTTCCCTTCATAAGCCATAATCTTAAGTGGAAGTCTGCCTAACCTTGATGACTTGGAATCAAAATCGTATTCAAGCTCGGCAGCCCCAAGGGTTGTCAGTAATTCCCCATCGAAAAACACTCTCACCGAGTCAGGAGTACTATTGCCCCTCAGACTCAGTTTAAGATGTATCTCATCACCTGAAGTGAATCTTGCACCATCTTCAGGTTCTTCTATATTCACAAGGCTTGCAGAAAGTTTTTTCTGGGTTTCATCCGCTTCGGATGTTTTGTTATCTGATTTAACAGATCCATTGCACGAAACTGCAAAGACCAATACCATTAAATAAAACGGACATATAAATTTCATTTCAAAATAACTTTATAAACTCTATCAACCTTTCATCCTCTTATCCCTTCCCAAAATTTTCCTGAACAATCCCTTCAATAAAGATTTCCTTCTGTTCAGTTGCTTTGCCACTTCTTTCTCCATTTCATCATATAAGCTCAATTGCTGCCATATAGTACTCCAGCCAGGGAATCCTCCTACATTTTTATCATCAATATATATATCGGCATTAATTTTACGACTTACTGAATCGTCACAATCTTCCTCCGGATAATTTTTATTTACTGCATAAAACTCAATTCCTTTATTCCTGCAATATTCAACCGCCTCATAAAGTTCATTGCCGGCCCTGATTGTCCATAAGATAAGCAACGCACCATGTTTCTGAAGTTCTTTCAATGTTTCAAAAGCAAATAGCTTATCTTTCCCTATTTTCGGATATGTATGCTCAACCAGGGTGCCATCAAAATCAATAGCTATTTTAAGATTCTGTAGATGTTCCATTACATATTTAAATTCGTGTAAAAATATACAAATTGGGATTATTGATAAAATTTATCTTTATTTACAATTGATTCTGGATTTGGACTGCCCTAAAACATGAAAAAACAGATACCTAACTTTTTAACTCTGCTTAATCTGGTATCAGGTTTCATAGCTGTTATACTGATATTGCATGGCAATCTAAAGCTCTCAGTGTGGTTCCTGGCAGCATCGCTTATTTTTGACTTCGGTGATGGGCTTGCTGCACGCCTGCTAAACGCTTATTCTGATATCGGTATTCAGCTTGACAGTCTTGCCGATATGGTGAGCTTTGGCGTTGCTCCCGGCCTTTTGATGCACTGTCTTATCCTTTCGGCAGAAGGAGCTGATTCCATTGTGATGTATCTAAAGTATATCCCTGTGCTGATCCCTGCTTTTTCAGCTTTACGTCTTGCCAAGTTCAATATTGATAAAGCACAGAGTGACCATTTCAAGGGATTACCAACTCCTGGTAATGCTTTTTTTATTATTGCACTTGTTTTTGCCAGCATATACGGTAACAGTCAGTTAATCGAGAATCTTGTCAATTCAAGGGTAGTATTATGTTTCCTGACTCGCCTCTTTTCCACACTCATGATCACAAGAATTCCAATGTTTTCCTTCAAGTTCAGGCATTTAAGATTCAAGGGGAATGAATTAAGAATAGTCTTTCTGGGATCATCTATTCTATTAATAGCAGGTGCAGGATTTGCATCGCTACCGCTTATAATTATTCTTTATATAATTGTTTCACTCATCTGGGCTCTTATCAGCTGATCCATTTTTCTCACTCTTCAGCTTTTGCATAATAACCGTTTGCCTTCGAATAGATTCCTGATGCATCAGTTTTAGATATTTTTCTGTAAAGCTGCGGTCGAGTCCGGAAACACCAGCCTGTTCAAGTCTTGTGTTTAGGATCTCCAGCCACCTTTCCATTTGAAGTACTGCGACATTATTCTTAAATTTATATTCCCCTATTAAGTCTATTATTTCAAGACGTCTTGCCAGCAATTCAATTAACTGATGATCAACGGAATCTATCTGGTTACGCAATTCTTCGAGATAGTCAAGGAAGCCAGGATCATCAGGTTTGGAGCGCCTGATAACAAGATTTTTCATCAGAGCACAATAATCAGCCGGTGACAGTTGCTGATTACTATCACTCAGAGCTGCAGGTGGATCATAGTGCACTTCCACCATAAGCCCATCCATATTCAAATCCATGGCTTTCTGGGCCAGCTCAGGTACCAGTAATGAGTCGCCCGCAATATGGCTTGGATCGCACAGAACAGATATTTCTTTTATTCTCCTTTTTAGTTCTATTGGTATTTCCCATTTAGGCACATTTCTGTAGCTCGTTCTCTCGAAAGGAGAAAAACCACGATGAACAGCAGCCAGTTTAGTAATACCTGCATTATAAACCCTCTCTATTGCTCCCAGCCACAGGTCGACGTCCGGGTTAAGGGGATTTTTGACCATTACAGGTATATTTGTTCCAGTGAGTGATTCAGCAATCTCCTGCACTGAGAAAGGATTCGATACTGTGCGTGCGCCCAACCATATCACATCCACACCCATTTTTAGACATGCCTCGACATGTTTCGAACTGGCTACCTCAACAGTAATCCTCATACCTGTTTGTTCCTTCACCTTTATCATCCAATGCAAACCTTTTACACCTACCCCACTGAAGGTACCCGGGCGGGTACGTGGCTTCCATATTCCAGCCCTGAATAACAACGGCTGGCATAAATCAGATAAGGAACGGGCTGTCCGTCGAACCTGTTCCTCAGTCTCAGCACTGCATGGACCTGCAATCATTACAGGTCCTCCACCAAATTCACTGAACCATTCCTGAATCTGAATTATATTCATATATTTTAATTAACACTAGTATACATGCCCTTCCCCTCTGATTTCCTCCTTATCAATACGTTTCCTGTTTATTGCACTCCACGCATACCATATATAGCCTACTACCAGAGGAATTGCGAATGAGATATACATCATTGTTTTCAGAGTAAAGAGGCTTGAAGAAGCATTCCTTATGGTTAATGAACTCTGCAAATCAGTAAGGGAGGGGTAAAAGGCAGTGTTGTTATAACCTGCTACCAGGAACAGTGACAATACAACCAATATAGTACCTGATCCTGAATACCATACAGGATCTGTACGGTCTGTAAAGATAGTACGGTAGAGGCTAAAAAGGACAAGCAATGTACCTGCGAGAAACATTATCAACAACAGGGGCATTTCCAGAAAGTTGTGCAGGTACTTATTTTTTTCCATTAAAACATCCCCGGTTACAGGATCAACGGCAAATCCTTCTGATAAGAGCAGGCTGATCACAAAGAACAGGAATCCAATCAGGAAAGGGATGAGATTACCGATAGTTCTTTTCCTGGCTTTATGTACTAAAGCATCGTCATCAATATTATTGATTATATACATCAGACCTAACAGACGAGCCAGGAAAAGGACTGTTATGCCGAGGGATATATTCCTGATATTGATTGCTGCTTCGAGACCATGCCATGGAGTATCCCATTTCCCCATATTGAGTTCGTTCAATGAAAAATTAGCTCCTGTATAGAATGTAGCAACAGCAATACCTATAAGTAATGGTGCAAGAGCCCCATTGACGAGGAGGAATATTTCAAATGTTTTCTTCCCCAGTACATTGGACGGCTTGGAACGGTATTCATAAGCTATAGCCTGGATCACAAAACTAAAAAGGATTGCCATCCATACCCAGTAAGCGCCGCCGAAACTTGTGGCATAAAACAGGGGGAATGAAGCAAAAAAAGCTCCTCCGAAAGTTACCAGGGTAGTAAAGGTAAATTCCCATTTGCGACCCATTGCATTTATTATCATTGTTTTTTCCTCTTCATTGCTGGCCAGGGTAAAGATAAAGGATTGACCTCCCTGTACGAATAATAGAAATACCAGCAGGCTGGCGAGAAGTGAAACAAGAAACCACCAGTACTCCTGCAGAAACGAATGTGACACTGCTAATAACATAATTATTCCTCCTCTATTTTAGGTCCGTTCTTAATCTGCCTGGTCATAATCGATACCTCTGCAATAAGCAGAGCTGTAAAAAGGGCTGCAAATAACCAGAAAGTAGTCTGAACCGTTGAAGTACTAAGATTTGATACCGCTATACCAACAGGCATCAGGTCCTGTATTATCCATGGCTGCCGACCCATTTCGGTAACCAGCCATCCAAGAACTGAGGCAAGGTAAGGTAAGGGGATGCTGATTAATAGTATCCAATGAAAAACCTTCCTTTTAACAATTGTACCGTCGACTGAAAAGTACCAGGCCAGTAGCTGCATCAGGAGAAAAAGAAAACCAAGGGCCACCATAAGATGAAAACTGTAGAACACGAGAGGAACGTTAGGAACTATATCAGCCGGTTTGTTAATGTAAGAATACCCGAAATACCTGAAGTATTCATCCTGAAAATCATTGTCTTCAAATCTTGCCTTCAAGATATCAACCTCTTCACTTTCGTCACGGGTTCTTGCCTCCTTATAATCCAGTAACAGCTGTCTTGCTATTTTACCCCTCTCTATTTTTTCTGATGCAGACATAATGCCCTTTTCCTCACTGCCATACACAAGATCTTTTATCCCTGCAACAAATGAGTCCCTGTCACCGTGGGTCATAACTGACAGGAATCCAGGTATTTCGATACGGGCAATAATGTCTTTCTCATCCAGGTCATCACTATCATCCTTATCCGCAAGGATACCGAATACATTCAGGCCGGCATTTGTCTGTCCTTCATAAAGGGCTTCCATAGCTGCAAATTTTACTGGTTGAACTTTTGCAATGGTTCTTGCTGATGTATCACCCGTAAAAATCAGGACAACAGTTGCAAAACTGCCAAATATCGCTGCCACTTTTATACTGTTCAGGGCCATTTCTTTTTCACGATTTCGGATGAGGAACCATGCACTGATACCTGTCACAAATAAAGAAGCCAGTACAAAACCTGAAGTTATGGTATGAAAGAACTTATCAACAGCTACTGGGTTGAATAATACTTCCCAGAAATTCATCATCTCGTTTCTTGCTGTTTCTGGATTGAAAATCATGCCAACCGGGTTTTCCATCCATGCATTCGCTACCAGTATCCACAGTGCTGAAAGATTTGCACCAATCGCTACAAGCCATGTCGAGGCAATGTGAAAACGTTTGCTCACCTTATCCCATCCAAAAAACATAACCGCAATGAATGTCGATTCCATGAAAAAGGCCAATATCCCCTCCACAGCAAGAGGGGCACCAAAAATGTCACCGACAAACCAGGAATAATTTGACCAGTTGGTTCCAAATTCAAACTCAAGGATTAGACCGGTTGACACACCTATGGCAAAATTGATACCGAATAATTTCATCCAGAATTTCGTGGTTTTCTTCCATTTCTCAGAACCTGTACGTATGTATTTGGTCTCCATTATCACGAGAATAAAAGATAACCCGAGGGTCAATGGAACAAACAGCCAGTGATAAATGGCTGTAAGGGCAAACTGAGCCCTTGACCAATCGACAAGTGAAAGGTCGATATTTTCAATCATCTGTATCAGTTTTAATTATTAATTCATCGAGGACATGCATGCCCCTTTCTTCATCACTATCAAAATTTTTTTTCAGAAGATCAGGAAAAAAGAAAATCCGTAAAACGGCAAACATTATAAAGAGTTTGATAAGTATAACCAACCATACCTTCCTTCCCCATGCAGGCATAGTTTTAAAACCATTCCCGTAGAATTGAAAAATATTATTGAAAGACTTTAATATAAATCCCATATATAGACTAATTAATTAACGATGCGGCCTGGTTAAGACGTAAAGATAATAAAGACAAAAGACAAAAGATAAAAGATAAAAGACAAAAGTAGAGGCGCCATGCATGGCGACTGAGGAAAAAATTGGAGCAAAGTTCTCCTTCGCCATAGGCTATTGCGGACAATGTGGAAACCCCGGCTGAACGACTTGTGCTGAGCCTGAGTGTACTGAGCTTATTCGACGTGTCGAAGCAAGTGAACACCGGGGGAAAAATATGACCTATTATCTGTAATTGTTTCAGTCTGACAGTTCCCTGGCAAAGCGTTCACCGTATGCAAGCAGCTCCGACCTGTTTTCTTCACCAGGCCTGAACTTATAAGTAGCATTTTCCTCCATTACCTTCAGTTTAAGGTTCCTCAGGTTCGAGGCGATTATACCTGCTGCTTCCCCGCTCCATCCGTATGAACCGAACGATGCTGCCAGCTTGCCCTTATCCCTTAATGGATTTATTACAGCAAAAAGTTTGTAAACCGGCAACAAGGTATTCTGATTTATTGTTGGGGATCCCACAAGGATAGCATCTGCTTTTACTATCTCCGATTCAAGATCTCCAAGTTCGATATGCTCAATATCGAGAATCGTAACTTCAGCATTACCTTCACTTTCAATTCCCCTGGCAATTGCATTTGCAATTTCGGCCGTGTAACCATAGGCTGAAACATAGGTTATAAGAACCTTCCTTTTCCCTTCACTACTGGTAAGATCAAGGTATTCACTGGCATATTTTTCACTCAAATCAACATATTTTTTCCAGTTTGAGCGTAGTATGGCCCCATGTCCAGGCAATATGGCATTTATTTTCAGGGGACGGATCTTATCAATAGCCTTGAGCATGAACTTACTATACGGCTTGAGAATTACGTCAAAATAGTATTTGAAGGCATCATCAAAATTATCAAGGAGATCATCGAAAAGCCTGTCATCGCAATAATGTGCACCAAATGAATCGCAGGTGAAGAGCAGCCTGTCACCTTCAAGATATGTATACATTGTATCAGGCCAGTGCAGATTAGGAGCAGAGATAAACCGGAGGGTCTTATTTCCCAGGTCGAGGCTGTCCCCATCTTTAACCACCCTGCTTTTAAAAGTAAAATCGAACATCTCGTTGAGATATTTTATAGCATTCCCGCTCCCTACCACAGTTGCATCCGGTGCCTGTTCCAGCACATGCTTGAGTGAACCGGAATGATCTGGTTCAGTATGATTGAAGATGATATATTCTATCTCAGAAGGATCAGTTACCTGTCGTATTTTATCCATATATGTGCCGGCAAATTTCTCCTTCGCGGTTTCGATGATTGCCTTTCTGTCAGCATTAATGAAGTAGGAATTATAAGTAGTTCCGAACTTCGTTTCCATAACTATATCGAAAGTAACAATATCAAAATCAAGAATACCTATCCAGTTGACATCTTTTGTTATTTCAATTATCTTGTTGTCTTCCTTTTTCTCTCTGCTGTCCATTTCCTAATATCATTTAATGATCTTCATATTATATTTCAGCCAGTATATCAATTTTTGAATGCACCGAATCCTGCAGATTTACTTTAAGACTTGTACCGGGTGGCAGGAAAATATCCACCCGAGAACCGAATTTAATGAACCCCAGTTCATCACCCTGTTTAACTTTCATTCCTGGTTTTGCATATGTTACAATTCTCCGGGCTACAAATCCTGCTATTTGTCTTATCATTATCTCAAATCCCTCATCGGTCTCTATTACGACACTTGTACGTTCATTATAAAGCGATGATTTCGGCAGGCTTGCGATAAAAAACCTGCCTGGCTGATGCTTCAGGTACTTAACTGTACCTGATACAGGGTATATATTGGTATGTGCGTTAAATAAAGACATAAATACGGATACCTGCAGTCTGGTATCCCTGAAATATTCATCCTCTTCCACTTCCTCAATGACCACTACTCTTCCATCTGCGGCAACTAGTATTTTCCTGTTATCAACATCAATATCCCTTTCTGGTTTCCTGAAGAAGGAAATGCTGAAGATTGAAATCAAAACTGACAATGTCAGGACAGTAATCCAGACAGCCTTCACATCAACGAATAAGAAAATAATGATGATATTTAGAACCGTCAGGGCAGTTGCAGTGATTGCTAATAACTTATATCCTTCCCTGTGTATCTTCATGGACTACAAATCTAATTATATAGGATAAATCAACCAAAAAGTGTGATAAAGAGAAATACGAAAGGAAGGGACAGGATGAGGCTGTCAAACCTGTCGAGTATTCCACCATGACCGGGTAACAGTGATCCCGAATCCTTGGCACCAACACTTCTTTTAAGCATTGACTCCGCCAGGTCTCCCAGGGTACCTGTTACTGCCACAATTATTCCTATAATTATCCAACCTATAACATCAGGGCTCTTAATCCATAACGATACCAGCCATGCTATCAATATAGTGAATACCAGGCCGAAGATAAATCCCTCCCATGATTTTTCTGGTGATATCCTTGCCACGAGCTTATGTTTTCCCAGCCACGAACCAAACAGGTAAGCAGCAATATCAAAGCTCCATGAGAGTATTAATACCCCGAGTATCAAACCGGGCGAAAAATCTGAAATGCTTCCCCTGAGGATTGTATCTGGTCCCTGAAAACCAAACGTCATGTAGGGGATAAGCGAAAAAGGCACAGCGATAAATATTATACCGAAAACTGTATGTGCTAAAGAATTAAAAGGTTTTTCTTGTTTTCTGAATAGCTCAGCAATAATGATAAACATCAACTCGGCCATTGCTATAAGATAATATACAGCATCAATCACACCTGATGCAACAAATACCGAGACTATATAAATTGTTAAGGCCGTTATCAATCCTGACGGCTCCTGAGGATTGACCCCGGTTATGGATATAAGCTTATAATATTCATACATTGAGCCAATAACCAGTACACCACCGATAAACAGACAGGATAGGGGATGCAGCCAGATCCCCCCCAGTACGATTATTATTAAGAAAACACCTGTTAATGTCCGTTTGGATAAATTATTCAATATCAGAGTTCTTTTATCAGAAGTTTTGCACGTATTACATAATCGCGCATACAATAGAGTTCAAACTCACCAAAACCGTAAGACCTGTCCTTCTTGTTTATTATTACACTATCAATATTATTATCTTCAAGTATTTGCCGGGCCATTTCTATTCTTGTTTCATTATTTGATTCATATATTTTAACCCAGTTCTTTTCCATATATGAAGTTTTAGCTACTCTTCTTCGCCGGGAGATACAATCCTCTCATTATTTTCTGCACCACTATTATCCTTTTCATTTGTATCCCTGAGTTCATTGCCATTATTTTCAACCTTGTCACTGGATGAGGTTTTTCTTGGGGGTTTCTTTCGGGCCGGTCTTCCTGTCTCTTCTATCGCAGGCATGTTACCCTTTTTCTTCCCGAATATTTTTTCTAGGTCTTCACCGAAAATAACTTCCTTTTCAAGAAGTTGAGCGGCCAGTGATTCGAGGCCTTTTCTATGTCCCTTCAGCACATCCAGGGCTCTTTGATATGCCTCATCTACAATGCGTTTAACTTCCCTGTCAATAAGTTCTGCAGTTTTTTCACTATAGGGTTTGGTAAAACCGTATTCGTTCTGACCCGAAGAGTCATAGAAACTTAGATTTCCTATTTCGCCGCTCATACCAAAATAGGTAACCATTGCATAGGCCTGCTTCGTAACTTTTTCAAGGTCATTGAGTGCTCCGGTTGATATTTTATTAAAAACCAGTTGTTCAGCAGCCCTTCCGCCAAGGGCGTATGCTATTTCATCAAGTATTTGTTCCCTGGTTGTAAGCTGTCTTTCTTCAGGTAAATACCAGGCTGCTCCCAGGGCACGGCCACGAGGAATTATTGTGACTTTGACCAGAGGGCTTGCATGTTCGAGCAGCCAGCTCACCGTAGCATGCCCTGCTTCATGGAAGGCTATTGTTTTTTTCTCATCCTCAGATATAATTTTGTTTTTCCGTTCAAGTCCCCCTACTATACGATCCACAGCATCAAGGAAGTCCTGCTTGCTTACTACCTTCATGTTCTTACGTGCGGCTATTAGGGCAGCTTCATTACAGACATTAGCTATATCAGCTCCTGAGAATCCCGGAGTCTGTTTGGCAAGAAAATCAATGTCGAATGATTTGGGCAGTTTCAACGGTTTAAGGTGTACTTGAAAGATTCCCTTTCTCTCGTTCAGGTCAGGCAGCTCAACATGTATTTGTCTGTCGAACCTTCCTGCCCTTAGTAATGCCCTGTCGAGTACATCCGCCCTGTTGGTTGCAGCAAGTATTATAACTCCAATATTGCTGTCGAAGCCATCCATTTCAGAAAGTAACTGGTTAAGTGTATTTTCGCGTTCGTCATTAGCCCCGAAACTTGGATTTCTGCCCCTTGCTCTTCCCACTGCATCTATCTCATCAATAAACACGATACATGGGGCTTTTTCCTTGGCCTGTTTAAAAAGATCTCGGACACGCGACGCACCTACACCAACAAACATCTCTACAAAGTCAGATCCTGAAATAGAGAAGAAAGGCACATTCGCTTCACCTGCAACAGCTTTGGCCAGCAAGGTTTTACCCGTTCCAGGAGGGCCTATTAACAGGGCACCCTTGGGAATTTTACCACCCAGGTCAGTATATTTCTTAGGATTCTTAAGGAAATCTACGAGTTCCTTAACTTCTGTCTTGGCCTCCTCCAGCCCGGCCACATCACTAAAATCAATCCTTACATTGGATTCCCGGTCAAATATTTTTGCCTTTGACTTTCCTACTGAGAAAATATTCCCAGCACCTCCACCGGAAGATCCGCCCCCTGCCATACGCCTGAAGATAAACAACCATATGGCCAGAATAATCAGCATGGGTAATATCCATCCCAGGATCTCACCAAAATAATTCTTCCTGGTTTCATATTCGGGATGTATCCATTCTGTCTCTGTATATTTGTATTGATCCTGTACCTCGTCCAGTCTTGATTCAAACAGCTCAACCGTAGGAAAGTGATATGTATATTGTGGCGATGGTCCTGAAAAACTAAATCTTCTAGAACCGGAAATATCAGGATACCTGCCTGATTCAATTGCCTGCGTTGTGAGATAGATTTCCGCATACTCTTTATTGATAACCACAATTTTTTGAATATCCTTGTTTTCTATCATCCTTTCGACCTCACCCCATTGCTCCAGTTTCTCAACTTTTTTACCGCCAAATATAAAATTGATAGCTATAAGACCTATACCTATAGCCAGGTAAATCCATGTTGGATTTATTCTGGGTTTATCGTTCTTTACTGAACCTCCACCCTGCTTGTTTGTACTTTGATCTCTCCTATTTGTATCAGTCATCTCAACCCATGATTTTAATTATCCCTTAACTCTTCAATAACTGCATCAGCCCATAATGACTCAAGATTATAAAAATCCCTGTATTTTTCCTGGAATATGTGAACAACCACATCTCCGTAATCCAGCAGTACCCAAAGGCAATTTTCAATACCTTCCCTGTGATTGGGATGCTCCCCGGTGTTTTTCTTCACATGTAGCTCTACAGATTCCGTTATTGAATCCACCTGGGTTACTGAATTACCATGGCAAATAATGAAGTAATCACATACTGAATTCTCCAAAGACCTGAAATCAAGTTTAAGAACTCTTTCGCCCTTTTTTTCAAAGATCCCCTTTTTTATATTTTCTATCAGTGGTAATACCTCGTCACTGTTTTCTGTCATTAATCTCTGATTCTGTTTATTACATTATTTTCGATAGTAAAAATACTAACATTATTTTTACTTTTGTTATAGCATCGTAAGTTTTACAATTTCAGTGCCAGATTCGGCAAATATGGCATATGTGGTCAAACAAATGCTTCCGTTAAATGTAACAGGCTTATTATCATGTCAATAGGTTCTAATATCATTTTTTATGAAAAAGTGTCATCAACAAATGACGTGGCAACAGAAATGTTGAAAGCGGATACTGTTGCTGAGGGTACAATAATATATGCAGGTGAGCAATTAAAGGGCAGAGGACAGCGAGGTAACAAATGGATAAGCGAAGCTGGTAAGAACCTAATTGTAAGTATAATACTTTATCCGGACTTTCTGGAAGCAGAGCAACAGTTTATAATTTCAAAAGTTATATCCCTTTCAATTGCTGAATTTCTTGATGCCTATTCAGATGCAATAAGTATTAAATGGCCGAACGACATATACTATAAAGATGACAAAATTGCAGGAATGCTTATTGAAAATTCACTCGAAGGAAATACGATAAGGAATTGTATTATTGGTGCTGGCATTAATATCAATCAGGTTAATTTCCCCCCGGAAATTCCAAATCCTATTTCATTGTGCATGATAAATAAGCGTGAATATGATATTGTCCCCTTACTTGCAGAATTTTGTAGTATATGCGATTTATGGTACACAAGGTTAAAGGAGGGTCATCTGGATTATATTGATAGAAAATACAGAAACAGGTTATACAGGCTCAATATCCCAGGAATGTTTAATACTGCTAAAGGCAATGTAAGAGGAAGAATATCAGGCGTTGACAAATTTGGCCGCATTAAAATCGAAACTGATCACGGGAATACAGTTGTGTACGGGTTCAGGGAGATTGATTTTACCGGTTAATTTCAGTCCAGTCGTTGAATTCTTCCATCCCGCCAACCAGTTTATTGAGAAATTCTTTTATCGGTTTTGATGCAATAGCTTTCAGCCCTGGATTCAGGTCAGCCTTTATAGTAAGTTTAACTCTTGTATCATTCTCGTTCATCTCTTTAAGCTGAATCCAGAAATTAAACTCGGTGTTATTTAATCCGTATCCTGTGTATTTTACTGTACTAAACGGTTCTTTCCTGACAATTTTGATAATTGATTTTCCGACCATTGATACCTCAAATGAACATTCATCAACAGAGGCCTCCCAGTTCTCGATAGTATGCTCAGGCAGAAACCTTCTAAAATTTCTCATATCAGTTACAAAAGTATATATCTCTTTTTCTCCCGCCCTGATCTTTCCTATCCTGCTCTCATATCTGGTATAATCTTCCATAACTTAACTATTTACCCCAGGCTGCAGGATCCAGCCTCCATTTCTTAAGTGTATCAATATCATTATCAGTAATATATCCTGTTGCCTTAGCCTGTTCTATCAAAACGCTGTAGTCACTCAGTGTGGATAATTTGCAATTATTAATCCTGAAATTATCCTCTGCTTTCTTAAAGCCATATGTAAATATTGCCAGCATGCCCAGAACATGACATCCTGCCTCCCTTAGGGCAGACACAGCCCTGAGGCTACTACCTCCGGTAGAAATAAGATCTTCGATAACCACTACATTCTGGTCCTTTTTAAAAAACCCCTCAATCTGGTTTCCCAGCCCATGTTCCTTTGTACCTGAGCGCACGTAAATAAACGGCAGGTTCAAAGCTTCAGCTACCAGAACACCATGAGCAATGGCTCCTGTTGCCACTCCTGCAATAAGTTCAACACCGGGATATAATTCTGTGATTTTTCTTACGAACGAATCCCTGATGGCTAACCTGACTTCAGGGAAAGATAGTGTTTTCCTGTTATCACAATATATTGGAGATTTCCAGCCTGAAGCCCATGTAAATGGATTTGACGGTTGAAGTTTTATTGCTTTAATTTGTAATAAATAATTCGCGATTGATTTTGCACTGTTTGACATAGAATTATGTATAAAGTCTACTTCAACAAAAGATTTATAGTTATTAGCGGTCAACCTGATCGAATGCAAAAATACTGCTTATTCCATAAATACCATGATGTTGATGAGCTTTATATTAAAATTTCATCCTTTATCAGCAATAATGACATTAGTTCATTTAACATTTATTCGTACAAGATAGATTCACTCTGGAATTCATTCAGGGGATATTTTGAAAACAGGATTGCATCGGGAGGGTTACTATTAAATAAGAATGGTGAATTATTATTTATCAGGCGGCGTGGCAAATGGGATATACCGAAAGGCCATATGATTGAGAATGAATCTGTAAGGGAGTGCGCTGTCAGGGAGATTGTAGAAGAAACAGGTCTGCGGGCAGGAAAAGCGAGATTGATCCTCAACCCAACATACCATATCTACAAAAAGGATGAAAGCTGGATCTTGAAAGAAACGCACTGGTATGTTTTTGAGGATACAGGTGAGGGTAAAGCCAGTCCACAGGAATCAG
>WOR8_10002207_pt1 | contig 19403 bp, 37 predicted proteins | sample DeeMarSeWOR38_10_FD_19890 | JGI IMG/M metagenome (IMG submission 19890)
ATTCGTTTAAAAGGAAAAATAGAGCAGGAGAAATTTATGAAAGAATTTCAAAAAAATCTTGTATATATTTTCGAGATATGTGCAGAGGAAAAATTAGCAACAGGGGGATTAATTATTAAATGGGAAAATCCTATAAACGGAGTTTTTCCTACTCCTAAAAGTGTTTGGGAATATATCCTAAGAAATAAAGAGAAATTTTCAGGAAGTAAAAAAAGATTAAAAATTTTAACCGAGGAGGGAGAGGAAATTTATATAGTTTCCGTAGATGAGATTTTTATAAATAATATGGAAAATTCTGATTTCCTCGAAAGATTATGAAAATAAAAACAAAATTAATTCAATGTACCGATGGAAGTTATAGAATAAAAACAACCGTTGCCAATGGAAGGAGAAAATTTATAAGATATTTTTCTGGAAATGAACTTGGAGTTTCTTCAGGAGAAATTCCTTGCGTAGATTTCAGGAGTAAAATCCTAGAGATTTTGAGAGAAGAAAATGAAAGAAGAATTTAATGGATGTTTGGTAGAATATTTAATCTACATAGTAGAAACATTCTTTTTGATGTTTTTTTGGTTAATCGCTAATTTGCCTTGGATTTTATTAGCGATTATTTTTGGTGCAGGAATTTATTTCCTGCTACAAATAGTAGAAAAAGGATTTTAAAAATGGAAAGCTCAGATGGTTATAGAAGAAGAAAGTTCTTAGAAAATGAACTGGATAAACTCCAGGTTTTTCCTGAAAAAACAAATGAAGAAAATTATTTTGTAGCGGATAGAATTTATAACTATGCTTTTTGGGATGGTTATAAGTATAGAGAATCTGAAGAATTAACAGAGTTAATTTTAACCGAACCTTATAATAGAGTAAGTAAAAATTGAGGAAATTATGGAAAATGATAAAGCAAAACAAATTGTTTGGCTTCAGGTTAAAAGGAAAGAACACCCTGAAGAAAAATTTCATAGCCCAATAAAAGGATTTTTTAATTCTACAGAAGAAGCTTGGGCTTTTTATTGCAAAACCCAAGAAAAATATTCTTGGCTGGATAAGAGAATTTTAGTTCAAGAAATTTATCCAGTAGGAAGTAAAACGATGTGGCGTGATGTAGAATCTATAGAAATTAAGGATTAAAAATGTCTAAAAAAATTACCACAGAAGCTGATGATTGTCCGCGAGGCGGGCTAATTTTATGGTTAGGAATTTCTTTAATCATAGAATTGTTAATTATTATTTGTATATTAATTTATGCTTTTAGGTGAATAAAATGTTAGAATTTGAAAAAAGATATGAGATAAGAGAACACATTAAAAAAGTAAAAGAACAAAAAAAGGGAATGACAGGAAAATTATCCAGAGATATTTTATACTCAGTTTATGATTATGATTCACACGGTAGGGAAGAAAAATCAAAAGAAGAATCTGGAAATTATCCCTACATTCCTTTTGACCGTTCTTACTTTATACAATTAATTCTTCTTTTACAAGAAATTTATAACAAAAAATCTTTCATAGACGTTGGTTGCGGAATTGGTGATAAAGTAATTCTCGCAGAAATTTTTGGAGATTTTGAATCGGTAACTGGAATAGAGTTAAATCTTACCACTTACCATGTAGCAAAATATTTTTGTCTGGACGGTATGCTACAGTTTCAGGATTTTAAAGAATATTTTAAAAAGAATGAAAGGGGTTTTTATAGCGATCCAGCAGGTGTAAAAGTTAAAAGGGAAATTTTAAATGTCAATGCTTTTGACTATGATTTTTCTCAGCACGATTTTATCTATATGTATTCTCCAATACGAAATAATAGTTTATTGGAGAAATTATATAAGAAAATTTTGGCAGAAATGCCGAAAGGAGGTATTGTATTAGAAGTTTTAACTGTAGATTTTTTATGTAGAGTAGCGGAAGAAACTGGACAAAATTTAATTGTAAGAAAAAATGCAATAGATTCCTTTGGTTGCATAGCACGACCCAGTATTATAAGAAAAACTGAAAAAGGATATATTGTAGAAAATAAGTTATAGGAGTAAAAAATGTATAAAAACATACTAATTTGTTGGTTATTTGAACGTATAAATTTAAGTCCAAAACAAATAAGAACAGCTTTAGATAAAATAGAAGAAAAGGAAGATTGGATGAAAATTATTGAGGGTGGAGATTTAGAAAATTTTCCTGCTTCTGTAGCTGAAGTTGCAAGGCAGGATTTTATTATAACAGTTGATAATTTTGTTAATGGATAAGGAATCTTATAGGAGAAAATTTATAAGAAAATGGAAATAACTTATCAGAAAAATTCTAGTCTTAGAATTTTACTAATTGTAATTATGCTAGCCTTGGCTAGCATTTTTGCTTTAAGTAAAATTGATAATTTTAATTTTATAAATTATAATGGTCATGCTGTAGAACGTCACGGAAGCGAGGCAGAAAATGTAAGAAAATGCCTTGAAAATTTTGGGGGAATTCATATGTTTTATAATCCATATACAAATAGATTCGCTGAAATTTGTTTTCTGGATACTGGCAAATTTGGAATCCAAATAACAGAGGAGGAAAATGAAGTAACTTCTTTTATTAAAAATAAAATGCGTACGTTGAAGCAAGTAATTAATTACTTGGAAAATACTGGATATACCAATCAAATTTACTAGGAGAAAATAAAATGAAAAGAAAAAATTACGGACCTCCACCAGAATTATTATTGGCTATAATTTTTGCAATAATAATGATAGGTTTAGGAATCTGGTATACTGTTTGGCAATTTAATCTATGCTATCCAGAAATTTCTGATAATTTCTGGTATTGTTTACAACATGCTAGTTAGGAGAAAATAAAATGACACCAAAAGAAAAAGTAGAAATGTTTTTAAAACTTGATATAGAAGATACTGAAAAATTTCCTCTTTGTTTCCATAATTTTGAGGATAGAGCCACTATGAAACAAATAGAAAAAGTTAAAACTTTTGATAAAATTTCTTTAGATGATTTAATAATAGAAATTTTATATCTTCTAAAGAGATTCGGCTCTGAAAATACTGTAACTAATGTTTTGGAAACTGGAATGTTTAAATATAGAAGTGCTTTAGATATTTGGAGGCACGTAATTTATTTTCAGAAAAATCATACACTATTAGATGTAATGGATACTATCTATAAAAATAGTGATAAACTTTATGGACAATATTGTACAGATGTTTCCCGTAGAGTTTTTATGAAAAAAGATGTTGGACAGAATCATTTAGGAGTAGAATTAACTGGAGAACATGATGAATTTGGTTTGTTGTTTTTTGAATGGAACAATATTAATGAGGAATAGACCAAAATTTGAGGTAGATTTGTACATAATATTGTGGATAATCTTATTTATAATGTCAATAATTTGTGCAAATACTGGAAAATATTAAGGAGAAAATAAAATGATAATTCTACCAGAACCTAATAATGATATTTGGATTTACGATGATTATGAATGGAAATCTACAGGAATACCTTATGAAAATATTGTTAAAAGCAGAGAAAAAGTAATTGAAACAATTCCTCAACATGAATATAAAGAATTTTGTCATATTTTAATAGGAGAAATTAATCCTACCCCAAAAAGAACTGCATGGCTTTTTCCTAGCAAATATACAAATTTTATGGGAGGATTTTTTGATGTTAATTTTTCTTTCCTAGAAATTTTTGACTCTCTTTGCGAAAGAAAAAAGGTAATAGATAACATTTCAATTTATGAAATGCCTTGGAAAGAAATTTTTGTTTTTTATGTTGGAGTTGATTCTGGTGGGTATGATGCAGAAACTCGACATATGTTATTTAAAAATAAAAAAGAATATAATGAAAAATTTTATTTACCATAGGAGAAAATAAATGCTATATCACGATAAATGCGGAAATATTTTGAAAGCAGAAATTTCCCCTGATATGGTAAAACTTTTAGCATCGTTTTCTATACAGGGAAAATTTACTGCGAAAGTAAAGGAAATGGTTTTATATAAAACTGATACCATGAAAATTCCTTTATCTTATTTCTGTATAAGATGTAATAAAACTATAGAAAATATTGAAGAAATTGTTTTCATATGTTCAAATTGTGGAAGAGATTTTCCACTATCTGATCTGAAAATTCCAGCTGAATCTGGTGGTATTTTCTGCAAAAAATGTTCAGAAAGATTTGAAGGAGAAACCTTATATAATTTTTCTTTAAAGGATATTAAGATATGAGATTAAAAGTTTTTGATCACTCAAAAATAGATGGATACAATCTCCCAATATATGAATTTGAAGGACAAGGTTTATATGGAGAATTAGGTCACGGTAAAGATGGATTTATTGAAACTAATATTAGTTGTAGAGAAAATCTTTACTGGAAGATTTCCTATATTAATGAAATGCAAAATTTCTATTATATTTCCTTTACAAAAGGAATATTAATTTCACCACATAGATCACCAGAGGAGGTAGAAAATTTATTAGAACAAAATAAACATTTAAATGATTATTTTTATTGTGATGATGAGGGATTTCTTTTAAGTAGAAAGTTAATTTCTCCTCAAATTTTTAGCATGTTAGCTTTGGTATTAAGAAACTACCCAAAGGAGGATTTAGAAAAAATTTCAATAAGAATTCTTCAAGATGTGCTAAAAAATACAAATTCAATTTCTGGAAGGGATTATCTTTTTACAGCATTTTATTCTAGTATTCTTTTTAATCCAGAATATACTAGAATTTTATTGTCTGAAAATTATCTAGGAATTCCTAACGGTCCGGGAAGATTGCTTTTCTATTCTTTTATGGAACACGCAACTTTATCAACATTTAACGGATATGAAAGAGCAAAAGGTTGGTGGAAAAAAGAGGAGGTAAAAGAACTGGTAGATAAAATACTAAGAAGACATTACTCTAGTCCAAATAATTATACAGCAAAATTTGTTAGATTTCTTATGGAGGAATAAATGTTCAAATCTAAATACAAATTAACATTTGGTACTGATCCAGAGGTTTTTAGTACAGTTAAGAATGGTGATAAAAACCTTGTAGTTTCTCCAGCATTATTGGAGAAATTTTCTGGCTTAAAGGAGATTCCATCTTCTTTATCTGGAAAAGAAAAAATTAAACATCCGTATTATATAACACAAAATAATTTTTCTTGGATGATGGATGGTGTAGCTTGGGAAGCTACAATTATGCCATCAAAAACTCCTGGAGAATTACACGATAAAATTTTAGAATCTATTTTAACTTTAAATGAAAAAATTAAAGAATTAAAGTATGAAGGAAAAAGTTTAGAATTATTCAGAAAACCTGTAGTGGACATTGAACCAGATATGTATTTACCATATTTAGATGAAGAAAAAATCCTCCAAGGATTTATTTTTGGTTGTGATCCAGATCAGGATGCAATAATTCCAGAATATAAATGTGAAACTTTAGACGTATCAAAACATTTATACAGATATGGAGGAGGACATTTTCATATAGGTTCTGAAGACGCAGAAATTGTAGAAACTATCCAAGAAATTTATAATCCATTTTTAAGATTACTGGCTATTTTTGTTGGAAATGTTTCTATAGCTTTTTCTAAGTTTCCAGAAGAAGAAAAAAAGAGAGCAAAAACTTACGGAAAACCTGGAAGATTTAGATTCCAAGAATGGGGAATAGAATATCGTTCTCCTAGTAATTCTTGGATTTCTGATCCAGAGGCAATTAATTTAATGTTTGAGGGAGCTGAAAAAGCGGTTTATTTTTTACAAAAACCAGAAGAAGGGATTCCTGTAATAAATAAATATTTAACTCCTACCGTAAATGCTATCCAAAATGGGGATCAGGAAGTATCTATGGAAATTTTACAGGAGGTTTTACTGTAAAAATGATTTCCATAGCAACGATAGATTTTCACAAAAGTTTTGAAAGAGCATTTAATGAAAAAATACCAGTACTTGAATTTGAAGAAGCTAGTGTAGAGGATTCTAATCTGGTAATTTTTTCTGGAGGAGAGGATATAAATCCAAAAATTTATGGTGAAGAAAATACCTCCTCCTTCTACAATAAGAAAAGAGATTCTATAGAGTTAAAAATATTAGAGGAATGTTTAAAATTAAATAAGAAGATTTTGGGGGTATGTAGAGGACACCAATTAATAAACGCATATCTTGGTGGAAAATTAGTTCAAGATTTATATTACGATTTAAATATCAGTCATGGAGGTACACATAAATTAGAATTTTTAACAAAAAATAGTAGTATAAAAGATCATTTTAGATTTGTAAATTCTATGCACCATCAGGGGGTAATTAAAGCAGGAAAAAATCTAGTTGCTACGTCAGAATTTAAAGGAGTTTTAGAATCATGTGAAAATGAAAATATAATTACTACACAATTTCATCCAGAATTTATGCAAGATACTCAAGCAAAATCTTTCTTTAACTATATTAAACTATGGAAGGAAATATAAATGGTAGAAAAAATAATAACACATTTAGGAAATTTTGATTCATATAGTAATTTTTTTCTAGATGCTAATAACCTAGATGATATACTAGAAATAATAAATGAAGAAGAATCTCCTATAAAAATATATAATAATTGTGACTTTAACGGAGTGCTAGCAATACGTAGAAAAGAAAATCATTTAGATTTATTGATGAACGTAATGACAGCAAAGGATAGAAAAAAGATAGAAGAAAATTTAGACTTTTTTATAGAAGGAACTGAAGAAACTAAAAATGGAATCTGGTTATATGATCTTGAAAATGATATTGAAATTTATGATTATCAAACAAGAAAAGTAGGAACTAAAACTGTCTGGAATTTTTACAGTAAGAAATTATTTGGGAATCATTTAGCAATTGATTCAGAACATAAATTTCCAATAAAACTGTATAATTCTACAAATAGAACTTCTCTATTTTGGGGAATATATTTAATAAACAGATACATGAGCAATCCTATGGGAAATTTAGCAGATGAATACGGTGTGGAAGTTGCTCTAAAATTTGTTAATAAAATTTATAACTTAGAACATTTTTCTCAATTTTATATCAATAAATTAAAAATACTAGAAGGGGTACAAATTTGGGAAAAAGATGACGACTCTATAGTAGATAGAAAATATATGACAGCTTTTAATAAAATATATAAACAAAATATAGAAGATGATGAGGAAATTATAGACCCAAAAAAAGTAGAAGAAGAAAAGGACGTTTGTTTAACTTTATCAAAAAACGGTGAAGTATTTTTATCTGATGTTTTATCTTTTGGATTATTGGATGATTTTTTTCCAATATGTATAGATATAATAGTTGATCCTAGAATTGTCACAGCTTACATGGAAGGAGGAAAATTAATTTTAGTTACTTCTGTAGAGCTAGAAGATAGAGCAAAAGAAGAAACTAAATCTTTTATGAAAAAAATAGAAGATGATATTGAATTTAAAAGAGCCAGTGAAGTTACCACTATGCTCTCAATTTCTGAACAATTAATGTGGAAAAATATAGTAGATACCAAATTTACAAAAATTTGTTAGGAGAAAATTATGGAACTTTTTAACTCTGTTGGAATAGAGCTAGAAATAGAAAATATTTCTCAAAACAATCTAGGGAATTTACCTAGAGAATTTAGAGTTCATAGGGATGCTTCCTGTGAATCTGATGCGTATTTTTCAAATGGTATTGAAATAAATACAAAAGATTCTACAGAAAGTTTGATAAATTTATTGAGATTATCTAAATCCGTTTCTGGCTGTGAATTAGTTACGGCTGGAACTTTAGATACCTCAAATTTAGAATATCTTTATGTCCTAAAAAACTTGACAAATATGTTAATTTCTAGTGGAGAAACTCCAAAAAGTTATAGAGCAGGTTTTCACGTACATATAAATCTGTCCTATAATTTAAGAATTTTAAAATCTATTCTAAGATTAGCTAGACATTTAGAACAGGTTTTATATTTACTTGGAGGAATGGGATATGATTATCGTGGATTTAAAAACGATTCTACCTATTGTAGACCAATGACAAAATTTGGACCAGTTTGTGTACCTGTAGGAAGAGGTGGATATTCTCAGGCTTTTTCTATTTCAGAACTTTTGAAATGTAAAACTACAGAAGAATTTAAATATAAATATGGTGATATTAAACACCTAAGTGGTTCACATTATATTCCCATCAGGTATCATGGAATAAATTTATTGCCATTATTTACACAGGGAAGTTTGGAATTTAGAATGTTTAATAAATCTCTAAATCCCTATTTTCTAATGGCTATAATAGAATTCTGTAAATCCTTTTCTGAATATGCTGTACTAAGTTCTTTTGATTCATTAAAGGAAGAAAATTTGCTAAAAGAAAATTCAATTTTTGATTTGAAAGGAGAAGATGATAAACAAAAAATAATAGAGACATTTGACCATTTCTTAGAATTATCTAGCTTAAAAGATGAACAAATAATAGATATTCTTTACGAAATTTTACACACCAGTTTTGTAGAATCTATTATACTTCCTAAAAAATACATATTTTCTCACCTTATTTTTCATAGACAGGGAAATAGGTGTCCTACACATTGGCAAGGAAGCAGATATGTTGCCAATGAAATTTCAGAAAATAAAATTCAACAACCAAAATTTGAGGACATTCATGTTTTAAGAGAAGATAGTGTAGATTTAAGTCGTAGAGAACGTGGACTAAATTTAATGGAGGATATTACTACACTTACAAGACCATCTTTAAGAAGGAACACAATTTCAGCAACCAGAATGAGAGAATTAATTGAATTTATTAATATAAGATACGGTGCAATTCTTTCTCCTTTATTAAGAAGGGGAGATGATAGATATTTCCGTGTTAGAGGAAACCAAGAATATAATAATAGACTTTTAGTACTCTATATTAGTTCAGAAGGTAGAATAGAAAGAGTTGAAGAAGATGGTGTAGATTTTTATGAAGAACAAGTGGAAGAAGAACTTTTTGAAGAAGAAGATGGATCAACGTTTTCTGAAATATTTACTAGAACCAGAAATTCAGATACAAATTCAACAACAAGTATTTAGGAGAAAAAATGTGCCAATTAACCTTTATAAATTCTAATGATAAAGAACTAAACAAAAGTATACTAATAAATCAATTCTTAGTTAATACTGTAACTTCTCATAGAGATGGTTATGGATTTTTTCATAAGGAAACTGGTTTATTTAAAACAGGTTTACATCCTTGGGAAACTTCCAATCTAGGAGAACTAATATCTGATAGAATAAAAAATTCTGAACCAATACTAGCTCACGTTAGGCTGGCTACAGTTACAAATAATGTCAAGGAAATTTCAAATGAAAATAGTCACCCATTTGAAACTAAAGATTTTGTTGTAGCTCATAATGGTTCATTTGAAGGAGATATTTTATCTGAAGAAAGATTTAAAGATAAAATAGATTCTGAAATATTTACTATTCTATTACAAGAAACTTATGAGAAAAATCCAAAATGGTCTATAGTGAAACTAGTAAACGAAGCCTATTCAGAAAATCTGACAGGTAAATTTGCATTTCTTATCTACTTTAAACCAGTAGATAAATTTTATATAATAAGAGGTAAAACAGCAACTTTATTCAAGAGTGATATTTCTGAATATAATCCAGATAAAAAATCTAAAAAAGTTGGCTTTATTGTTAATACAGAAAAAGTAGATTTAGAAAGGGCATTTATATTTGCTAATAAAAATAATCAACTTAAAACAGGAAACTATTTTAAAATAGAAGAGCCTGAAGCTTTAAAATCTGAGACTATTTTTCAAGTAAATCATGCTGGAATTAGGGAAATAGGTAGCATAGAACAGAAAAATAAAGTTACTACTACACCTACCTATGCTCAAACTCAAAGAGATTCTTTTACTTGGAATAGTAGATCGTATGTTCCTTATAATAAAAGTACTGCAAATTCTAATCTAAAATCTGATGAGGATTTTTTACTAGAATTGTACGATGTTTACGGTCTAACGATTCCTGAAATTGATTTATTATTTCTGGAAATCGTAGGATTACCTATAATAGCTTCCACAAAAGAAGAATTTAAAATCTTTGAGGAAATAGTAGAATCTTATTTAGAAGAACATACAAAACATAAAGGAGATTTATGGAAACATTTAACAGAGAGAACTTTTGATCCTTTAGAAATGTACGATCATTTTGGTTTACAATTCCCATATTTTCTAAATGAAGTTAGTACATTAAATAATAGGTGGATTAAAGAAAGAAATAAAAGAATGGAGGAAGATAAAAAATATGCTCAAAATACTAACTAATAAATCTTCTTTTCCTTCAGCAAGGATTCTTAGGAATCCTTTACAAGATTTATATAATAGAAGAATTTTAGTTACAAGCAATCCAGAAAAGATAAGAAAATATCCTTTTATTAGGTATGGTAATTCTTATCCTGTAAATATACAGGAGGAAACCGATTTTAATAGTCCGAATTTTATTCGGTTTTCAAGTAATAAACTAAAATTCTCTAAGGTTATGGAAGAAAATGAAATATATTCTCCTGTGTATAAAAGAAATATTGGTGAGTTAATTTTTCCAATGCTAATAAGAGAGACTCTAACTTCATTTGGTTGTAGAGGAATTCATGTAATTAAAAATGAAGAAGAATTCCAGGAGATTTGGAGAAATACTTTTTTCTGGACAGAATATATTCCACTTAAATTTGAACTTAGAGTACATATTTTAGGAGGTAAAATAATAAAAATATTTAAAAAAGAATTGAATGAACCACAAGATTTACCTATTAGAAATAATTCTTTGTGTCATTTTTCACTAAAGAATTTAGAAAAATATCCTAAGCTAGAATCTTTTATTGAAAATCTTACGAATATAAAGGAGGTAAATGAAGGAAAATTTTACTCTATGGATATTGGGTGGGATACTATAAATAAAAAGTATTTTGTTATTGAGTTTAATACTGGTAGTGGTTTGAATGAAAATACCGCTGAAGAATATGCTAAATATATATATGAAAATATGGAGGTATAAAATGCAAATCTTTGATTATGATGATACAGAAAATTTATTAAGAGAAATTACTGAAACTATTGGTGAAGAAAAATTAAATGAATTTGGCATAAACGACGATGAAGATTTAATTCGATTTGCTTTAAACTATTTACTATCAAATCTAGATGATATAGAAGAATATTTTTACGAGGTAGAATAATGAGTGATGTTGGAGTTTACACAAATAAATTAAGAAACGATATAAATAATTTAGAAAAAGAAATATTAAAAAAATCTGTAGAAAAAAAAGTAAAAATTGGTGACAAAATTTTTGTGTACTGTTCTTGTGGAAACTTGATTACAATTTATAAGGAGGAAAGTTTGAAAGATTTAAATTTATAAAAGGAGTATAAAATGTGGAGTTCAAAATCATACTTAGAAACCTATTTTATAGGACAACAGGAAGTAGTAAATAATATACACTATTTAATTGACGATGTTGAGGCTGGAAATAATTATAATTTTATGTTCCGAGCACCATCTGGATATGGTAAAACATATTTAGCACATAGAATTACACACTTTATTCACTTCAAAACCTTGACAAAAAGTTTCATTTCTTTTACCGGAGATAAATGGAGATATTTTTCTGAAAAAAGATTCCAGCTAATTGATGAAGTACATTTACTAAAAGACCCTGAAAGAATTTATCCATTAATGGATTCAGGAAATCATACTTTTATGTTGATGTCAAATGAGTATGAAGATTTACTAGAACCTTTAGTGAATAGATGTTTTGTATTTAATTTTGGACAATATAGAAGAACTGATTTAGCTGAAATCGCAAAGAAATTTCTACAAAAACATAATGTAATTTTACCACATGAAATGTTACTATGTTTAGTTGATAATTCTAGGCTGATGCCAAGAGAAGTTATTAATCTATGTAAAAGATTGGTGATAATTTTTAGGCAAGAAGGTAAACCAAATTCTGTAGAAGAATTTGAAAATATTTTATTCCGCTTTTGTGGAATTAGACAAGGAGGTTTTACTGCAAATGATGAAGCATATTTAAATTTCTTAAAAGAAAATGAAAGAGCAGGATTAACTACTCTGGTTAATGTTCTACAAATCCCTAGACAAACTATTCTTAATGAAGTTGAACCATTTTTAATGAGAAAAAACCTAATAAGAATTACTACAAGAGGTAGAATTTTAAATTAAGGAGATAAAATGACAAAAGATATTTTTTATATAGAAAATGAAAAAACTTTAGAAAAAACTTTAGAAAAACTGCACAATGAAATAGATGAATTTGGATATAACCCTACTTACTATAATATTTATGATGATGAAGATATGATAATTTTTGCACTAAATTATCTACTATCTAATTTAGACGATGCTTTTGTGGAAACTGTTAATAATGAGGAGGTTTATTATGTGCAAAATAATTATAAAAAATAGAAGATTTTTTTGTGAAAAACATGGAAGATATTATTCGGATACTCCTACTTATAATACCAACGAAAGCGGAGTCTATAAAATATCCATAAAAGGAACATCCTTATTTTATATAGGGTATGCCAGTCATTTTTCTAGAAGATTTAGGCAACATAAGACTGACTTAAAAAACGGAAAGCATTGTAATTGGAAACTACAACAAATAGTAAATTGGTTTGGGGTAAATATTTTAGAGTTTATTGTGCTAGAGTTTCATAATAATTATAAAATAAGTTCATATAACATGGAGGCTGAATATATTAATAAATTAAATCCACAACTAAATATAGCAATGCCAGCTAAAGATAGAGATTTTTGGATAAAAAAAGAAAATATGAAAATAAACCCCGTACATTGTTAATGCGTATAGATTAATTTTTAGTTCAAAAAAATTCCCCCCTAGTTTTTTAGGGGGGAATTTTTGCTTTAATCTGTTGGGGGATTGACACCAGTTTCTAGTATCTGGAAACTCTTAGAATTATCCCTATAAATTGTACCGCCTTTTAAACCAGCTTCCCACATAAGAAAATAAGCTTTAAAAATATCTTCTGGTGTAGAAGAGTTTTTCATATTAATAGTTTTACTTATTGCGTTATCTATATATTTCTGCCATGCAGCTTGCATACGAATATGGTCTGTAAAATCAATTTCCAAACTAGTCCTAAAAACGGCTTTGATGTGATCAGAAATTTTTGGATGATCAGAAATCGTACCGTGTTTCAAAATATATTTTTTAATTTCTTCTATCTCTTTTTCATCAAACTTTTCTTTTTCTAATTTCTCTAATAGTATTGGATTTATTTCTATTACATAATCTTTAGCTTCATTACCTATCCCTTCAGTTATATTTCTTTTGTAGGCTAGAGCGAAGAAAGGCTCTATTGATGAATTAACTCCAGAAATTAATGATATAGTTCCTGTTGGTGCTACTGATGTAATGGCTACGTTTCTTACTCCAGAAAGTCTAACATCATTTAAATCAAAATTATGTGGCACATAAGCTGCCTGTAGAGATTTAAATACAACCTCTAAATCTACCCTACCAGCGTCATAATAAGGAAATGTTCCTCTATCCTCAGCTAATGATATAGATTCTAGCCAAGAAAAGAATGAAATGAACCAACTAATATATTCAGCCAAATCAAGTGCATCATCAGAATCATAGGGTATTTCTAGTTTAGCTAGTAAGTCTGCCCACCCCATTACACCTAAACCTAATCTCCTTAAACCTTTAGACCACTCATTAACTTTTTCTACTGGAGTTTCTGATAGAGTTTGTACATTATCTAAAAATCTTACAGCTGCTCTAACTAATTCTTCTAAAAAGGGAAAATTAATATCACCAGTTTCTTCATCATAAACACTCAATAAATTTATAGAACCTAAGCAACAAGGTTCATAAGGTAAGAGAGGGATTTCTCCACAAGGATTTGTAGCCTCTATATATCCTTTATACTTTACCATATTATCCATGTTAGCACGGTCTATAAAAAATACTCCCGGATCACCGCTTTCCCAAGCCTTCTCTGCCATAGACATTAAAATATCTCTAGCTTTTACAACCTTTACTGGTTCTTTAGTAGTCCTAGAAATTAATTCCCAATCCTCATCAGCAGCTACAGCCTCCATAAATCTATCTGTAAGTCCTACAGAAATATTAAAATGAGTAAGCTGGTCATCTTGTAAAGTTTTCTCTAGTACTTTAAAATACCCTTTTCTACGTCTATCTAACCCGGATAACTCCAAGTTTCTATAATATTCCCTTAATAGCCTTTCGTTTCTACTATTCAAAGTAGACTTAAAATCTATAAATTTTTCAATATCTGGATGATCGCAATTCAATAGTCCTATTTGTGCTCCTCTTCTAGAAGCTTGTGAAATTACCTCACCAGTTTGATCAAATAATGACATAAAAGATAAAGGTCCGCTTGCCTTTCCTCCAGTAGTTTTTACTTCAGCACCCTCTTCCCTTAGTGTACTAAAGTTATATCCTACTCCTCCTCCCCAAGCAAAAATCTCAGCTGCGTTTTTTAATGTATCGTAAATAGAATCTCTAGAATCAGCAACGGGTAAAACAAAACAATTATTTAGATTTTTTATTCCAGTACCCGCATTTGCTAATACTCTACCACCCGGCAGAAAAGCTTTATAATACATCATTTGAAAAAATTTACCTGTCCAATCTTCTAGATTTTCTTTTTCCTCAGCACTAGCAACATAGGCAGCTACTCTTAAACAAGTTTGATCCCAACTCTCATTTCCATTTAAACTATACTTGAGCTTGAATATCTTCTCTGCTGTTTTGTTCAACATTATCAGGCTCCTCGATAAATTCTACAGTGTATTGTATCCCTCCAGCTGCATCTCTTTTTGTGCTTAGCTTATAATATTTATCCTCAACACTGGCTACTGTATCTGGATGTATATATATTTTTCCATCTTCTCCACACTCTTCTATTATTGATGCTACAACAGATAATAATTCTGTTTGAGATTTAACAAAGTTATCTATTGTTACATCATATCTATTAATTGTTTCCATCATAGCTTCTGCAAAGCCATATAAATATTCTTTAAATTTTTCAGTGTTTTCGTTCATTCTTTTTCCTCCTATTCTTATATTAATTTTATCCAACTTAAAGCTCTAGGGAATTTAGAGCCTTGCCCCTCAAACCAATCTAAATCAGCAGTTTTTATTTCAAACTCTAAATGTAATGCTTGAAATATTTCTTCAATTTTTATATCCTTACCCTTTAAAATTAATTCATCACCAACATAGAGAGCTTGATTTTCCCCTAGAATAACCAATGTAATTTTTTCCATTTATATTATATGTCCGTCTTAATTCTTTGTATGGTATCCTTACAATATTGTTCGTAAATTTCTATTCCTATCCAATTCTTTCCTTGTTCGTGTGCTACAAGTGCTGTAGTACCTGCACCTAAAAATGGATCGAGAATTGTACCTCTTTCTGGACAACCAGCGTCCATCAACAATCTAATTAATTCTTTAGGGTAGGTAGCTGAGTGACTTCCTCTGTACTTCGTAGTAGGTATATTCCAAACACTCCTTTTTATTCTACCTTGTTCCAACTGTCTTTCTAAAGATTCATCGTCCCCCCACATTCTATTAGGACTCTCCTGACTGGTAATCCTTTCCCTATTTTGTTTATACATATAGGGAGTATTACCTTTGTAATCATCTTTTACATTATACTTCTTATTAGCACGTAATTTCTTTCTATAAACTACATCTGTACTTTCTACGAAAGGTTCATATTGTGTATTGAAATAATATCTTTTAGTGTCTAAAATAAAATGATATATATTTTCAAAATCTACAGTAAATTTTCTCTTATTACTGGTAGGCATAGCGTTAGGTTTATGCCAGATAATATTATGCTTTTTTATCCAACCAATTTCATCCACCATTTTCATAGCAAATCTACTGGGTAAATCCATCAATGCACCATCAGGCATAAGCTTTGGTATTTTAGGGGCTTTGAATCTAGAACCTGTATTAGAATCCTGCTTAGCACTCTTGCCACCAGTACCCTTCTGTCTACTATAGTAACTATCCCCTATAACAACAAAGAGATTTCCACTTGGTTTTAGAATTCTCTTAATCTCTTTAAAAGGGGCGATCACGTTGTTCAAATAATCCCGATAGTCAGGTTCTTGACCTATTTCATTTTCATTCCCATCCCCATAACTTCTCTTCATCCAGTAAGGAGGAGAGGTAATCACACAGTCTACTGATCTGGGGGAAAGGGTTTTCAATACATCTACACTATTTCCTAAATACAATAACCCCAAGTTGTTTCGCCAATACAAGGTCATATGTTAAGTCCTTTCCGTATGTCGATAAGTCCGACTTCATAAGCTTCGTCTTGCAGAAGTCTGTTATGGGCAATATTAAAAATTTCATTATCTAATTCTACTCCTATAAAATGTCTATTATTTTGTAAGCACCAAACGCCCGTAGTGCCTGTACCCATGAATGGATCAAGTACCACATCTCTTCTATCAGTGAACGGTGCTAGTAATCTATCCATAAGTTTCAGTGGTTTCTGCCACTGTATGTTCTTACCATCTGATCCTTTTACTCTCTCCTTATCCATTGTATGAAAATTACCCAAGTCATCAAATACATCACAAGGTATCTTCAAACCATCTCCCCTCTTATCCAAGCTAGTACCTGCCGTTACTTTAGGTATCATAACTCTTTCTGGATAAAATTTATATTCATCATTCTTTGCAAAAACTAGAATATCATCATGTTTTCTTGGGAAATATCTCTTAGAGATACCTCCCCATTCCTGCTTGTATATCAACCAATTAACAAAATAATATCCCTGCGAAAGCATATTATAGTAATCAGCTACTGTATGATGATCTGTCTGTACAATAAAAATACCATTAGGTTTTAACAATCTAAGAGATTTCCAAACCCAACGATAATCTTTACTCTCATAGATACAATCAGCATAGATTAGATCAACATATTGACCAACCTCTCCGTATAGTTCATCAAGTACTTTTAGGTTATCTTCGTGATATAATCTTAATCCCATTTTTCGATTCCTTGATCTACTATTCCTCCAGTTGCACCACGATTAGTTTCATCAACTTCTGATAAATCAATTTCTTCTATTGGATCAGGATCGAGACACTTCAAGATAATCATCTGTCCTATAGCATCCCCTCTCCTGATAACCATATCATATTCAAAAGTATTCCATACTTTGAATAATATTTCCCCTCTATAGTTAGAGTCTACAACACCAGAACCTATAAGATGATTATTTCTTCCCTTTGGTTTTAACAAACCGACGTACCCTTCTGGAATAATAACACCATAACCAGTTAATATTATAGCCCAATGATTAGGTTTTATAACATAATCGAGTAAAGCATAAAAATCCATACCAGCATCACCTTTATGGTTTACAGTAGGCTCTAAAGGTTCTACGTCTATAAAACTATTTTTTACCCTAAATACTTTCATTTGTTTTTCCTCATTTCTATAGTTATAATAACCTTACCTGTAGGCATACGTTCTAAGAACATACCATTCAAATTTACGTTGTGTGCTTCTTCTTCATAAGTAAGACTCTCTAAAAGATATTGTTTATCTTTAAATTGTTTCATAAAATTCTTTAAAGCTTTCAAAATAGCTTCATGTATTTCTTCATCTGTTTTATGCTCCCAAGCCATTACTCTTCCTCCCAACCCATCAAGTCTTCTTCGCTTGCCTGTTCCCAAGTCCAGATTTCCTCAGCTAAAGCTTGATCTTCATATATCTTTTTTAGATAATTTAAATAATAACCATCCCTACCATAAAAGGGATCACCGTAACACATTGAACAAAACTTTTGACCAGCTGGTACTGAAACTCCACAATTAAGACACCTACCCATCTCTTACTCCTTTCCATTAATATATTGAGGTACTTCTGTAATATTATTAACAGTAGTAAACTTGTTTTGTATTTCTTTATTATAAGGACGTTTTACCAAAATTACTTTAGTAAATCCGTCTAAATCTTCTGCATGTCTTATTGCATCTTCAACAAATAAATCAATTTCATTTTCAACTATAGCTCTTCTCTTACTTTCTTTTACTCTTATTAAATTTTCTTGATATGGAAATCTCCAACGTTTTATCCAAGCCTTTGTAACATAATCTAGATGATCAGGTCGTTGGGTGATATACCAAATTTTATGTCCATCTTTCTTCCAAACATCTAAAAGATAATCAACAGTATAATAAGGTGGACTACTAGAGTACATTAGCGGATCATTAACATAGTTCATAAAAAGAGTTCTATTATTCTCTTTCATTTCCAACCATTCTTTATCCCAAAATTTATCAAAAGAAGAGGAAATATGTTCTCTAAAAATCATATCTCTCCATACTTTTTCATGCCAAGGATAAAGTACTCCATCTATATCAAATCCTAAATTCATAAATACTTATCTCCTAATTCATATATCTTAGCTGCTATATACAAATAAAGTAGTACAACAAAAAAGCATACTATAATTATAGGATAGAAAATTAGAAATATCCAGTAATTGGCATCTACCTTTACCAAAAAAGTATCGGCTAAAAATAACCCTATTAGTATATAAAACATTATAAATGCTACCTGTAACTCAGTCATATAGTATTTTCCTTTATATAGTGAATTATATCATCAATGGCTGATAAATGATCAGAGGTCATTGTCCACTCTAACTCTTCTACTAACCAATCAATAATTTCAAGTATTTCTTCTTTATCCATCCAATCAGCTCCTTAGTGAGAAAGTAGAAAAATAAAGTAGTTGCCAATATGAGGAAATGCCCAAGCAACAAACAAGAGCAACAGTATCGCTATACTCCACATCAGACAACCATCATCCATCACTCAACTCCTTGCCAGTCTATTTCAAAGCCCAACTCGTCGGCTATTGCTTTCAATAGTTCGGGGGGCATCATACTTTGACGAAAGCACATTTCCAGCAACCCCCTCAATCGCTGGTTTTCGGCTTTCAACTCGACAATTGATTTCTGGTCATCACGATACCAGCCAAGTAACTCGTCAAAGTCTTTTTGTAACTCAATATCACTCATCACTCAACTCCTTCGCCAGTCGGCATGACTCTATATGTTTTGAACCGGGGCTATAACAAAATGGACATCTATTACCAAAAGATATTCTGTCATTTTCATACATTTTCAACAACGCCAACCGCCGGTCTGCTACATCCACCAACCGCTTGTTTTCGGCTTCGAGTTCCCATGCTATGTTAAACATAACTTCAAGTTGATTCTTTGGTTTTTCAATTTTATCCATCACTCAACTCCTTCTCAACTGCTGCTACTTCTTCTAAGCCAACATCGGTGTAAAACCTTTTATCCTCTAGGTCGTGTATCCCGTTTTTGTA
>WOR8_10005312_pt1 | contig 19380 bp, 20 predicted proteins | sample DeeMarSeWOR38_10_FD_19890 | JGI IMG/M metagenome (IMG submission 19890)
ATCCTGAGCACTGGAGGAACCATAGCCAGTCGCGTAGACTATCCAACGGGAGCCGTGCGCTCAGCCCTCTCAGCAAGTGAACTATACGGTGTAGTCCCAGAGCTGGCTGACACCGCACGGATAAAAGCGGAAATTGTGTTCAGCCTTTACAGCGAGAACCTTTCCCAGAAACACTGGCGCCTATTGGTCCAAAAAGCTGCTGAACACATAATACAGGGCGCAGACGGCGTAGTAATAGCCCACGGGACAGACACCATGGCTTACACAGCTGCCGCTCTGAGTTTCGCGCTGCAAAACCTCCCAGTTCCAGTAATACTCGTTGGCGCCCAGCGCTCTTCTGATCGTCCAAGCTCTGATGCTGCAACCAATCTCATCGCCGCGGTTCAAGCTGCAACACGAGGACCATTCGCGGAAGTCGGCTTAGCCATGCACGAATCGCTTTCCGACACATCCATAGCCGTGTGCAGAGGCACAAAAGTGAGGAAGTGTCACACCAGCCGCAGAGACACATTTAAACCCATAAATGCTACGCCAATCGCCAGAGTGAAAAACAACCAAGTAATAATGCTAACAGATGATTATCAAATGCGCAATCCAACAAGGGAGCTTGTTCTGAAACCCGATTTCAGCGAAGCAGTTGCGTTGGTTAAGTTTCATCCAGGACTCGACCCAGCAGTCATAGATTGGCATGTTTTACAAGGTTGCAAGGGCATACTTCTAGAAGGCAGCGGCTTGGGTCACGTTAGCAAATACTGCTTCGAAGCCATTCACAATGCGGTTAAACGCGGTGTGGTGGTTACGTTAGCTTCCCAGTGCATTTGGGGACGCGTAAACATGAATGTCTACGACACAGGTCGAGATCTGCTGAATTTAGGCGTAATTCCCCTAGAGGACATGTTTCCCGAAACCGCTCTAGTCAAGCTTATGTGGGTTCTCGGTCAAACCATCGACCCAGAAGAAGCCAAAAAGCTCCTGAATACTAACGTTGCTGGCGAGTTTTCGCCGCGAACTATGATAGAAGAAATCGGTGTTACCGGAGAAGATGTAGATGGAAATTGATTTCGCAAAGATAGGGTTAAAAGTCGGCTTGGAAATCCACCAGCAACTTAAAACTCAAACGAAGCTATTTTGTAGTTGCCCGCCTGCGCTGTCTAAAGAAGACCCCGAAATAACTTTTCTGCGTAGGCTAAGACCTACCCAAAGCGAGCTTGGCCAAGTGGATCCAGCTGCGTTTTTTGAGTTTCAGAAAGGTATCAAGATTCAGTACGAAGCTAATAAAGCGACTTCTTGCCTTGTGGAGATGGATGAGGAGCCGCCACACCCGCTTAACATGGATGCTGTGGAAGTGGTTCTATCGGCAGCGTTAATGATGAATATGCAACCTATTGATGAAGTGCATGTCATGCGCAAAACCGTTATTGACGGCTCAAACACTACGGGATTTCAGCGAACTTGCATCATTGCTTCTAACGGATGGATTAAGGTAGGAGAAAAAGTTATTCCGATACAAGCCGCAAGTTTAGAAGAGGATGCAGCACGCAAAACAGGAACCAAAAACGATGAAAAAATAATTTGCTACCGCATTGACCGTTTAGGAATACCACTTATTGAAGTTGCCACTGCACCGGTGATTTATTCGCCAATAGAAGCCCAGGAAGTTGCTTTCGCGATCGGTAGAATCTTGCGCGACACAGGCAAGGCTATGCGCGGTTTAGGCACGATACGGCAAGATCTGAACGTATCTTTGCCAAAAGGCGCTTTAGTTGAGATCAAGGGTGTTCAGAAGCTTGAGTTGATTTCGAAAGTTGTTGAGTATGAGGTTCAGCGCCAGCTTGGGCTTATTAAAGTCAGAGAGGAACTGCAGAAAAGAGGTGTAAAAGCTGAAGAACTGAAAGAGAATATTATTGACGTTTCAGAGGTTTTCAAACAGACCAAAAGCAAAGTAATCCGCAAAGCCGTGGAAAGGGGTCAAAAGGTTTTAGCTGCCAAGCTCCCCAAGTTCGGAGGCATCTTGAAACGTAAGCTCATGCCTGACTTTCGGGTAGGTACTGAACTGTCCGATCGCGCGAAGTTCTGGGGTAGAGTAGGTGGAATATTTCACACCGACGAGATGCCAGCTTACGGCGTAATCGCGGCCGAAGTTGAAGCTCTGCGTAAAGCAGCAGGCGCTAGCGAGGAAGATGCGGTAGTTTTCGTGGCTGACACTGCAGAAAACGGGCAGGACGCTTTGAAGGCAGTTGTGCAAAGAGCGCAAGAAGCAATAGAAGGCGTGCCTGCGGAGACTCGAACCGCAAAAGAAGATGGGACAACCAGGTATATGCGTCCTAGACCAGGCGCTGCGAGGATGTATCCTGAAACGGACATTCCGTCCTTAGCGATAACAAGCTATTTGGTGGAGAAAATTCAATCGAATTTGCCTGAACCTGCTGAGAAGAAGCTTGAGCGGTTAATGATGGAATACTGTTTGAACGAGAAGTTAGCCAAGCAGATTGTTGATTCAGAATATTCCGGATTATTTGAGTTTATTGTGAAGGAAACGGGTGTTACAGCTATAACGGTTGCTGTTTTTCTAACTGAAACTTTAAAGGCTCTGAAACGAGACGGTGTTGAGATCGAGAAAGTTACAGACGCTCAAATATTAGAAGTTTTTAGGGGCGTCGGATTGGAAGAGGTTACGAAGGAGGCTGTGGCAGACGTTGTTGTTTGGTTTTCAGAGAATGAGGGAAAAAGCTTCCAAGATGCAGTTGACAAGCTTGGGCTGAAAATGTTTACCAGAGAAGAGTTAACCAAAATTGTGGATAGAGTGATTACGGAGAACAAAGGGTCAGTTGACCATCTGGGGAAGAAAGCCTTTGGATTGCTCATGAGCATTGTGATGAAAGAAGTTCGGGGAAAGGCTGATCCAGGGCTTGTCAGTGCACTTATAAGAGAACAATTGAAGTAGTGGCTGATTTATTTTTTGTAGTCCGTAACTGCTATCATTTTTTCTTGAAGAGTTAGGCTGTTGGCGCAGTAGGGGCAGAGGTTGAAGTCTGGGCGGAGCATCTTACCGCAGGATGAGCAAACTATGTTAAAGAGTAATTTTTCTTCAAGTATTTTCATTTGTTTTCTCAAGCTGCCGAGTTCTTTTTTTGTTTTTTCTATTGTTTCCTTCAGAGGTTGCATGTCTTTGACTTCTGCGCGTACGTTTCGCATTAGGTCTTTGACTTGTGCAAGCGTTTCGCTGTCTGCTTCTACTGTTTCATACATTAGATCAAAGAGTTCACTTTTGCTTTCTAAGATTTGGGACTCTGTGGTAGTTTGGTTTTTGACGTCTGACAGGATTTTGTTTAGGAAGGTCTCTACGGGGTTGTCGAAAGTTATTAGGCAAGTTGCTGCCCAGAGGATGGCGGTTGAAGCGGCTGATGCGTAGAGATAGATGTCTGTGGGTATTTGGTGTAGTTGCTGGTTTATTATGGGGTAGAGTTGGAGAATTTGCATGGAGTTGTTAAAAAGTAAAGCCGATGCTGCGTCGATTAGGTGCACAAAAGCTATGACGGTTAGAGTGCTGAAGAGCCAGATTGCTATTCCCTTTTTTCTCAAGATTGCGCTCCTGTTTTGCAACGTGATTAGCTTGAATATTGCGTCTTACTATATAATACGATATTCCTGTTAAGGAATATTTCAAGACGCAAATCCTAAAAAGCCTAACATACGTGTATATCCGTGGGATAACCTTGCCAAAAAAAGCAGTCAAAGAGAAAAAAACTGAACGCTTTGCCTTCCGTATCAAACTCGGCGAATACGAAGTTGAAATTAAAGGAACCTCTGAAGAGGTAACAAAGACCCTCAAAGATCTTCCAAATTTGGTTGCTAATGTTCACAAGGCTTTTGAAAGCGTCAAACCTAAAACAGTTGCAACATTAACAGTGAAAACAGAGCCAACAGCAAAATCGAAAGAAACCCCCAAAGCGTCTACACAAACCTACCCAAAAATAACAGGTGTAGTTAATTGTCAAGATGCGGTTCTGGGACTTCTGGAAACTGATTGGGGAAAATGGAGGCCGAGAACTATGGAAGAACTGAATGACGCTATGAAAGCGAACAAAGTCACGTATACCAAACGTACTTTGGATAAAACCTTGAACAAGCTTGCTGACAAGGGAAAGGTACGACGGTGGAATACAAACACAGGTTTTGTTTACATATTAGCTGAAAAAAAGCCGTATGGTGGTAGAGGAGAATCATCTTGAAACGAATAGAAGCACGAATTAAGACTCCTTTCGGTGAAGTCGTTATTGAAGGTGAGAATCCTAAAGAAATTCTCAGTATTCTGGAAACGATGCCGGAGGATTTCGTTGAGAAGCTTTCAGACTTTGTTTCGAACAGATTGATGCCTTCTGGAGTGCATTTGAAAGGTATTGTCGAGCTAACCACTGAAGGTCCGGTTGTAGTTACGCGTGAGAAGCTTACTCATTATGAGGCTGTGGGTTTGGTGCTTTACGCCTCGGAAGATAAGACTAATACTGCTGCTCAAGTGACTAGGCTTTTGGAGTCGAGCGGAATAAAGAGCATGGTTCCTGCAAGGTTGAATGAAATGACTAAACGTGGGCAAGTGTTTAAGCCTGATCCGAACAGGCCGGATTTCAAGTTAACGATTCAAGGCGAAAAGTGGGTTGAGGAAGACGTTATATCGAAACTTAGAGGCAAAATGGGTTGACGAAAAAGCCTGAAAATGTTGAAGTTAGCCTCAAGTATAAGGGTGTTGAAAAAACCTTTTCTGCGCCACTTGAAGAAACGTGGCTTCTACTGAGCAAGTTGTTCAGCGAGTTTCTCCCTTCATTTGAAATTGCAAATAAGCTTTTGCTTTCCGTTGACTTGCAGCAGCTTGTTAAGGATTGTGAAGGCTTGGTTGCGTTTTCGAATGAGGGTACAAATCTGCTGATGCCTAAGAGCAGGTTGACGGATAACGAGACTTTGTTACTGTGGCTTCTAGCAGTGTATTTGGGGCACAAGCTGGGCTTAATAGAGAGGCATGCTATGTCGAAGGATGAGTTGCAGGTGAAACTTGGCAAAAGTAGCAAAATAACTAGCACTCGTTTAGGTGAGCTCGTAAAAAGTGACATGATAATGAAGACAAGAGAAGAAAAGTTTAGCATTACAACTTTCGGCGTTACCCAGATGCAAAAGGATCTTCTTCAGAAGATAAAACTTAAAACAAGTGTCTGAAACCTTGAGCATTGATCTTTCTCGAAAAAAGGATATTATTGTCTAGCAGCTTTTATTCTAAAAGAGGCTGTGTTAATGGATAAACTTTTAACAATAATTTACGCGGTTTTGAGTATTCTTGATTCGATTACCCATATTGATCTTGTTGCTGTTGTTGTTCTAGTAATAATCGGCATAATAATCATAATGCTCATCCGTTTGCTTGTAATGCTCATTCCAGCAATGTTGTTTGGGCTTGTAACCTGGTTTTTCACAGGCAGTCTATTCTGGGCTGGAATAGCCTTCCTCGCCATCGCAGCATTATCAGCACTAAAGAAACTCTGACAAAAACACTTAGCGCTTAATCTAGCGCAGCTAAGTTGCTCAGAAGAAAACTACATTCGCCGATAATTATACACAAAAAAAGGGAATAGATTTTTCCCAGAAGAGTCAGACTCAGCTTGGGCATATTCATTGGGTTGATAGTAATTTTGATGGGCTTCAGTTTGTTGGTGGCAGACCTTTATGAGATGGAGATTCTTAGGGGATCAATCACACTTATTATCTTCAGAGTTTTCATTTTGATTTGCTTGTTTCAGGCGCGGAGTACCAGTCGATAGCACCATTTTTTTATCGTTAAGAAAAAACTGAAAACAATAGCTGACTTGATTATTTTAGTGCACAAAAGAGTTATATTAAATCTTGCAAAAAGTTGTAGGTTATTGCGGGGAGATGATATGGTTAAGCACGTTTTTGTAACAGGAGGCGTATTGAGTTCGGTAGGGAAGGGTATTTTAACTTCTTCAATAGGAAAAATGCTTCAAACAAGAGGATTGAAGCCTACGGTCGTAAAAATTGATCCCTACGTGAATGTAGACGCGGGAACCATGAACCCTTACATGCACGGCGAAGTCTTCGTGACCGACGATGGTGGTGAAACGGACTTAGATTTAGGCTGGTATGAGCGGTTTTTGGATTTAAGTTTAAAACGAGAAAACAATGTAACCACAGGGCTCGTTTATCAAGATGTTATTGAGAGAGAAAGGCGAGGCGATTTTCTTGGGCGTTGCGTTCAAATTGTGCCACATGTAACTAACGAAATTAAAGATCGAATAAGAAATGTAGCTAAAGCCTCTAAAGCCGATGTCGTTTTAACAGAGGTAGGTGGTACAGTAGGCGACATAGAAGGATTGCCATTTTTAGAAGCCATACGCCAAATGCGGTTGGAAGAAGGGTCTGAAAACACTCTTTACGTTCATGTTGCCTTGGTTCCAGTTTTGGATGTTACCAATGAGATGAAGACTAAGCCTCTACAACATAGCGTTAACGAGCTGCGGCGCATTGGTATTCAACCTGACATCATTGTCGCTCGAAGTCCTCAGATGATTGACGCTGAAGCTTTACGGAAGATAGCGTTGTTCGGAACTATTCCGGAGAGCGCGGTGTTCTGCTCTTATAATGCTGAATCCGTGTATGAGGTGCCTCTTATTCTCGATAGGCAAGGCATGGGCGACTTCGTCTGTCGAAGATTGGACTACACTTGTAGCGCTCCCGATTTTCGCGAGTGGAAGCAGTTTGTGAATGCAGTGGTAAATCCTGAGAATGAAGTGAAAATAGGTCTTATAGGCAAGTACGCTGGCTTGACGGACAGCTATGTAAGCATGAGCGAGGCGTTGCGTCACGGCGGTGCAGCATGTAAGACAAGAGTGTGCATTACGTACTTGGAGGCAGAGAAGTTTGAGCAAGAGCCTAACTGTCTCAAAGATCTCGGGAACTTTGATGGTATATTCGTTCCTTACGGTTTTGGTCCAAGAGGGACCGAAGGAAAGATAGCGGCAATTAGCTTTGCAAGACAGAACAATGTACCTTTTCTGGGTATATGCTACGGTTTTCAGTTGGCTGTTATCGAGTTCGCCCGAAACGTCTGTGGCTTAAAAGACGCTAACAGCAGTGAGATTAATCCTAATTCGCCACATCCAGTGATTGCCCTTATGCCAGAACAGCGTGATTTGGAATATAAGGGTGCTACAATGCGGTTGGGCTTGCATAAGGTGATAATTGAATTGGAGACTATGGCTCATGGATTGTATAAATGTGATGAAGCTGACGAGCGGCACCGCCATAGATTTGAAGTTAACCTTGACTATCTGGAGCTTCTGAAGGAAAAGGGTTTGCGTTTTTCTGGTAAGAGCAAAGACGGTAGAAGAATGGAAATATTGGAGTTACCTAGTCACTACTTTTTCTTTGCTTCGCAGTTTCACGGCGAATTCAAGAGTCGCCCTGGTAGACCCTCGCCTGAATACTACGGTTTTATTCAAGCTTGTGTAAACAAAAAAATGGGTAAAGAGAAACCCGTCTTTCCATGAAATCTTCGGTCGGGAACTTCAGATAGGTTATTCTGGAGAAATCGGTGCTTTCCAGATACTGAACTTGCTCTATTTTTCAGGGATGATAAAGCTCTTTCATTGCAGGTAGCAGTTCTGGAACATTAAATGCAATGTCTAGATAGTTTAGCATGCCTACGATTCTGCCATCTCGCGTCACTGGTAGATGCTTAAAATTCCATTCCTTCATTAGGTCAGCGGCTTCTCTTGCTGTTGCAGTTTCTTCTATTGTAACCAGCGGGTTGGTGTATACGGCTCTAGCTATGACTACGCTGGGGTCTAACCCTTGCGTGAGCATACGCACTATTACGTCTCGCTCGGTTATGATGCCTGTTGGTTTTCTACTCTGCACAACTATTACGCAGTCTACGTCGCAATCAGCCATTGCTTGAACTACTTTGTCCATGGTTGATTCGTTTTCGAAGACATTAACGTTCGTAGACATTAGGTCTTTTACCAAGACTTTACTTGCCATTTGAATTTCTCTCCTAACGGCTATGACAGATGCATTTGGCATTTATCAATTTTATGGTATAAGCGATAGATATAGTGACCACGCCAGAGATTTTATTATTAAAAATCTGTTTGTTAAAATAAAATGTTTATTTAACCAACTATCTTTTACATCAATAACAGCCCTCATTGGAGCAAATGTTCTGGTTGACTGAAGTTGCTGAAAAATTATGCACTCTTCATTGGCTTAAAAAAGCAAAACAATTATGAAAGACCTAATGCTTACCTGAACAAGAGCATTAGATTGCATAATTTCAAAGACTTGTTCAACACTCTAAGGCATGAAAAAGGGAGAGGCAGACACCGCAGAAACCAGTTCAAAAAAACATCCTTTAGTGATCATCTATCCTGTTTTCATAATTATGCCATGCGCTTGAAGGTAAGAAATAAATAGGCTTAAGTAAACCGAGGACCGAGAACTCTTGAGCGGAGACAAAAATTCTGCAAACAAGTTTCGCAACAAGCTAGAAACGGCGGAGAGTTACGCTGAGGTCTGGCAGATCGTAAAGAACACAGTAGAGCTTTCTTTGGGCACCCGCAGAGGCAGCATGATGTTATTCCTAGACGATTTACCCCTCCAACTAGGTGCATATTACCCGCTTGGAACGAACAACATCGTCTTGAACAGAACATTAGTTGAAATCGTTGAAGCCTCAATAATCGCTAAGCACATAATAAATGCTCTAGTGTACAATCTTCTGCTACACGAGTATTTGCATGCGCTGGGCGAATTGTCAGAAACCGTAGTTAGGCAAAGAGTCGTTGAAGTTGCGCGGACGTGCTTCGGCGAAGGGCATATAGCAACCATTATCGCTAGAAAAACTCCATGGGTTTTGCTACAGAATATACCGCTTCAAACTCTTAATGCGCCAAAACGTGTAATGCAGATTATTAAAGATTTTGAAAAAGCAGGCAAATACATTGTTTAAACTCGAACAAAAAAGAGTTGTGCACCGAAAAAGCAATTATTCATGAAGATGTCCAGCCTTTAGACGAGGAATGCCAAAAGGCGACACCAGAGAAGAAATAGATGAATTGGCTCAAGGCAAGAAAATTCTTATTTACTTACATCACTAAACAAAAAGTACTACGGGAAAAGGATTAGAGTGTAACAAACCCTCAATAAATGTCGTCACTGAGGATCTAGAGGATACACGTATGAAAAAGCTAAACTTGGCAGTTTTCAACACGCAACCACCACATTTGTACTTCGGGGGTGTCGAGCGGCGCATCGTTGAAACCACTAGGAGGTTGCATAGCGAGGTTAACACGACGGTTTATAGTGGCACGAAAGCTAGCTTTAGAAAAGCTACCTCAGTTAATGGGGTGAACTTTGTTCCTTGCTTTTCTACAGACGCCCTTTTTCCACTGGATAACTGGTTTTTCAACAGGAGCATCGCGGGGGCGGTGGATGCAATTAGAGCGGATGTTTATGAAGCACACACCGTTAGCGGCTACAAGTTTTTAAAAGCTCTCAGAGAAAAATGCATAAGGAAACCGTTTGTACAGACAATTCATGGCGTTCTCGCAGACGAATACGTGCAAGCTTTCCACGGAACTTCACTTACACTTCGAGCGAAGCTCGCAAACCTCGTTATGTGGCGGCTTTCAAAGCTCGAAGAAGAATCAGCGAAAAACGCAACTTTGATAGTAACAGTTAGTAATTATTCGTCAAAGAAAATGATAAAGTTATATGACATTGATAAGGCAAAGATACGAATAGTGCCAAATTGTGTTGACACTGAACGATTCAAACCTTCAGAACACTACGAGAAGGTCAAACGCCAGATTGGAACAAACAATAAACTTTGCGTGCTTTTCGTTGGCAGGTTAATTCCTCGGAAAGGCTTGCCGTTCCTATTTCAGGCTGCCAAGCATATTATAAAAGAATTCAACGAAACCTTGTTTGTGATTGTTGGAAACGGGCCTCTCAAAAATACTCTTATGGCAGATTTAGAAAAAATGAATCTTTCAGACAACTTTTCTTTCTTAGGCGACGTAAATGAAAGCGTGCTTCCCGCTATATACAATTGTGCTGATGTTTTCGTTCTTCCTTCGATCCAAGAAGGTCAAGGCATAGCTTTGTTAGAAGCACAGGCAACTGCCAAGCCTGTTGTTGCCTTCGATGTGGGCGGAGTCCGCGAATCTGTGCTAGATAAGGAAACGGGTTTTTTAATGAAGCCCGATAGTCACGGATTGGCTGAAGCGATTATGAAGCTCTTAGCAAACTGGTCTTTAAGAGAAAAAATGGGAAGCAAAGGTAGAGATTTTGTCAAGGCCAAGTTCTCTTGGGACGTTTGTGCTCAGAGAATGTTGAAGGTTTATCGTGAAGCGTTAGCATCGGTCGCATAACATGCGTTGTTGGCATTTGATGTTTAGGGTTTTTGCAAGAAAAATTATGTCTCTATCGCTCATCCACTCGGTTTTGAGGTACTCGCAGATCCTATTGTCGTTTAGCCCAAGGCGTCTAGCTTCTTGAACCGTGTAACGGTATGCTTCAATCTCCGTGGGTCTTTCGACATAGCTGTATCGCGGATCAAAGAGTTCTTTTCCTTCCTTGAACTGCTTAACATGGCAGAGTTCATGGATTAGGTCCAAATAAATATCCAGTTTGTCTCCGTTTTTTAGGTAACGTGAGCTTACAACGAGGTTACCATTAGAGCTGTCCACATACATGTAACCCCTGAACCATGATATGTTAACTTTAAGGTTTTGAAGAACTTCGGCTGTTTTTTCACCAAAAATCTCTCGCACTGCTTCTACCTGATCAAAATTTTTGAAATAATCTGTGAATACGCAGGTTGAACCACCTACATTGAGCAATCTTTTTAATGGAGTTCGTCTGAATAAACGCAATATTCTGAACACGATATACTCTAGCCAGTCCATATTGTAGGCGCTCCTACTCCAATGTTACTAGGTTTTCGACTTTCATGCCTCTGCGAGCTAAATCCACCAATTTTTCAACACAACCTATGCTGGAATCAATGTTTTTGTGTACTGAATGAACCCACATGTGCTTAGGAACAAGGTTAAATTGCAACGGAACTTTCGGCCATACTGCATATTTCTGGTGTAAATCTCTGATCGGTTGCCCTCTTCGACATGAATCTCTGATTGATACGTAGCTCTGCAAAAGTTTCGGCGCTGCAAAAGCGCCTATACCATGCCACAGTACAGCGTTTTCAGGTGATGCTAGCGAGTAAAGGAAAAACTGCGGCGAAGACGGTGTTTCTGAAAAACAGTAATCAGTAAGTTCTTCACCTTTCACAGTGAAGTTGTCTTCGGCTTTTGCAATGCTAACGTCTCCTGGGTCAATCTCATTCGGATAAAGCGTGGTAGTCTGGTATTTAATAGTGACACTTTTCAGTTTTGAGCCTTCAAAATGAAGTTTCCCTCGGGCGGCTCGTTTGGAACCATAACCCTTCTTTGAGTGTGGCACAGTCAACAACGTTGTCCGTTTTGTCATGCTTCTTCTCATACAGTTGTACGCTTGGCCGATCGACTCGTAGTCTCTATGAGCCTCGCCAATTATATAATGCAACACACCATCCTTTGTTTCAGCCTGCAATGTTGCTATTGGCATGCGCAAAGCATAAACCCCTAAATCCACACCGAAATTATCAGAGATTTGTGCCATCTGGGAATATTTCACCGAGTCCACAAAATTCGTGTATGACCCCTTGGCGTTTTCAAGTTGACGTTTAATGAGTTCTACTTCGCTTGGGCAGATTAGATTTCCTGTGTATTTGTCTACGAACTTCTGATCTATCCTGAGATTTTCTGTTCGCGCATAAGCTGCGGGAAACGCACTTTGACCGCTGGTTACAATTGATTCTTTCAGCGGGTTCATGGAGTACCTGTCTGGCTCTATATCGTCGGTGTTCAATAGAAACGAGATTATAGGTCCTTCAGAAGGCTTTTTCAATGCTTCGCAAATTGTAGCGATGTCGTCTGCGTCTGGCTCATTCAAACCGTAATTGCTAAAGTAGTTTCCACAAGTTGCCAGAATGCGGGCACCTATTATACCCTGAACTTCCTCTAAAGTTAGTTGCGGGTTTGAATACTCAACTGAAGCTCTCAGAAAGAAACAATTACCCGCAAAGCTCCTGTTAACTTTCTGGCCGTTTTCGAATCTAAACAAAGAAACGGGAGTATGCTTTGCTGTCTCCTTGAACTCCCTAAGCCTCTCCACAATGATTTTCACGGATAACCATGAGCTTTTAAGGAAATCCTCCACGAGTGTTCGGCACAAATCATCAGGCATTTAGCATCATCCTCTTTCCAAAGATTCCGCTACATATATGCAGTTTTTGGCGATAGCGGGACCCAAAAACATTCTCACTACTCGAAATTTTTTGGGGATACACGTGAAAACTTCCAAGCTGCTTAATCTGCTAAGCATAGTTTTGAGAAGAAACAAGGCTTCTTCCGTAAAGTTAGTATCGCATATTAAGGGTCCAACCTCAGCCATTTTGCTATAAACCTTTGCGGCCACGTAGCCTTTAATCATATTGTTTTCAGTTGAGACAAAACACAAATTGCCTTCTTTAACAAGCATAGGTTCTAGAAATTTCTTTCTGTTGGCTCCAAACCAGTGACGGTCAAAGTCTATTAGCTTAGGAACGTCCCGTTTTCTTGTCGGCTGCAAAACTCCTTGAGTTGCAGGAAACAAGCTATTGCCTTTCAAGACCAAGAAATCAATATCGGATACAAAACCGAATCGTTCGTAGAAACTTACTAGGTGTGGATAAGCGTAAAGGCCGATTGTCTCAACTCCTGTATTCTTCAAGTAGTCTATTGCATGTTTTGTCAAGAAGTTCCCAGCACCTTCTCTTCGGGCATCTGTTGTGACCACCAAGTTGCCGAACCACCCCGCTTTCTCAAAACTGACAGTCGTTGCTATTCCTAAACGCTCCTGATCATCAAATAGCACAAAGCATCCATGAGGCTCAAGCTTCATCATGAACTCGAAATCCTCAGAGCTCATATTCCAATTCATAGTATTAGCAAGTTGAACCGCAAAACGAAAATCGTCATCATCCATTTTTTCAACTTGAAACATGCAACTCTTTTCTCCGTCTAGGAAATAAGGATATGGAATGCTCGGACAACTGCTCATGCAGTTTCCAAAGCATGAAAGCACGCAGCAACGAAACGCATTAATCATTCCTCAAATGCTCTTATTAAATTTAGAGACGGGTTATATTAAACTCAAAATCATTCTCGTCAAAAAACAATAATTTAATTTGAAGAAAAAGGGATCAGCAACAAAAACGAAGAGACTAGAAAAAAGCGGACTCCTTTATTTAAGAACCTGTTTGATTATGCGTTTAATCTCATCCTCCGGGAACCCTTTTCGCAGTTGCCGAAGCAATTTCTTGATTTCATAAAAAGTGATCATCATTTCACCTTTGTCTAAGCCTTCTTGGCTTTTGCGGAGTCTTTTGGCGATTTCTGCAACTTGTTCAGGCGTCGCTTTTATTCCCTGCAGGTCCAAGTAAGCCTTAACTGCTGCTTCGCCAAGATTCGTGCCCAAGTACAGAGTTGATTCTCTATCAAGCATTTTCGGGGGGAACGGTTCGTATGAGAGAGGGTGCCCTAGCATGCCTTGAACTTGCTTATCGGAAGCGTGCGAAAAAGCGTCTTCGCCGACAATCGGCTTCTGAAAAGCTAATGGCCAAGTGAAACTCTTCTCGACAAACTGGCTCAAGCGGTAAATCCTATGCGCGTCTATGCCGGTGTTTATTCTATAGAGTAACTCCAAAGACACAACAACTTCTTCCAAGGGAGCAAGACCTGTTCTTTCCCCGTATCCAGCAACGCATACTTGCGGATGAGTGATTCCTTCTTCGATTGCAGCGAGCGCATTGGCAGTTGCTAAACCAAAGTCGTTATGGCATCTGACGGACAACAGATAATTGTTTTTTGTTACTTTTAGAAGACCATCTCTAACTCTTGAAATGAGATAGCGCGTTGACAATGGCCTTAAAATCCCCACGGTGTCCTCAATTGCCAAACGGTCTGCTCCAGCTTCCACTGCGGACAAGTAGATTCTTAATATGTCTTCGAGAGGCGTTCTTGAAGCGTCTTCAAGCACGAAATTGACTGTGAAACCGTGTTTCTTAGCGTATTCAACACAGTAAGCTGTCTGCTCGATTAAGCGTTCAGCGCTGGTTTTCAAAACATGCTTAAGGTTCAAGTTGTTGAAGGGTGTGGACAAAGCTATCTCTCGGATATTAGAGTTCAAACAAGCGTCTATATCCTCTCTTTTTATGCGTGCTGACGCTGCTAGCCTTACCTGTGTAAAGCTTTCGTTAGAAAGCCGTCTTACAGTTTCTTTTTCATCAGAGGAAAAACCTGGAAAGCCAATGTTGATAATTGCCACGCCTAACTCATCCAATGCAGTGGCTAATCTGACCCTTTCGGAGTACTTCATGAAAACGGTTGGGGTGTTCCCGCCCTCTATCAAGGTTTCATCCCAAATGAAAACTTTCTTAGGCAACTTAGACGGCAATGTCTTCTTGAAGCGGTTATAGTTCTCAATCAAGTTTTGTCGTCGAAGGTTGCTGAATATGGTTTTCTTCACAAAACTCACCCGGTATAAAAGCGCATTGAATGTCATTAAGTGTTCCAAAGATATTAAAGTTCGTGTACCATAGTTGTGTGGCACAAAACTATTGTATGACAACATAAGGAAAAATTTCGTGAACCAAATCATTGGTATCTTTCGGTTAACCTACACTTGAAGGAGATTTACGAGAAAACATTTTATATGGGAAACGATGATAGCATTTTTTGCTTTCAGATGAAGCCCAGTATAAGCATAATACTCCCGACGTTGAATGAAGAAAGGGGTATTATCGAAACTCTGAAAAGAATCAACAAATTAGACCTTGACAAAGAGGTTCTGGTAGTTGACGGTTTGTCAACCGACAACACGATTAAGAATGCGGAGGCTTATGGCGCGAAAGTTGTTATCGAAAAGAGCAAAGGCAAAGGCGTAGCTATGATTACAGGCGTGAAAGCAGCAAAATCAGACGTGATTTGTTTTTTGGATGGCGACGGAACTTACCCGCCTAGATACATACCAAAAATGTTAGAGTTAATAAAAAAATGTGATGTTGTGGTTGCTTCCAGATTACTGAAAAAAGAGGGTGCAAATGACTGCATTAACACCTTCATTCATTACCGGTTTTTTCCTTTCATATTCAAGAAATATTTAAGCAAATTCCAAACCTCTGAGCCGATAACAGGTATGCGGTTGCTGAGAAAAGAGACTTGGAATAAACTGAATTTAAAGTCCCATGACTTTCTGATTGAGACAGAAATGGAAGTCAAGATGGCGAAAAGCAAGATGAAAGTGATTGAAATTCCTATTCCCTGCATTAAAAGAATAGGGCGTAGTAAGTGGGACGCGAGTTGGGGAACACTTTTCAAAATCAGAAACTATGTTAGAGGGAACGAGAAGTACCTGAAAGACTTGGTTGTTATCAGATACCCTCACGTTTAGGTACCTAACTATATATTGCCACAGTTCCGAAAACTATGAGTCAATAAAAAAGGGGAAGACTGCGTAGTTTCTTGATAAGTCTATTTAAGCTTTGGAGGTTTCAGGTAGATTTGGAGTTGCCCTTTTTTAATCTTCAGCTTTACGGTCTTGTTTACTTTACCTATGGAAGATACCGCGAGAAAGTTTCGCACCCCTCCTTTGCGAATTCCTAAAGCCAGCTCAGCAGCTTCCTTAGAGAGATCTACCTCAAGATGGGAAACCTTCCAAGTTGAGGGGTCAATTATGACTTCCTTTACTTCGCCAACCGTTAAGTCTTCGCAAATGACTTTTTTCCAGCGAATATCCCTGCTTTTAATCGACATTTAAGCCACAACTTCCCTTTACTAGCTGAGTAAATAAAAGAGTTCTTGTTTGTGACAGCAAATTCGGTTACTGTATCAGCTATAGTTAAGGGTAGGAATTAGCGTAGTTTGAATTAGACATGCTTATATGCCTATTGCTCTTTGTTTTCTAATACCTAGTCGATGCTGAGGAAGCTTAAGCATGGTTTGCACAATTAAAATTTACGAAAAGCCAAAACTTAATGATCCTGTCTTAATTGAAGGTTTACCAGGCATAGGTTTTGTAGCTAATATCGCCACTTTGCACTTGATAACTGAACTAAAGGCAAAACGTTTCGCTGAGATAGTTTCAGCCTCTTTTCAAGATCTGGCTGTGACAACTGAAACTGGAGGTACTCGTTCTCCTATAAACGAGCTCTATTATTGTAAACGCGAGGATGGAGGTCGCGACTTAATAATATGGTATGGTAACACTCAGGCATTGACGACATTCGGACAGTATGAACTGGTCGGCAAAGTGTTGGATTTAGCGCAGGAGTTGGGTTGTCGTTTCGTCATTTCGATTGGGGGGTACAAGAAAAGTGAGGTTCAGCAGGTTCCCGCGATTTACAGTGCCGCTACAGACAACAAGACAATGAGAGAGGCGTTGGATTTGGGAACAAAGGTTATGGTAGGTCACATATTTGGGGTGGCAGGTTTGCTTATCGGGTTGGGAAGGCTTAGAAAGCTGAAAGGTTTCGCCATTTTGGTAGACACGTTAGGTATGTATCCAGATGCGAATGCAGCATGCCATGCGCTGACTACGTTGGGTAAATATTTGGATTTGAATGTTAATTTGTCAAGCTTGGATGTAACTGCGGATCAGACAAAGAAAGCTCTTGAATCTTTTGGATTAATTAGTAACATTAGAGAAGAAAAGAAGAAAGAGGAACAGCATATGCGATGGTTTATCTAGTTTTTTTCTTCGCTGATGAACTGGTCGTATACTCTTTGGACGCGTTCGGCAGCTGGACCTGAACCTTCCATAACGCCTTTTTCGGTTAGTTTTACTTTGTCCATGATCCAGATGAAACCTTTATCTTCGTAAAGTTTAACCATTGTTGGGAAGACTTTCTCGAGGCGTGAAGCTAGGGATCTCAGATCAAAGGGTTTCTCGGTGCTTGATATTTGAGCAACCACGTTACCATTAAGGAAAACTCTATGGGAGACTTTTCCTTTATCATCCTTTGCTTCAGCTACGCAAAGACTCAAACTGTCAGGGATGATGCCAACAAGGGTGCCAGTGAACGTCTTTCCTGTGGTAGTTGCAACAACAACATTTTTATCAATCAGCGCTACGACTTCGGTGAAGAACTTTCTCTGCGCTACAGACACTTTTATCATCCATCCTATTCCTAACGAATGTGCAATACAACTATTTATCTTTGATTTTGCCAATCACACAATTTCTCGCTGGCAACAACTTGCTGTCTAAGTTGAAGTGCCGTATACAGAATGTGTCACCTTGGAAAAAGGAATTATCCCCAAACCCTCTCCTTATATAGCTCACGTCAACTCTCACTCCGTTACTCTCTTCTTCCATAATCTCTCCTACTATCCTACTCCTAGTAACCCTTTTCCTAGAAACGCATTTGCTATCCCGCCATCAGCCATAGCTTTCCCGATAAAACAGAAAACGATTTACCTATGCGGTGCCATCACATCTACGATGAGACATGATTGCCAAAAGCATCTTGGACTTAATCGGCAATACTCCGATGGTTCAGGTAAACCGTTTGCACAAGAACCCGAATCTCGAACTCTACGTGAAACTTGAAAAATTCAACATTGGAGGTTCAGTCAAAGACCGAATAGCTAAATACATGATTGAACAAGCAGAGAAAAAAGGACAACTCACTAAAGACAAAACCGTCATCGAAGCCACCAGTGGCAACACCGGCATAGGATTAGCAATGGTCTGCCGCGTAAAAGGCTACAATCTTTTCCTCGTCATGCCCGAAAACATGACTCTAGAACGACGGCAAATTCTCAACGCCATTGGCGCAAAAATCATCTTGAGCGAAGCCAATAAAGGCATGAATGGTGCAGAAGACCTTGCACGCAAAATAGCTAGCCAAAGCCCTGACAAATATTTCATGCCCAATCAATTCGCAAACCAAGCCAACGTGCTAGCGCATTATGAAACCACAGCCGAAGAAATCCTGCGGGACACAAACGGAAGAATAACCCACTTCATCGCAGGCATAGGCACAACAGGCACCCTCATGGGCGTATCAAAGCGACTTAAAGAACACAACTCTAAAATCGAGATAATCGCCGTGGAACCCGAAAACGGCACATCCATCCAAGGCTTAAAAAACCTTGAAACCCAGTATGTACCAGCCATCTGGAAAGAAACCAGCGTGGACGAAATCCATAAAGTGCACCCGAAAAAAGCAGAGGAAGCCGCTCGACTACTTGCATTGCAAGAAGGCATATTCGTAGGTCCAAGCTCTGGCGCCATATTTCACATCGCCCTAAAAAAAGCAAAAGAAATTGACAAAGGCGTAATGATAGCCATCGCCCCAGACGGCGGCGAAAAATACCTTTCCACCACGCTCTGCGACCCCGCTTTATGCTTGAAGTGCGCACGAAAATACGGGATCAGATGCTCTTACATCGACGGAAGCCCCATATCAAGAGCATCTTCAGGATAACATGAACAGGAAAAGGCGAAACGCTCATTTTACTCTGTTTAGCGATTTACATTACGCAGTTTCCGTTGTATTCCTTTGTTTTACACTGTTCACAGAGGTCAGATTGCGGCTCCAAAGATGTCTTTTGGTAAATGTATATAATTGGATACTGTGTGCAGTTCTTACACCAGTGCCACTTGTCAATTTTGCTACCTCTAACATACTCCACCATCGACATTCCTCTGCCTTGGTCTTTCATTACCAATTATTTGCTAGGCGTAAGCTAAAAACATTCTTTTGAAATTGCCCAGCTAAATGGTTGAACTCGCTAGATACCAAAAAAGAGAGGTTGAGTTTAGCTGTGCTTTACCATTTTCTTAGTGGGTTTCTTCCTTAGCCAGTAAAAGCTGACAGCTAAAGCAGCAGAAGACAATACTACCACGGCGAGGATGCTTGTGCCTTCAGGAATGGTTGTCGTTGGATTCGCGTTCGTTACGTAAGTTATACCTCCCCAGCTGTCTGGAACGTCTGGGCTGCCTGCTGGAGTTGCGTTTGCTGGAGGCCATTGTTGAGTTTCGGTAGTATTATCATCATAGTATGAGACAAACTGTGTCCACTCATAGCCCACTAGAGAGCTTCCAAGTGATGCGTCTAACTTCATAATGTTCATTTCGTATACGTAGTGGGCAGTCGCTATTGTCGGAGTCGTAGTCAAACTTTGAGCTAAATCCAAGAGTTCACTACTTGCAGCAGTAGTTACAACCCAG
>WOR8_10002210_pt1 | contig 19373 bp, 18 predicted proteins | sample DeeMarSeWOR38_10_FD_19890 | JGI IMG/M metagenome (IMG submission 19890)
CTTAAGCCTTTATTTAACAGGGCCTTGATGGCACAGTATCCACCCGGATCGACGTTTAAAACCATCAACGCACTCATTGGTCTGAACGAACAAACGCTCTATCCAGAAACAGAGTATTATTGCGACCTGGGTTATTATGCCCGGGGCGTATATGTTGGTTGTCACCTTCATAATGCACCGCTGAATCTCATTCAGGGCATTCAAAATTCCTGCAATGCTTATTTTTGTAATGTTTTCAGGAGAATTCTCGATAATCCAAAATATGGTTCGGTCAGGGAAGGATTTGTGGCCTGGAGGAATTACCTGACAAGTTTTGGATTTGGATCCCGTTTTGGATCGGATCTGACCGGAGAATTACCCGGATTCATTCCCGAATTGTCATATTATGACCGGTATTATGGAGAAAACGGTTGGAGTTCTTTAACCATTGTGTCCATGGCCATTGGACAGGGCGAATTATTAATAACACCTTTTCAAATGGCCAACATGACCGCCAGTATTGCAAATCGTGGTTTCTATATCGTACCTCATATTATCAAAAGTAACGCTGATGGACAGGATATGGATCCCAGATTCTCTGAAAAACAAATCATCCCCATCGATTCTTCACATTTTGAGACAGTCATTGAGGGTATGGATCTGGCCGTAAATGGCTTGCCCGGTTCAGGATCGACAGCCAGAAATGCAAAAGTTCCGGAAATTATTGTGTGTGGAAAAACGGGTACCGCAGAGAATCCTCATGGTGAAGATCATTCGATTTTTATCGCCTTTGCCCCAAAACATGATCCTCAGATTGCCATTGCGGTATATGTTGAAAATGGGGGATTTGGAAACACTTATGCAGCCCCTATTGCCGGCCTCATGATCGAAAAATACCTGACGAAACATATTACACGAACCTGGTTTGAAGAATACATATTAAATACTGACCTGATACATATTGACACGACGAACCAACATATGGATTAATACGGACTGGATTACCATTGCCATTTTTGTTCTACTGGTATTCCTGGGTTGGATCAATATTTATTCAGCCGAATATAATGAACACGAGCCAGGGATAGTAAATCTTTCGGAACGTTATGGAAAACAAATGATCTGGATACTGGCAGCATTCACATTGGCCATTATTATCTTCATCATTGATGCCAGGTTTTATATGTATTTTTCCTACTTCTTCTATATTGGGGTGCTTTTATTGTTGCTGGCTGTCCTGATTTTCGGGAAAGAAATCCATGGATCAAGGTCATGGTTTATTCTGGGAGATTTTCGCTTTCAACCATCAGAATTTGCAAAATTTGCAACGGGACTTGCTCTGGCCCAGTTTCTGAGTTCTCCGAACATGAACCTCAAGACCATAAAAAATGTAATCAAGGCCCTGTTGATCATTGCAGCCCCGGCCTTTCTGATTTTTATGCAACCGGATACAGGCTCCACCCTGGTCTATGCAGCTCTGGTTATTGTATTGTACCGGGAAGGAATTTCCCCCATATATGTTTTCATGGTCATTATTCTTGGGGTCCTGTTTGTAATCACCCTGATAATGAATAAGACGGCGATCATCACCATACTGATCTCGGCCACTTTTATCTATTATATGGTGACACACCAACGAAAAAAAGATGTACTGATAGGAGCAGGTATCTTCATTGTTACCGGAAGCCTCCTCAGCCTGATCAGGTTATTTCTGCAGTGGGATATCAATTTCTATTTCATTACCATCCTGACTTTGATTGGATCGGGCCTGGTCTATATCCTTCTGGCATACCGGTATAAATTAATGAAGCAACTGCTGGTTTACGCGTTCCTTGTGGGATCTGTATTATTCGCTTTTTCAGTCGATTACGTGTTTAATAATGTTCTGGAAGATCACCAGCAAAAACGGATCAACGTGCTTCTTGGCATTGAGTCCGATCCGTTGGGCAGCGGATACAATGTAAATCAGTCAAAAATAGCCATCGGATCGGGTGGTTTCTGGGGTAAAGGTTTTTTAAGGGGTACACAAACCAAGTTTAATTTCGTTCCTGAACAAAGTACCGATTTTATTTTTTGTACTGTTGGGGAAGAATGGGGGTTTATTGGTTCCGCTGTCATGATCCTTCTTTTTGCAGCCCTGCTATTCAGACTTCTCATTCTGGCCGAGCGGCAACGTACTCATTTCAGCAGAATATATGGTTATGCTGTGTTTTCCATACTGACATTTCATTTTCTGGTAAATGTCGGGATGACCATTGGGTTGATGCCAGTAATTGGTATTCCTCTTCCATTCATTAGTTATGGTGGTTCATCGTTATGGGCATTTACGATCCTGCTATTTATTTTTCTGAAAATAGATGCCACCCGAACGGAATTTTTGTAAGCTTCCTGGCTGCTGCCATACTGAATTTAACGAATCTCAAAAAAACAAAAAGACATCATGCGGGATCTGCAGGGGGGTCAGGCACTGGGTAAATACCATAATCCTTCTGGTTCCCGGCCAAAATCGATGGCAAACTCATCATGGACAGCATCCATGATCTGAGGGAAGAATTCAAGAAAGTGCCTTTCAAATTCTGAATAATGATCCATGAGGATCTGTATCCCTCCTACCGTTTCATCCGGTAAAGAAGTACGTTTACTCATCCGTTTCAACACATCCTCAATCCCACTGATGCACATGTAAGATTCCATCCAGCTATTGAGTATAAAAAATGGAAAATACCGCTTTACACGGGGCGGAAACAAACCGGTATAACGCAATAGAATATCGTAAGTCGAATAGATATATTCACGAAGGGGAATGTTTGAAAACTGATGCCAGTTCCGGCTGAGAAAATGATCATAAAAAATATCAATAATGACACCTGAAAATTTTCCATAATGAGGTGCAACCAGCATCTTGCTCTGGTGACTCACCGGATGTGTATCAATAAAATGATCAATGAACCTGTGTAAGGTAATCCCCTTCTGAACCGGCTCCGGAAAATTGTTAAAGTGCCTGCCTTTTACCGCATCCCCAATAAAATTTCCCAACATAACCTGTTCAGATTTACCGGATAAATAGATATGTGCTAAAAAGTTCATTGATTCGAAACCGTCATACAAAGATGCCTGATTGCTAATAATTTACATCAAAAATTATACCATGCAAGGCAATTTCACAAACGAATTACTTAATCATTATGTTAAAAAACAGAAGTCATGGTAATTCAGCCTAAAAATGTACCTTTGAAATCCCAATCCAAAATTATCATTATTAACTTATAAATATTGTGCTGGCTATGACGAAAAAAAGAGTAATCATTATTGGAGCAGCGGGACGGGATTTTCATAATTTCAATACCTATTTCCGCGATAATGAAGCCTATGAAGTTATCGCATTTACCGCCGCTCAAATTCCTGACATCGATGATCGACAATACCCTGCAGAACTGGCCGGGAAATTATACCCCAAAGGCATTCCCATTTTTCTTGAAAATGAACTCCCGGCATTGATACAAGAACACAATGTGGATGAGTGTGTATTTTCATACAGCGATATTCCCTATCAAAAAGTCATGGGCATCAGTGCCATTGTGAATGCGGCCGGAGCTAATTTTGTACTTTTAGGGCCACGGGATACCATGCTAAAAAGTACCAAACCGGTTATTGCAGTGGGTGCTGTTCGCACAGGCTGTGGTAAAAGCCAGACATCAAGAAGGGTGATTGAGATCCTCATGAAGAAGGGGTTGAAAGTTGTAGCGGTTCGACATCCCATGCCATACGGAGACCTGGTTAAGCAAAAAGTACAACGATTTGCCGAAATCTCCGATCTTGAAAAGCATCAATGTACCATCGAAGAAATGGAAGAATACGAACCCCATGTGGTACGCGGCAATGTGATCTATGCCGGGGTTGATTATGAGGCCATTCTGAGAGCCGCAGAAAAAGATCCAGGTGGTTGTGACATTGTTTTATGGGATGGAGGTAATAACGATTTCCCATTTTATAAACCCGACCTGAACATTACCGTTACGGATCCACACCGGGCCGGGCATGAATTACGATATTACCCGGGCGAAGTGACTTTACGACTGGCCGATGTGGCCGTAATCAATAAAATGGATAGTGCCCATCCGGAAGACATTCAGGAGGTTCGTAACAATATTTCCCGGCTGGCTTCAAAAGCTGTGATTGTGGATGCCGCCTCTCCTATAACGGTGGATGATCCGGCCATTATTAAAGGCAAAAAAGTTCTCGTTGTCGAAGATGGTCCGACACTGACGCACGGAGAAATGAAACTTGGAGCTGGCACAGTGGCAGCACAAAAATTTGGGGCGGCGGAAATGGTAGATCCGCGGCCATTTACCGTTGGAAAGCTCTCAGAAACATTCCAGATCTATCCAAAAATTGGTAGTCTGCTCCCGGCAATGGGCTATAGCCATGAGCAATTGAAAGACCTTGAGGAAACCATTAACAATACGGAATGTGATGCGGTTGTCATTGGAACACCCATTGATCTGAACCGGTTAATCCGTATAAAGAAACCGAATACCCGGGTGTATTATGATCTCCAGGAAATCGGGCATCCCAACCTGGATGAAATAATGGACACATTCCTGAAGCATCACAATTTGGGGTAGTCAAGCTTCTTCTTGCAACTTAATAGTGCCATAATAAGGCATCTGTTCAATCAGATGCCTTTCTTTCTTTCCTCATCATACGGCGTCCCAGGGTCACCAGTACAACGCCTACTATGGTAATCAAACCACCGATCAACTGATGCGATTCAGGAAAGGCATTAAAATATATATAGGCCCCAAACAAAACAAATAAACTTTTGGTACTTTGTATAATGGAGGTTCTGGATGCTTCGATATATTGAAGTGCGGAATACTGCGAATACGCCGTCAGGAATGGTCCGACAAATGATCCAATAAGCATATTATAAAAGCCTTTCCAGGAAATCGCCAGAGATGAATGAAATGAGATCAGTAACACCGTGGATGTAATGAACAGGAAGAGAACCCTGTTAATGGCCAGAATTCCCGGATCAATATTTTTAATGAACTTTTTTGATATGATAAATCCGAAGGCCAATAAAATGCAGGACAGGATGATATAACCAGTGCCTGAAATAAACACCTCCTGAATACTGCCTCCCTTTTTATAGCTGATGATAAAAGCCCCAGCCAGGGTCAGGAAAAAACCCAACCCTTCAAAAATGTTGAACCGCTCTTTCAAAAACAAAATACCCAAAACGGTTACAAACAGGGGTGTCATATTCACAAGGAACGAGACAATGGCCGGATTATCCACAATATCAATGGCAATGAAAAACAGGCTGGTGCCGGCCAGTTCCAATACACCAATCATGATCAAAGCCCGGATGGAGGATCTGGATAATTTCTTGACTTCGACATATCGTTTGGCCGGGATGGCATACAGTACATTCCAAATAATCGCAAAACCAAACCAGTAGAATCCAAATTGATACAGGTCCACTTCATTCAGGGCAGCTTTACTAAAAATGAAAACATTGGACATGGCCAGGGTGGCGATAAAAGCCAGGGTATACCCACGAAACTTTGGATTCTTCAACATTGGAAATTTGAATTTGAATCCACCCTTAAACACCGTACCCAATAGCAAACTTCATTTTTCACCATCCATTCAGAAAATTATTATCAGCTTAGATTTTTTGGTAATCGTTTTTTTATGGCTCTGGTTTCTGCTTCAAAGCCAGGTTTTTCCAATAAAGCAAACATGTTTTTTTTATAGGCCTCGACACCCGGCTGATCGAACGGATTGACGCCCAGCAAATAACCACTAATGGCACAGGATTTCTCAAAAAAATAAATTAACGATCCCAACGATTTTTCATTTAACTTGTCGATCTCAACAATAACATTGGGAACACCGCCGTCAACATGGGCTAAAATGGTTCCCAATTCGGCTTTTTGGTTGACCATCTGAAGCGATTTGTTGGCGACATAGTTCATGCCATCAGTATCTTGTTGATCTTCCGGAATACTTGGGCCAGACCCTGGGTTTCGAACCGATATAACCGTTTCGAAGAGTATCCGTTTCCCGTCCTGGATATATTGCCCCAGGGAATGCAGGTCAGTCGTAAAATCTGCACTTGCAGGGAAAATACCTTTATGGTCTTTGCCTTCACTTTCTCCAAACAATTGCTTCCACCATTCTGAAAAGAAATGGAGTTTTGGATGGTAGCTGACCATCAGTTCAACCGCCTTCCCGTACTGATAAAGGGCATTTCGGGCAGCCGCATAGAGTAGAACCGGATTATCAGAAAATGGCAATAATTCGGAAGATCCCTTCATCTGGTCTGCACCGTCAAGTAATGATTCAATATCAATACCACCCAGGGCGAGGGGGACCAGGCCCACCGGTGTTAATACGGAATACCGTCCACCCACATCATCAGGTATGGCAAAACTGCGGTATCCCTCTTCCCGGGATAATTTTCGTAAAGCACCTTTTTCAGTATCGGTAATGGCGATTATCCGTTCTGAGGTTTTTCGGCGCCCCCATCTCCTGATCATTTGCTCTCTCAGCAATCTGAAGGCCACAGCTGGTTCGGTGGTCGTACCGGATTTGGAAATAACAACCACAGCAAAGGATCGATTCTCAAGGTAATCCAGGAGTTCCTGAAGATAATCGCCGGCCAGATGGTGTCCGGCATACAAGACTTCCGGAAATTGGGTCCGATATAAACCAAACGGATCTCTCAACGATTCAAATATGGCCCTGGCGCCCAGATATGAACCACCAATTCCAACCAATACCAGGGTGTCAACCAACTCACGCATTTCTGAACCCAGGGATGTCAGATCATTAAGAAACTGCTTTGAATGGGCCCCAGGCAGGTCGAGCCAGCCATGAAAATCTTTTCCGGCTCCGCGGTGCGACATCAGTTGTTCCTGTTGTTCCAGTGTTTCCTTCTCCATGGACAGGATCTTATGTTCTTCTATAAAGGGGTATACAAAATCCAGGTTCAGTTTTAACATATTAATCTTGTATATATTATCTCAAATGTTGTGTAAGAAGTTGCATTTCGATCATGGGTGAGATGCTTTCATATAAAATACGGTAGACAGCATCGGTGATGGGCATATGAACATGATGTTGTTGATTGGTTTCATAAATACATCTGGTCGCATAATACCCTTCAGCAATCATATTCATTTCTAGCTGGGCCGTCTTTACACTATAGCCTTTTCCCACCATGGTCCCAAAAGTACGGTTACGACTAAATTGGGAATATGCGGTAACGAGAAGATCACCCAGGTATGCCGAAGACTTAATATCTCGGTCTATGGGGTGTACCGCATCCACAAACCGTTTTATTTCCTGGATGGCATTGGATATTAAAACCGCCTGAAAATTGTCCCCATATCCAAGACTGTGGCATATACCCGCCGCAATGGCCATAATATTCTTTAATACAGCAGCATATTCAGTACCGTATATATCATCTGAAATTACCGGACGTATGTAATGGCAATTAAAATAAGAACCTATTTTCTCAGCCAGATCATTATTTTGAGATGCAATGGTCAGATAGCTCAATCTCTCAAGGGCCACTTCTTCAGCATGAGAAGGACCAGACAGGACCACAATGGATTCAAGTGGGACCTGGTATATCCGGTGAAAGAATTCTCCGATGATAAGATTTTTTTGAGGAATGATTCCTTTCACAGCAGAAATAATAATCTTTGACGAGAGGTCCTTTTTGAGAGGATTGAGAGCCTCCTCTATGAATACGGATGGGATGGCCAATAATAGTATATCGGATTCTTTGATAACGTCCCCTATCTGGTGCCCCATTCGTAAACGATTTGTATCAAACTCAATTGAACTCAGGTATTGGGGGTTATGATGATGTTCCTGGAGGTATTTGATATGTTTAGGATTTCTCATATACCATCCGATATCTGGAACATTTTCAAGCAGAACCTTAACCAGGGCGGTGGCCCAGCTGCCTCCTCCAAGGACTGCAATTTTTGGTTCATTCATGATTCAGAAGCCTGAAACACAAATTTATCATTTATTTCCAAACCAAAGGTCTGGAATATTTCTGCCATCCATTTGTCTTTATTCCTGGCGAATGGCATCCACAGGATTTGAGCGCCCTGCCCTGAAAGTATGATAGGTGATGGTGAGCATGGCCACAAAAGTAATCAGAACACCTGTTAATATAAAAATCCCAGGTTTCAGTGCGGCTCTGTATACAAAATCCCGGAGCCAGCCATGCATCAAATAGTATGATACAGGAAATGCCAAACCCATAGAAATGAGGATCAGCCAGAAGAATTCCAGTGAGATCATGGTGGTGATATTCTGGACGGCGGCACCCATTACTTTACGAATTCCAATTTCCTTAGTCCGTTGTTCCACCGTGTAAGAGGATAAGCCAAACAAACCCAAACTGGCAATAATGATGGTGAGCAGTGAAAATAACGCCAGAATGAGTCCGCGTTTTCGGTCGGGCTCAAATTGTTGGTTCAGATCATTTTCAAGGAATGTATGTTCAAAGGGCATGTCGGGATACACATCATGCCATACTTGTTCAATATATGAAATGGTTCCGGGGATATCCTGGTCGCTGATTTTTACATATATGATCCGGTTGTCCCTTCTGAAAAGTAAAAGATAAGATTCCACTTCATTATATAAACCGGTTTGATTGTAATCTTTCATTAAACCCACAATCCGGGCAGTGGGATTCTGATTGTCCGGACTATTCTGGCCCAATTTGACTTTTTTCCCGATCGGTTGATCCCAGTTCATTCGTCTGGCCAGTGTTTGATTGATAATGACACCAGTGGCTGTATCAGCCATATGGTCGATTGAAAAATCCCGCCCTTCCAGTATGGAAATTCCCAGGGTTTCAATGAAATCCTCATCGCATAACCCAATATTTATACCTCTTTCATCCATATCCCCTTCGGCTGTTTCAAGTGTCATTATTATTTTGCCAGAGCCCTCACCCATAGAGGTGCTGGTAGAACCCACATAACTGATGTTTGAGTGGCTCTTGAGTTTTTGCTTGAAGACTTCCGATTTCCTGATCATGTCCTGATTGTTCAGGTTTATCCGAACCACGTTGGATTTATCAAATCCCACATCCTTATTCCTCAGAAATGCGACCTGGTCATATACCACCCAGGTATTGATGATCATGGTTATGGAGATCGCAAATTGAATGACCACCAACACTTTCCGAAATGAGAATTTTCGGTACGACATTCCCATATGTCCTTTGAGGACCTTAATTGGATTAAATCTCAACAGGTAAAATGCAGGATAACTGCCCCCACCCAGACTGATCAAAATCAGCACTGCAATGGCCGATAGAATGATCTCAGGTTTTAAAATGGAAGCACCCGATAATAGTTTTCCTGAAAGTTGGTTAAAGTGGGGCAAGAACAAAAACAGTAGAATGCCCGATAATATTAGTGAAATCAAGGTTAATACAAACGATTCTGTCAAAAATTGGTAGATCAATAACGATCTTCCGGAGCCTACCACCTTTCTCAGCCCCACCTCTCTGGCCCTTCGCGTAGACCTGGATGTGGCCAGGTTCATGTAATTGATACTGGCAATGAGCAACATGAACAGAGCCACCGCTCCAAAAATATAAATATACTCAATACTGCCGGTCGGTTCCGGTTCGCCTTCATACTTTGAATGCAGATGGATCATGGTAATTGGATCGAGATCATAAACGATGGAGATCCCCAACCTTTCAAAAAGTGGTTTATTATAGGTGTCCGACAATTCCTGAAGTTTACTTTCAAATTCATCAGGGACCACGTCAGGCTTCAGAAGCAGGTATGTATATACCCCAAAATTCCCCCAGGATCCCTGTTGAAACTGGTCTGGTAAAGTGTTTTTCGAGATCAGGGCCGAAAAGATCAAGTGTGAATTGGGGGGTACGTTTTTACAAACTCCGGTAATATGATAGGTTTGATCCGTTCCAGAGGTCAGGGTTTGTCCGACCGGATCTTCCGTACCAAAATAACGGGCTGCAAAGGATTCTGTAACCACCATGGATCCCGGTTCGTCCAGCACAGTCTCCGGATTTCCTTTTATCAGATCAAAGCTAAATACTGAAAACACGGTGGAATCAATGAAATACACCTCATCCTCATAAAATTGCAGGTCTCCTTTTCGGAATAATGACCTGCCAGCCGGTATAAACCGAACATATTCATCCACCTCAGGATAATCCTCTTTCACCTGCGGTGCAAAGGGTATTTGTGCCACCACCCAGGTAAAAGCATCATCCGGTTCTGTAATATGCGATACCACACGGTAAATATTATCCGCTTTTTCATGGTATTGATCGTAACTTAACTCATCATAGATATACAATAGCAGGAATAAACTGCTGCAGATCCCAATGGTCAGACCAATAATATTAAAAAGACTATAAAACAGGTCTTTCCGGATGATGCGAAGGGCAATTTTAATCAGATTCTTAAACATGACATTGTGGTTATATGGCGTATTATAAACGGGCCTTTGTTTAGCTTAATTTATATTCTGGAGCCCATCTCACCGGCTGCATGAATCAAATAAGCTCTGATCATGAATCAATATTTACGTGCCGTTTTATAATGATGGAATTCTGCAGTAGGAAACTACCTGGTGGTTGGGGTGGTTAAAAGTACTAAAATCTCACGATCGAATCAATAAATTATGTTAAAAAAGCTTAATACCCGATTACATGATATCGCACAGACCTGATTTTTACAACCGAATGTCAGTGTTTTCAAATCATAATCAAAGCATTTCTCTCGATATCAATCATAAGATAATTTTTATATTTTAGAGGGCCAGAAATTCATGTTTTAACGGATATTTAATTATTGATGGTTATGAAAAGAATGTTTGTACTTTGGATGGCCATACTGGCCTCATTTATTGTATTTTCAGCTTTCGTTTTATATCCCGGGTACCTTAGTCCTCCTACGATGCAACAGGATGTGGAAGTAGACCTGAATATGTCAGATAAGGTTTTTGAGATTGTTAAAACCTCGTGTTTCGATTGCCACCTTTCAAATTCAAAAAATAACAAAGCCAAGAAGGCCATGTCGTTTGATCGTATCAGTCATCTGGCCCCGATGAAACAAATTGCAGAACTGAATAATATTTGCGAGGAAATAAAAGAAGGGAACATGCCTCCGGAAAAATATCTTTCCAATTTTCCCGATCGGAAATTAACAGACGTTCAGATCAAGATGGTTTGTGATTGGGTGAAGGCAGAATCACAGAAATTCTTCAAATAATACAATTCCATACCGAATGAAATATTTTAAATGGGCATTGTTCATCCTCCTGGGGCTGTTCATTATTGTTCAGTTTTTCCAACCCTCTCGGGAACAGGATCCAAGCCCATTACCAACCGATCTGTTTTTTCAGGTAACCATAGATGACAGTTTGAAAAATGTATTACTTACAAGCTGCTATGACTGCCATTCAAATCAAACCGAGTATCCCTTATACGCCTATATCGTACCATTCGCGCAGATGATCAACAAACATATTCAGGTTGGAAAACAGGAATTGAATTTTTCACACTGGGGAACCTATTCCAAACAGGAATTAGTGGGCCACCTTTCGGATATTTGTGAGGTGGTTGAAGAAGATCGAATGCCTCTGAGAAGTTATCTATTACTTCATAAAAAAGCCCGCCTGGACGAATCACAAAAAGAGAAAATGTGCAAATGGAGTGAAGAAGAAGGTTTCAGGACATTTATGTCAGAATAACGGGATCCCTCGTTTTTATTTTTTAAGCCCATTTTTGTTTTTACATTTGGACATCAATTAAATTAGGATCGCTACACGTTGTGAAAGTTCATTCTGACCCGGAATATTTATTTGTTGATCATCCTGTAATCACCATGGGCATATTTGATGGCGTTCATACCGGTCACGCTAAAATAATTGATTCATTGGTGCTTAAAGCCAGAGACATATCGGGTTCTTCCGTTCTGATCACGTTTTGGCCGCATCCACGAATGGTTCTGGAAAACGAAACCCAACATTTGAAATTCCTGACCACACTTGAAGAAAAGAAATCATTGCTTGGTGCACGGGGTGTAGAGCATCTGGTGATCCTCCCATTTACCCGCGCATTTGCACGTTTGGGTGCCTGCGAATTTATTGAGAAAATTCTGGTTAACCGTTTTGGCATTCAGCACCTTATGGTGGGCTTTAATCATACATTCGGAAAAAACAGAGAAGGCAATTTTCAGGCCATTCAAGAGTGTGCCACCAGGTTTTCATTCCAGGCCACTCAGGTCGATCCACATGAGGTTGATGGACAAAAGGTCAGTTCAACAATCATCCGAAATGCACTCTGGTCGGGTGATATATCTGCAGCCAATCGATTCCTGGGATATCCCTTTTTTATGCATGGAACCATTGTAGGGGGCAAACGAATTGGGACCCAAATTGGATTTCCTACCGCTAATATAACACCTCTCGAACGTGTTAAAATCCTGCCCTCAGACGGGGTTTATGCCGTGTTGCTGTCCCTGCAGGATAAAACATTTTCAGGGATGTTGAATATTGGGATCCGGCCGACTTTAAATACCGGGGAAATGATCAAGACTGTGGAAGTGCATATCTTTGAATTTTCTGGAAATATTTATGGTCAGGAAGTGAAATTGATGTTCATCGACCGGATCCGTGATGAACATAAATTCCCGAACGTCAATGCCTTGGTCCAGCAATTGAAAAAGGATAAGATCAGGGCTCAGGAGATACTTTCACAACACACTGCAAACAATACATTCTAACTGCCTCCAAGTTGTTTCAAAACGATTAAATCCAGTGGATTCCAAAAGGATATTTAAACAATAAATTGTATCTTTGCATTCCAAAATTTACAACAATGGAAATTACAGATACACGCATACAAAGTATCCCATACAAAGTCAAAGACATTTCCCTGGCAGAATTTGGAAGGAAAGAGATTGAGATCGCTGAGAAGGAAATGCCCGGTTTGATGTCCATCCGCAAAAGCTACTCTGACCAGAAACCCTTGAAAGGAGCCCGTATTACAGGCTCCCTTCATATGACCATTCAAACTGCTGTTCTCATTGAAACCCTCGTTGAGCTGGGTGCCGATGTTCGCTGGGCAAGCTGCAACATCTTTTCCACTCAGGATCATGCAGCGGCGGCTATTGCCAGTAAAGGCATTCCTGTTTTTGCCTGGAAAGGTGAAACCCTTGAAGAATATTGGTGGTGTACGGCTCAGGCTTTAACCTTTCCAGATGGAAAGGGCCCGCATTTGATCGTGGATGATGGTGGCGATGCCACATTGATGGTTCATAAGGGATTTGAAGCTGAGAATCAACCCGGATTGTTAGAGAAAAAAGCTGAGAATGAAGAAGAGAGGATCATCCTAAAACAAATTAAAACCATTCGGAAGGACGATCCCGAAAAATGGCACCGTTTGGTCAAAGAAATCCAGGGGATTTCGGAAGAAACAACCACCGGGGTAAATCGTTTATACCAGATGAAAGAGCAAGGTAACTTGTTGGCACCGGCCATCAATGTAAACGATTCCGTTACGAAATCAAAGTTTGACAATATATATGGATGCCGGGAATCGCTGGCTGATGGTATCAAGAGAGCCACAGATGTAATGCTGGCAGGAAAGGTTGTTGTGGTTTGTGGATACGGTGATGTGGGAAAAGGTTCTGCCCGGTCAATGCGTGCATATGGCGCCCGGGTTATTGTCACAGAAATCGACCCCATATGTGCACTTCAGGCAGCCATGGAGGGATTTGAAGTCAAACCTATAGAGGATGCACTTTCTATTGGTAATGTGTTTGTCACAGCCACGGGGAACCGGGATGTAATCACTGTCGAGCACATGAAGCAGATGAAAGACCAGGCCATCGTTTGTAATATCGGACATTTTGATAATGAAATCCAGGTAGATGCCCTGGATCAATATCCTCAGATTACTAAAACCAATATTAAACCACAGGTTGATAAATATACTTTTCCGGGCGGGAATAGTATTTTTCTGCTTGCCGAAGGCCGCCTGGTGAACCTGGGTTGTGCCACCGGGCATCCATCATTTGTGATGAGTAATTCATTCACAAATCAAGTACTGGCTCAAATCGATCTCTGGCAAAAGGATTACGAGGTTGATGTATACCGGCTGCCAAAACACCTGGACGAGGAAGTTGCCCGACTGCACCTGGATCATATTGGGGTTCGACTAACGCGCCTGACAGACAGCCAGGCCAAATATATCGGCGTTCCAAAGGATGGTCCGTACAAGTCAGATCATTACCGGTATTGATACGAAAATTCGCAGGAACCGGACTATTTGAATTGATTATATACCCATATGTTCGTTCCGTCAAACTGGGTATTATAATTCTTTAATGGGTACTGGGCTGGTCCGTCGTTATCCGGGTATCCGTAACTGGGCAATATATAGTGAGACCCACATTCAGGACACTCGGCAGATAAATCGGCAGGCAGGTCTAATTCAACAGCCTGGTCTAGATTTTCCTCCCATGTACAGGTACGATCAAAGGCATAGAACTCGGTCTGACTAGCGCGATAGATGATGATGCCGTGATCTTTATACCCTGAAGAATTGGGTCCAAAATAGCTGCTATTTACAATCACTGAATTCCCTATTGAATTCAGGTCTATGAAAAGGGGATCATTAAGACTGATGGTAAAATCCACAAAAGTGTCTGGTATGATGTTGCCCGTACTTTTCTTACAGGATTGAAGTAGCACGAAACAATTCGAAAATACCAAAAAAATCAGTAATTTTGAGAAAATGGCCAGTGTCTTCATGGTTTATAAAACGTGGCAAAAGTAATGAAATTATCCTTGCGAACGATTTTTCTCGTGAGTCTGCTGATCGGTTTTTCATTGGTTTCCGTGGCCCAAAAACCATCAAAAGCGGTACGGAAACAACAAAAAAAGATTGAAAAAGCTGAAGTTGATAAGGAAAAAGCGTTTGAAAAAGCAAAAAAGGAATCGGTAAAACGTAAATATAAAATTCAGACTAAAGAAACACAGGAGCGCATTAAACAATCCAAAAAAGAAGCTCGCAAAAACAATAAAAAACATAAAGATCCTTTCTTTCACCGGCTATTCGAGAAAAAGAAAGCAAAAAAAAGAAGGTGACAAGAATTAACAAGAATTAAATGAAAATAAAATGGATGATGTAGTTAGCACCATTGTGTATCTGATTCTGACGCTGGTTATTGTTCTGGGAGGTTTGCTGAGCAGGAAAAAAAAGACCCGCACACCGATGCAATCTCAGCAGGATAATGAACCGGCATACAAGGGACGCCCTTCCGGGCCCAAATTGGCCAGCGATACAAGCCCCATCGACCAATTCTTCTCATCGTTTATCGATGAGCAAACAATGGAAGAATCATATCCCGAAGAACCGATTGAAGTTGAAATTCCCACCTTTGAAGAAAAAAAGGTTGTAGAAAAACTGGATAGTATCCCTAAGGAGGAAGGGCTGTCAGCTTTTTCCTATGATGACCCGGCAACACGCCTGGTTGAAATACAACCCATTGAGGATTTAATCAAAGAAGAAGAAAATCTAAGCACTGAGGATCTGACCAACCCTTACATTTCGGAAGATAAGGTGGATGATGAAGCGTGGAAATTTGATATCCGTCAGGCCATCATATACTCTGAGATCCTAAAGCCAAAGTTCTAATTTTCAACCTGTTTTATCATAGAACATGGCAATAAAACCATCCGGTAAAAGATGACATAATAAAAAATATTTGTATATTTGTTTGAGAAAGAGTTCCGCGGAAACGGAATTCTTTTTGTTTTTTATATTTTTTCGGAGGACATCACTATGGGTGACATATCTTATGTAACAGAAGAGGGCTTAAAAAAATTACAGGAAGAATTGGAATATCTGACATCCGTTGAAAGACCTTCATTATCTAAACAAATAGCGGAGGCCAGAGAAAAAGGAGACCTTTCTGAAAATGCTGAATATGCGGCCGCCAGAGAAGCCCAGGGCATGCTTGAGATAAAAATTGCACGTTTGAACGAAACACTTTCAAAAGCCAGGATTATTGATGAATCAAAAATCGATCTGGAATCTGTACAGATCCTCACCCGGGTAAAGATTAAAAATAAACAAAATGGGAAAATTATGGAATACACCCTGGTATCAGAAAGTGAATCGGATCTGAAAGCCAACAGACTTTCTGTGGAATCACCCATTGCTAAAGGTCTTCTGGGGAAAAAAGTGGGTGATGTGGTCGAGATCATAGTACCTTCAGGGACCATTCCTTTTGAAATTATCAATATTTCAAAATAATGCCTTTTTAATATGCCTTCCATTTTTTCAAAAATAGTCAGTGGGGAGATTCCTTCATATAAAATTGCTGAGAATGACTCCTACTATGCATTCCTGGATATCCATCCATTGGCTTTTGGACATACTCTTGTGATCCCAAAAGATGAGGTTGATTACCTGTTTGATTTGAAAGATGATGTGTTGTCTGACATGATGATTTTTTCAAAAAAAATCGCCTTGGCCATCGAAAAGGTGGTGCCTTGTAAACGTATCGGCGTTGCCGTATTGGGACTGGAAGTCCCCCATGCGCACCTGCATCTTATCCCAATTAATTCTGAGGCTGATATTAGCTTCTCCAGACCAAAAATGAAACTTTCTGACACTGAATTTGAAGAACTGGCTGCCAGGATCCGGGCCGAGTTGGATCACACGCCTCTGGCCATTTCATAAGGTCACCTGTTTTCTACCCTGCCCGGATTTTTATTAATGAAATCCTTCCAGCTTTTAAACGCGTTTTCACTGGCCGGCAGGTGATCCTGGAAATAATGACATATAGCCGCAGCCAATCCATCCGTGGCATCGGGAAGATCGGGCAAATCCGGAACCTGTAATAACGACACCAGCATCGCAGCAACCTGCTCTTTGGAGGCATTTCCCTGGCCGGTTATTGATAATTTTATTTTTCTTGGAGCATATTCAAAAATAGGGATATCACGATACAAAGCAGCAGAAATAGCAACCCCTTGTGCCCGTCCCAGTTTGAGCATCGATTGTACATTTTTCCCGTAAAAAGGAGATTCTATGGCCAATTCATCGGGATGAAACTCATCAATCAGGCTCAGGATCCTTTGAAAGATCTTTTGAAGTTTAATATACGGATCACGAATTTTTTGCAGTTCGATGATCCCCATGGTCATTAATTTTGGATTTTTCCCCTGAATGCTAATAATTCCATAGCCGGTGATGTTGGTCCCGGGATCGATGCCTAATATGATGCGCTCTTTAGTCAATTAAGGTTGTCACTATTCGGCCCCAATTTCAAATTGAAGTCCTTTTTTCTCCAACGATGGTATGTAAAAAGATTTAAGGCTCGACGTGCTGCCTGAGAAACCGGAGGTGGTTAAGTAATAAATGGCTTCCTTTAAATAGGTTTCATTTCGGTCTGAAAAATCATAGGCATACCCATCCGGAACATATGAATCTGCAGGTAATCCATTATAATAATCTCCTTCATCATTGGCATTAACGGTTTTAAAACTCACCGGTACAAATACCAGCTTCTCGGCATATGTCCATGCATACATTCCAACCGGTTTACCGTATGTATTATCCCCAATGGTTACCACATTCATGTAGGGTTTCAAACCATTTATGATGGCTTCACTGGCTGATGCAGTGGAACGGGTACTAAATATAATCACTTCAGAAATATTGAGTGCATTCGTTTCATCCGTAAACGGTATGGATTGATCATATGATGGGGCCTGCTTATCATTGTGAGTATATTTAATGAACACATTACCGGCGTTGGATGATCCGGAAATCAAACTGGCCAGTTTAACCGCCACATCCATACGTCCACCACCATTATATCTTAAATCCAGAATGAGTTTGGTAACCCCATGGGATTGAAACGCGCCAAATACACTATCAAGCTCCTGGATGGAGGGCTCAATAAAACTCTTAAATACCACATGACCAACAATTTCGCCATTCACATGCAGGGTATCTGAATGCAAGACCGTATTCATTATAATTTCTTTTCTTGTGCTAGTGACATTCACAATGCTTCCATCCGGCTTTCTGAACTCAAATGCATCCATGGTTCCAGCTGTGGTTCCATTCATATATCCAGTAATATTTGTGAATGGCTGGATCGTTGTTCCATTGATCTTCAATATCTGCCACCCGCGGGCTACCCCTTCGGTGAACATATCACTATCGCGAAACACAAAAATAATCCAGGCGTTTCCATCCTGATCATACGTATAACCAAACCCATGACCGGCATAGGCCCCCTGTTCATAGTATGCATCCCATTCTTCTTTGGTGGTAATATAACTCCAGACATCTATTGGCAGGTATCGTAAAGCTTCCAGTAATTCGTATGCCGAACGGTAATTTTCAACATCCACATCAGGCATTTCCGTATACCATAAGTACCAGTCTTGCATGAGGAGATGAAACTGGTCCCTGGCCATCTCTTCAAATGTATCACCCGGGGCAACGGATTCTTTCTTACACTGCACAATACCAAAAAATATTAAAGCCAGGATGGCCACAATAAATACACGTCCCTTTTTCATACTTAATCCCTCCACTTTTAATTCAGATCAAAACTAGCAAATTTTATGCCTTTCTTTAAATAACGCTTAATATGACAAAAAGTTTTTTACCGAAAAAAATTTGTAACCCATGATCTGGCGTAGTGGTATACCCTCAAATGAGATGAAATGTTCAATAACATCATTCGGAAGCCGTAACTTTTATGGTAACTTCGTCGTCAGATAAGCAGTTAGACAGGTGTCACTTATGGAAGGTATTTATGATGAAAAAATATGTGATCATTCTAATTTTGGGGGGGATCATATTCCCGTCTGAAATCTCCGCCCAGGGCTTGAATATTCCAGCCAAACACTGGGGATTGAGTTTTGGTAACTCGACACAATTTTCCGGATTCCGGATCAATGTAATCGAAAAAGATATTCAGACCATCAATGGCATCAACATTTCCGTGTGGCAGAATAAAACCTCAGAGCGGCAGACAGGAACGTTCAATGGCTTTGGAGTGGGTCTGCCCCTGGCTGCCGGCACCGCCAACAGAAATGGGCTTTCGTTCGGATTGTTCGGCGTGGGCGCGACCCATAATCTCAATGGAATAAACCTGGGCATTCTGGGTGTGGGAGCAGGCAACCATGCCACAGGCATTAACATCGGAGGTCTGGGAGTGGGCAGTGGAGGTAACCTGACTGGTTTGAATATTGGTGGCTTGGGAGTGGGGAGCGGGGGCAATGTTAGTGGTATTAATATTGGCGGATTGGGTGTGGGTTCGGGTCAGGAT
>WOR8_10008374_pt1 | contig 19369 bp, 17 predicted proteins | sample DeeMarSeWOR38_10_FD_19890 | JGI IMG/M metagenome (IMG submission 19890)
GTCAAGGGGGAGGAGGTTTACTTCCCTCCCCTGGCGGGAGGGATTGAGGGAGGGGGATAAAATGATATCTACCTTATTTTTGTAGATAGATCCGAAATTTTAAGCCTGCTATCGCCGACAAGACGATCGAGGAGGAAAAAGTGTCTGATAAAATTCTGCTTTTCGGCAAGGACGCCTGACCGTATACCCGGGCAGCTCGTGAAGCCTTTGCCAAAGAAGGCCGCCGGGTGGATTATTACAACGTGATCAAGGAACCCAAATATCTGGACGCCATGTTAAAATACTCCAAGGGGGCCCGTAAGGTTCCGGTCATTGTCGAGGGGGAAACGGTCTCAATCGGCTTTGACGGAGGAACCTGAGCAATTTAAATAATCGGCGGTACGCCGATTATGATAGCTCAACGCCCACAGCGCGATGCGCATCGCGCGTCAAAGGCAGACTTTACGGGTTATATGCGGGTGGCCTTTGAAAGTTCCGCGTATAGGAAAAATCAGTGATACCGAATTGTCAATAAATAAAGTCGATAATAATCCTCAACCTCTAACCTCTGATTTCCAACCGCGGTCCTCCCATTTCAGGAACCGATTGATTGCGCCCCGGCGTCATGCTATTAGGAGATTTAAGTCCAATGAAATTCCAACCCTTTGGAGGACCGAGCGGTGCTTGATTTAAAGCCTGACAAAATGACCTATGAGGAGCTGCTGCAGCGTGCCGGGGAGCTGGAAAGAGAGATCTACAAGGTTAACCGGGCCGAAAAAAACCTCCGACGTCAAAATGAGTATCTTACGGCGCTGCACGAAACTTCCATCGGCCTGATCGACCATCTCGACAAGGAAGAGCTGCTGGAGGCAGTTTTGCAGCGCGCCACCCAGCTAACCGGAACCGAACACGGCTACATCTACCTGCATGAACCCGGTGAAAACGAAATCCAGATGCAGGTGGGCATGGGCTTCTTCAAAAGCCAGCTGGGTCGACGGGTCAAAAAAGGCGTGGGCATGGGCGGCAAGGTATGGGAGTCCGAACAGCCGCTTGTCGTGGCTGATTATCGCTCCTGGGATGGGCGCATCAGCGATAAATCCCTGGATGAGCTTCACTCCGTGGTGGGCATTCCCCTGAAAGACCGCACACGCTTCCACGGTGTCATCGGGCTGGCCAGCGTCAAGCCGGGACGACGATTCAAGCCGGATGATATTGCCATCCTGGACCGTTTTGCCGGCGTGGCCCTGGTTGCCCTGGACAAGGCCAAATTATATGCAGACGTGCGGCGGGAACTGGCCGAAAGAAAGCGCACCGATGCGATTCTGAGGCAGAGCGAACAGCGCTACCGCCTGCTGCTGGAGTCTTCACCGGATCCCATTGTCGTTTACAACATCGAGGGATTGGCCACATACGTCAATCCGGCCTTCGAGCAGGCTTTCGGCTTTACCGGAGATGAAGTGCTCGGCAGGCAAATCGATTTCGTGCCTGAAGCAAACTGGCCCGAAACCAGGCAGGTGATTCAAAAAATGCTGAGCGGACAAAAAATCCAGCTGTTTGAAACCAAGCGCCTCACCAAGGATGGGCGCGTGCTGGATGTTCAGATCAGCTCAACCCTGTATCTGAACCGCACCGGCGAACCGGTCGGCAATATCGTCACCCTGCGGGATATCAGCGCTCAGAAAAAAGCCGAAATCGAACTGAGGCAATACCATGACCACCTCGAAGAACTGGTGGGGGAACGCACCGCCGAACTGGCCAGACTCAACGCCCAGTATGAGCAGGAGATTGAAGAGCGCAAGCGCGCCGAGGACTCCCTGCGCAAACGCGAAGTTGAGCTCAAGGCCCAGTCCCACCACCTGGAGGAGGTGAATACCGCCCTGAAGGTGCTGTTGAAGCAGCGCGAGGATGACAAAAAAGAGCTGGGTGAAAACGTTCTCACCAATGTCAAGGAATTGATTGACCCCTACCTCGACAGGCTCAAGAAAAGCCGTCTGAACACCAATCAGGAAACCCTTGTAAATATTTTGGATTCAAATCTAAACAATATTATCTCACCCTTTGTCAGCAAAATGTCATTCAGATTTTTCAACCTCACCCCCATGGAGATCAAGGTGGCCAACCTGGTCAAGGAAGGAAAAATCAATAAAGAAATCGCTGAGTTACTCTGCCTGTCCAAGAACACCATTTTATTCCATCGCTATAATATCCGTCGCAAACTCCAATTAAAAAACAAGAAAATCAATTTGCGATCCCATCTTCTTTCCTATGATAAATAGTGGGTATTACCCGCTATTTACCTGCTATTTTATCAACTTGACAATGTTTATTTTCTTGACTAAGGGGTCTATATCCTATAGCTATCCTTTTATGAAATGAACGGGGTTCATTGTCTCTATGTATCGGAATTTTATATTCCATCATTCCAAACATGCCGGGGACGGAAAGATCCCCAGGCTGTCGGTATCCATCATAAAAATTAAAGCCAAACCTGTACACCGATGAAGGGAGGCCTGGAGAATTGGTCGAATCTAACACAGTAAATGCGGGTGATGTGCTGCTGGAATTGGAAGATATTCACATGTCTTTCGGAAAAGTCGAAGCCCTGGCCGGCATCAACCTTCAAATTCGCAAGGGTGAAATCCATTCCGTTATCGGGCCCAACGGTGCCGGGAAAACCGTCATGATGAACTGCATCAATGGCCTTTACCGCCCCCAGCAGGGCAATATTGTCTATAAGGGCCGGCGCATCAACCATCTGAGGCCTTACGAGCGAGCCGGCCTGGGAATTTCCAGGACCTTTCAAAAGGTCGAGGTTTTCGGCGGTATGACGGTGCTGGACAACATCCGTTTGGGCCGGCACATCCATCTGAAATCCGGCATTGCCAGCGGATCCATATACGCCGGCAAAACCGCCAAAGAGGAAGTTGCGCACCGCCAGTTCATCGAAGAAGAGATCATCGATCTACTGGAAATAGAATCGATTCGCAGCCGGCCCACCGGCATGCTGCCGTACGGCCTCCAGAAACGGGTCGAGCTGGGCCGGGCGCTGGCCCTGGAGCCCGAGTTGCTGATACTCGACGAACCGCTGGCCGGACTCAACCTGGAGGAAGTCGAGGACATGGCCCGGTTTATCCTGGACATTAATGAAGAAAAACGCTGGAAGGTGACCTGCCTTCTGGTCGAACACGACATGGGCGTCGTGATGGATCTTTCCGATCGCGTGTTCGTGCTCAATTTCGGTAATATGATAATGGACGGCACCCCCAAAGAAGTTCAGCAAAATCCGGAGGTGGTTAAAGCCTATCTGGGTGAAGAGGACCTTTATGCAACACGAAAATAGAAATTTTTCCAGTGACATAGAGATTTCAAAAGACCTGACCATCCCCAAGCTGTTTTACCGCCAAGCCACCAGATTCGGCCAGGATCGGGTGGCCATGCGGGAGAAGGAGTTCGGGATCTGGCGGCCGATAACCTGGCATGGTTATCTTGAAAATGTCAAGTACATCGCCCTGGGGCTGATCGGCCTGGGCCTGGAAGAGGGCGACAAGGTCTCCATGATCGGCGACAACCGGCCCGAGGGACTGTGGGCCGAGATGGCCACCCTGTGCGCCCGGGGCGTGGGCGTGTGGCTGTTCCAGGACTGCCTGATTGACGAGGTCAGATATATCATCGACCACTCCGATACCCGCTTTTTATTCGGTGAAGGCCAGGAAGAAGTCGATAAGGCCATTTCCATTTTCAATGAATGTCCCAAATTGCAAAAAATCATCTGGGACGATCCCAAGGGTATGCGCAATTATGATCAGGATTTTTTGATCAGCCTCAAAGAGGTCAAGGAACTGGGCCGGGAACTGGAAAAAGAAAAACCCCACCTGTTCGAGGAACTGATCAACAAGGGCACCGGTGACGAGGTGGCCTTGCTGTTTTACACCTCCGGAACCACGGCCCTGCCCAAGGGGGCCCTGCTGTCGCACAACAACATGCTGACCATGGGAAAGCACCTGATGGCGGTCGATCCCTGTTTGGATAAGGATGATTACGTGTCTTATCTGCCGTTTGCCTGGATCGGGGAGCAGATGATGTCGATCTCCTGCGGCTTGCAAATCGGGTACACCATTAATTTCCCCGAAGAGCCGGAAACCGCCCAGGAAAATATCCGCGAAATCGGCCCCCATGTGATGTTCGCCCCCCCGCGAATGTACGAGCAGATGACCCGTTCGGTCCAGGTCAAGTATCTGGATGCCACCTGGATCAAGCGCAAGTTTTACGAGTTTTCAACCTATATCGGCTACAAGGTGGCCAACCTGAAATTCGATAAAAAGCCGGTGCCGGTTTTCTGGCGTCTGTTAGAATGGCTGGCCTCCATAACGGTCCAGAAAAAACTCAAGGACCATCTGGGATTGTCCCGGGTGCGCAATGCTTACACCGGCGGCGCGGCCATGGGGCCGGATCATTTCCGCTTTTTTCATGCCCTGGGCGTGAACCTGAAACAGATTTACGGTCAAACCGAGGTTGCCGGCATTTCGGTGGTCCATCGCAGCGGCGATATCAAGTTCGACACGGTGGGGCATCCCATCCCCGGAACCGAGGTCAAAATCGGCGAGGGCGGCGAAATCTTGACCCGCAGCCCGTCGGTATTTCTGGGGTATTACAAAAATCCCGAGGCCACGGAAAAGACCTTACAGGACGGCTGGTTGTATTCGGGTGACAAGGGCTTTATCGATGACGACGGCCACCTGGTGGTTTTCGACCGCACCAAGGATGTTTTTACCCTGAAAGACGGCAAGCCCTTTGCCCCCCAGTACCTGGAAACCCGCCTGAAGTTCAGCCCCTACATCCGGGATTCATGGGTGATCGGGGACAAGAAAGACTACATCAGCGCCGTTTTGTGCATCGACTATGCGGTGGTGGGCAAGTGGGCCGATGAGAAGAAGCTGAATTACACCAGTTACCAGGAGCTGTCCCAGATGCCGGAGATCTATGATCTGGTGGAGAAACAGATCCGCCAGGCCAACAAAGACCTGCCGGACCTGGCCAAGGTGGTAAAATTCACCAATCTGTACAAGGAACTGGACGCGGACGATGATGAGCTGACACGCACCCGCAAGCTGCGCCGCGCTTTTGTTGAGAAAAGATATGAGGAAATTGTCGATGCCCTGTATTCAGACAATGACAGCGTCCATATCGATACGACGATTAAATACGAAGACGGTCGTGAAGCGCACATCAAAACCGACATGCAGATTAGAACGGTCAAGGAATGACGAGTGACGAATGTCGAATGTCGAATGGTGGTCCGCCTTCGGCGGATCGGTCCATACTTTTTGAATGGTTACTTCCAGACGTCGACTGAAAAATACTAATTTTCACTGATCATAAACACGGTAAGAATAGGTAACGGGAAATAACATGCTTTAAACGATTGAGCGAAGCGATTTCCATCATTCGTCATTCGCCAATCGTCATTCATCATTTGTAAAAGGAGAGCAAATGGAACTTTTTTTTATGGCTCTGACGACGGGCATCATGGTTGGCGGTATTTACGCACTCGTAGCCCTCGGCTGGGTGCTGATCTATAAGTGCTCCGGGGTATTGAACCTGGCCATGGGGGAGCTGACGCTTATCGGCGCCTATGTTTCCCTTAGTTTCTACACCATGGGCGTGCCGTTTATCGCATCGCTTCTGATTTCCCTGGTCATCGGGTTTGTGCTGGGGATTCTTACCGAACGGATTTTTCTCGACAAACTGATCGGCGAACCCGTGTTGACGGTGATTATGGTCACGGTCGGGCTCTCCTTCTTTTTTAAAGGCACGGTTGAATTTATCTGGGGCACCGACACCCGGGTATTTGATCCACCGGTATTCTCCATCGAGCCGATCCGCCTCGGGCTGCTCGTGATCGGTCAGGTTTACCTGTGGAGCTTTCTGGCCGCCATTATTCTGTTGATCGTTTTTGTGTCCTTTTTCAAATATACCCGCTGGGGGCTGGCCATGCAGGCCACGGCCGATGATGAAATGGCAGCCCTGTCGCTGGGGGTGAGCGCTCGCTTTGTCTATGCCACCGCCTGGGCCATTGCCTTTATGGCCGCCGGGGTGGGCGGCACCCTGCTGGGCAACATCAACGGGCTGAATATATCCGTGGGCTATCTCGGGTTGCTGGTGCTGCCGGCCGTCGTGCTGGGCGGCCTCAATTCGATTCCCGGTGCCATCGTGGGCGGGATAATAATCGGTATATTGCAGAATTTTTGCGGTGCCTATCTGGACCGTTATTTTCCGGGCGGTGTCAAGGAGATCGCCCCCTTCGTGTTTATGGCCGTGTTCCTGCTGTTTAAGCCATACGGGCTGTGGGGATGGGATAAAATTGAGGATTTCAACCTTTTCTATACAAATAACGAATAACAAATAACCAATAACGCAAAAACGGAGTTTTTTTATGTCAACAACCTGGCTTCCATGCGGTGATTATCATCAAAACTATTTCCAGGATCAGGCCTGGTTCCAAACCAAATTCATCAAAGGCAAAATTTGTTTTCATTCCCTGGGTCGGGGATGATTACTGGCTCAGTGTCTGTAATACTATCGGCTACACAATTTTAGGGGCTCTTGGGGTGCAGCTTTTAATCGGTTTCTGCGGTCAGGTGACCCTGGGGCATGCGGCCTTTATTGCAGTGGGCGCCTACACGAGCACGCTTCTTATTCTGGAGTTTCCCTGGCCCAAATTCCTGATGGATCTTGGCCTGGCGTATCCCTTCAGCATCATTATCGCGGGATTCGTGGCCGGCATCTGGAGTGTTCTCTTCGGGCTTCCCTCGGCCAAGGTAAAGGGTTTTTATCTGATCTTAACGACCATGGCCGCGCAGTTTATCACCGTGGATTTTATTATTACCCAGTATGTGGCCCAGATCGGGGGCAGGGGGCAGGCTTTTTCCCTGCCGCCGGGCACGATCAAGATCGGCCCCTGGATCATCGATACCGATATAAAAGTTTATTTTATGATGATTGTGCTGGTGATCATCTGCGTGATCGCCGTGGCAAATCTTTTACGCTCAAGGGCCGGCAGAGCCTGGGTGGCCATCCGGGACAATGACATCTCGGCCGAGGTCATGGGAATCAATGTGGTCAAATACAAGCTGCTGGCCTTTTTTGTGGCCGGATTCATCGGCGGGATTGCCGGTGCCTTCTGGATCAGCAACCTGACGGCGATCAGCCCCGAACATTTCCCCTGGTTCTGGTCCCTGTGGCTGGTGGGCGTGATTCTCATCGGCGGTGTCGGCTCGATTCACGGCACCATTTTCGGCTCGATCTTTATGGTGGTGGTCATCGAGGTTTTGCAACTGGCGATCCTGCCCCTGGCCGACACCTATCCCAAACTGTTGATGGATTTTCTCTTTATCAAAGAGGCCGCCTTCGGGCTGGCAATTTGCGCCTTTATGATATTTGAACCCAACGGCCTGGCCTACCGGTGGTGGCAAATCAAAAATTACTTTAACCTGTGGCCGTTTTCTTATTAGAAGCCAGCTATATAAACAACCTGCATTACAGTTTCCAGCAACAAGGGAGGTGATAAAATTACTGGCATTGGATGGACTTAACCACTGACTGTTTTTCCAACCAAAGGGGGAAAAAAGATGAAGTCTAAACTTTTTATTATTTTAATCGCAATGTTCATTCTGGCCGGATTTTATTCCGGTGCGGGAGCAGCAGACATAAAGGTCGGTGCGCTCAATGATATGACCGGCGCGACCTCTGATGTCGGCAAGGATTACGCCCTGGGCATCGCCGAGGCCATTCACTACGTGAACGATAACGGCGGCGTCAATGGTAAGAATATCAAGCTGTATCAGTTTGATTACGGCTACCGGGTGCCTGAAGCCCTCACCAAATACAAGCTGTTTAAAAGGTTGAAATCCGTGGCAGTCCTGGGTTGGGGAACCGGTGATACCGAAGCCCTGTCGCCCACGGTGACCAAGGAAAAGATGCCCTATGTGTCCGCATCCTATTCGGCCCACCTGACCGACCCGAAAAAGACGCCCTATAATCTTTTTGCGGCAACCGACTATTCTTCGAATGCCCGGGCCGCCCTGACGGTGTGGTTTGATAAAAACTGGCCCAAGCACAAGGACTACGGCAAGCGCAAACCCCGCTTTCAATGCTCCTATATGTTTGCTTCGCCTTATTCCAGCGCACCTATCAAGGCCGTCAAAGACCAGGCCACCCTTCTGGGTTTTGATGTCGGTCCGGACCAGGATGTCTCTCTGTTTGCCATCGACACCAAGAGCCAGATCCTGGCTATGAAAGATTTTAAGCCGGATGTGGTATGGCATGGCAACACCACCATGTCGGTGGCCTCCACGATCAGAGACGCATACGCCCTCGGTCTGGGCGCCGATCACATCGTCAACAACTGGGCCATGGATGAGAATTTGCCCAAGCTGGCCGGCAAAGCTTCCGAAGGTGTCATGGGTGCTGCCGTTTGTGCTTTTTATGGCGAGGATACCCCTCTGATGGCCACGGTCGTGGAATACGGCAAAAAATTCAATCCCGGCGTGCCCATGGAAAAGCGCACGGTGCGTACGATCCAGGGTTGGTCCAATGCCCTGGCGCTGTGGGAAGCCCTGAAGAGAGCCGACAAGGCCGGTGGCCTGGATGGTGAGAATATCCTCAAAAAAGGATTTGAGACCATGGAGGGCTACGATCTGGGTCTGGGCGGCGCGAAGCTGACCTACACCGCCACGGATCACCGTATTTCCGGCAAGGTGCCGATCTATGTGGTCAAGGATGGAAACATCGTGCTCGTAGAAGCCGTCGACCTGAAAGGCCGCTGGCCGGAAAAATGGGCCAAGGAATGGCTTGGATGGTAGTGGTTCGTAAAATGGTCAAATAGTCGAATAGTTAAATAGTTATAGAAAAAAGAAGCCTTGATTTCTGATCAACTAATTTTCTAATCCACTATTTGACGAATCGCGAAGGAGGTCAGAATACATTGTCCGACGATAATAAGATCCTTAAGATCAACAACATTGAGGTCAAGTATCACGAGGTCATCCTGGTGATAAAAGGTGTTTCCATTGAAGTTCCCGAAGGGGGTATTGTCGCCCTGCTGGGGGCCAATGGGGCCGGGAAAAGTACAACCCTGAAGGCAATATCCGGCCTGCTGAAACATGAAGACGGAGAGGTCACCGATGGTTCGATCGAATTCATGGGCAACCGCATTGACAGGCAGGGCCCTGAAAAGATCGCCAAGATGGGCATTGTTCAGGTCATCGAGGGCCGCAGGGTTTTTGAACACCTTACGGTGGAACAGAACCTGAAAGTGGGTGCCCACATGAAACGGCACGGCCGCTCCATTAAAGACGGCCTGGAAATCGTCTACCATTATTTTCCGCGGTTAAAGGAAAAGCGCAATGAGATCGCGGGATTTATCAGCGGCGGCGAACAGCAGATGACGGTTGTGGGACGGGCCCTGATGACCAGTCCCAAACTGATTCTGCTGGATGAACCGTCCATGGGTCTGGCGCCTCTTCTGATCCACGAGATATTCAATATTATCAAGCGGCTCAATGAAGAGGAGAAAATCTCCATGCTGTTGGTTGAGCAGAATGCCAAACTTGCCCTCAGCGTCGCCCCCTATGCCTATGTGTTGGAAAACGGGCGCATCGTCATGGACGACACGGCTGAAAAGCTCCGGGAGAATCCGGACATCAAGGACTTCTACCTGGGCATGACTGACTTCGGCGGAAGGAAGAGCTTCCGTGATGTGAAACACTACAAGCGCAGAAAAAGATGGCTCACCTAACCCTTAAACGTCATAAGGGAGACGAATTATGCAAAAGAAAATAAACGTAGTGACCGTTTTAAGTGTTATTATGATGGCCTTTCTTGTTTTTGGCTGTGCCGCGATGCAGAAGCCAAGTGAGAGCAATTTTAAGGATCCGGTCGTGACCTTGAGTCACGTAGAGGTGCCCTACTACACCGGCTATTACTACTTTGGCGCCAAGGTCAAGCCAGACAAAGGAGATGCCGGAAACTGGGGCGCCCCCATGATGATGGCGCGCCCCCATGATGATGGCTTTCATCTGGGAAATCAATAATCCCAATGCCTACCCGGTGATGATGGACGATTTTAAGTTTTCCATCAACTTCGAGGATTTTGAAGTCAACACCGTCAACGCAGCGGAAGGCATGTGGATCCCCGCCGGCAAAACCAACGAACTGCGCGTTCCCGCCATGTTCGATACGCGCCAGACGCTGTTGACGCTGCTTTTACCGGGTGCCATGCAGCTGAAGGAAAAGAAATTGTCGCCCTGGGACGCCCTGGAAAAATGGTGGAGAGGCGCCCCGGATTTTTCTTTCCCGATAACTGCAACCGGAGGCGCAGCTGTTTTTCAAGCGGGTGGAGTGACAAAAGTGGTTCCCTTTGAGGCCACTTTTCCCTGATCGTACCGGATAGTCTCCTCGATCTGAAACTTTGCAACAAGCTCCCGCTGTCTTCCCTCTCCAATTTGGAGGGGGAAGACCGGCGGCGCTCAGGCTGGCGCATTTATTGACGTGGAAGCCACAGGACACTTATGCCCGGCTGACAGGAATCCGCAACCGGATCTTCTGCGGTTAATTTGCCAACCGCACCTGCCGATTGGATGAGGTTAATTCATTATGGGACTCCATGACTATACTTTCTATGATTTGATTAATCGCAATGCCGTTGCTTTTGGCGGCCGACCGGCCTGGTTGGAAGTCGACGACGAGCGACAGCTGACGTTTGCCCAATACAAGGAGCGGGTCGATCGCCTGGCCTGCGGTTTACAGAAGGCCGGTCTTCAAAAAGGCGACTGCATCGGCGTTTTCGGCAAAAACAGCCTGGAATACTTCATGTTATACGGCGCCGCCGCCGCCCTGGGGGCAATTATCCTTCCCATCAACTGGCGGCTATCGGCCGAAGAGGCGGTTTTCAACTTAAACGACGGAGCTCCCAAATCTCTTTTCGTCGACCCGGAATATCAGGAAATGATCGATGCCCATAAAGCCAGGCTTTCATCGGTGAAGGCCTTTTACAACCTCAAGCCGCCGGGGGGCCAATTCCAGGATTTTGAGGCCTTGCTGGACAACGACGGGCAATTTGAAGCGGCCGACGTGTCGGACGGTGACGGGGCCGTCATCATTCACACCGCGGCGGTGGCCGGGCGGCCGCGGGGCGCCCTGCTGCGCCAAGGCAACATCGTCAGTGCCAATACCCACATCAACCTCTTGATGAACCTATCGCCTGCCGATGTGCACCTAAACATCCTGCCGCTGTTTCATGTCGGCGGTCTCTTCATGGCCACCGGCGCATTTCACGCCGGGGTCCTGAATGTCAACATGAGCAAATTTGACGCGGCCCTGGCCGTCCGGCTGATCGAGGAGAAAAAGGTATCGGTGATGTTTGATTTTTCACCGATTCTCGGATCGGTGCTGGAAGCGGCCGAAGAAGCAGGTGCCGACATACAGACCCTGCAACACGTTCTCGGTCTGGAGTCCCCCGACGTCATTGAAAAGTACCAGGCTGACATCGGCGGCACTTTTTACTGCATGTACGGCCAGACGGAAACCTCGGCCATTGCCACCATGGGCCGTTATTCGGACCGACCGGGTTCCGCCGGCCGGACCATTCCGCTGGGCGATGTGCGCCTGGTGAATGACGATGACCGGCCGGTGCCGGTGGGAGAGATCGGCGAGATCGCGGTCAAAGGTCCCATGGTTTTCAATGAATACATCAATCTGCCCGAAGACACCGCCCATGCGCTTCGCGGCGGATGGCAGCATACCGGAGACATGGGGCGATTCGATGAAGACGGCTATCTGTGGTATGAAGGGCGCAAGGCCGAAAAAGAACTGATCAAACCGGGGGGCGAAAACGTCTATCCCGCTGAAGTTGAAAAGGTTATCCTGGCGCACCCTGCGGTTGAAAAAACGGTTGTTTTCGGCGTGCCGGACCCCAAGTGGAAAGAAGGCATCAAAGCCGTCTGCCAGCTGAAAGCCGACCAGCACCTCGAGGCCCGGGAGCTGATTACATTTGTGGGCGCCCGTATCGCCAGCTTTAAAAAGCCCCAGTATGTTGAATTTGTTGCCGAGATTCCGTTGCTCGCAGACGGTTCACCCGATCGAACGAAGGTTAAGGCGTTATACGGGAAGCCTCAGGATTGAGTTGATTGAGTTGAACGGTGCCATTTTGTGCTGCAGCGCACATGCTCATGATTTGTCATTCCGGGCTTGACCCGGAACCCAGGCGTTTTTCTCCCGCTAACAAGACTGGATGCCGGATCAAGTCCGGCATGACGGGGAGCGGAATATCGTATTTTTCAATTCTCACGTAAATGTTCACCCGGCTGCATCCCAATTTAATCAATAGAAGCTATCACCTTCCCTCGGGATGCTGGTAGCTCTTTCTTGGCTTCATTTCTATTAGGTTGACTTCTCCTCGTATATCCCCTATATCGCAATCTATAAGGGTCTAAATTTTTATTAACGGCGAAGCCGTACTATGTAGAATCGCGCCGCGATTTTACGGGGAGAAACAAAATGGTCAGAACGGAAATATCGCTTTTCATGAAAAATGCGCCGGGGGAGCTTGGCAAATTCGCCCATCTGCTGGGAGAGGCCGGCATCAACATCGATGCCCTCACCATCCAGGATGCGTCGGCTTATGTACAGGAGCTGTTCAAGGCCAGGGGCAAATCGTTGAAACGAATCGCCTCGGCCGCCAGTTACAATTCGATGCGCAAAGACTCGGCTGAATTTGCCCTGATCCGCGCCATTGTCAGCGATACGGACAGGGCCGTAGACCTGCTGTCGAAAAACGACTATGTTTTCGATATCATGCCGGTGATCGCCCTGCAGCTTGAAAACAACCCGGGCGAGCTGGCCAAGATTGCCACCAAGTTCGGCGAAGAGGGCATCAATATCAATTACGTCTACGGGTCGGCCTCCTCGACCGACGAGAAGTATTTGTTTGTCTTCTGTCCGGAAGATATAGATCTGGCCTCCAAGATATTCCTATAAGGATACAGGACCAGACAGCAGCGTCAGAAGTTAAAAGGCTGGGAACGCACGACAGGGACGGGATCTGGCGGTAGTGTGTCAGCGCCGGCAGATCAGCACTTGAGAAAACAGCATGTTCTGAATTTGGACAAGAAGGGAGCGGCCAAACGCCGCTCTTTCGTTTCTGGTTGAATTGGGTTTAAAAGGGACGGGGATGAGGGGGCCGTCATTGCGATCAGTCTCATCCGGGCCGGCAACCGCCCTTGCCGGTATTTGCAATCTTTTGGGAATTTGGAAGCTGTTCCCTATAATAGCCGGTGGTAATTGATGTTCAATGAGAATCTGGAAGCTATCATATTCTCCGCTGGTTCTGCCGATCATTTTCTTTGCGGCCCTGATTTTGATCGGATCGGTTTTGCTGCACGGTGCGGAAAATGATTCTGCGAAACCCCTCTCCTGGACGGATGCTGTTTTCACTTCGACTTCAGCCGCATGTGTGACGGGACTGGTCGTCGTCGATACGGGCACCGGCTTCACGCTTTTGGGCCAGATCGTCATCCTTTTGCTTATTCAAATCGGCGGATTGGGCATCATGACCTTCGCCAGTCTGACCCTGTATTTGTGGAGACAGAAAGTTTCATTCACCGACCGGATTGCCGTCGGCCAATCGCTGCGTCACGATCCGTCATTTCATCTCGGTAAGTTTCTGACCCGTCTGGCCGCGTGGACATTCATTATCGAATTTCTCGGGGCGGCGCTGCTTTTCATGCAGGCACCCGACCGGTTTTCTCCATTTTCGGCGCTGTTTCACGCCGTTTCCGCCTTTTGCAATGCCGGTTTCAGCCTGTTTGCAAACAGTCTCGTGAACTGGCAGGGCGATTGGCGGGTCAACATGCTGTTTATGGTGCTGATTTTCTTGGGGGGAATTGGCTTTTCAGTTCTTGTAGAATTACAAACATACTTCGCAAAATTACTGCGACCGGGTCGCAACATACCGGGCGCTAAATTGAGCTGGCACTCAAAGACAGTGCTTCAAACGAGCCTCTACCTGATTGTCTTCGGATGGGCGACCATTTATCTGGCAGAGTTTGTGGGCTATCACCGGATGATGATTGCCGATGATGCCGTTTTAACTGCCTTATTTCAATCGGTCACCTGCCGAACGGCCGGGTTTAACACGATCGATATTGCCAGAATGACCAATGTCTCACTGGTGATCATGCTGTTTCTGATGTTCATCGGAGGTGCGCCGGGTTCTTGCGCCGGGGGGCTGAAAGTCACGACGTTTCGCGTGCTGACAGCTGTTATTGGATCGCAACTCAGCGGCAGGCGGCAGGCATCAATCGGCCGGTTCGGGATTAGCGATGATATCATCAGGAAAGCCCTGTTGCTGTTTGTTTTCGCCGGGGTGATTATTTTCGTCTCTTCGCTTTTGCTCGACGTTACCGAGGGTGGCGATTTGCCGCACCAACAGGTCAGGGGACAGTTTTTAGAAATTCTCTTTGAAACGGTTTCAGCCTTCAGCACCGTTGGCTTGAGCACAGGCCTTACGGCTAAACTTACGACAGCCGGCAAGTGGATTTTAATCATCTTAATGTTTATTGGCCGTTTAGGACCGTTATTGTTTGCCGCGGCAATCCAGAGCTGGCAAAAGACACAATTTTATTCGCTGCCGGAAGCAAATTTGATGATCGGCTAGCCAGGAGTTTTAACGATGGGCATAAAACCGCAGGTAGGTGTTATCGGACTTGGCAAATTCGGGTACAAGTTTGGCTTGACCCTGTTAAATCTGGGTTACCAGGTGCTGGGCATTGATCATGACAAGGAAAATATTGAAAAGGCGCAGAAAATGTTTACCCAGGTGTTCAACGCGGATGCGACCCAAAAGGAAGCGCTTGAACAGATCGGTGTTGGGGACATGACCCATATCCTTGTCAGTGTCGGGAATTCAATTTCCGCGAGTTCCATGATTTCAATGTATCTCAAGGAGCTGTCAGTGCCCAACGTCTGGGTTAAAGCGATTAACGAGGACCATGCCAAACTACTCAGGAAGGTAGGCGCCGATGCGGTCATAATCCCGGAGCATCTGGCAGCCGAGCAGCTGGCATACAGAATCAGCATGCCGGGCCTGATTGAAAAACTGCCTTTTGAGGCCGATATCGTTATTCGTGAAATCACCGTTGAAGGACCTGCGCAGAAAACACTTCGCGAAATTGACCTGACGAACCGGTACAATGTCCAGATTGTTGCCATCCAGAAGCAAGGCCAGTCGAACTACAAGTTTATCCCGAGAGCCGATGATCAATTGGTGCGGGGTGATAAGATTATCGTTATCGGCGATGCCAAAACGCTGGCCAATATCACGCTTTGAGTCATAAGGGCTATCGCAGCGGAAGCAAATACGGCGGATTGATGTCAAACCGGTGGCAGCCGACCGGAGACAGAGGCAGCCTTTACGCGCCTGCAATCTGTTCCCATAAAATCCCGCCAGCGGCCCCAGGCACGCGAATGGGCATGTGATCACTTTTTTGAATAGCGGCTGATCCATCGGGTGGCCTGTCCATGGCGTCTGCGGTGCTCTTTGAGCCGGTCGGTTTTACAAAAAACCTTCACCAGGGCAATTCCCGCCACAAAGCCTCCCACGTGGGCCCAGAAAGCCGTTCCCCCTGAAGCGACACCCAGCGAGAAGAATCCACCGACCAGCTGCAGCAAAAGCCAGTAACCGAGCATGAAAAAGGCGGGCACGACCACCCGGGTGATGAAGAATCCCAGAATAACAAGTAAATGCACCGGCGCCCGGGGGAAAAGGACCACGTAAGCGCCCATGACACCTCCGATGGCGCCTGAGGCACCCACCATGGGAATAACGTTTGACGGGCTGGAAATTGCCTGGGCGGCCACCGCCGCCACGCCGCACAGAAGATAGAAAACAACGAACCGGATCGGTCCCATCACATCTTCGACATTGTCGCCGAACACCACGAGAAACCACATGTTGCCGATCAAATGAAACCAGCCGCCGTGCATGAACATGGAGGTCACCACCGTCATCCAGCTGGGGTTGCCGTCGAGCACGCAGACAAGGCCTGGACCGATCGGAATGCGGGTCCCTGCCGCCACAGACCCCAGCAGTTCACCGGGAATCGCACCGAACCGGCAGACCGATCGGGCCAGCGCCGGCTCGAAGCCCAGGCCCTGAATCAGGGCCCACGCGGCGGCATTGACAGCCACAAGAATGAAGGTTGCCACCGACGCATGCAGCGTCGGGTTTTCATCTCGAATTGGAAACATTCAAGCCTCGAAGCAATTAAAACCCAGCATGCAACTTCAATAGATGTGGGAGCGGCTTTGAGCCGCAATCAGCAGTTCGGAAACAACACCGATCGCGGCTGGAAGCCGCTCCCACATTTTTTGGGGTTCTGAAATTCGGCATCTTCAGATCTGTCACCTGTCATCCGGCCACTACCTGCCGCGGTGAAGCCTTCAGGCGCAGACGGGTCCTATCCGCTTCAGCCTCTAACCTCTTACCTCGAACCTCTGACCTGCAAAAAAATGCCGCAGGCATTTTTTTTACGGCGTACGCTTATCCTTGAGGATCTGGTTGGATATGACCACCCGCTGGATCTCCGATGTTCCCTCGTAAATGGTGAAGACCCTGGCATCGCGGTAGTAGCGCTCGACGGGGTATTCCTTGGTAAATCCGTATCCACCGTGAATCTGGACCGCTTTGGCGGTGATGCGGTTGACCATCTCAGAGGCAAACAGTTTGGCCATCGAGGCCTGCAGGGTAAAATTTTCGCCGTTGTCCTTCATTTCGGCGGCCGAGAGCATCATCAGCCGGGCGGCCTCGATTTCGGTGGCCATGTCGGCAATTATCCAGCGCAGGCCCTGAAACTTGGATATGGTTTGACCGAACTGCTCTCTTTCCTGGGAATAGCGCACCGCCGCATCAAAGGCTGCCCTGGCGACGCCGACGGATTGGGCGGCAATTCCGATACGGCCGCCGTCGAGGCCGGTCATGGCGATCAGAAAACCGTCGCCCTCATTGCCCAATCGATTGGCAGCCGGGATCCGGCAGTCCTCCAGGATCAGGTCGGCCGTATCCGATGCCCGCAAACCCATTTTGTCCTCCAGGGCTCCCACCGTTAAGCCCGGTGTGCCCTGCTCGACCAGAAAGGCGCTGATTCCCCTGTGGCGGGCCTGCTCGTCGGTTTTGGCGGTGATAATTATAAGGCCGGCGTTTTTTCCGGTGGTGGTAAAGCGTTTGGTGCCGTTTAAAACATAACGGTCGCCTTCCAAAACCGCCTTGGTGGTTTGCCGGGACGGATCGGAGCCGGCATTGGGTTCAGTCAAGGCGAAGGCACCGATCATCTCTCCGGTGGCCAGTCGTTTCAGGTATTTTTCCTTTTGATCATCGGTTCCGTAGCGTAATATGCTTTCGCATACAATTGAATTGTGGACCGACATCACCACCGCGGTCGAGGCGCAGGCATAGGCCACCTCTGCCAATGCGAGCACATAGCTGACACTGTCAGCCCCGGAGCCCCCGTATTCGGGCGGAACCATCATCCCCATTAGTCCCAGCTCTCCCAGCTTGGAAAGGTTGTCAGCCGGAAATTCTTTGGTTTTATCGCGTTCCATGGCTTTGGGTGCAAATTCGGATCTGGCCAGGTCCCTGACCATGGACTGGATCATCAGTTGTTCTTCGGTCAGTTTGAAAGACATCGTGTGCCTCCGGTACCGTATCGATGTTAGCGTCTACTCGATATCTATCGAGAGCCAGGTAAAAATAAATGTCTAAATTACCTAAAATGCCTGAAGTTAAGGATGAGATCGGTCTATTTTTTAAGATAGATTAATATATTTAGGTTCCTACCTGACTGGATTCGCTTTTATCTTGATCCTCGCAATATTGGCCAAAGAGCGTGGCGTGCAGCTGTCAGTGTTAAAGTGATAGCATGCCAATATTTCAGGCACTTCAGGCATTTGCAGCTACGGTGTGTAGATTACAACGATCAATTCGGCCGTCTCGTCGCTGACGCTCTTTAACTTATGCCGGATCCCCGAGTTGAAATGCAGCGATTCTCCCGCCTTGAGGGTGTTGACATGTTCGCCGACCGTTACCTGGATCTTGCCCTGCAAAACGTACACGAATTCTTCACCTTCGTGGTGGTAATCGACTCCTTTGTGGGTCTGCTGGGCTTCAACGGTAACCAGAAAAGCTTTCAGGTGCTTGTTTTCGGCGCCCGGCGTTAAGGTGGTGTAGGCATAGTCCTCGGTGCGCTTGGTCTGCGCCTTGATCCGGCTTTGCAATTTGGATTCCGGTTCTTTGAGCAGGGATCCGGAATCAATTTCCAATGCCCGGGCGATCTGCAGCAGGGCACCGACCGGCGGCATGGCCTTGCCCGCCTCGACTTCTTTCAGGTAGTCGATGGAAAATCCGGTCTCGTTGGCGACGTGATCCAGGGTGTATTTTTTACTCGTGCGGGCCTTTTTGATTTTTGTTCCTACCGGAACCAGCGGCTTCTTTTTTTTGCGTGGCATGAGTCCTCCAACACGCGGTTAGCCGGTTAGCCGGATAACCCGCTGCCGGTTGCGATCAATGAATTCATTGGTGATTTAACCGGCAAACGGGCCCAACGGGCTAACTGGAAAACCGCATTTTTTTAATATTCATAAAACCCTTTGCCCGTTTTGCGGCCGAGCCAGCCGGCTTCAACGTATTTGCGCAGGAGCGGGCAGGGACGGTACTTTGAATCTTTAAAACCGTCATAAAGGGTCTCCATGATTGCCAGGCAGGTGTCGAGACCGATCAGATCGGCAAGGGTCAACGGACCCATGGGATGATTCATGCCGAGCTTCATGACCGTGTCGATATCCTCCCGGGTGCCCACATTGTGATAAAGGCAGTAGACCGCCTCGTTGATCATCGGCATCAGGATGCGATTGGCAATAAACCCCGGAAAATCATTGGATTTGGCAGGGGTTTTGCCGAACTTCTCAGCCAACTCCCAGGTGGTCTTAAACGTCTCTTCCGATGTGGCGATGCCCGGAATGACCTCAACCAGCTTCATCACCGGCACCGGGTTCATAAAGTGCATGCCGATGACCAATTGCGGTCGCCCGGTCTGGGCCGCAATGCGGCCGATGGGTATGGACGAGGTGTTGGTTGCCAGGATCACCCCGGATTCACAGATCTCGTCCAGATCCCTGAAAATCTGGAACTTCAAAGCTTCATTCTCGGTGGCGGCCTCGACCACGAAATCGGCCGCTGACATATCCTTTAAATTGACACTGGTTTTAATTCTGCCCAGAACCGCCTGTTTGTCATCCTCGGTCATTTTGCCTTTGTCGACGCTGCGGGCCAGAATTTTGG
>WOR8_10002213_pt1 | contig 19357 bp, 17 predicted proteins | sample DeeMarSeWOR38_10_FD_19890 | JGI IMG/M metagenome (IMG submission 19890)
CGCACTGCTTGCCTGCACACCCCCTTGCACAGGCAACGAACCGAAATCCACTGTCGGCCAGGCCACCGTTAGAGTTTGCTTGGCTCCATAACCGTCAAATCTTCGGCAATGACACCGGCCATGCGGCCATCAATGTGCCCAAAGCCGGTAATAACTCCATCGGCCGGTGTCAGCTTGTCCGCCATTTCGGGACGATGGCTTTGATGGGTGGCCAGCAGACCGTATTCTTGGAAGGTGTTTGAATCGCACAACAGATCAATTCGCTCACGGGCGGTGAGTTTTCCCTGCTGATGCTGGCGCTGAACCTTTTCAGCCCCTCCCATTTCAAGGGCTTGTTGGCGTCGTTGTTCAAGCTCTTTTAAGTCTTCTTGGATTGTCATTTTCTATCTCCAGTCGCTCTTGTCTAAAATAACTGGCACTATTTGATTCAGTCGATTAATTGAATCAGATTGCTTCGTCTCTAGCACTCCTTGCAATGACCTAAGGCCTCATTATCATTTGACTTGTCGTTGCGAGCGTAGCGAAGCAACCTCGCATTTTGGAGCATACTGATAACTTAAATGATATTGCCTAATTTCAATTTTTTTCATTCTATTAAACCGTTGCCCGCTAAAAAATTTAGAAGTATGTGTCTGTACTGCTCAGGTTGGTTGAGATATGGAAAATGACCGGCGTTATGAAGGGTCTTTACTTGGGCCGATGGGTAGGTGGCTTTCAGCATTTGCCGCAGTTGTTCTTCTACGAGAGGATCATTATCGGCCTCGATGATCAAAACCGGTATTTTGGAAGCCTGTGAGACAGGCGCTTCAAAATGATCTAGGATGCAGTGATAGCGGGCAATGAATTGCTTTTTCGTCATCATACCATGGGACTGCTCCATCACATACGCCAAAACAATTTCAGAGTTGCCTGAGGCGGGGTATATGGAGGTGGTCACACTTTGTCGTAGATAAAGCATTACCGCCCATTCCGGAAGATAAGGTAGAATGTTGCCTATTTTACTGGTTTTTTGGGCAATAATATCGTTGGGCGGGAATGTATTGGTAAAGACTGCTTTTTTGATCATGTGAGAATATTGATGAACCAGGTATTGGGAAAGATATCCGCCCAATGAGCTACCTACCACATTAAATTCTGAAACCCGTTCATTCTCTAAAATAGCGCAGATTCCGCGGCTTAATCCCTCGAGGCTGTCAACAGGCGGATAGGTTACGGAAATAATTTTGAAGCGATTCCTGAGCGCTTCAATAACTTGCCACCAGATGTCGTAAGCACCTGCCATACCATGAAGAAACACAATTGTTTGCTCGCTTTCTCCAATACAAAGATAATTCCATGCTTTACCGTCTACTTCAATGATTTTAAGCTTATGACGTTTTCTGAATGTTTGAAGAGACCTTCGTATTTCTTCAGGAACCCTGGCGTAGAGGTGTTGAAAGGGTATTCTGCGCACTGGAGACGAATAAGCGATCAGAGCGATCAAGACGAATACAAATAGAATTGTGATAATGTAAGCCATACAGTACCCTACTTAGTTTCCATCCGGAAATGGCCCTTTTTCCGATGAGCGGCGTTCTCCGCGGGCTTACTTCCTCGACGTACAATCAGTACGCCTCGTCGTAAACCCCTGCCCGCTCGTGCCTTGCGTGGCAGGCGGGCTTGTGTGGCCCCCGCCAAAGGATGGCGGGATTTCGCATCTGAATTTAAAATATTAGGGAGCTCAACTTGCTCATCGAAAAAATTGCGCATTTCCAAAAAGGAAATTATTTGTGCCCGTCATGCCGGACTTGATCCGGCATCCAGTAGCGTATGACTTTGAAAAAACACTGGATTCCGCGTCCGTCATCCCGGACTCAATCCGGGACCGGAATGACAAAAATAGCAATATGTGTAGTTTTGCCGATTATGACACAGCCTGGAAAGCCGGAATCCAGTCATTTCAATAGCTTTTGGACTCCGGCGCCTCCCCTGGGCCCGATCCTGCGTTCGCCGGAGTGACGGGATTGGAACTTTTTACGAAAGCACCAAATTCGAATTTTTTATAGGTTACTTCAGCAGTTCCAACGCCACCTGACAATAGGTTTCCACGCCCAGCAACATGAGCTCCTCTTTAAAATCAAATTGTGGATTGTGAACCGGTGCACCACCTTCGCGACCTACACCAAGGGCAAAAAAACATCCTTTGGACTTTTGCAGATAAAAGGCAAAATCTTCACCGCCCATGGTTTTATGAGGTTCTATCACATGTTCTTTACCTACGACCCTTTCGGCACATCGGCGGACCACCTCGCTCATGGACTCATCGTTGATGGTAGCCGGATACCCCTGGGCAAAGTTTAATTCGAAATCGGCGCCCATGGATTCACACACCCCGCGCACCACTTTTTCAATACGTGTCTCCCATGAATTCCATATTTCCGGATCAAATGTCCGTGTGGTGCCGCTCAATTCAGCTTCGCCGGGGATGATATTAAAGGCTGTTCCGGCATGGAAGGTGCCCACCGTGACAACCGCCGGCTCCAAAGGGTCCATATGCCGACTGGCGATACGTTGCAGGGCATTGACGACCTGGGTGCCTATCTCCAATGCATCCACGCAAAGATGGGGCATTGCGCCGTGCCCGCCCCTGCCGATGATTTTAATGTCAAAGCGGTCCATGGCCGCCAGAAACGGTCCTGATCTTACACCGATGGTTCCCTCGGGGATTTCCGGCCATACATGGCAACCGATGGAATAATCCACTTTCGGATTATCCATTACACCGGCCTCGATCATCGGTTTAGCTCCACCGGGTCCCTCTTCGGCCGGCTGGAAAAGAAACTTAATCTTTCCATTGAGTTCATTTTTGATTTTGTTAAATACGGTTGCAGCACCCAAAACCATGGCCATATGGGCGTCATGGCCGCATGCGTGCATGGCGCCTGCATGGGTGGATGCAAAGGCAAGTCCGGTGTCCTCATTGAGAGGAAGGGCATCCATATCAGCCCGGATCATCAACGTCGGTCCGGTCCTTCCCGTATCCATATGCCCTAACACGCCGTACCGGGCGATCCCGGTTTGGACATCGAGTCCCTGGTTTTTCAAATAATCCGCCACATAAGCAGATGTCTTTTCCTCTGTAAAGGCTGTTTCAGGAATTCGATGCAGCTCACGACGGGTATTAATAATCAGATCTTTGTGTTCACTAACCAATTGATGGATATTTGCCATAAAGTCACCTCCTGATTTTTTTAATGATCGATAATTTATAGCACACAAGTCGCTAACTATACAGTCCAAAGATCTGTCATTCCTGCGGACCAGACTGTGTCGCAATTCGTAAAACTAAGTATATTAGTCTTTTTGTCATTCCGGGCTTGACCCGGAATCCATTGCTTTTTCAACGTTCTAGGCTACTGGATGCCGGATCAAGTCCGGCATGACAGGCACAAATTAGACGCTTTTTTGAATTATGACACAGCCTGGGACGCAGGAATCCATTACCACTCGATTTTCCTGGATTCCCGCTCCCTGATCGGGATCAGGGACAGGCTTCGTGGGAATGACGGTTCCGATAATATGATATTTTTATAAAATTAATAAGACACGTATTCAACATTGAAAAAAATGCCGATAGAATGTAGCTTAGCGTCTATATCTGTTTCAAATTGATCTCGCAAAAACAAATTAAGTGTGTTATACGCAAAAGACGTATTTATATGGCAGAGTCCGCATTAAATACCTCGCCCTGGAGGATATAATGACGATCGCATTTGTCGATGGCTGTATCATCGTCGGAGATGGCCGAGTGCTAGAGCATGCAACAGTTCTCGTCGAAGATGAAAGAATCGTAAAAGTATCGGAAGGAAATGTGACCATTCCCAATGATACCCAAAAAATACCCTTAGACGGACGAACGCTTTTACCCGGGTTTATTGATAGCCATGTCCACATTTGTGTGGATGGCAGCCCTGATCCCATAACCAGTGCCTTATCCGAATCGCAAACGATGACAACCTTAAAGGCGGGAAATTTTGCAAAGCGCACCCTTTTGGCCGGAGTTACAAGCATTAGAGATATGGGCGGAAAAAATGGCATTGACCTAGACATTAGAGAGGCCATTAATTCCGGATTGATTCCAGGGCCCAGAATGCTGGTGAGCGGTCAGTTGATCTGCATGACCGGTGGGCATGGCTGGCAGTTGGGTTTGGAAGCAAACGGTGCGGATGAAGTTCGCAAGGCCGCTCGAGAGCAGATTAAAGCAGGTGTAGACATCGTAAAACTCATGGCCACAGGAGGTGTAATGACTCCTGCCGTAGAACCGGGCAGCGAGCAGTTTACCGAGGAGGAACTTCGGGCAGGCGTTGAAGAAGCCCACAAGGCAGGCAAAAAAACGGCAACCCACGCCATGGGGACCAAAGGCATCCTGAATGCCCTGCGTGCCGGAATCGACAGTATCGAACATGGCGTCTACCTCGATGAGGAGACGGTTTCCTTGATGGCGGAAAGAGATGTCCCCTTGATTCCGACCCTATCGGCCCTGTTTAATATCGAACGCAAAGGAATCGAAGCCGGAATCCCTGCTTTTGCAGTGGAGAAGACCCTCAAGGTCAAGCCCTTTCACCTGGAAAGCATCCGCATGGCTCGAAAGTCGGGGGTACGGATTGCAATGGGAACTGATGCCGGAACACCTTTCAATCTACACGGTGAAAATCTGGGGGAGTTGAAACTACTTGTGGATTATGGAGGCTTCTCGCCTATGGAAGCGATCGAAGCCGGTACTCGAATTGCTGCTCAGGTTCTCGGGATGGAAAAAGAGCTGGGTACGATTGAAGAAGGCAAACTGGCCGATTTGGTTCTGATTGAAGGCAACCCGCTGGAAGATATAGAAATTTTGCTTAAGCGGGAGTCTATCCGTCTTATCATGCAAGGCGGAAAATTAGTCAAAGGCATGTAACTTTAACCATTAGCGGAAGGAGGAAAGGTATGAAAAATAGCAAATTGTGCATCAAACAGTTAGTCCTGGTATTCATGCTGATTGCTGCGATGAGCATGTTTCTTACCCCAATGAATGCGCGGGCCGAAATCAAGGAATTGATCATCGGCATTGGGATTGATGCCGACACCTTGCTACCCTATGATCAAACGACGACACTCATGCAAAATATGGCTGATCTAATATACGACAGTTATTTTTACCAGGATCCGGATAGCAAGCTGCATCCCAGACTGGCCACGAAGTTTGAGGTCTCAGGGGATGGTTTAACTTACACAATTCATTTGCGCAAAGATGTGAAGTTCTCCGATGGAACCGATTTCAACGCTGATGTGGCCAAACAAGCTTGGGATAATGTCCTTAATCCCAAAACGAGGGTACCGCTGCGTTTTGCGATTGGTATGGTTGAAGAATGTGAAAAAATCGATGATTATACCATCGCTTTAAAGCTCAAATTCGCATTTGCCCCTCTGGCACCGACCATCTCCATGTCACTTGTCTCACCTATTAGTCCCACGGCGCTTGAAAAATATGGTGAGAATATACGCGAAAATCCGGTTGGTGCCGGTCCATACATTTTGGAAAAGTGGGTTAAAGGGGATCGGATCGAGATGGTCCGCAACGAAAATTATTGGGGCAAAAAACCCACTGTAGCCAAAATAATTTGGAAGATTGTGCCTGAAGCCGCCACCCGGGAAGCCATGTTGAGAGCCGGGCAGATCCATATCTGCTACAAGCCATTACCTTCCAACGTTGCCGCTCTCAAAGCCGATCCGAACGTAACCGTAGAAATGCCGCTGGACACCCGAACGATTTTTATGGGATTAAACTGCCAGAAAGGTATCACCACAAACAAGAAGGTCCGCCAAGCCTTTAATTACGCCGTGGACAAGAAAGCCATCGTGGAAAAAATCCTGTTCGGCACGGCCGAGCCCATGGACGGACCGGTTTCGCCAAAAGTCTTCGGGTATTTCAAGATGGATAAGCAGTACGAATATAGCCCGGAGAAAGCCAAACAACTTCTGAAGGAGGCCAACTTCGACTTCTCAAAAACGGTTCACATGCGGACTCCCCAGGGCCGATACCTCTTTGACAGACAGGTATCCGAAGCGATTCAGGCCTATCTTCAGGCCATCGGCGTCAAGGCCGAGCTGCGGACCTATGACTGGCCGACCTACATAGCCGGACTGTTGAAACCCATTGAAGAGTCTGAGCTGGAACTCTTTTTGCTGGGTTGGGGTCCGCTTATTCTGGATGCGGATATGGGACTTTATGGCCAGTTTACCTGTGAGGTCAATCCACCCAAAGGACTAGGTGCAGCCTTCTATTGCAATCCTGAGTACGATAAAATTATGAGGGCTTCACGAGAGGAGCAAGACCCGGATAAACGTCTGGCCCTGCTCAAACAGGCTTCAGAGATCGTCTGGGATGATGCTCCCTGGATGTGGCTGCACGTGGAAAAATTTGTCATTGCCTACTCGAGCAAGATCAAGGGGATGGTGGTGACGCCTACTGAAAAGTTCTACCCACACTACATCACCATGGAATAGAAAGATTTCACAAAATGTACCGGGACACTTGATCGTCCCGGTACATTATTTTATCGTTAAATATCAAATAGTTAAAAATTATTCGTTATTTGTATTTGAAGCACAACTCATATACCGTTACCATTCGAATGACAAACATTTAATAACAATAAACAATCTGCTTTTTTATGGCAATTCAAATTGAGCGCATCCAAAAAGACATTGAAATTATTAATAAATTCAATGCCACGCCTGAAAAAGGGATTACCCGCCTGACATTTTCTGAGGAATATCAAGGAGCCACTGCCTATGTGGTTGACGAGCTGAAGCAAATTGGAGCAAAAATTTCATATTGCCAGGCAGGTAATATAAAAGCCAGCCTGCCCGGTACCGATCAAAACGGTCCGGCGGTAATGATGGGCTCTCATCTGGATACGGTAGTCCATGGTGGCAAATTTGATGGGGTAGTAGGGGTAGTCACTGCCCTGGAAGCAGCTCGCATAATTGCGGAAGAAAAAATTGCTCACCGCCTGCCCATCGACGTCGTTGTCTTTGCCGAAGAAGAAGGATCAAGATTCAGATGGGGGCTGCTTGGCAGCTCAATATGGACCGGAAAATTGGATCTCATGCGGTTATCCAATATCAAAGACAGCGGAGGAGTTACTTATGCGGAGGCCATGGCGAAAGCAGGATTTGAGATTAGTGAAAAATCATTGCTTGAGCCGCGAAAACTCAGGGCAATGCTTGAGGTTCATATCGAACAGGGTGCTGTTCTTGAAAAAGGGGGGTATAGAATCGGACTGGTTGAAGCCATCGCCAGCATCAAACACCTCGACATCACTATTACTGGCATAGCCAACCATGCGGGCACCACACCGATGGAAGAGCGTTCTGATGCGCTGCAAGCCGCAGCCCGCATTATTGCAGCTGTGGAGGAAATTGCTCAAGAAATCGGGGCAAACACCGTGGCAACCGTCGGCCGCATAACATGTGAGCCCGGGCAGGCCAATGTTATTCCCGGTCTTGTCAAGTTCAGTTTAGATGTTCGCAATCCAAATAAGGACATTTTGGATTCGAGCGTGGCCGCGATCAAAAAAACCGTCAAAGATATCTGTGATGGACGCGATCTTGAATTTAAGTTAACCCCGCTGGCCGAATCAAAACCGGTTTCTCTTTCCAGTCAGATAATTGATCTGATGGAAGAAAAGGCACGGGAAAGAAATGTTAAGGCCCTGAGGATGGTAAGTGGCGCCGGTCATGATTCCGCTCTTTTTGCCGACTTGACTGAGACAGGCATGATTTTTGTGCCGAGCGAAAAAGGGCGTAGCCATTGCCCGGAAGAATTCACCCGGCTGGAGGATATCGGTTTAGCGTGCAAGATTCTGCTTGATACAATAGTTGAACTTGCAGCATAAATCCGGATAGTTAAAAGTCATCAGTTATTCGTATGCTTTATTATCTCATAAAACGTTTGATTTCTACAATTCCGGTGCTAATTGGCATTTCACTGCTGCTCTTTTTTATGCTCCGGATGCTTCCCGGGGATCCTGCTCAAGTGCTGGCCGGTCAGATGGCCACTCCGGAGGAAATAGAAAACATCCGTCATCAACTAGGGCTTGACCGACCCATCTACGAACAATATGTAGTCTATATGAGCCACCTGGTGCGATTCGATCTGGGTCGTTCGGCACGCACACAGAACCCGGTTACCGTTGAAATATGGGCGAGGTTGCCCAACACCATATTGCTGGCTGTGGTGGCCATCACGCTTGCCTGCCTCTTCGGCATACCCGCCGGAATCATTTCCGCTGTCAGGCCTTACAGCTGGATCGACTATTTGGTGACCTTGTTCGCGCTTTTCGGCATTTCAATGCCGGTGTTCTGGCTCGGACTGATGCTGGTGGTTGTGTTTGCGGTTATCCTAAAGTGGCTGCCGGCCGGAGGCACCGGAAGCTGGCAGCATGTTATTTTACCTTCGTTTACACTGGCTGCATTTGTGGTTGCGTTTATTGCCCGCATGACCCGCTCCACTATGCTTGAAACCCTCTCCCAGGATTTTACCACCACCGCCCGTTCAAAGGGCCTTACAGAGAAGGTCGTAGTTGTTAAGCATGCCCTTAAGAATGCACTCATTCCCATAATTACGGTGGTGGGTCTTCAATTTGGGTCACTGCTGGCTGGTGCTGTTTTAACTGAAACCGTCTTTGCTTGGCCGGGCCTGGGTCGTTTATTGTATGACTCCATTTCAGCTAGAGACTATCCCATGATCCAGGGAGTAATTCTTATCTTTGGGTTGCTTTACATTTTCGTTAATCTGGTAGTTGATTTTATCTATGCTTTCGTGGACCCGAGAATTCGCTATGACTGAGATCAAAGAAGATAATGTTTGTCAATCCGGGGAACGGGTAACTGAAAACCGCTTCGGGCGCATCTGGGCCAAACTTAAGCGCAATAAGGTTGCGCTGGTCGGCGGTGTTTTGATCCTGGTATATGTGTTGAGCGCTCTGTTTGCACCGGTTCTTTTTCCAGGCAGTCCATCAGCGCCTAATCTCATGAAGTCTCTGGAGTCCCCGACACTTAAGGATCCGTTGGGTACTGATGAGTTGGGCCGTTCAATCCTGGGCCGGATCATCTATGGTTCGCGCATATCACTCATTATTGCCTTAGGTGTTGTCTTTGTTGGGATCATTTTTGGAATTCCTTTGGGGCTTATTTCCGGTTACTACGGGGGCAAGATCGATTTCGGTATTCAAAGGATAACCGATACCATGCTGGCTTTTCCTGGCTTTCTTCTCGCCCTGGCTTTGGTGTCCGTGCTCGGGGTCGGGATAAAAAACACCGTGATATCCATCGGCATCAGTATGGTGCCGCTATACATCCGTCTGGTCCGGGGCTGTGTTCTTTCTGTTCGGGAAGAAGATTACGTGGAGGCCGCCAGAGCGGTAGGCACCCGTGACGTCATCATTCTGTCAAGGCACATTCTGCCTAATGTAATGGTTCCGATAACGGTCCAGACTAGCTTGAGCATGGGCACGGCTATTTTATTCGCTGCCGGCCTGGGCTTTTTAGGAATCGGGGTACAGCCGCCTACACCGGAGTGGGGCGCTATGCTCGGTTCCGCCCGGTCTTACCTTTTTCACGCACCGCATGTAGCGACTTTTCCCGGCGTTGCTATCTTTCTGGCGGTGCTCAGTTTCAACCTTTTGGGCGACGGTCTGCGGGATGCCCTGGATCCGAGGTTTAAGATATGAGTGAATCGGCGAAGCCTCTTCTTGAAATCAAGGATTTACGCACCAGATTTCACACCCTGGATGGTATTGTAAACGCTGTAGACGGGATCGATTTTGAGGTTTATCAAGGTGAGACATTGGGACTGGTCGGAGAAAGCGGGTGCGGGAAAAGCGTTACCGCACTTTCAATTTTGCAGCTTCTGCGCTGTCCGCCGGCTGAGATCCAGGGTTCAGTCCGATTTGATGGCACCAATCTACTGGGTCTGGACCGGGAAGGTGTCCGCAAGATCAGGGGCAACGATATTTCAATGATTTTTCAGGAGCCTATGACTTCCCTAAACCCGGTATTGAAGATTGGCGAACAGATATCAGAGGCCGCCAGAGTTCATAAAAACATGACGCGACAGCAAGCCTGGCGCTGGGCGGTGGAGATGTTGCGCATGGTGCAAATCCCCGGACCAAATTCGAGAGCCAGGCAATACCCTCACAAATTTTCGGGGGGTATGCGACAGCGGGCCATGATTGGCATGTCTCTCTCATGCAACCCGCGACTCATTCTGGCAGACGAACCCACCACTGCACTGGATGTCACGATTCAGGCCCAGATTATGTCCCTGATGCAACGTCTCAAGGAAGAGTTCAAAACCGCAATTGTGCTCATCACCCATGATCTGGGAGTCATTGCCGAAATGGCCAGCAGAGTTGTGGTTATGTATGCCGGCAAGGTGGTCGAGGAAGCACCGGTAAAAGAAATCTTTAAAGACCCCCGGCATCCCTACACCCAAGGTCTGCTGGGATCGATTCCGGTTATCGGCCGCAAAGAACAGAGCGGACGACGTCTACAGGAGATTCCGGGCATTGTGCCCAGTCCCATGAAGACCCCTTTGGGCTGCAGATTCCACCCGCGTTGCCCCAGGGTGATAAATCGCTGCTGCGATCAGCAGCCGCCCATGATCCGATTGGCGAAGCACAGGCGTGTCAGTTGCTGGCTGGAAACGTAGAAGTGGTTTTAAAATCCTAAATCGAATATGGCACTTTTAGAAGTTAAAAATTTGAAGAAATATTTTCCCATCAAAAAGGGCGTTTTTTCTCGCACCATCGGATATGTGCAAGCAGTGGACGGCGTCAGTTTTACCCTAAAAAAAGGTGAAACGCTGGGTCTGGTTGGCGAGAGCGGATGCGGAAAGACAACGGTTGGCCGATCGATCCTGCGCCTTATTGAGCCCACATTCGGACAGGTAACCTTCAATGGTCAAAATTTGCTTGTTCTGGAACGCGAAGAACTCAGAAAAGTAAGGGCCTCACTTCAAATTATTTTCCAAGATCCTTTCTCTTCCCTCGATCCACGGATGAATGTCGGCCAGATCATCGCCGAACCGATCCGAAACCACCTCAAAATTTCCAAAAGTGAAATTAGACATCGGGTGGCTTACTTGATGGAAAGAGTCGGTCTCCATCCGGAACAAATGAGCCGCTATCCGCACGAATTTTCAGGGGGACAACGCCAGCGGATCGGCATTGCCCGTGCCCTGGCCTTGAAGCCGCTGGCCATCATTTGCGATGAACCGGTATCTGCGCTGGATGTGTCCATTCAGGCCCAGGTCATCAATTTACTTGCGCAATTACAGGAGCAAATGAATCTCTCCTACCTTTTTATTGCCCATGATTTAAGTGTCGTCGAACACATCAGCGACCGGGTTGCTGTCATGTATTTAGGACATATCGTGGAATTGGCTACAGACAGGGAAATTTATCAGAATCCAATGCATCCCTATACCCAGGCATTGCTTTCAGCCGTTCCCATTCCGGACCCTGAAATTCGAAAAAAGAAAATCCTCCTTCAAGGGGATGTACCAAGCCCCATAAACCCGCCTTCCGGATGTACATTCCATACTAGATGCCCGGAGCGCAAGGAGATATGCTCACGGGAGGAACCACCATTTCAGAATATCGGTGCCGACCACTGGGTTGCCTGCCATCTCATATGACAGAAAAACTATGAGCTATTGTCTGGACTGCACCAACGACTCATCAACCCCCGGCTGGCGATGTTTTTTGCCTCAGCAGTCTGACGACAGACCGGGCAGGTGTTCAACCAATCCTGACCATCCGGTACCAGGAGTGCCGGGATGCTAGCATGTAATTTGTTCATCATTTGTTTAGTGGCATATGGTCTGCCACAATCAGCGCAACAAGCCAGAGAGAATTTGATGGAATACGTGCCTTCAATCGTTTTATCTGCTTGCACCAGAGCAAGTGCTTTTTCAGAACAGGCATCCTCGCACTTGGTGCAATCTTCAGCGCATGTTACCGTAAATTGTAACATTCGTTCGACTTCGCCATCACTGAAGGAGATAAGCTTCGCCGGGCAGACATTGGTGCAGGCCTGGCATCCGATGCATTTTTCGGTATCCACTTCAAGCTTTCGAACAGCACTCATTGCACACCTCCTTTCTGCGGTTGGGCGCGCAGAATCGCTGCCGAAGCCCGCCGTCGCTCCTTGACGGCATAACTGACATAATCCTCATAGTGCAAGGCGCTGCTGGGACATGTCAATATGCAAGCCGGCTCATACCCCTCGGCCTGCCGGCCGGCGCACAAATCGCAGTTTATTGCCTTTTTGCTTGCGGTATTGAAATGCATCATTCCAAAGGGACAGGCAAACAGGCACAATGTGCAGCCGGTACATTTTTCCGGTTCAAGCGTTACGCTGTCACCACTGAAATTCAACGCCTGGGTTGGACATGCAATCGCACAAGGGGCCGGATCGCAGTGCCGACAGGTCAGGGGTACGGCAAAACGATCTTTGATCACAACGACATTGATGAAGCTCAAGCCCCCATTTTCTCTCTGGCAAGCGACTTCACATCCCTGACAGTTGATACAGCGCTCATAATTGGTGTAGATATGTTTTTTCATTGCGGCCCCCCTTTCTCCACCCGGCAGGCGGCAACCTTATACTCAGGTATCTTAGCATCTGCATCCAGGGCATCGATTGTCAAGTTATTTATGTCCGGGAAGTGAAACGGCAAAAAAACCACGCCTGACTCTATGGTATCGGTGACTCGAGCTACGGCAGTTACATTGCCGCGGGTGGTGATTACATTTACCGTATCTCCGTGCTTGATGCCTTGTGATTGGGCATCTTGCGGATGAATTTCTATCTCTGGGTTTGGTACGCGTTCCAATATCTGATTGGTGCGCCGGGTCATCGTTCCTGAGTTATAGTGCAAGGCTAAACGTCCGGTGGTCAGAACCAGCGGATAATCCTCGCTGACCGCTTCGGCCGCAGGCTGATGGTTAACCGGTATAAACTGTCCTTTCCCGCTGGCGGTGGAAAACGATTCGGTGTGCAGAATGGGCGTGCCGGGATGCTCCGCAGACGGACACGGCCAGTGAACACCTTCCAATGAGGCTGCTCGAACACATGTAATGCCGCCGTAGGCCGCAACTCCCTGATTAATTTCAGCCAGCACCTCGCCGGCATAACCCTCACCGAATTCAAATCCAAGTCGCTTGGCGATTTCACAAATGATCCAAAGATCAGCCTTGGCTTCACCCGGAGGAGATATAACTGGATCAAACCATTGGACCCGTCGTTCCGTGTTCGTGAATGTCCCGCACTTTTCGGCCCAGGCAGCCGCCGGCAAGATCAGATCCGCAACTTTTGCCGTATCGGTTAGAAAAATATCCTGCACAATCAGGAAGTCTAAAGCGGCCAGAGCCTTGTGGACGTGCTTTGCATTTGGGTCGGAGGTAACCGGATCTTCTCCCATAATCCACATAGTCTTGATTTGGCCATCTTCGGCGGCTTTCATCATTTCGACCACCGTCAACCCGGGCTCAGGGGACAAATTATCCGTTTCCCAATTTTCAGCAAATCTTGCGCGTGCATCGGCATCTGTCACCGGTTGATATCCCGGCAAGACTCCTGGCAGTGCACCCATGTCACAGGCGCCCTGGACATTGTTTTGACCACGTAAAGGCAGCACTCCGGCACCCCGACGCCCAATATTACCGGTTAACAATGCAAGATTGGCGCAGGCGGCCACATTATCCGAGCCCACCGTATGCTGGGTAATGCCCATGCAATATACAAAGCTTGCGCTATTTGCTTGAGCGTATGCGCGTGCAGCGCTGACAATCTTTTCGGCCGGAACACCGGTCAAAGAAGCCGCTTTTTCAGGAGAGTATTCCATTACACTGGCCGCCAATTCTTTAAAACCGCTGGTCCGCTTGCCGATAAAATCTTTATCGGCCAAACCTTCGGTGATGATAACCCGGGCGATGCCATTCAGCAGAGCGATATCAGAACCCGGATAAAGTTGAAGAAACTCATCGGCCATCCAAGCAGTTGTTGTCAGGCGAGGATCCGCAACGATGATTTTGGCGCCCTGGTCTTTGGCCAGCCAAATCCAATGTAATGCCGGGGCATGATTGTCAGCCAGGTTCGATCCGATGATAAAGATACAATCTGCTAAGGCCAGATCGGAAAGCGGATTGGTCATTGCCCCGCTGCCGAAGGCGCGAGCCAGTCCGACGACTGTGGGTGAGTGGCACAGGCGTGCACAGTGATCCACATTATTGGTGCCTGACAGGCGCGCTAACTTCTGGAAGAGATAGTTTTCCTCATTGGTACATTTGGCCGAAGCCAGAAAACCGAGGGAATTTGCCGAATGGGAGTTTGTTGTTGCTTGAAGTTTTTCAGCAACTGTATCCAGAGCCTCATCCCACGGGATCTTCTCCCAGCTGCCATTGGCTTTTTTCAAGGGGTTTTTTAAACGGTCCGGATGGTACAAGAATTCCAGAGCTGCATTTCCCTTAGCACACAGACGACCACCGCTAACCGGATGATCGGTCATGTACTCCAGGCCGACCGCATGTCCTTGGTGGACTTTCACAAAAAAGCGGCACCCCACACCGCAGTATGGGCAAACCGTTGGGACTAGTTTATGATCTTTCATAGTAAACTCCAACAATAGGGATCTAAAACCTAGGATCTTTGCGCCAGATAGCTTATGCCTGCTTTTCAGCCGCATACCCTTCTGCTACCTGAGTAGCAGCCGCAGCGCGAACCGTCCCCGCAAAAGCTTCCTCTTCGGCATAAACCAGTGCCTGAGTGGGACAGGCACCCACACAGGCCGGTTGGTCGCGGTCCGGACAACGGTCACATTTAACCGCCACGCGTTGCTCCTTTTTCCTGCCGATGACGCCATAGGGGCAAACCATGGTGCACATCCAGCAGCCGATACATTTATCTGCATCATGGCTAACGATACGCGTGAGCGCATCCTGACTCAATGCGCCTGTAACGCAAGACCGCACACATGGTGCATCTTCGCAATGACGGCATAGCAACGGAACATTGTATTGTTCGGCAGATTCGATATATAAGCGTTTACGCGGTACCGGTGTTTCCGAAATGGCGGTGAACAGTGATTTACTGGCCGAATGCTCCACCGCACAGGCTACCTCGCAGGTACGGCATCCAACACAACGATCGATGCGTACAAAAATTTCTTTTACTTGAGACATAACATTCTCCTTAATAAATATACGGTTAACCGGTTAGCCCGTTGGCCTGTTGGCCGGTCAACCAATTGGTTATTTTGTTAAGAATGCCTGATTTGCGAATCTGATTTCTAAATAGGGCTAACTTAACCCCAAGCCGGCTCGGCGTTCGTCGATGGCTGCCAAAAGTTTATCGGCTGCAGTTTCGGGATCGAGATCTACGATAAAGTAACCACCGGTTAATTCTTTGACCTTTTCGGTGAGCACCTCCGTTACCACAGGACTGCCTAAGACGGGCAGCATTACTCCGACGTGGGTGGGTAAACCGGCCGCAACCGCGTATGCTCCAATGGAGACCGCCTTTTCGGATACAGCTTCTGCTGCCGAAGCAACCACCGGAATTTTATCTGTATCCACACCTAAATAGCTGGCCACAGCGACTGCCAACGCCACGGCCCTGGAATTATCCACGCAGGAGCCCAAATGCAAAACCGGTGGTAGCGGTCCGCCCAAATTATTTGCTTCTCCAATGGCGGTTAACACCGCTTTCAGTCCGTCGCCGCACATCTCATCCACATTGGCCGGATCCATAAACCCGTGACGCATAAGCGCACCGGCGCCGCAACCGGTGGCTACCACCAGAACATTTTCCTTGAGAAGCTTGCGAGCCATGGTGATGAAATTCTTATCCTGGGTCACCTTGACGTTATTACATCCGGCGAACAGGCAAACTCCTCGGATATTTCCGGCCTTAATGTTGTCTAAAACGGGTTTTAAAGGATCATCAGTATCCACCTTCGATAATGCCCCCACTATGGCCTCTACAGAAAAGCCCGTAACCACCGGGGTTTTAATATCGGGAATATCCACCGGTTTGTTTTTGCGTTTTTTAAAGTTTTCAATTGATATATCAAAGATTTCATTGGCCTTTTCAGCGGCTGCCTCTTCGGTAAATTCAACGTGGGTCGCGCCCGATATTTTACTGATATCCATGGTGGTGATAATGGTAGTTCCGGCACATTCGGCCACGTTGACCAGTGCCGGCATAATGCACTGATAATCGACTACCATGGCATCCAACGCACCGGTTATAATGGCGGTTTCCTGGCTGACCGAATGGGTGCAGGCGGGAATGCCGTGACGCATCATGACCTCATTGCCCGTGCAGCAAATTCCCACCAGATTAATGCCTGAAGCGCCGGCCGCTTTGGCATCTTTTTCTTTTTCCTGGGCGGCGGCAACCAGTACATCGGATAAGACCGGATTATGACCATGGACGGCAATGTTGATGGCGTCAGCCTTGAGCGTACCCAGATTGGCTTCGGTGACCGTAGGTTGTGGTATCCCGAAAAGGACATCTGCCAAATCGGTTCCCATGTAGCAGCCGGCAAGATCCGCCACACCACAGCGCAGTCCACCTAACAATAAATTTACCGGATCGGCATCCACGCCGTAAATGGTTCGGTGCATAATTTCTGAAATTTCATGATCAATTCCCCTCGGCACCAAGCCTAAATCGGTCAACACTTTGGCACGTTCAGGTGTGACCACCGTCGCCGCCCACAATACCGGAGTTTCCTTTTCGTGGAAATCAGCCAAAGCCGCATTGGCCACATCAAAGGCGATCTCATTGTCTTCGCGACCATCAACCGCAATACCCACACGCACAGCGATTGCCCTGAGTTTTTCGGGTTCCTTGACCTTGTAATCCTTGGTCTCACCTTTGGCCATCTTCAACAATGTGTGGGCCAAATGCCTGGCGTGTCCGGAATGAGCTGCCGTGCCTGCCGCAATGGCTCTGTCAAGGCCTCTGGCCACCATGGTATCCGCAGTAGCCCCGCAAATGCCGGTCTTAGCGCCTTCCCCAAATGGATCAATACGACATGGCCCTTGCAGACAATGACGGCAACACAGTCCCGTATCTCCAAAACCGCACTGAGGTACCATAGCGCCATACCGGTCCCAAACGGTGGTTACGTCCATTTTCTCGGCTTTGGCGATCATTTTTTGGACTGCCGGATCGGTACTCTTGTTTGAAATGTCTTTGACGTCTGCCATGATCATCCCTCCTTAATTTGATTTAAAATCTTTAGCGATTAAACAAAACTTTAGCGATTAAACAAAAGAAGATAAATTCTGTCTAATTTCCAAAAAAAAGAGCCCTGTTTTTCTTGAAGAAAAACAGGGCTTTGCACATTCACACCATGGTATCCCTCTTTTAGTAAAAGATTAATACACTATCAATGAACTATGGTTACCTAACACAGCTTCTTTTTTAAAGTCAAGCTCATAGTTAGGCATTAGATGGGTGCAAATGTGATCAATTTTCATGGTTCTACAATATTTCACCATTTAACATTCTTTAAGTCTTATTAATTGACTTTTTGACCATTTTAAAACATAAAACACAAATCAGGTCCTACCTCATCCAAAAAAGAGGTTATTATCCTTAAAGCCTTCCCAGTTAAGCACGGCTTTCCAGGAACGGCAAACTTGTTTTCCACCCTTTTAAAGAAAGGAGGTTGGTTATGAAAAAAACTGTCTACATTATTGCTTGTTTATTAATGGTCTTTTTTACCGCTGTAGCCAAAGCTCAAGTTAAAAACCCGGAAACATTTGTGTTGGCCGATTACCGAACGGTGCAGACCATTGATCCGGCCACCTCTTATGATGTTGCCGGCTCCATGCGAATCTGGAATCTTTATGAAACACTCATATTTTTTGACGGATCCTCAACGGAAAAATATGTTGCGCTTCTGGCCGCCGAGGTGCCCAGCGTCAAAAACGGCGGCATCTCTGCCGACGGTAGAACCTACACATTCAAGATTCGCAAAGGAGTGAAATTTCATGAAGGCGGCGAATTGACCGCCGAAGATGTCGTGTATTCGTTCAAGCGCAACATGATTGTCGATCAGGACGGCGGACCCATGTGGATGCTGCTGGAGGCCCTGACCGGCAGCGGCGCCACCCGGGACAAAGACGGAAAGATCATCGATGGTATTTTCGATATCATTGACAAGTCCGTGGAAGCCCAAGGCGACAAGGTCATCTTGCATTTGCCAAAGCCCTATCCGCCATTGATGAGCATCTTGTGCTACACGGCGTCCTCCGTTTTGGACAAAGAATGGGCCATATCAAAGGGCTGCTGGGATGGCTATATTAAAAATGCCGCCAAATACAACAATCCTGCCCCCGGCCATGAGCCGCTGCAAAAAATCGAAAACGGCACCGGACCCTTCAAAATGAAGCTATGGGAGCCTGCCAAGCAATTTGTTTTTGAGCGCTTTGACGATTACTGGGGGCCTAAACCCAAAATCAAAACCGGGATCGTGAAGTACGTAAAAGAATGGAGTACCCGCAAACTCATGCTGCAAAATGGCGACGCCGACCGTGTCGTGGTGGATACCCCATATGTGCCGGAAGTTCGGGCGATGAAAGGGCTCACGCTTTACGAGGTTCCGCAACTGGGTTATACGGCGGCCATGTTTTGCCGCAGTATCAACCCCGCCGGCAACCCGAATATCGGCAGCGGCAAGCTCGACGGCAATGGTATCCCGCCGGACTTTTTTACCGATATAAACGTGCGCAAAGCCTTTTTGCATGTCTTTGACCGCGAAACCTATAAGAAAGATGTTTTCAATGATCTGGTGATTATGCCTACCAGCCCGAATGTCAAAGGTTTGCCCTACCACAAGGAGGTTCCCTTTTATGAATTCGATTTGGAAAAGGCTGCCGAGTACATGAAAAAAGCGTGGAGCGGGAAAGTTTGGGAAAAGGGCTTTAAGATGATCATTACCCACAACACGGGAAATGAAATGCGCGAAGCCGCCGCTCATATGCTGGCTGAAAACATTATGTCGTTAAATCCGAAATTCCAAATCGACGTCCGAAATGTGGAATGGAAGGATTATGTCGTCAAGATCCGTGACTTTCAGTACCCGCTATTTTTAAGCGGCTGGGGTGCCGATTATGCCGATCCGCATAACTTTGTCTATCCCTTTATGCATTCTAACGGGTATTATGGCCGGTTTATGGCACTGAAAAACGATGAAATTGATAAATTGTGTGATGCCGGAATCGAAACCGCAGATCCTGCCAAGCGTAAGACGATA